>Ga0210407_10003183_pt1 | contig 13480 bp, 16 predicted proteins | sample IncBWC27MmetaG_FD_150860 | JGI IMG/M metagenome (GOLD analysis project Ga0210407, IMG submission 150860) | Forest soil microbial communities from Barre Woods Harvard Forest LTER site, Petersham, Massachusetts, United States - Inc-BW-C-27-M | ecosystem: Environmental > Terrestrial > Soil >... | reverse complement strand
AAACAGATTCCTGGCAGTCTGATTCCCGTTCGGGCCAAACATTTGGTGAAGAGTCTTAACGTGAATTTTCGTATGCGCGGCCAGCTTGGGGAAGCCGACTGTAGCATTGATGTAATCACGCAATAGCTCTTTGCCGACTGACACCTCGCCAGAAAGAAGGCCTTCGATGGCTTCGCTAAGAAGCCCTTTTCGGAAGGCCGCGTCGCGTTTCACGCGTGCCTGAACTGTTTCTCTAAAATCTCGCGTCAAAGCCATGTTCACTCCTCTTTTGTTTCTTTCTGCTGCTTCCTTCTCTGCTTGTAGTCTTCCCACCGTTCCAGTGCAAGCTTGATGTCGTTATGTTGGCGTTGTTTTGTGCCACCGCCAAGAAGGATGACTGTCTGCTCGCCCTCTTTTCCAAAATACACACGGTAACCTGGCCCAAAATTGATCTTGCACTCGTAAACACCAGCTCCAACACTCTTGGCATTGGAGAAGTTCCCCAGTCCTATGCGGTATAGAGCCGTTGTCACCTTCCGTGCGGCATCGGAATTCAATCCGTCGTACCACTCGCGAAAAGGACTGCGACCGCCACGGTCGTTATACTCGCGGATATCAACCATCGTTTCGATGGTAACATATATTATACCATTGTTAAAGGGTTCACGACGGTCTTTGCTTCGCCTGACTTAACTTTGTTAGCGCGAAAGATTTGAAGTTGTCAACGACAGGAGTTCGAGCCCCCTTACGAGCGCGATACCAATTTCAGATAGCGGTATCCGGTCTGCGATGTTACAGGCGGCTACCGAAGCGACACTATGTTTGACCGCCGATAAGGGCATAATCGTGATACCCATATGTGAATGGACAAGTGAGATTAGCGTGGGGACCTCTCCTGCGGTTTTCCAGTCGCTTCTGCACAAGAGAGCACCGAGGGCATAGCCAATGGCCATCACTCCCACCCACGGAATTAGGGGCCAGAGCACGAAGAAATAGAGCTTGCCCGGTTCAATCCAGAACGTGCCGTAGCCATGGAGAATAAGCCACAGTCCCGTGAATTTCCCGAATACCGCGGGATTCACGCGATCGAGCAGGTTGTGAGTCATAACCATGCCCGTACCGAAAGCCGCGATCACGGGCAGTGGCAATCGTGTGAGAAACGCCATCGCAATCCTCGACAATCCGAGCGACCACAGCACACCACTAAATAGAAAAGGAAACGTGGAAGTCCACGCAAGGGCTTCGACGGTCAAATTTATAAATACCAACCATAATCCACGCGTCCAGAAAAACCTCGAGACCTGTTGGACTGAATTGCCTCGGGAAAGCGTTCACTGGTGGGCCTTATACAAACGGGCACTTGGCCCTGGCCTTCAATCGCCATCCATGGGTTGTGATTCTGTTTGGGGGAGGATTTCTCATCTGCTGGACTGCCGAACACCATTTGTCGCGCTGGCAGTTCCTAGGCATTTTTTTGTTGATTGGTTTACCGTACGGGGTTGTCGAGAACTGGGCAAAGAGAAGAGCCCCCGTCACCATCGATACTGCCACGCCCCACAAAATCTCGCCTTCAGGCGGTCGTGAAGTCTCTCTTATTTGCAGTCATTGAAGTTCGCTACTACGCTTTGCAGAATCAGCGCACCCAGTGAGCTATACACGTTAGAACTCTATCGAACGCGCGTTTTCTCGAAGGTGCGAAGTTGGGCAGGCTGCTCGGCGCGCGTTCGATAAAGCACTGACGTTTATCACGCAACACCGACCGCGACTAATGCGGCGTAGCGCCTTCGATCGGAGCCACTCCTGGCTGTGTGCCGCCCTGCGGGTGGTTAGGTGCAAGGTTCACTCGTGCTCCGGACTGGATCAGCTGCGTTTCACCGGGACCCTGGAAAAAGGTGAATCCCGGGCGATCCTTCCAAGCCTGTGGTCCCCCTAGCCTAATCCCGTGCTGCAAGGTCACGTCGTGGATCCTTGTGACCAGGGCTTCGTACTCCTTGTCGCCCTGCCGGTGTCCGGAAAAATTGCCCAGGTCAGTACTGGCGGCAAAGATGACATCGATCCCGGGAACGGACGAAATCTTCTCGGCGTTCTCGACCCCGATCGGGGTTTCAATCATGATCACCACCACCATGTTTTCATTGGCTGTCTGACGGTAGTCGTTTCCCCACAAAGCCCCGTATTGGCCGTTGCCTTGGCTGCGCCGCCCCTCAGGCGGATACTTGGACCACTTCACCGCTGCTTGAGCCTTCTCCACCGTGTCGACCGTCGGAACGATAATCCCTACGGCGCCGATGTCCGTCGCTTTCTGGATATCGCTCTCTGTCGCGTCCGGGACGCGAATAAAAGGCATCGCGGAAGCCCCTCTGCAGGCCCAAATCATCCTGGCCACATCCTCATATGTAAGGGGGCTGTGCTGCATCTCGATCCACAGGAAATCGTAACCTGCGTTCGCCATAGCGCAATAGATATTCGGGTCAGGAGAGAAGACGGTGGCGCCGACAATCTGCTTGCCTTCCATGAGTTTCTGCTTGGCCGTGTTATAAAGTCGCTCTGGTGCCTTTTGCGCTGGCACTTGCGCGTTTCCAGCCGTTATCCACAATACAATACAAACCACGGTGAACAAGACGACTTGCTTTGCTCTCATCACGTTCTCCTTGCACAGAAGCATCATTTCAGGCGCCGCAAAAACAATTCATATTCCGCAAGCAAAATCATGCGTGCAGCCGCATGGCGGGTGAGTCGCCATTTTTACATGAATAGCGCATCAGCATTGCCTCCCATAGTGAAATTCCCGATGAACCTGTTATCAGGAAACTAGAATTGCTCGCCGACCTGCGATCGCGCACGGTAACTGGACATGCGGTCAGGTACCGACTCCGAACCTACCTCCAGTTATTTCATTCTTCGGCAGATGCGTTCTCTAAACTGGAAGTGCGCTTCTCCCGTGATGACGGATATTTCTTTACCTGTTTTCTCGCTCGAAGTTTAGAAAAGACGAATTCAGATGATCGTCGCCAAGGCAGCGTCCAATGGATGGCGGCGGCGTCCATGTGCGTCCAACTTCGGGCTGAGGCACATTGGGAGCAATTCATTCGCATCTGTCCAACTTTAGTCCTGCAACTTTCGGACTCACGCAGCAAAAGGACGGCCAAGTCGCCCAAAGATTTGCTTGCGCGTCTATTCGAGCACTTCTTGCGGAAATTCAGAGCATTCTCGGTTGACTTCAACCGGTTGTTGAATTATTTTGCTGGCCGCGAGGTTTGAAGTCTGGACCGAACACAGCGGTGTTTGTGTGCCCGAATCATCTCCGCAGCGTGTGAGCGCCCTGGTCGCCAGTTGGCGTGCCGGGGATCAGGATGCGCTTCTGTCCCTCCTTCCGCTCGTATACGGCCATATTGCCCGCCATCATTTGAGGCAGGAGCGTCCAGACCATACTCTCCGAAGTAGTGCCTTGGTGCACGAAGCCTACCTTCGGCTGATGAGCCTATTCGGTGGTTTCTACGTTCTATCGGAGCTATCATGTGAAGCAGCGTGAAGGAACTGTATGTCTCGACGCCGCACGATCATTTACGGCACCGCTTTTACATTGTCGGTTGTGACCCTCTTAGATAGCTACGTCGCGTTTCGATGGTTGCTCATCTGCTATCAAACATGGCGCCTTGGGCACGCGAACCCATTCGTTATCGGGCCAGAGCTGGGCGCTATGATGTTGTCCTTCCTAACTGCCGTGATTATTTTTTGGTTGATAGCAAAGCGGGCTAAGCAGAATCACACTCAGGAGCGGCTTAACTCCTGACAAGCCCCAACTGCATCTTTGACGCGTCACTGGTGCTTAGCCTAGTGAACGCGCCTTACGCAACGTGAGTTGACGTCGGAATGCGGATCGGAAAGTGCCGTTTCGATGTTTCTCGCCGGATAGAGGAAGGTAACGCTCGAACAGGTTCGCAAATTGAGCTCACGATTCAAACTTCCTGCTGACGTTTTTTCATCCGGAGCCCGTGGCTAGTTTCCGCAGTCGAGGATCCTTCCCCGCTCCTCCGGCTTGGCGCTGTTAGACAACCAAGACTACGAAGAACATAGCTTGTGGCAGAATCGTGCACACCGGTCCCCCCGGCACCACCTGATAGTTCGCTCACTAGGTTCCAAAGCCCGGTACTCGCCACTCTACCCGACTGGGGGGCGATCAGCGATGGTCGTCCCTCCCCGCGACGACTAGCCGGTTGCCAGTTATGGCAGTCGCTGTCTAAGCAAGTAGCCCCACGCATCCGCCGAAGTATCGGTTTGGATGATCAGGGCTTGCGAATCGCTAGCTTGATAGTAGGAAACCTGAAACGTGGAGACCGCCGGCGCTATGAATGAAAAAAGAGCAATGTTGGGGTCAGTGCCGAGCGTGAAGGAACCCGTGAAGCGCCCCGGGTTGGAGCTGTCTGCGGCGAACGTGCCGGAGAGGATGTTGCCCTTGACAACGTTCGGAAAGAAGGCGCCGTTCTGGCCGTAATCGGCTGTTCCTGTGAAATTGGCGGCGCCATCGCTCGCGAGTCTGCTCACGAGATGCACTTCATTGACCATAGTCGGAGTCGAAGAGTCCACTGAGTTTGTGAGGTTCAGGGCATGATTCGCCGAAAAGGAGGGAGAGCCCGAAAGAACCTGCGGGATCAAAACCCCTGTTCCAACGATGCTGGCATCCGTGTGAAGAAGTAACGCACCGCCGCCTCCGCTGGAATCGCCAGGATCGAGGATGTTGAGAGCAGGATCAACCAAATAGAGATTGAAGGTGGATGTTCCTGCCGCGTCGATGAGGTTGAGTGTTCCACTAGGGGTTCCGGAGATATACGTCCCTGTGACGGGCTTTCCCGTGTTGACTACGGTTGGCGATCCACCGGAATTGGAATCCGACACTCCCCCGGTGACCTTTCCGGCGCTGTCCACGCTGAACTGGCCGGCCGCGACGGTACGCCCCGGGGAGCTCCAGCCGTGATGCTGGTAAATGAATTTACCGGAGAGTGCGGCGTTGGTGGTGCCGGCAGAGCCTTGCATATAGGCGCTTCCGCCGACGAAGCTTTTATTGTCTTGTTCAAAGACACGCAACACTTTCGACGAAATGATGTAATACACGAAAGTTCTTCCCGCGCTCAAATTCATCGTTCCGCGCCCGTTGGAATCCGGTGGAGTGAAGGTTCCCGTGAACGATGAGGTTGAAAAAGTTCCACCGTCATTTATGTCCAGGGTGCCGCTTGTCAAACTGCCGTTACCGTCGGCGGCAAAACTGCCGGCGAGGGACATGTGGTTCAACGTGACTGAATTATCGACTCCGTCCACAGCGAAGGAGTAGTTGCCCGAGATCTGCGCGGCGGCAAAGCTTGCTCCGGCGGGCTGCTGCAAGTCCATCGTCCCACTATCCGGATCTCCGTCGAGTTCAACGATAAGGGCATGAGAAGCGGAAGTGAGAACAAAGCTGAAGACGAGGGTTTCGAAGTTGGCGGTGTGAATCGTCATCGCGCCGTGGCCGCTGGGGTCGATTGAATATGTTCCGTCCTTGATGACATCCACCAGATCAAAGAACCCCGGAGCGGTAAGCTCCTCGACACCTCCCGTGATCTGCCCGTTTCCGTCAGCAGTGACGCTGGCGGCGAGCACACCGGTGCCCTGGTTGCCCGTAGCTGCAGACAGAAGCAAGGCATACTTGCCATTCAAGCTGGCGTTAGACGCGGTTCCCGTAATCATCACGGAAGCGCTGGCTTTCTTTGTGCTGTCCGTCGCCGAAATGGCGCTGATAACCACTTGTCCGCCGGGAGGCCCTGCTGAAGGAGCCGTGAAGGTCGTGCTAGCACTGTTCGCGGTGGATGCTGGACTAAAAGAGCCGCAAGCAGAGGTCGGAGTGCAGCTCCAGTTCACACCGCCGCCGACAGTGTCATTGGTGATCGTCGCTGAAATACTGGCTGTTGCGCTAGCCGCGAGCGAAGATGGAGGCGGAGAAGTGAGGGTGACCAAAATGGACGACGGACCAGGCTGCTGTGTAGCTCCGCCGCAGCCAGAAAACGCGACAATGGCAAGCAATAGGAGGATAGGGGCATTCCTCTTCATAATTCCTCCACTTCAAAACAACGGAATATAAACGACCCAATCCAGGTACTAGTACCAGTGCCAGTATAGCGAATCACAACGTCAACCCTACAGCCTCATCTTCTTATCGATTGCGAAAATGCCAATGGTCCTCCATCCGTTAGTCGCAATGCGTGGCTGAACTTGCAGATAGGTTCCTCTCAGCATGCCGACAAACGACGACATCCCGCTTCTCGGGTCGGCGTTCCATGTATTGTCTGTTGTCAATCAGACTCATTCCGATGAATTTGCGCGGGTCCGCTTCGCTCTAATCGAAATTGACTGAGTCCGAACACAGCAGGGGAGTTGGACCTGTAGACTGAATTGGGCGGCCTTCTTTCCGACGAACTCGATTTCTTGTTGGTTCACAAACGCCGTTTGCTCCTGACGCAAGCTAGGAGCGCCCGGCAGCGGGTCACTTCCAGCAAGCTCACACGTTCCGAGCGTTTTTGGAACGCGCCAGCGAGTGAATGCACGCGCGCTCGAAGTACAAATACCTGTTGCCAGCATGTCCGGAGATCGGAGCGAACGAGCGCACGGCCGCAGGTTTTGGTATTCATTTGCATAATTTGCTCACGGGAAAACGGCGGTTGACCGAGTCGCAGCCGTTCCGAGCCATTCTATCGTGAGAGCAGTCGCACTGACCCCAGCGAATGCGCCGCACCGCCCAACAAGCAGCTCGTAATCCTGTCCCGGTCCCAACATGCCCGGTTCAACGCAGACGAGATGCCAAATGTTAGCCGTCTTCAGATCGGACATTCTCCAACTCGCCGCGCCTCAGCGTTTCGAAGATCGGAACGACACCAATGCCCTCAAATAGGACACCCTCGCCGCCATTTTTGGCAATTCCGCTTTGCGGATGAAGTCCGTCAGGACCACGCAGCGCAGCTCATCTCCTTGAGCACCGGATTCGAGCGCGACGAGGTCCTGAATCGAGTTCAACTTCGTCACGAAAGTCGTGAGCGGGTGCATATGAACCCTTTATTTGGGCCTAGCCGCTGAATGAACGAATCAACCGTCACCCGGAATTCAAAGAGAACTCTTTGTTCCCTCTCGGACGGCAGGAAGTAGACGCAATCTTGATGCGGACACAGATCGCCAGAGAGAACGAGTTCGGGGACAGACACCTCAACATCGACCGCTCCACAGAGCTCTTCGAGCCAGGCCTAGAAAGAACTTAGTTTGTGGCAGAATCGTGCATACCGGCCCCCGGTACCCATGCGTGCAAGAACCTCTGCCTCGAGATGAAGCCTATGTATCCGTTGGCTTTAAAGCTGACCCTGCCGTTTCCTCACCCGCCTAGTGAAGGGCGTAATTCAAGGGTGAGCGTTACTGTGAGCAACCGTCGCTGACCATCTTCAAGTGGGTGACAGTCATGTGACCATGCTCAGTGGAGTCCTTGCCCATGCCATGCTCTTTCGCTTCGTCCTTCACGTCTTCTTTCGCGCCATGCAGTGTGGCGTTTGAGACTACGCCGGTAATCGTGACGGTATGACTTACATGATCTCGGAGCTTGACGATGTCACTCTTGATCTCCCAAGTGCCTCCCTTCGCCGTGGTAAGCCTGTATTCATTGGCATCGTCGCCCTTTTGAAGGCAGCCCGTGAGCGTCCGTGTCTTCTTGTGGGTAGTTTTTGTAGTGTCCTGTGCAGCGGCCATTGCGGCAGCACCCGCAATCATCAACAACGCAAGAAATGTCATCGCGATCTTGACTTTCATTCTCCTACCTCCGAAGTTTCGACTTGAAAAGTGGAAGTGCAGACCGGGAACTCGGCAGTTGGCTACGCTTATCTAGGGATCCGTAGACTCGCCTGCATAGTAGCGGTCTGGTTTCCAGCCAGGCACATGCTAAGCGGCGGCGAAGCCGGCAGTCTGTGCAATTGTGAACACTGTCCTGCTGACATGTCCTCCCGCGATTGCTGGCAAGGATGCCATACCTTGGCAGTGCATCGTCAGCGAGCGCACTCCCCTGTGAATGCCAGCGTCACCAACAGGAGCGGAAATGTGCGGCACTCTGGACTCGATGCTTCCGTATGCGCCGGCGCGGCGAAAATTGACCGGCCCTGATGTTTCGATGAAGGCTTGTTCAGTGCAAGAGCACATCTCATAGCGCCCGAAGGATCTATGCCACGACCTTGATGGTGAAACGGATGCCGCGATCCGTTGGCGCCGCGGCCCCGGCACCACCCACGCGAGTACGAACCCCTTCCCCGAAGAAGTCTATGTTTCTGTTGGCTTTAAGGCTGACCGTGCCATTTTCCGCGACGCGTTCAAGTGTGAACTTTCCGACTGCTCCGCGAGGAGCGTTCTCGCTTCATGAATCGCCATCGGGTTCGCCAGCAGCTCGCCCAAGCGCATCAGCCGCGAAACTGCAAATCTCCTCAACTCCCCGAGTCTCTCTCGGAGCGACCCAGGACCGCGCTCGATCAGCTGATTCAGGATATCCCGAAGCCGCGCTTCGCGCTCAGTGATCTCAGCCACTACGGTGGATGAACTGTTTCCCACGGCGATCATTTCAGCTAAGCGCCTCAGTTCCGTCTCGATCCGCTGCTTCTCATCCCCGAGGGCCTTGAGACCTGACTCGAATGTTTCATGCCGCTGCCGAAGCTCCTCTTCACATCCAGGCGCCCGCTAATATGTTGAACGGCGCACCGGAGTGCACAAGTGGTACGTGGCGCTGCGCTTCCCGGAACTCCAGTCTCAATTCGGATCGCTCGGCGCCAAACGTTCTCCGAGGCATTCCTGCAAACCCTGCCAGAACTCCGCAACGGTTCCGGCGCGTTTTTCCTCTTCTTGCGCGAAGGCGCTTTGAAAAAACTCCTGCCACCGAGCCGGTGCGTCGGGCAATTGTTCGTTCACCGGAGGAAAACTCACCTCCGTGATGGCGCCCTGCGGCAGGGACATGTCGTCGCCCGAAAAGGGAGGGACGCCGCACAGCACCTCATAGACCATCACGGCCAAGGCCCACAAATCCCAGCGCGGAGAAATCGAACGTCCGCGCACCTGTTCCGGCGACATATATTTCCTGGTGCCCACCAGCGCGCCGGTGACGGTGTCTCGCGTTTCGTCTACGGACTGCGGCAGCGCTTTGGCGATCCCGAAATCGGTGATCTTGACGATCTCGCGGGCATCTTTCCGCGCCAGGAAAATATTCTCTGGTTTCAAATCGCGATGAAGCAGTCCGCGGGCGTGCGCCGCCGCTACACCCGCGCAGATGCCCTCGAACAGGTCCAACGTTCTGCGCGGATTCAGTCGCTTCTTTGCTCGCAGTTCCTCCCGCAGCGTAATCCCTTCGAGCAGTTCCATCACCAAGAACACGCGATGCGCGCCTTCCACGCCAAAGTCGAACACCGTTACGACGTTCGGATGCGCGAAGCTTCCCGTTACCTGCGACTCTTGGCGAAACTTCTCGATGGCCTTGCCGTCGGAAACAAATTCGTCGCGAATCATTTTCACGGCAACTTTCCGGTTCAGAGACATATCCGTGGCGCGGTACACCTTGCCCATACCGCCTTGGCCCAGCTTGCCATCGAGGCGATAGCGGCTTCCCAAAAGGCGTGGCGAGGCCACCAGTGTCAGCGCCGTGCCCTCCTTCGCGCAGCGCGTCGTGCCGGTGTCGTAACAATTTCCGCAGACCGGGCACTCCTCGAACGCGCGTCCGGGCCGTAAGGTGTTTCCGCGCATCAACAACAACGCCAGCGCGCTGGCCACATTTTCCAGCAGCGCAATGTCCTCCTTGCTGTATGGTTCCTCAGACAGCTTTCCGCTCAGAACCAGCAGCGCTTCGTTGCTGCCCTCTTTCAACGCCACCGGTACCAGCAATTCGATTTGCGCCTTCTGCAAAAACTCTTTGTCCACCCTCGGCAGCTGTTGGCCCAGCCAGCCGCTTCCTGCCAGGGTAACCGGCACGGAACACTCCAGTGTGCGCACCAGCGGTATCAATTTGTTGGTGGCCGGCAAGTCGGTGTTCAGCGACCCGACCGGCGCGGCGGCCACCACACGGTAAAACGGCTCGCCCGGCTTTCGCACCAACAAGCCGCAGCCGTTGGTGTGCAGCCCCTCGGAGACCCGCGTAACCACGCGCGGCGCAACCTCTTCGACACTTTCCGCACGGCGAATCTCTTCCACGATTTCGCGGAACAACTGCTGGGCGTCGTATTTGTCGCGGAAAAATCTGCGATCCAACGCGGAAAGCCACTTCTGCTGCTGCGTTGAGGCGAGCGCCGCCAGTGCCGCAACGGCCACGTAAGTCCCGGCATGGTTCTTCAACACAGAGAAGAGCGGCTGCCGCCCTTGTGCCAGTACGTTCACGATCAGCAACCCGATGGCCACCACTGGTATCGCCAGCAACACCCTTCGCGCCAGCGCATATTGCACGCCTCGCCGGATAATCACCCGGACATCAAACAAGCGCTGCTTCAGAATCGCGTAGGCAAATGAAAACGGCAGGATCAGCATGCCCGCTGTGTAGATAACGTTCACGGCAGGCAAATCGAAAAACGCATAAAAGCCCGGGCTGACGTTCAGCAGCGCCGTGCCAATCACTCTGGGCAGATAAAACAACATCGACGTCAGGGCGCCAAAGACGATCACCCGGAATCGCCGCCGGTCCGTTGGCGTGTCCAGCTTCCAGTAACTCACCGGCAGGACCACCAGCACCACCAGCAGGTACGCGATACTCTGCATCCCGAAGCCCATCACCACCCACGGCGGCGCGAGTCCGCTCAAATGCCCGGGGTCGTAAATAGTCCGGCTGAACAAAAACAATGCATACAGGGTTGCCGCGACCGGACCTATCCAAAACGCGACCCAGATCCAGCGACTCGTAAACAAACGTCTCGGGAACATGCAGAAAAACGCCGCAAGCACTGACGTGCGAAACGCGGCGCTGACGTACAGCAACATGACCGGAACCGCCAGCAGCAACGGCAACGCTCGAACGGCCGCGGAGAGTCCCCACTGGAATCCCTCAAAGACTGTTGCCATCACCACTAATACCCAGCCGCCGACGCGTGAGACGAAATCACGCGGGCGGCTGAACACTACAAACAGGCCGATGGCCAGAGTGATGAGCTTGCTGGCCAGAAAAATGATGTCCGCTGCGCGCTCCGCACTGTCACTTTCGGCCCACCGCGTTCCGTGAGGCACCAGGGTCCGGTTCATGGTTTGGCCGTCGCGTTGCACGCGAATCGTCGTTGGATGATCGGCGACGAAGTTCATCCGCTGGGCCAGCCAGTCGATTTCCGTGCCGATGCGCTGCCCGTTGACGGTAAGGATCTGGTCTCCCGCCTGCAAGCCCGCGCGCTCTCCGGGCGATTGCGGGTACACGTCTGTGATGACCACGCGCCCGGCCCCATCCTCCAGCCCTACTCCGTCCGCGCCCACGCCGAACAACATGTAGTAACCCAGAAACACGTCGCCGATAATGCTGATGGCCGCGAAGACCACGATGCGCCAGGGATAACGTTGGGGAACCACGTGAGTGCCCGCGATTATAGGTGCATTACCGCGTCCATTTCTACGTACATTGCGGTTTGTGCGGACCCACCTGCGGATCGCAGAACGTTGAGTGGGCGTAAACGAGAACTGAAGTTTCCTCATGGATGCTGAGCGAGGCGCCCAGGTTCCGGCTCAAACGGCTGGTGTCGTCTACTAGTATCACGTCAAACGGCGGCTTCTCACTGGCCAGAAAACGAGCGTTTTATCAGAAGCATTTCCCATTACGAGATTCCAAGGACCACTGATCGATGACCACGCTAAAGCCTGGACTTAGCTTCCGCGTCTTTTCAAATCGCCGACTTATTCAGAGGTTGCTTCGACTTGCACTGACTTGATGGAATGGCTACCAGCCGCTGCGAAATGGCGGGCGGCCGGGGTTTGGGTCGGGGCGATTCCCCGCATTGACTGCCCTCTTAATTGCGCCGCTTTCAGCGTTGACCAGCTGATTGATGCCTCCCCCAAGCCGGACTTCGAGCGTTGTGATCTCGGTGGCGGAAAACAACTCGTTTGGCTGGCCAACACGACCCCGGACGAGGTTTTCGATAACTGCCCAGCTGTTCCGCGCGCCTGCCGCGTTGATATTGCCCGTTCGATAGAGAAACTGGGCGACACTCTTGAAGTTATTAAATGCGCTTCTACTCAAGCTGATGGCTTTGGGTGTTTGGCCCGGCGAAATGTTGAACGGAAAGCAATGCACGTTGCCGCCTAGATGCTGGGCGTCGCTGGAGAACGCGATCTGGCGAGTAACAATCCGGTACATCGGGGAAGAGGGGTTGAATGCGTTGCTGTCCTGATGATCCATTTTCGCGGAAAGCAACCGTGCGTACTCGTTGAAGGCCGACATAAAGTCGCCCTCGGTCATGTTCACGAGCGTGTTTGTGTCCGCTGACGGCGGGGGCGTCCAATTGGTCTTGTAGGAGGACACCGCATGTTTCTTGTAGCTCACGTTGAAGGTGTATCGCTGCTGCGGCATCCCCTGCACCTGGGCCACCATTTCGAGCTCCAGACGCTCGTTCCGGTTGACGCACGTGCCACGCTGCACGGATTGAATTATCGCCATCTAGCACGTCCGTTGAGCCGGGATTTCCTTTCGATTTCAGTACCCGGAAAGTCTAGCATCAATCGGCTCGGATTGTGAAAGGGTTGTGCCGATTCACTTTCGGCGAATGCAGACTTAATTCCCTTCTCTCTGCGTCATGCAGCCAGTTCCCTGCAGAAGTCAATTGTTGGGCCGTAACATGCGAGCCGCGCCCCGGCACCATCGGAATACCGTGTGTATGGGCGGTCATCAATTACTTGTTTCCCTGCATGGAGCTTATCGGGGAGGAGCGGAATGAGACGCTGCGCCAATTCATACCGCGTATGGAGGGAGCCAAGAACGCCCTCGATTACCACCTCGCGGAGGCTCGAATGATAACCCAGTGGCACACCAACTATTCCGGCACGACGGCAATGACTTCAACTTCGAGCAACCACTCCTCGCGGACCAGGCGGCGCACCTCCACGGCAGTGCTCACGGGAGGATGAGCTACGTTGATGTACTTATCGCGGACCTCGCGAAAGACGGGCGATTGCTTGATGTCGACGAAATAGCTGTTCAGTTTGACGACATTGTCGAAGCTTGTCCTGCTTGCCGCGAGCGCCGCCTTCAGATTTTCGAATATCTGCTCCGCCTGAGCGCGGAAATCTCCCGGCCCCACGAGTTTGCCGGAGGGATCCATGGCGACTTGTCCGGCAACGTAGACCAGACTCGCACTCCTAACAGTCACCGCCTGCGAGTAGCCAACCGCGGGCGGCAACGTATCGGATTTGATGAATTTCACAGCTGTTTCTGTGCGGTTCATCTTCTGATTCTCCTTTGCTGATTGAATTTCAAATGCTATGGGCATTACTCCAACCAACG
>Ga0210407_10003180_pt1 | contig 13486 bp, 16 predicted proteins | sample IncBWC27MmetaG_FD_150860 | JGI IMG/M metagenome (GOLD analysis project Ga0210407, IMG submission 150860) | Forest soil microbial communities from Barre Woods Harvard Forest LTER site, Petersham, Massachusetts, United States - Inc-BW-C-27-M | ecosystem: Environmental > Terrestrial > Soil >... | reverse complement strand
TGGCCAAGATCAGGAAGGCGTTAGTCGAAGCCCTCAATCGCCGCGGCGTGAAAGGCGAAGCCGCAAGCCTCTGGTATTTCCCTACCGTCGAAGACTATTCACAGCTACTGATTCGCGGCGGATTCGTCGTGAGTTACATCGCCTTGATACCCCGCCCAACTCCTCTACCAGGAGATATCACCGGCTGGCTGGAAACCTTCGCCGAGAGCTTCACCACCACCTTACCGCCCGCCGAACGACCCTCCTACGTTGCCGAAGTCCGCGAAGCCTTACGTCCCGAACTGTGCGACGCCGAAGGCAAGTGGACCGCCGACTACGTCCGCCTCCGCTTCGCCGCCAACAAGCTCGGCTAACCGACCGGTCTCTGCATCTTCTTCCTAAGTCCTGACAACGCGCATCTCGTCAGAGCTTGATTTCCTGACGAGATGCCGACTTGTCGTTACCGATCCGCATATCCCAATCTGGATTACTTCCCGGTTGGCGAGAATCCGTGAGCAGAGGACTGCGCCGAGAGGAGCTCAAGTTCCGTTGCACTTCATCTCTCGAGTAGTTCTTGGTCCAGAGGGGTCTCATCTAACAACGCTTCGCTACCGGGAATTCCGGTAGGGTCTGCGGTCGCTGCTCTATAACGAACTGGAGGAATCCCGCATCCAGCGCATTCTTGGCTTAGATCACGAATATTGACCGCAACTTCTGGCCTTCCGGGACGCCGGCGCGATTTTCTGGTCCAGATGCCAGGCGAAAGCTCGGCGGAGAAACCCATCTCTTTTCCCAATTTCTCTGCGTACAACGCCCAACCTTCCACGTGAGCCGTCAGCCTATCCTGCAGGCGTTGCGCGCTCTGCCTCCCCTTGACCCATCCCACGGCTTTGCGAAGAGCGGCCCTTTGATCGAAGCGGGCATCAATGTAACTGTTCGTCCTCAGCAGCTGGGGCAGAGGTGACCCGGATGACTCCATCAGCGGCGAGGGGCGACCGCGGAAGATATCCATTCCACATCGTCGGGGATCTACTTGAACTTCACCGCCGCCCAAGTGGCGATTTGTTCGCGGCCCCGGCGCAGTCTTCACTGTTTGGTGAACAATCAACAAATGGACGCGCTCCAAACTAACGGCCGCTCGGAATTCCCACCCGCCCCGCTCGTCATCTGGCTCCGCCTCCAAAACAAACATTCGTGATCGAACCGGACAAGGTATTGAAAAAACACAACCCAAACAATAACCCGGGAAATAGCCAACGATACGTCGTTTTTAGTCAAAAAGCTGCCACGCTCCCGCTTCGACCATCTGCGCAACCGCCTTGCCGGAGAGCGCGTCGGCCTCGCACGTGACCAGTGTCTCGCCGAGTTCGCTGCCGGCGCGGCGGCCCCTGTAGTCAGCGCCTCGCACTCCTGCGGATGGCCGCCAAAGCCGTGCGAGGACAGGCCTCTGCCGGCGATATCGCGCTCTTTTATCAGGCATTCCAGCAGGGCGCCGGACCCACCCGGACGCTGCTCGGCAACATCGGCCAGATCTATCTATGTCAACGTCCAACCAAATCACAGAAGCACGATGCCGTCCGAGATGTTCGCAGCACTCAAGAGAATCGAATAGAATCACCCCATGGACGACGGTAACGATTGGGCTCCAAACTCGGAGCGTTTCGAGTTCGAAGACCAGGAGATTCACGTCTGGCGCGTCAATCTTGATTGCGATGAAATCGCGCTTCATCGATGCGAAGAAACACTCGCGCCTGACGAAAAGGCCCGCGCGAATCGCTTTGTTTTTCCTTTGACGCGCGATGTACTGGCGCGGCTTGGTATGAAGCCATGATTACAGGCCAGGCAGGCGGTATTGTCTTGTGTGGCGGCAAGTCCACGCGCATGGGTACGCCGAAAGCAACCCTGCCCTTTGGCCCTGAAACGATGCTTCAACGAATTGTCCGTCTGCTGGGAACCGTCGTGTCTCCAGTTGTAACCGTGGCAGCACGTGAACAAGCGCTCCCAAACTTACCCGAAAGCGTCATCATCACTCGCGACGGACGGGACGGCAAAGGCCCTCTCGAAGGCTTGCGCGTGGGGCTTGCTGCGCTACCAGATTTGGTTGCGTTTGCTTACGCGACAAGTTGCGACGTGCCGTTGCTGGTGCCGGGCTTTGTCGAGAAGATGATCCAGCTGCTTGGAAACCACGACATCGCCGTTATGGAGATCGATGGATTTACTCATCCCCTGTCGGCAGTCTACAGACGCAGCGTGTTGCCACATATCGAGGCCCTGCTTCAAAAAGACCTGCTTCGTCCGGTTTTTCTCTACGACGCCGTTCCTACCCGCCGTGTCCGGGTAGAGGAAATGACGCCAGTGGATGGCGACCTGCGCACTCTTCGGAATTTGAACACCCGGGAGGATTACTTGGCCGCTTTGGCTGCAGCCGGTTTTGCTTCTTAGACTCACAAAGGTGACCTACCAACCCCGCTGCCGGTGGTATTCCGCCACCAGGGCTTCGAGTCTCTCCCGACTTAAGGCAGCCGCGGGATCGTTGGGCAGCGGCCTATTGAGGAAACGCTCGGGCAATGTATCTTCCGAGGGTGTCCAGCCAGCCAGGAGATTGAACTCCCGCTTGGCGTGTACGATGCGGCGCGCGGTCTCGCGCAGTTCTTGGCCCGTTGTGTCCCACCCAGTCACCAACCGGAGCATTTCCGCCGCTTCGCTGAAAAGATCCTCAAAAACGCCACGGAGAAACTTGCACAGGATCAGCGAATCCATCAACGCCGCGCGATCCTCGCTCTCAATGGCGTGACGAACGGCATCAAGCGTGATGTTCCGTCGGTCGACTTTGTCGGAGAAGTCCACTTCGTACGCTCCACTCCTGTTGTGATCCGCTCCGCGAGGACCCACCGCAAAACCAAACGCCATTGTCTGTAAAGCTCTGGGCTCATAACCAGGAATTTCGAGTCCCTTTACTTGTGGTGCGATCGCAATGTGTGAGCCGTACGGCGACTGCCCTTCGCCAAGAGATCGCCAATCCCTTCTCGCGAGACGATCATTTCGATCGCGCGCAGCATTGCCTCGCCGTCGCCGAACCTTAGCCAAGGCTCACTGAGCCAGCCGCGTTCACTGCACTCCATGCAAATGCGATTGTGCCGCCAGTGCTGATGGTATCTAGGCCTAACTCAGTCGCATCGCCGTGTAGCCGTCAGCACTGCGTCGCCATCTCCTACCCCGCAAAGAGAGCCAAGGGCGAACAAGCTCTCGTACTCCAAGCGCACTCCGTCTTTGCCGGATCCGTAAATATGCTCACAACCGATGGTGCAGGCCATGCAACTTTTGCGCGTCTTGGCTTTCACGGCGCTGAGCTGCTCGGGCGAGATGCGGTTCGCTTCTTCGAACACGCCAGTCTGAAAATTGCGTGTCGGCAGCGAACCAAACCGGTTGAATGTCAGCAAGTTGCCGGCGGTACCGAGCTCGCGGTACTTCGCGGTCGCGGGACCAAAAGAGCGTTTCGACAGAGACCGGCTCAAAGCCGTCAGCTCCCTAGGGTTTGCCCATTGCGCGCGCCGTGTTCCGCGCACCGCAATCGCTTTGATGTTCTTAGCGCCAAGCACCGCTCCGCTACCGCCGCGACCTGCATGCCGGCCGTCATGTGAGATTGTGGAGTAACGAACCAGCTTTTCCCCGGCCGGACCGATGGAAGCAGTCTGATAAGGGGCTCCTAGCTTAGCTAGCTTAGCTAGCCTAGCTAGGCGACTACGTAGTCCATCCGCTGTCTCGCGGCAAGTCGCGCCTTGGAACTCCGCTGCGGGTTCAAAACGAACCTGTGGCTGGCGAATTGTTATTTCTCCAGCCACAGGCCATCTAACGTTGTTACATCCTTTCGCCGGGTTAGCGCGGGTTGTAATGGTGGTCGCTGATTTTAAAGGCATTCGCGACGGATAGCGTTTTCGGCAGGAACAGGTGGCACCTCCGAATCACTTCGTCGTTCCGGCGAATGGAAGACTGAACGCCGTCAAATTCCGAGAGTTTCCACCCATCCGCTTGAGACATTGAGGGAAGACGCTTCAGAGGCTTGTCCCCTTCCCAGCGATCACGTTCGTCACGTAGCGTCCCTCGCTCAGGCCGCGCTGCTCAAGAAGTTCGCAAGAGCGACGTTTGCGACTTCTTCGCGGAAATCGACTTTCGGAGCGGGAGCCGATTTCGCAGATAATCGCCCAATTGATGATACGGGAGTTGGGACAATCGAAGGGGTTCCACACGCGACCGGATCACGCTTAAACGGCGCCAAAGAAACGACTTAGTCATTTTGAAGCAAAATGAGCAGGAATCTCGAACCCGACGGCGACTGTTTCCCCTTCTTGCAGTCTCAGTTCCAGTTCCTCGTCCATGCGGGAATACAGTTCGGACATCCTCTTCGGCTTGCCACGCGGTGATGGGCAGCGCATTCGCAAGCGTTGCGACGCTGGACAAGCACTGGAAACGCCGGGTCGAAGACGAATGGCCTGGCGAGCATCTATTCCAAACAGGATCTTGACGCTGTGGTGGCAGACATCGAGTCGTACCTGTCCAAGAACTGAACCATCACGCAGCAGCCAACCATTGAGATCGTATGGACAGACGTTCGGTCTGAATGGTTGGCAGCGGCTCGAAAGGCGCGACCTGGGCAGAATCCCTGCATCGCGGATCGTGCCGGGTGTTGAGTGTCTCCACCAAATGCTTTGGTTATTCGAATTGACTGCGAATTTCTCAAGAAGATAGTTAAAGGCCCTTCGCTGGACCTCTCGGCGGTCGCGCCCCTGACCGGGATTTTCGCGGACGCGGGCGCCGCGGTTGCGCTTGGCCTACGGGCGCTCTATGATGTGCCAGCCAGGAAAATTGAGAAGAGGTGAACATTGTTCAAGCGAATTGGTTCGTCCCTGGTGGCGTTGGCCTTGATGGCTCTGCCGCTCTCCGCGGCGGAAGACAAGAAAGAAACCGACCGGCTCGAGAATTGCGGCACCGTTATGAAGGAAGTCATGGATATTCCCGATGACATCCCTCAGGATCTCATCGACAAAGCCGAATGCGTCATCGTTTATCCCTCGGTTTTAAAGGCCGCCTTTATCGTTGGCGGCAGCTATGGCCGCGGCGCTATGACTTGCCGCACCGGCGAACACTACACCGGCCCTTGGAGTGCGCCCTCCATGATGGCTCTGGAAGGCGGGAGCATCGGCTTCCAGATCGGCGGCCAGGCCACCGATTTTGTCCTGCTCGTGATGAATCCGCGGGGAGCCCGCGCCATTCTGAAGAGCAAGGTAAAGCTTGGAGCGGACGCCTCCGTTGCTGCCGGTCCCAAGGGCCGCACTGCCGATGCCTCCACCGATGCGACGCTGCGGGCCGAAGTGCTCAGCTATTCGCGCGCACGCGGCCTGTTTGTAGGCATCTCTCTCGAGGGCTCAACCGTTCGTCCCGACGATGATGCCAACGAGCGCGTCTACGGAGGAAATGTGTCAGCGGAAGCCATCATTTTCAAGGGTGCCGTCGCAGTCCCGCCTGCCGCCCAGAAACTCGTAGCCTTTCTCAACCGGAAATCACCAAAGAACACTTCCCTCCCCAACTCCTTGAAAGAGTAATTCCAGCCACCTCGCATTTGGCTGAACACGACAAGGCACCGCGCCGCTAGCCACGTGGACGTCGCCCTGGTAGAACTGCTTTCCAGGCGTGTCCAATGCCCAGAGTCGTTCCCAGCCAAGTCGTTCCGTTCATCAACTCGCTCTGGCCAACCACTCGCGAGCTTAACAATCTCCACAGGCGGGTCAACTCTCCGGTCTCGTTGACGTCGTCGACCAGATCCCGTGTGAATTCCTACCATGGAGACGGCTGCTTACACATTGTTCATCTGCGACAAAGCTCATATCAGACAGAAACTTTTAAACTGGGCCGCCGCGTGGCAGCAAGCTTGCTCAGGAGTGCCTAGAGAGCGCCTTCGCAAAGATTCAGAAGGCCCAGGGAACACTGTTCTTCCTGAGAACCAGACCCTGCTAGCCAAACAAGCACGTGCTGACCTCCGCGCCGTGTTCTCGCAGACCTCCGGGCGGGCCAACCTCCCGCAGTCATCAGCCCCGACAACTGAAAAACCATCCGACCTCCGGAATGCGGTCCGCGCGCCGCTCCGGCCCCCTCGACCTCCGCTTCACCCGGATACCATAAAAGCGCGTGACGCGAAACAGGGAGCCGGCACCTCAGTGCGGAACGTGATCTGGGAGTGGAGCTGTGCCTACATGGTGCCTAACCGGGACCCCGGCACCAAGCCAATAGCCGTAGCACCCTGCCAAACAGGTCCAACTCCCAGACGCGAAATTGTTCTGTACAAGGAAATGGCGCGAGATCTAATGTGGTAGTGAACAAAATAATCCAACTCACCGATCTGGGACTCGCTGCATGATTTCTTCGCTTTTTCATAGCTTATGTGCGAGACAAGGACTCGGCTTCGTACTTGTCTGCATCGCGGCTCACTGCTACGCACAGAGTTCTAACGGACAAGACTTTGCGGCCGCTACATCTGCTCTTAAACGCTCCACGCCATTGGAACAGAAACAGGCGGCTCAAGACCGAAGCCAAGCTGCGCAGGCACTGTCTCAAAGTGCCAATTCATCGCTCTATCCGCCTGAACAGGTACAAGCTGGTAAAACTCTCTTCGTCGCGCAATGTAGCTTCTGCCACGGACGCGACGCTGGAGGTGGCGAAAGCGGCCCGGACCTAATGGCGTCCTCACTTGTTGCGCAAGATGTGCACGGAGAAAAAATTGGCACCGTAGTCCAAAACGGTCGGCCGAGCAAAGGAATGCCCGCATTTGACCATGTTGACGAGCAACAACTAGCGGCACTAGTTGCGTTCATCCACGATCGGAAGGCGAAAGCAAAGGAAGGCCGGCGACGTACGGTTGACGTCGCCGATCTCAAGACCGGAAACGCCGAAGCTGGGATGCGCTATTTCAATGGCGCTGGCGGATGTGCTAAATGTCATTCTGCTAGCGGCGACCTTGCTGGCATCGCTGGCAAGTTCCAGGGATTAGACCTTCTGAAACGCATGCTCTACCGAGAGAGGGAACGCACTTCTGAGTCCACGCCGGGTGACGGAAGCCCTGCTGAGTCCGCCAAGGCGATTCAAACTGCTACTGTCACGCTTCCCTCGGGCGAAACCGTAACTGGAAAATTGGCATACCGCGATGAATTCACGATCGCAATTACGGATCCATCCGGATGGTATCGGTCCTGGCCTGTCACTCGCGTAACATTCACAGTGACGAATCCGCTCGAAGCGCACATCGAGCAATTAGGGAGGTATACCGACGAAGATATGCACAATGTTTTGGCGTACCTTCAAACATTGCACTAGAGCAACGCAAGGCCGTAGATGGTAATGAGACTGGAGAAGCGTTCTTGTTGGACGCTTCTCTAATGAGGTGGCGCAAGAATGGAGCTCGTAAGGGTGATTCTTTCTCTCGCTGTAGTGCTGGTTCTGCCGTTCGCGTTTTGTGGCCGTGCCCCCGCTCAAGGAATCGATCCCGCTACGCTCTTAAAGCCGACACCCGACAGTTGGCCGACTTACCATGGCGATTACTCCGGCCAGCGTCACAGCCTCTTGAGTCAGATTACTCCAGCGAACGTTCGCGAGCTCACACTCGCCTGGGCCTTTCAAACAGGCCAGACGACGCAAATCAAGTCTTCTCCAATCGTCGCCAGCGGCATTTTATACGTATCGATACCCGATCACGTGTGGGCTGTTGATGCCCGGACGGGCGCCCCAGTCTGGCACTACAACTATCCGCCCAACGAGGGTTCTCATATCGGCAATCGGGGCGTTGCTTTGTACAAAGACTCTATATATTTCGCTACCCCCGATAATCATGTCGTCTGCCTGGATGCTCGAGACGGGAAGGTCAGATGGAATCTAGTTTTAGCTGACGTGAAGGAGGGCTATTGGACATCTGTGGCGCCGCTTATTGTGCGCGATCATGTGCTCGTGGGACTCTCCGGAGATTTTGACAACATCCCCGGAATGCTGAAATCGCTTGACGCGGAAACGGGTCAGGTACAGTGGACGTTTTACAGCACTTCTCCACCAGGCACTCTGGGCGCGCCAGGTGGCGGCGCCACCGGCGGTAATATGTGGATTACGGGAACGTACGATCCGGAGCAGAATCTGGTGTTCGTGGGAACAGGAAATCCTACGCCGGTACTGGCAGCACAGCTCCGCCCAGGCGACAATCCTTGGACGTGCAGCATCGTTGCGCTGAACCCTGACACAGGGAAGCTCGTCTGGGGATTTCAGGCCTCGCCTCATGATACGCATGACTGGGATGCCGTTGAGGTTCCAGTTCTCGTTGACGGGACCTTCAACGGTTCACCTAAGAAGATGCTGCTGCAAGCTTCCCGCAACGGTTATTTCTTCGTACTCGATCGCACCAGCGGGAAGAGTCTGTTGACGAGTACTTTCGCAGCAGTTAATTGGTCGAACGGCGTTGATAAGGACGGCCGTCCAATTCGCAACGCAGCTAAGGATCCTTCCCAGGATGGACGCTTGGTTTCGCCCGATGAGGGCGGAGCGACGAATTATCGTTCGCCCAGTTTCGATGCAAAGACTGGTTTGCTAGTCGTTAGCTCGCGGGACGCCTATGGCATTTATTTCTCCAAGCCGGAGCACGGTACAGTCGGCTGGGGCGGCGCAGATTACGGAGTCTTCGGAAAGGCGGTGCTGCGAGCGATCGATTATCAAACCGGAAAAGTTCGCTGGAACCATGATCTTGGGGGTGGCGGGGCAGCGGCGGGAGTCCTTACGACGAATTCGGGTTTAATCTTCACTGGCGATTCCGTCCGCAGTGTTATGGCACTGCGAACTAGTGACGGTGCAACACTCTGGCATTCGGCGATTGGGCATGTGGGAAACTCCCCAATCACCTATGAGCTTGATGACCGGCAGTACGTAGTAGTCGCAAGTGCTGGAGCCTTATTCGCTTGGGCACTCCCGGAGAAGTCTGTGGACCAAACTAGATTCGGCCGGCATAAGTGAGCGACAGCCTTCTCGGAGTCTGTGGGCCGCGGGTTCCCTTCGCTCTTGCCGCCGTCAAGGGGCAAGCCTGCTAACGCGGCTCCTGTCACCGTCCGTACAAACTTTCAGGACTAGTCTGTACGACTCGCCGCTTAGCTCCGAATGTCGGAGGCGGCACCGGCGAGCTCATGCAGCGATCTTGGTTTCAAAGGGAATTTGAGGAGTTACGCCCCGGCTGTTATGTGCAAGCCGGGCCCCGGAATAGAACTGGCCGGGCAGGGCTCTGAACAAGAATGCAGTCGCCTTCATGCCCAAAATCCAGTGGAGACTGGTACAACTCAGTGATTGCAGGCGACTTCCTGGTGCAAAATGGAGACCCGAATTCATATGTTTTTGGTCGTGTCTCCGCTATTCCAAATACAAAGCACCTGGAGATCGGAGGGTAGTTAGGTCGACTTCTGGACCTGAATGCCGCTAATCCTTCCATGGAACCCATAAAAGCCTGTGGCTCGCGAATTGCTAATTCGCGTCTGCTTCCTCGGGATTCCTCGTTCTGCTACGATTCTGCGATGCGCAATCTTCTTGTTTTTTTCATACATTTCATCGCCACCTTGGCCGGTTGCTCGGACTTGGCGGCGTCCGTTCCCTAGTTGCGGAGTCGCTTCTCCTCAAAACACCAACTGCTAATTGTGAATCGCTTCCGGCACGATCCTCCAATCTGCCCTCGCCGGGCCGGATCCTCGCTGGCTTGCTGGCGCTCTTGGTGCGTCCAACTCGTCTGCTCCGTTCCGCAATTGTACTGAGGCCCTCGGGAAGAGGAGAGTGGGGAAGAACTCGTTGGTTGCTAGCTGCACCAAGTTCATCTCTACCGCTGGGTCGAGTCCAACGATTACTGACCGCTCCTCTCAGCCAACAATGCACATATAAACGTTAAATGGTTGGTTTGCCGGTTTGCCTATCGTTTTGGTCAACTCGAAGCTAAACGGAGTTTTCGCGCGGCACCGGATTTGTCAGGGGCAAAAGACATTGAAGTCGTTATGCGCGAGGTCAAAACAGTCCTGCAAGCTCGCTTAGAGCGGGCCGCATCTCGCCAAATGACTTCCTGGTTGACCGGCGCGCTGTTTTTGGTGAAGCGCCGGGCCTGTAATCGGCTTCGACTTTCCCAACGAGTTGAGACTGAGTGAAGAAAACAGGCTTCGTTTTCATGGCAACGAAAAGCGGTGACTGGTCGGCGTAGTGAGCTGAGTTCCGGTCGATCGTTGCTGAGCCGAACTGGTGAATGCTCTCCGACCCGAGTCTGCCAGCATTGTCCCACGCCACGAACATGATGAAAGTGTCCCCGGCCGCGGCAGTCAGCGTGCCATCGGACTGCTGCTCCCCATAGACTGCGCGGTAAGTGTCCGGACCTCCGTCGACAGGGAGATCGATTGTTCTCCGACGAAATCGATTTACTTCTCCCCACTGCGGATCAAGACGCCCGAAGTGAGCTTTGAGATTGTGAACAGCCTCGTGCAGCGCATCGACCGCTCGCGGCGAAGTTCTTCCTTCCATTGTGGCGCGAAGTACCGGTTCAACCGTCAGGATGGCTAGGGCGGCATTGCGGTTTGAGGCGTCGGCCCGCCGATCCCATCTTTTCAAAATCTCTTGAGCCTGGCGAACTTCTGGATCATTGCCAGCATCGAGCGCCAGAAGCTGGGCAACGACCTGTGCAAGGTCAGAGTGAGCGCTGTAGTCGAGGTCGTACTTGTAGGCGCGGAACGCTGCCGCAGTTATGCGAGCATCAGCGCCGTACGTTTCGAGCGCACGCCACGCGCGGTTGGTCATGTTGGTCTGAATGCCCAGAGTCGGAGAAAAATCCCGAGGATTGATGTCATCTGAAGGAGCGCTTGCGTGAAAGGGCGTGTTATTCGAATTGAAAACGAAGCCCGCAGGCGGATTCCAGAGTTGCGGCACTTTTTCGAAAGGCAGATAGCTTCTCCAGATCAAATTGGAGCGGTCTCCCGGTAAGACGGCCTGCCAATCCACACCTTCCTGTCGCACCGGAAAGAGGCCGTTGTGGACGTAGCCGATGTTTCCTTTCTCGTCCGCGTACACGAAGTTGAGGCTGGGCAGTGCTTGTAGCTCCATGGCGGCGCGCCAGTCATCGAGCGTGGCGGCCTTGTTTAGTCTGTAGTACTGCAACGGCTGGCGAATCTCATTCATTCCAGCATAGCGGATGGCAAATACGCCGTGATCCGTTTTCATTACCGGGCCTTGTTCGGCGTAGAGCACTTCGCGGTGCGCTGTCCAGATTAAGGGCCCCCAAACCCTCACACGGATTTTCGCTTCACTTTTTTCAAATTCGCGCCATTGTCCATCAAGTAGGTACTGATTCGGATTCTCTGGATTAATCGTGAGCTTGAAGACATCGACAAGATCAGGCTCATTGACGGTGTTGGCCCAACCCAGATGCTCATTGTGACCGTGCAGCATGAACGGCGATCCTGGGAAGAAACCACCAGCGACGTGCCAGCCTTCGCCGCTCTCGAGAACCGCCTCATACCAGGCCACCGGCCCCGTGTACGGTTGGTGCGAGTTGACCAATAGGCGAGTGGCGCCATCCGCAGAACGCGACGGTGCTACTGCCACTGCGTTGGAACCAACGGGTAACGAATTGTCAGTGAACAAGAAGGCGTCCTTGTGGTTGCGCGCCGTGGCACTCTCCGAACTGCTCAAGTTTCGCAACGTTTTTGCGAGTCCGTAGAAGAATGGCGTCTTGAAGGCGAACCCGGCGACGACGTCTTTCCCCGTAAGTGGCAGTATGCCCCGCGTCACCTTGTCTGGATGTAGCGCGGCGTAGTAGTTCACGCCATCGGCGTAGGCTTCGAGCACACCTCGAACGTCGGTTGGTAAATCGCGTTCATATCTGGCGTTGACCGTTTCCCAAACTCTGAAAAGGTGGACGAGATAATCGCTTGCTGCGGCTTTGCGCCCATCGGTCGCGGCCAGTTGCCCACGGACCGCAAGGGTCACCTGTTGTATTGTCGCGAAGTCATCTTCCGCGTGGGCGAAACCGAATCCGAAGGCAACATCCATATCTTTGGCGCCGATCACGTGAGGGACACCGAAAGTGTCACGCTTGATGTGGACGTCGTATTGTTGAGCTTTAGCAATGAGGGAAGCCGGATCGGGTGGCGCGGGTTGCGCTAGTCGGTCAGACACGATCAGGAAGATAGCAATCGAGATCATCGCGAATGCGAACACGAGGAGGCTCATCTTGACGTAGCGCATGAATGTCCCCCCGCTGAATTTTTTCAAACTTGCGGGCATAAATTGGGCCGGCCAACCGACCGAATTCAAACACTATACAGCTGCGGCGATGCGTCACCCAGTAGTCATCCGAGACGCACCTCACGGACATCCTCTAAAAAGATGAGAATGGTCGCTATTTACGCCGCGAAAGCGCCTGGTCCAACACGGGAATGCCAGCCGCGGTGAAGGTGGCAAGGACCAGAAGGGAGCCGGCCCTGGCCAGGTTCCAGGTTCCGAACAGTGCCAAGTAGTTGCGCATCGCTGCCGCAAGCGGTGTGTCATTCTACGGTCCAATAGAACTGATGCCGGCTTCAATCGCAGCCAGATAGGCGTACAGCATCAACGCCAGGGAATTTTGACGTCGGTCCATTTTGAGCCCGAACTCGCGCTTCTGTGCAGCCCAACTGGGAAGATCACCGGACCCAAGGTCGGAAACGACATGAGCTCGCGAGATATCGAGGGCGAAAATCCCCTGCACCTCCGCAGGCCAAAGTTTACAACCGAAGCTGCGCGTTGGGCCCATATATTCTCGTCAGGGAACATTCTTTGACAGTTCCACCAGCATTGAGCACGAGATTTCTCGGGAAAACATTCTGCGTATTCCGTGGCGCCACCAGTCTAGACAGCATGAAACGCGACCCGAGGACCTTCGTCGATTATCTGTTTCGAGACGACGTCTTCCCATCTGGCTGTTTTTGCTCACAGGCACTGGCATCGTGCCGCCGGACGCGTTCTCATTGCAACCCTGCGATGAGATCCGCATCTCCATAGACGAAATTGGCACCTTAACCAACGTCGTAGGCTGATCGCAAAAAGCCGAGACCGGCTTCGCTTTTCCCAAGCTCTGCTCACCACACTTTCTTCAATCAAAAATGCAATCGTCTGAACACTAGGGGCAGGGGCTGCTCTGACAACCGTTTGGCTTATACTTCCTGTTGTGATTCGGTAGAAGGAGCGCTTCATGAACAGGTTTGGCACAAGACGCAATTTTTTTGAGCGAATCAATGTGGCTCTCACGGGGTTTGTGTTCACTCGGGCTCTGCCGTTTCAAGAGGCCGCCGCAACACGCCAGCCTCTCACCGGAGCGGTCGACTACTACGACAAACTTGGAGTTACCAAGACAATTAACGCCGCCGGGACATACACCTATTTAACTGGCTCGACCATGCCGCCTTCGGTGCAGGCGGCGGTCGCCCTG
>Ga0210407_10003178_pt1 | contig 13491 bp, 3 predicted proteins | sample IncBWC27MmetaG_FD_150860 | JGI IMG/M metagenome (GOLD analysis project Ga0210407, IMG submission 150860) | Forest soil microbial communities from Barre Woods Harvard Forest LTER site, Petersham, Massachusetts, United States - Inc-BW-C-27-M | ecosystem: Environmental > Terrestrial > Soil >... | reverse complement strand
GACCGCGACGAACACTGCGACCGCGACCGCGACGAACACGGCGACTGCGACCGCGACGAACACTGCGACTGCGACCGCGACGAATACTGCGACCGCGACCGCCACGAATACTGCGACCGCCACCGCAACGGCGACTGCGACAGCAACCGCGACCGCGACTGCAACGGCCACCGCAACGTCGACCCCGACGGCGACGGCGACGCCGGTGTTCAATCTGAGCGTCAAGCCGACGAGCTTGTCATGGAGCAGCGTGGTGGTGGGACAGTCGAGTTACCTCACCAAGAACGTGACGGTGAAGAATCCCAACGAGGTGAAGATCCATATCGACTCGGCGGTGGCGTCGACAAATTTCGCGATCACCAGCGACGCATGCAGCGGCACCGATCTGGCGCCGGCTTCTTCGTGCACCATCGCACTGGTCTTCAGGCCTACGCAGACCGGCGCTCACAGCGGAACGTTGACCATCACCGATTTCGCGGCGAACAGTCCGCAGACGGTCGCGCTCAGCGGCACCGGGATTCTTGCCAACCCGACGTTCAAGCCGACCTCGCTGGCGTTCGGCAGAGTGAAGGTTGGAACGGTGTCGGCCGCCAAGACGGTTACATTGACGAATCCGAACATAGTGGAATTGGATTTCTCGTCGATCAGCACGGTAGCGCCGTTTGCGATCGTCGGTAATACATGCGGGTCGTCGGTTCCGGCTAACGGGACCTGCCAGGTATCGGTGACGTACGATCCGACTACCGATCCCACCACCAGCGGGACGAATCAGACCGCGAAGCTGACGTTCATCGACAACGGCAAGACCGGGACCCAGACTGTCGGTCTGAGCGGGACGGCATTCGGCACGGCGCCGAGTCCGACTGCGACCGGGAGCGGCGCGCCAACTCCTACTGCTACCGCTACTGCGACCGCGACCGCGACGCGAACCGCGACCGCTACCGCGACGCGAACAGCGACCGCAACCGCGACTAATACGGCAACCGCGACCGCGACGATGACTGCGACCGCGACGAACACGGCAACCGCGACCGCGACCAATACGGCAACTGCGACGAATACCGCGACCGCGACTGCGACAAGTACTGCCACTGCGACGGCGACGTCGACCGGCGGCGCAACTGCAACCGCGACCGCGACCAACACGGCAACTGCGACCGCGACGAATACGGCAACTGCCACGAACACGGCAACCGCGACCGCGACTTCGACCGGCGGCGCGACGCCAACGGCAACTTCAACTTCGACGCCGGGACCCGAGGCAGGCAGCGTCCTGATCGTGGGTGGCGACGTGGGCGCCAAACTGGGCGGAATCTTTAACCTGGCGACCAGCACCCAATCGAGCGCTAGCGCCCAGATCTTCAACGCTGCGACCAACACCTTCCAGCTGGTAGGCTCGATGAGCCGGCCACGCGAGGCCATAGGCGCACCACTGATCCCGTTGCAGAACGACATGCAGGGCAGCAACCTGACCTTGGTGGCAGGCGGACAGGACTGCGAGCCGGCCACGGTGGGCGGGCAGAGCGGCTTCCTGTGCACCGCGCTGCAAACGGCGGAACTGTATCATGAGAACACCAATGCGTTCACGCTTGCCGGCTCCGGCAGCGGCAACCAGATGACCTCGGCGCGCAGCGGACCGACCTTGACCCTGATCGAGGGCAGTGGCACGGCGCTTGACGGACAGATTCTGATAGTCGGAGGTTCGAGCGGCGCGTCGTTCCTGTCGGTCACGCCGCCGGCCACTCCGCCGATCCCGACCCCGCTCAACACGGCGGAATTGTATAACCCGGCTACCGATACTTTCACGGCTATAGCCAACACCATCCCGCTGCCGGCGAACTGCCCGGGACCCGCTGCGACGATTTCGTCGACCAGTGAAAGCGGAAACACCGTAACGGTCACGATGTCGTCGGCTAATCCGAGCGGCTTGACCGTTGGTCAAGGTGTGTGGATCAGGAGCGTGAGCGTGTCGGGCTACAACGGAAGATTCACCGTAGCCTCGATTCCGAGCAGCACGACATTTACCTACACTGACAGCAGCGCAGGCAACGCGGCTGGGACAAGTGGAAGTGCGGCAGCGCTCACCACGCAATGCGGCATGATTGACCAGGGTGCGGCGTTGATCCCGAACGACGGCGGCAAGGTGCTGTTGGCGGGCGGCGACTTCTACATGTTCCTTGGCGAGTCGTCGAACCTCGCGTTCATCTTCGACCCGACTAACGAGACCTTCACCCCGACCGCGCCGATGACCAATATACGCGAGCTGTTCCCGCTGGTTGCGATGGATCCGGCGGTGGTGCATGGTCCGCTCGGAGGGCAGCTAGTCGCGTTCGGCGGCATCGAGTCGAATGCCAACGTGTGCACCTCGACTACAACGGCAGTCGTCGTGACAACGCTTCAGGTCGCCGAGGTGTTTAACCCGAGCACCGGAACCTGGACCGCGACCTCAAACTCGATGCTGACGCCGCGCACGACTATCCCGGCCCTCTTCGAGACCGGCCCACTGGCTGGGGAGGTGATTCTGCCCGGCGGCGTTAACGTTAATGCTGGTACCTATCCTTCGACCTGCACCTCCATTACCACGATCAAGCAGGCGGCGCTGCAACAGACCGACCTGTACAATCCGGATGTCGGAACGGGCGGCACCTTCACCGCGACCGGCAATCTGAATCAGGCGCGCGAAGGGCAGGGACAGGGAGTGATCGGATCGGGCACCCATGCGACCAACCTGCTGGTCGCCGGTGGCGCGTGCACTCAAACCACGCCGAGTCTGCAATCGTTTACCATTGGTTCCTCCTCTGCGGCGACCAGCTGCAACAACACCGGCGGCACCGGCAGCGCGCAGAACGATTACTCGGAGCTGTACAGCCAGACGAATGGGACTTGGACCGTTGGTCCGACCTTCGCCAGCGGCTTCACTCCGACCAACTCGCCTGGCTACGCGGTGCTGCCATAGGCGACGGCAAATCCAAACTGACGTAACCGGCGACGCCGGCCCCAATCGCGGGGCCGGCGTCGTCGTATCCGGAGGAAAGCTCCGGCAAGCGCATTATAGAACGCAATTTTGTTTCGGATTTGACAAGCTTCCCGATAAAGTCAGAAAATCTTTTCCGAGGCTGTCACGGAGGTGACTTCCTGTTACATCGACCGTGCGCAAACTCAAAGCGCGTTCAAGTGCCGCTCTGCACAAGAGGGCTGGACATAGCAGTAAGGGCAACAATGATGGGTTTGCCAGGTAGGTCGGTTTCACAAGGCTCGCGCCGTCAAAACATTTTCATTCGATGAGATTGGGGTCAGCGAGGTCGCTTGCCAATCTCATAACGGTCCGCAAACGGTTTGGGGGTTCGCGATGGGCGCATTCGTAGCAAGCGCTGATTCCTGGAGGATGGTATGTCTCGAGCAAAATCGTCGGTCGCTTCACTTTCACTTCTGATCAACAACTTTGCGATTACCCGCGCTGCGAGATTTCTGGCGATCGCCCTGACCGCCGCTCTGATGCTCGCTGCACCTGCGCACGCGGCTGGTCCGAGGTTGACCATCAGCCCGACGATGCTTTCGTTCGGAAACCAGGAACTCCAGACTACTTCCAATCCCAAAAACGTAACCTTGACCAATCCGAACGCGTCTTCGCTGCAGATCGACACCGTCACGGCCTCGGCAGGAGATTTCTCGATCTCGAGCGACGGATGCAGCGGAGTTCTGCTCGCGCCGGCCGCAAACTGCGTCGTCAGCGTGGTGTTCACTCCAAGCCAGGCGGGAGCGCGGACTGGAACCCTGACGATCACGGACGGTGCCGCCAACAGCCCGCAAACGGTGAATCTGTCGGGCACGGGGATCATCCTGAAGCCGACTTTTTCGCCCACATCGCTGAATTTCGGCAACCAGCCTGAGGACGTTCCGAGCGCCGCGAAGACGGTCACCTTGACCAACCCAAACGCGGTTGCACTGAGCGTGACCAGCGTCGCTCCCTCAGGCGATTTTACGGTGACCAACGACGCTTGCAGTGGGACGCAGGTCGCACCAAACAGCACCTGCACCTTCGCTGTGGTTTTTACTCCTTCGCAAACCGGGAAGCAGAGCGCAACGATAGTCGTCACTGACAACGCGTCCACACCCACGCAATCGATTCCGGTGTCGGGCACGGGGATCATTCTGAAGCCGACTTTCTCGCCCACATCGCTGAATTTCGGCAACCAGCCTGAAGACGTTGCGAGCGCCGCGAAGACAGTCACCTTGACCAACCCCAACGCGGTTGCGCTCAGCGTGACCAGCGTCGCTCCTTCGGGCGATTTTACGGTGACCAATGACACTTGCAGCGGGACGCAGGTCGCGCCGAGCGGCACCTGCACCTTCGGGGTGATTTTTACTCCGTCGCAAACCGGGAGAGAGACCGCAAAAATCGTCGTCACTGACGATGCGTTCGTACCGACGCAATCGGTTCCGGTGTCAGGTGCGGGCATCATCGTGACGCCGACGTTGTCTCCGACCTCGCTGAAGTTCCCGAGAACTCAAGTAGAAACGATCTCGGCGCCGCAGACGGTTACGCTCACCAACTCCAACGTGGTGGCGGTAACCTTCACTTCGATCACGACTAGCGGCCCGTTCGCGATCACGACGAACACCTGCGGCGCGTCGGTGCCGGCGAATTCGACATGCCAGGTGTCGGTGACGTTCAATCCGACCAGTGCGACCAATCCCAACGGAACAACCGAAACCGGAAAGCTGACCTTTATGGATGACGGCCAGCAGAACACCCAAAACGCCAGCCTGAGCGGGATAGCGTTCGGCACGGCGCCGACGCCAACTGCCACCCAGACTGCAACCGCGACCGATACGCCCACTGCAACCGCGACCAACACGGCTACCGCAACGGCGACCGACACTGCGACGGCAACCGCCACGGCGACCGCGACTGCCACTGCAACTGATACGGCCACGGCAACCGCGACCAACACGGCCACGGCGACTGCGACCAACACGGCCACCGCAACCGCAACCAACACTGCGACCGCAACCGCGACTGATACGGCGACAGCGACCGCAACGTCGAGCAATACAGCCACGGCAACTCCGACCGCTACTGCGACCGCGACTGCCACTGCGACTGATACGGCCACCGCAACCGCAACCAACACTGCGACGGCGACTGCGACCAACACAGCCACTGCGACTGCGACCAACACGGCCACCGCAACCGCGACCAACACGGCCACTGCGACTGCGACCAACACGGCCACTGCGACTGCGACCAACACGGCCACTGCGACTGCGACCAACACAGCCACTGCGACTGCTACCAACACGGCTACCGCAACCGCGACCAACACAGCCACGGCGACCGCGACCAACACAGCCACGGCGACCGCGACCAACACGGCTACGGCAACTGCGACCAACACTGCGACTGCGACGGCAACCGCAACCAACACTGCGACGGCGACCGCAACGAACACGGCGACGGCGACCGCAACGAACACGGCGACCGCGACCGCAACGAACACGGCGACCGCGACTGCGACCAACACGGCGACGGCAACCGCGACTTCGACCGTCGGTGCGACGCCAACGGCAACATCGACGCCGGGAGTTGAAGCGGGAAGCATCCTGGTCGCCGGCGGCGACGTGGGGGCCAAGCTGGGCGGAGTCATCAACCTGGCCACCTCGACCCAAACGAGCTCGCAGGCGCAGATCTTCAATGCCGCGACGAACACCTTCCTGAAGGTGGGCTCGATGCACAGCCCGCGTGAAGCCGCGGGCGCGCCAGTGATCATGCTGCCCAACCATCTGGCGCTGATAGCGGGCGGATCGGACTGCGAGCCAGCCACGGTGGGCGGACAGAGCGGGTTCCTGTGCACGGCGCTGAATACTGCGGAACTGTACGATCAGAGCACGCAAACGTTCTCACTTAGCAGTCATCAGATGACCACCGCGCGCAGCGGACCGAGCATGACCGTGATCCAGGGTAGCGGGACCGCGCTGGACGGCCAGGTGCTGATCGCAGGCGGTTCGAACGGCTCGTCGTTCCTGTCGATAACGCCGCCGACCAACCCGCCGGTAGCGGCCGCGCAAAACACGGCAGAGTTGTATAACCCGGCTACCGATACGTTCACCGCGATAGCCAACGTGATCCCGACCCCGTTCACATGCCCTCAGGGCGCAGCTAGTACGATTTCAGCGATCAGTGAGAGCGCGAACACGGTAACAGTCACGATGTCGACAGCGAATCCGCCGGGGCTGACCGCCGGCCAGCTGGTTAACGTCAAGAACGTGGTGGACGTCATCAGCTCGGTCAACCATTTTGACTACGACGGAAACTTCACCGTAGTCACGATTCCCGACAGCACACACTTTACCTACACCCTCGGGGTCTCGGGATTGCCGGCTGGTAGCGCTGCCGCAAGCACTGTCATGCAAGCGACATCGCTCACGCAGCAATGCGGCATGGTGGATCAGGGAGCGGCGTTGATCCCGAACGATGGCGGCAAGGTGCTGCTGGCGGGCGGTGACCTGATAGTGTTCCTTGGCCAGGCGACGACCGCGTCGTACATCTTCGACCCGGTTACGGAGACCTTCACCCAGACCACTGGGAACATGACCGCGCCGCGCGAGTTGTTCCCGCTGATCCCGCTGGATCAACCGGTGACGGGTACGCTGGCAGGGAAAGTGGTCGCGATTGGCGGCATCAACTCGAATTCGAGTGTTTGCCCCACGACTACATCGCCAGCGTCGATCACGACGAACAGCGACGCCGAGGTGTTCGACCCCACCACGCAGACCTGGAGCACGGTTTCAGGCCCTACGGCCGCGATTACCTCGCTGAGTGAATCTGGAAACACAGTGACGGTCACCATGACGACCGCGAATCCGACCGGCCTCGCCATTGGCAGCGGGGTTTCGATCAACGGCGTAACCCAGACCACCACGGTCCACTTTGAAAACTTCGGATACGACGGCGCGTTCGTGGTAACCTCGATTCCTGACAGCACCCACTTTACCTACATCGACCGCTTCTCGGGGTTGGCGGCGGCGACAGGTGGAACGGCGAGGGCCAACACCATGGGCGAGCGGCGGATTACCGATCCGACCTTCTTCCTGAGCGGCGCTGAAGTGGGAGAGGTGATTCTGCCCGGAGGGGTGCAGGTTGAAGCTGGTGACTTCGCTCACAACAGCTGCGTACCCATAACCCTGATCAAACAGGCTGCGCTGCAGGAGACCGACCTGTACGACCCGGTCTCGAACACGCAGGGTTTGTTCACGCCGACCGGCTCGCTCAACCAGGCGCGCGAAGGGCAGGCGCAGGGTGTGATCGGAACGGGTACCGACGCGGGCGAACTGCTGGTAGCCGGCGGCGCGTGCACCACGACCACGCCGAGTCTGCAGTCGATAACGATCGGCACCGCGAACGCGGCGAGCGCTTGCAACAATACGGGCGGCAGCGGCAGCGCGCAGAACGATTACTCGGAGCTATACAACCCGGCGACCAAGCTCTGGACGGTCGGGCCCGGACCCGCCTCGGGTTTCACGCCGACTAACGCGGCGGCTTTCGCTGTGCTGCAATAGCAGGCCGAGCAACCAATCTGACCTAACCGGCGACGCCGGCCCCAATCCACGGGGCCGGCGTTGTCGCATCCGGACCAATCTGAGTTTGCATCTTCAATACTCGGTGAGGTTGCCTTGACAACTTGCCAGCCCTTAGCCGATGACTTTGGCCAAGGAAGAGCCTGACGATGACCATCACCATAACCGCCTTTGAACGATCACCCGATGGCGGCAAGGGACTGGCTCGAGATACGCGCGTCCGATGGGCGCTTGAAGAAGTGGGCCGACCCTACGAGGTTCGCCTTGTTTCGTTCCGTGCGATGAAGGAACCCGCGCATCTCGCGCTTCATCCTTTCGGCCAAATCCCTACCTATCAGGAAGGCGATCTCGCCATGTTCGAGACAGGCGCGATCGTGTTCCATATCGCCGAGCAGTATCCGGGCCTGCTGCCGGACGATGCCAATGCGCGGGCGCGCGCGATCACATGGATATTTGCCGCGCTCAACACTGTGGAGCCGCCGATCCTTGAACTCGCGACCGCCATTCTCCTCGAGGGCGACAAGCCCTGGTCCAAGCAGCGTATTCCTCTGGTCGAGGATCGCGTCCGCGACCGGCTCGGCCAGCTTTCTGGTCGCATGGGTGATGCCGATTGGCTCGATGGTGCGTTCAGCGCGGGCGATCTGATGATGATATCGGTGCTGCTCAGGTTGAAATCATCGGGCATTCTGGATGAGTATCCGAACCTGGCCGCCTATGTCGCCCGCGGCGAAGCGCGGCCCGCCTACAAGCGGGCTTTCGCAGCTCAACTGGCGGTTAACGCCGGCAAGCCCCAGACCGGCTGATCGAGGACCGTCCATCTAGAACTAATGGATTCTTCAATATAATATAACGGTATTTGATTTTCGATTTGACAAGAATCGCTTGAAACGATAAATCCTCAGAAAGAATGTCACGCGGGTGACCGATTCTCGAGGCTGCTTTTTTACATTATTTCAAGTGAGTGCTGGGCGCGTTTTGGAGCCGCCACAGCAGGGGGAAATGAGTCATGTGCGAACTCGGAAGAGAACTGCGGGGTTGCTCGATGCGGTCGTATCGAGGCCGGTCCGTCCGAATCGCCCTGCTAGCGGCACTCGCTGTGGCGTCGGTTTCGTTCGCCTCGGCAACGGCTGTATGGGCCGCGGTCACTGGAGATCCGTCCGAGTTCAGCTTGTGCCCGATTAACTTTACCCCGCCCGGTGGTGAGTCGCTGGTGTGCGCGCACAGCGAGACAACCGGCGGCAGTCTCACGATCGGCAGTACTACCTCCACGATCAGCAACAACCCCGACACCGCAGACTTTGGCGGCTTCAGTCCTTCGGGCCTCGGATTTGTGGGCCCCGAAGCACTGGTGACGCCCACCAACGGACTGATCTTCGGCGGGCCGCCGCAGGAGGTGCCGGGAGGACTGCTCGGACTGACGGGCCTTCCAGCCCTGTCCCCCAACGAAGTCACCGCCTCGATCGAGCTTGCCGGACCGATCACGCCGGCGACGGTCGTCGATCCGACTGCCACCAGCGCGTTCTTCTGCGCAACTGGATCGCTCGGTTCCTGCTTTGGCAGCCCGAGTCCGTATAGTGTGCTCACGATACCGGTCAAGATTCAGCTCAATAACGCGCTGCTCGGCCCGAATTGCTTCATCGGCTCGAATGCCAATCCGATCGTGTTGAATCTGGAGGAGACTCTGACCAGCACCCCGGTGACCACGACCGGCGGCCCGGGCGGAAACGCAATCATCGTCAGCGGGGTTCAGGTGGCTGACAACACCTTCGCCGTCCCCGGGGCAAACGGCTGCGCTGCTATCGGATTGGTCAATATCGACGCAGCTATCGACCTGAAGGTCGGGCTTCCCTCGCCGTCAGGCAAGAACTCGATACTGATCGACGAGAACGCCGAGGTCCTGGCTGCCTCTTTCCTCCTGCCCGCAACCCCAACCCCGACCGCGACTGCGACTCCCACCGCAACCGCGACTAATACGGCAACCGCGACTGATACTGCGACCGCGACGAATACTGCGACCGCGACCGCAACGAATACTGCGACTGCGACTGCAACGGCCACCGCGACCGCGACGAATACCGCTACGGCGACCGCCACAGATACTGCGACCGCGACAGCAACCGCGACCGCAACGGCGACCGCTACCGCGACGGCAACCGCGACCGCGACGAACACCGCGACAGCGACCGCAACGTCGACCCCGACGGCGACGGCAACGCCGGTGTTCAAGCTGACCGTCAAGCCGCTGACCGAGACATGGGGCAACGTGGTGGCGGGACAGACCAGCAGCCTAAGCAAGAACGTGACGGTCACGAATTCCAATTCCGTGGCGATCCATATCGACTCGGCGGTGACGTCTGCACAGTTCACGGTCACCAGCGACGGATGCAGCGGCACGGATCTGGCTGCCAGCTCCAGTTGCACAATCACACTGGTATTCCAGCCGACTCAGACCGGCACGATAAACGGAACTTTGACCATCACTGACTTCGCGACCAACAGTCCTCAGACGGTCGCGCTCACCGGCACCGGGATTCTCAACAATCCGACCTTCTCGCCGACCTCGGTGACGTATGGGAGAGTGCAGGTTGGAACGGTGTCGGCCCCCAAGACCGTCACAGTATCGAATCCAAATATCCTGCAACTGGATATCTCGTCGATTTCGACGGTGGCCCCGTTTGCAATCGTCGGGAACACCTGCGGGTCGTCGATTCCGGCTAACGGAAGCTGCCAGGTACAGGTGACGTTCAATCCGACCACCGACAGCACCACCAGCGGCACAACCGAAACCGCGAAGCTCACCTTTGCCGACGACGGCAAGACTGCATCACAGACGGTGAATCTGAGCGGTACGGCATTTGGCACGCCGCCGAGCCCAACTGCAACCTCGACCGGCGGAGCGACTCCTACTGCGACCAATACGGCGACTCCGACCGCGACTGCGACGCGAACAGCGACTGCAACCGCGACCAATACGGCAACTACGACCGGAACAGCGACGGCGACCGCAACCAACACGGCAACCGCGACCGCGACGAGTACGGCAACTGCGACGAATACCGCGACTGCGACTGCGACAAGCACTGCCACTGCGACGGCGACGTCTACCAGCGGCGCAACCGCAACCGCGACCGCGACCAACACGGCAACTGCGACGAACACGGCAACTGCGACCGCAACCGCAACTGCCACGAATACGGCGACCGCAACTGCGACTTCGACCGGCGGTGCGACACCAACGGCAACTTCCACGCCGGGACCGGAGGCGGGCGGCGTTCTGATTGCGGGCGGCGATGCGGGCGGCAAGCTGGGCGGAGTGATTAACCTGGCGACCAGTACGCAATCGAGCGCCGGCGCCCAGGTCTTCAACGCCTCGACCAACTCGTTCCTGAAGGTTGGCTCGATGAGCCGGCCGCGCGAAGCGCTCCAGGCGGCTGCGCTGCCCAACCATCTGACCTTGGTAGCAGGCGGTTCGGACTGCGAGCCGGCCACGGTGGGCGGACAGAGCGGGTTCCTGTGCACCTCGCTGCAAACGGCGGAACTGTACAATGAGAGCACCCAGGCATTCACGCTTGCCGGCTCTGGAAGCGGCAACCAGATGACGGTGGCGCGCAGCGGGCCGAGCCTGACGTTAATCCAGGGCAGCGGCACTGCGCTCGATGGCCAAGTACTGATCGCCGGCGGCGCGTCCGGCGCGTCGTTCCTGTCGATTGTTGCTCCGGCCACTCCGCCGATCATGACCGCGCTTAACACGGCGGAGTTGTATAATCCGGCTACCGATACTTTCACGGCGATAGCCAACACAGTCCCGCTCCCGGCCAACTGTCCGGGACCTGCGGCAACGATTTCGTCGACCAGTGAGAGCGGGAACACGGTAACGGTCACGATGTCCTCGGCGAATCCGAGCGGCTTGACCGCAGGCAAGGGCGTGGCGATCAAGAGCTCGAGCGTTGCGGGCTACAACGGAAACTTCACTGTGAACACGATCACGTCCAGCACGACATTTACTTATACTGACCCAACCTCGGGCTTGGGAGCCGGAACCGGCGGAAGCGCGATCGCCCTCACCACGCAATGTGGCATGGTCGACCAGGGCGCGGCGCTGATTCCGAACGACGGCGGCAAAGTGCTGCTGGCGGGCGGCGACTTCTACATGTTCCTTGGCGAGGGGTCGAATCTCGCGTTCATCTTCGACCCGAGCACGCAGACCTTCACCCAGACCGGGTCGATGGCCAACATCCGCGAGCTGTTCCCGCTGGTCGCTTTGGATCCGGCGGTGGTAACAGGCCCGCTGGCGGGTCAAGTGGTTGCGTTCGGCGGAATCGAATCGAATGCGAACGTATGCACCACGACCGCTTCACCGGTAGTGGTCACGACGCTTCAAAGCGCCGAGGTGTTTAACCCGAGCAGCGGGACCTGGACCGCGACGTCCAACCTGATGCTGACTCCGCGCACGACGATCGCGACTCTGTTCGAAGTCGGCAGCCTGGCCGGAGAGGTGATTCTGCCCGGCGGCGTTAACGTCAACGCCGGCACCTACCCGTCGACTTGCACGTCGATTACCAGCATCAAGCAGGCGGCTCTGCAGCAGACTGACCTGTACGATCCGGGCACCGGCGCCGAAGGCACTTTCACCGCGACTGGAAATCTCAATCAGGCGCGTGAAGGGCAGGGCCAGGGCGTGATCGGAGCGGGCACCGACGCGACCGACCTACTGGTAGCCGGCGGTGCGTGCACTACCGCGACGCCGAGTCTGCAGTCGATCACGATTGGCACCTCGACGGCGGCGACGAGCTGCAACAACACCGGCGGCACCGGCAGCGCGCAGAACGACTACTCCGAGATATACAGTCAAGGGAGCAGGACCTGGACGGTAGGCCCGACCTTCGCCAGCGGCTTCACTCCGACCAACGCGCCTGCCTTCGCTGTGCTGCCGTAGGCGACGGCAGATCCAAACTGACCTAAAACGGCAAGCGCCGGCCCCAATCCCGGGGCCGGCGTTGCCGCAGTTCCACAAGAGGGACGGATATAGAAGTAGAAGAAATCGGTTTGCTAAATTGAGCTTCTTTAACTAGTCTCGCGCATTGGAAAGACTTCCATTCGGTGAGATTGCTGCGATGGGCCGCACCAATCTCATCTTGATCGCCAAATCGTTGAGCAGGGGGTGGTGACGGGCGCTTCGCAGAAGAGCGCAGTTCGCTGGAGGGGTGTCCATGTCTCGACCGAAGTTGACCGTCGTGACGCTTTCGGTTCTGGGTTTCGCGCTTCTGTCCGCGATGAGCCTGGCTGCACCCGCGCCAGCTTTCGCGCAACCACCCTTAAAACTCAATCCGAAAAGCCTCAACTTTGGCAGTGTGAGCGTCGAGACCACGAGCCCGGCGCAGCCTGTGTTGGCCACCAACACCTCCAAAAAAAACACGGTCGCGATTAGTAGCATCGTCGCTTCGCCGCCCTTCCTCAAATCAGGCGACACTTGCGACGGTTCATTGGGCGCCGGCCAGACATGTCAGGTTGATGTTGAGTGCCAGCCGACGGCGCCCGGGACCGTCACTGGAAAACTTACGTTCACTCTTGGTTCAGGAAGGGTTCAGGTAGTCAATCTCAAGTGTACCGGTGTCGGCGCGACTCCAACTCCGACCGCGACTGCAACTGCTACGGCGACCTCAACTGCGACCGCAACAAATACGGCTACCGCGACGGCGACTAACACCGCCACCGCGACGGACACCGCAACCGCAACGGCTACGAACACGGCCACTGCGACGAACACAGCCACCGCGACCAACACAGCCACCGCGACCAACACGGCCACGGCGACGGCGACCAACACTGCGACGCGAACTGCGACCGCCACGGCGACGAACACACCAACAGCAACCGCGACCAATACGGCCACTGCGACAGCGACCTCGACCG
>Ga0210407_10003177_pt1 | contig 13495 bp, 13 predicted proteins | sample IncBWC27MmetaG_FD_150860 | JGI IMG/M metagenome (GOLD analysis project Ga0210407, IMG submission 150860) | Forest soil microbial communities from Barre Woods Harvard Forest LTER site, Petersham, Massachusetts, United States - Inc-BW-C-27-M | ecosystem: Environmental > Terrestrial > Soil >... | reverse complement strand
TTCGTCCTGAAACGGAAATCGTGGATTCGTCCGCGTGTGCGAAGCAGTGCCCATTATCCGACATTTCGATTGCTCGGCAAATTACGGCCCGCATGTCTGAGGCTGCGACCGAAGCAGAACTCTGTGTATCCGCTTCGAGTCCAGGAATTGCTGGTGGCCCCGAATGTGCTACTCTCGGCAACGCAACGTCGCTAGTCACGGAAAAGAGAGGACCCGTGGCAAAGCGTCGGTTTCAGAAAGGGAATTTTGCATTGGACGGGAGAGGAAATATGTACTCGCTTTTCTACGAAGATGTTCAGGGACCGGACGGGTTTCTGAAATCAAAGCGAGTGCGTATTTGTATTGGTAATCTCAGTGAGATGTCTGAACGAGCAGGCCGTCGTGAACACGCTCGAATAATGGAGAACGTAAACAGGAAGCGTGGGAGTGTTGCTCCAACCGTGAAGGGACAATCCTTCGGTGACCTCGTTTCTGCTTGGCGCTCGGCTGTTGCTCCTAATCTCTCCCCGGCAACCGTTCGACAAAGCGAGAGCTACCTTCGGAAGCATGTGCTCCCGCGATTCAAGTCTGAGGCTCCACAAACCCTTAACGTTTCCGCGCTTCAACTGTTCGCAACAGAACTGCGGAAGTCGCTATCCAGGAAGACGGTCATTAACATCCTCAGTTCGGTGTTTGCGATTCTTGACTACGCGAAACGATGTGGCACTGTCGTTTCCAGCGTTTCGTTCAAAGACATCGAACTCGGTTCGGCCACGACTAAACAGGCTGCTTTCTTCACGCGAGAGCAAGCCTCTCAAATCATTGCTGAATCACAGGAGCCGTACAAGACTATGTTCGCTGTTGCTTGGGCTACCGGGTTACGTGCTGGCGAATTGCTGGCACTCAACGTAGCTGACCTGAATTTCAATCGGCGCACAATCTGTGTGTCCAAGTCTTCAGACGATAACACCCGTGACATTCGACAACCTAAAACACCAAAATCCGTCGCTTACCTTCCCATGCCGTCCGCATTGGAAGACTTGTTGCGAAACTACCTCAAGCACCATTGGACTGCTAACGAGTCCGGTCTACTGTTCCCAAACCGCAAGGGAACAAAACCGCGATGGCGGGACAATGTTGTGAAATACGGACTAAAGCCCGTGCTTCGCAAGCTGGGGATACAAATGCAGGATGTTGGGTTGCACGCATTCCGGCACGGATTAGCTACCGAGCTGGTGGACACCAACATTCCCCTGACCGCGTTGCAAGCCCAGATGCGCCATGCGGATGTTCGTACGACACTGCGCATCTACGCCCACGCAATCCCGGCGAGTCAACGTGACGCGATCGAACGACTAGCAGGAAATTCAATTGGAACAAATGTTCCTGTTGGAACAGAAACGAATAATCAAGTCGTTTACAAACAGTAGGTTGGCGGAAGCGTGTGGGAGTCGAACCCACCATTCTGGCCGCGAAGGACAGAATCAATGGCTTTGAAGGCCACGAGGACCACCGGGCCCCTGGCGCCTCCGTCACTGGATTATAGGGTCGCGGACGTGCTGCTACAACTTTCGTGCGGCTTTAACTTCGCGGGGCGCCCGAGGTAAATTTTTTGCGCGCCAGGTCCAGCAGTTTTGCGTCAGTGCAAACTTCGTAATATGGTCGAAGCCCCTGCGCTCCAACCTTCGCGCCGGGCAGCAGTTGGTGCACGAATCCCTTGCGCACCACCACCGGTTCCAGCGAATCTCCCAGCGGAACTTCGCCGAAATAAAGTTGCACGCGCTCTTTTCCCCAGGGCATCGGAAAATTTCCGCCCATGGGCGACATCGAAATTTCCGCGCTCAACTTTTGAAACCCTTCTTCATTCAACTCGATTCCATTTAGGTTATATCGCACCAGCAATTCCTCGCCTTCATCTTCCGCCGCATCTTCCATCAACGGCTGCAGCACGAACACGTTAAACGGCGAAGGATTACCCTTGAACAATCGCTTGGTGATTTTCGTGCAGCTCGAAAGACGGTCCGACAAATTCAGCGCCCGCGAAATCATGATCTTCGAATCGCCGTCCATCCACAGCGACGGCGCCGAGTCCTGAAACGCCACGCCCACTCCGATTTCCAGCGGCGGCAATTCCGTCGTCTTCGTCCGGGCGTTGTAAGCCTGCGTCACCGCCAGAATTTCCCGCGCCAGAATGCAAGCCCGCGCCACCGCGCGCGTGGCGGCCCGCGTCGCTTCGGTCTCGTAGATCGCCAGAATAATCGCGTCGCCTTCGATAAACACCGTGGCCGCGCCAAATCGCTCCAGCATCCGCTTCACCGGCTCGTGCAAATTCATGCTGAAGTGCGACGCCGGATTCATCCCCTTCGCGAGCAAGTCCTTGGTGATCCCCGTCGAGCCGCGCACGTCCGCCTTAATGACGGTGTGATTGATAACAGGATCGTCGGCCGGGCGCCCTTCATCCGCGTGCAGAAATTCATACAAACTTTTGTTCACACGTGAAAGGTCCCGCGCCCGCTCCGAACGCACCAGGCTGATGCGCTCCATCCAAGCCGCTACGTGCTGGTAATTCCGTCGATCGCGCCGCAGCCGCATGAAGTCCTCGGCAAATTGCAAAGTGATGGACAGTTGCTCCTCGCGCGTGCGCCGACGGATCGCACGCGAAGCGTCGTCCAGCCTTTTCATCGAAATCTTGCGCGCGGGAAATTGCTCCAGGATCGTTTCCACGCGCTTGGCTTCGTCGCGGTTCACCAGCGCTTTTTTCAGAGCTTGCAAGTGAATGGGCGGGCAGTAGTCCGCATAGATGCGCCGCAATTCATATCCCGCCATCATGTGAAATAGCAGGTCGCGCTCCTCCAGCCGGTGCATCCATTCTTCCAGCAGTTGCGCGCGTGTTTCCGGCGCGGCCTCGCCTTCCCCCGCGGGCGCCGACGCATCAAAGAGCCGCCGCGCGTTCTGCGGCTGGTTCAAATAATCGCCCAGTCTGCTGCGATATTCCTCGATCAGGAAGTCCATTCGTTGCTTGGCCGAATCAATCTGCGGGCCCAGCTCTTCCAGTTTCTTCTCGCTCGCCGCGAACTTCTTGCGCAGTCCCTCCAGCTCAGCGCGCGATTCCGCGCTCGCTCCCCCCTTGCGCTTGAATATCGATGGAAAAAGCCCGTCGCCTTCTCCCGCGCGCCCCGTGGCCTCTTCCAGTTCTTCTTCCAGCCGTGCCATCTCCGAACGCATCTGCCGCGCCTGCTCCAGCAGCCGTTCGTGCACTTTGCGCGCCTTGCTCAATTCGTCCGCGTCGTCGCCCGTCAGGATCAGGTCGCGCACGAAATCCAGCAGAATCCCATCGAAAATTTCAAAACGGTCGGGATCGTTTACGAAATTCGCCAGCAGGACGTAGTGCTCCAGAAACAAATGATCGTCGTTTCCATTTTCCACGAATAGAAAACGGTTCTGCAGCAGCTCGTAAGTCTCGTGGAAATCCTCACCGAAAAGCGCTCGCCGCGATTTCGAAAGCGTCCCCTCTTCCACTTCCCGCCAGATGTGGCACAGCGTGTCGCCCACTTCGCGGTAAGTATTTTTTTTGTCCGCCTGAATCTCTGCGATTTTCGCGCGCATCACGTGCGCCTGTTCGCTGTGCTCGAATAGTTCGCCGCGCGCGCGAATCCATTCCTTGCATTCCACGACGATGCTGGAAAATTGGCTGGCGATTTCGGAGGTCAGATGCTTCACCAGCGCCAGCTGGTGCAGTATGTCCGTCTCGATGGATTGCTGAAATTTCGCGCGCGTCAGCGACGCCTGCAGAACTTCGGTCAGCAGCTTGCGGAACGCGCCGTGCTCCGGCGCGCCCGACTGCTTGCGGTCTTTTCCATAGAACAGGCTGATATTAATTTTCTGCCGGACCAGGTCCAGCAGATACTTCCGCGTAAAATCCACAAACCGCGGGCTGAGAAAAACGTCATAATGGATATTGTCAACACCCAGCGTTAGGCTGCTCAGCCGAATTTCGGCGGAGTAAGGCTCCAGCTTCATCCGGGCGGGATGGGCGGGCGAAGGCGCAATGCGGGTATCTGGCATCCGGGCGCAGCGAGACGACGAACTTTCACTTTATCGAGGCGGCATGCGCAGCGCAATGGCACGGTTCCTAACCGTTAATGATTTCTCGGGCAGTTCGCCCGTTCCTCGCCGCAATCAAGACTTGAATCTCGATCAGGAATCAACGACGGCGCCCGAGTTCGGCATCGCACCCACTGGCTACGGCATCGAACCCAGCCCCTCCGGCATCGAGCCCGCGGGCTACGGTGTCGCGCCTACAGGCGTTGGCGTCTCATCCACTCGTTACGGCGTCGCACCCATTGACCGCAAAAATTCCGGCGATCATGGACCCTGCCTCTACTTCGGTCCGCAAGGCCAAAGATGCGCTCGCCCCGCCATCGCCAATGGATTCTGCGCCCGACATCTGCCCGCCCACGTCAATCAATCTGCAAGATTCGGCCCCACATCCCCTGCGCATACCGGCGTCGTTTCCCCAAGTTCCGAGCCCTACGCCCGCGTGCCATCCCCGGGATTCAAACACTACGGTGGACTCCCTTCCCCCGGCTCCAAGCCGTTCGCCCGCATCATCGCCGTAGGCATCGCTATTTTCGCCGCCCTCTGGCCCGTAATAGCCGACCTACTCCACGAAATAATCCGCTGGATTCACGCGCATTGAACACACGACGCGCCTCTCCTGGGAACGCCAATCTCCTGATTGGCGTTTCTGCGCATCACCGGTCACAGCCGACGCCTTTGCATTTGTAGCGACGGTCATCAGACCGCCAGCCTTTGACGTTGCTTTTGAATTTATAGCGGCCGGTTCGTCCCGCGTTTTTCGGGACGACCCGGGCAGCAGTTGCATAGCCGTTGCACTTGCCGTTCTCCGCGACCTCTGCGTCTCCGCTGTACAATCCCCTACTCGCCATCCGCCGTTGCTTTGAACCTTCACCTGTCAACTTTCAACTGCTAAGCCGCCTTTCCTCCATACCCTCTGTGTTAAATCTTTTGACTTCCGCCGCACCGAAGCCCAAATTTTCGCGTAAAATACCGAACCATGCCCAAATTACTGGAAGGCAAAACCGCCATCGTCCTCGGCGTTTGGAACAAATGGAGCATCGCCTACGCCATCGCCCAAGCCTTCGCCCGCGAAGGCGCCACCCTTCTCCTCACCTACCAGAACGACCGCGCCAAACCCGTCGTCGAAGAACTTGGCAACGAACTTGGCGCCAAAGGCTTTTACCCCTGTGACGTCCAGCAACAATCGGACATTGACGGCCTCGCCGAATCTCTGAAACGAGAGGGCCGCACCATTGACGTAATGGTCCACTGCCTGGCATTCGCCAATCACGAAGACCTGAACCAACCATTTCTCCAAACCTCGCGCGATGGTTTCAAACTCGCGCTCGACGTAAGCGCCTATTCCCTCGTCGCCGTTTCCAGCGCGCTCGCTCCCCTGATGACCAACGGCGGCGCCATCATGACTCTCACTTATCTCGGCTCCACGCGCGTCGTAAAAAATTACAACGTCATGGGTATCGCCAAAGCCGCGCTCGAAGCGGAAGTCCGCTACCTCGCCGCCGAACTCGGTGCTCGCAAGATCCGCGTCAACGCCATTTCCGCCGGCCCCATCAAAACCATTTCCGCGCGCGGCATTAAGGACTTCTCCAAGGTCCTCGATTTCGTGCAGGAACACGCCCCGCTGCGCCGCAACACTGATATCGCCGAAGTGGCCGACGCCGCCGTTTTTCTCGGCAGCGACCTCGGCCGCGGCGTCACCGGAAATGTCCTCTACGTGGATGCCGGATTTCAGATCATGGGCCTGGAACCACCAGCGCCGCCAAAATGAGAACGTGCCAGCCACGTTCGCGCTTTCACACTCGCGTGACCACTTGCAATCGTTTGACATTGCGATTCACCGCCGTTCCTGTCCTCCCAGCGATTGCGGTAGGCGCCGCACCATCATTGGGCACACCTTTTCCGACTTCCAGCTCTTCTCCGTTCAAACCCAACAGGTCATCGAAAAACCGAAGGAAACAAAAAGGCCCGAAGAGAAACCCTGACGCCTACTTCTTGCTCGACGATTTTCCGTCGTTCTCAATCACAATCTTTCGCACATCCTCCGAGATATGCTCCAGCCCAATCCGCACCACCGGCCAGTCCGTGCGTAGTTTCAATCGGTCCGGCCATTCCACAATTACGATCGCCGTCTCGCTAAAAATATCTTCCAGGCCCAGCGTCTCCAGATCGTGAAAATCCCCCACGCGATAAAGGTCAACGTGATAAACGCGCGCTCGTCCCTCGTACTTGTGTACTAAAGTAAACGTAGGACTGGTGACGTCGTCTTCCCGCGCCGCGCCCGCTCCCGCCGCAATTCCTTTCGTCAACGTAGTCTTCCCTGCCCCCAAATCTCCAGAAAGCAACACCAAAACCGGCGCCTTCAATTCCGCGCCAATTTCCTTGCCGCGCGCGATAGTCTCTTCCGATGAATGCGTCTCAATCTCGCGCCTACCCACGGCCACACTCGGCATAAAATTGCTGATACGCCCGCGGAATCGCGCGAATTAAATCCGAAGCCAGCAGCGGCGCCTCGCCCGTCTCCGCATACGCGATATCGCCCGCCAGTCCGTGCAGATAAACCCCGAATGCCAGCACGCGCACCCAGGGAGTCACGCCGAATTGAGCGGTCAGTCCCGCCAGCATTCCCGTCAGGACGTCCCCCGTGCCCCCCGTCCCCATCCCCGGATTTCCGGTGGAGTTCACGAACACCTGCCCGTCCGGCGCAGCGACCACGGTCTGCTGTCCCTTGAGAATCACCACAGCGCTCCAGTCCGCCGCCGACTTTCGCGCAACTTCCACGCGCTGCGCCTGCACGTCCGGAATCCCGCAACCCAGCAATCGCGCCATTTCACCGGGATGCGGTGTCAACGCCAGCGCGCCGCTGCCATTTCTCAGCTCTTGCGCGCGCCCAGCAAACGCATTCAATCCGTCGGCATCCAGAATCATTGGAACCGTTCGCGACCCCACCACTCTACGCACAAATTGTTGCGTTTCGTCGTGCGTGCTCAGCCCCGGCCCAATCGCCAGCGCGCGCTTCCCTTTCAACAATTTTTCGAAACGCTCATATTCAAAGCTACGTATCGAAATGCTGCCAACATCCGTAGCCGGCAGCGCCTCAGTCATAATTTCCGGCGTATGCGCCGCCACAATCGGCAACACCGGCTCGGGCGTTGCCACCGTCACCAATCCCGCGCCCACTCGCAAAGCTGCCCACGAAGCCAGCACCGCCGCACCACTCTTCCCGACAGATCCCGCCACCACCAGCGCGTGCCCGTAATTCCCCTTGTTCGCATTCGCGCGCCGCGGCAACGCGAAGTTACTCACCTCACGCCAATCAATCCAGCGAACGTTGCTCTTCCCCACCTCATCAATCAACTCCGGCGGCGAGCCAATATCGCGCGCCACCACTTGCCCGGTGTGGTCGCTGGCCGTGCCCAGAATCATTCCAGTCTTCGGCGCGGTAAACGTGATCGTAAACGTCGCATTGATGCACGCGCCCATCGCTTCGCCCGTGTCGGCAACCAGGCCCGACGGAATGTCCACCGCAATCACCGCCGACCGCACCGGCCCGCGACGCTTGTTCACCGCTTCGATCGCTTCCGCGTAAAATCCTTCCGCCGCGCCGCGCGTGCCGGTGCCGAGCAGCGCATCGACGACGATGTCCGCGGATTCCAGCGCAGGCTTGACGCCCTGCAAATCGCCCGAATTGCGCACCACATGCAGCGCGCCAGAAGCTTCTTGCCAACGGTTACAGCTCGTCGCGGCATCGCCCCGCATGTCCTCAGGTGCCGCGAATAAAAACACTTCAGGCTTCGCGCCCAATTCCCGTAAATGCCGCGCGACCACAAATCCGTCGCCACCATTATTTCCTTTGCCGCACAGAACCACGATGCGCCGCTGCGCGAATTTCGGCCAGCGCAGCGCGATGAATTCCGCCACGCTCGCGCCCGCATTTTCCATCAGCGTAACGCTAGGAATCCCGTGGCGCGCGGTCGTCAACCGGTCCACTTCCCGCATTTCAGCGGCGCTCAGAATTTTCACGGCCGCGGCTCCACAAGCGAGTAATTCCCGCGATTCATTGCAGAAGTGAACCTCAATTTACCCAAAATCAGCACGATTTACCGTAGCACGATTGCCCCGGGCCTCGCGCACAAAAACGCCGCAATCACGGCCGCGTGTCCAGCGGATGCTTGCTCTTCTCGTAAAACTCATTTTGCAACTTCAAGCTTTCGTCGTCCGCTTTCACCGCGCGAATCGCTTCGTCAATCGCCGCGATCCACGCATTCATTTCAAATGTGCCGAGCTCGTTCGTCGCCAGCGCTCCTTCGCCCGAATAGTGATTCGGAAATCGCGCGTACCACCAGATTCCGGTGTACACGTCGTCCGGCAAATTCACGCGTTTCTGATCCGCGCCCGATTCACTCTCAGCTCGCTCCTGATGCACCAAATCCGGCCGCGCAATCATCATCGAGGACGTTTCCGATTCTCCCGCATGCATGTCCACGTGATCTTTTTTCTCGGGACCGCCCTTGGGTTCCTCGCGTCCCCACTGCACGTACACCACGTAATCGTGCGGCTTATCCAGCTGGCCTTGCGCGAAATACGGCAGCAGGTTTTCGTTTCCTCCGTGCCCGTTCACAACGATGATTTTCTTGCAGCCGTTCCGCGCCATTTCGTCCGTCGTTTCCTGCAACAATTTTAATTGCAGCTCGGCGCTGTAAGCGATCGTTCCCGCTTCGTGCTTCGCTTCGAAAATCTGGCCGAAATAATATTCCGGGAACACCACGCTATAGTTCTGTTCCGCCGCGTGCAACGCCGCATAGCGCACATCCAGCAAGTCCGTGCCCAGCGGCAAGTGCGGCCCATGCTTCTCCAAAATTCCAAAAGGCAGCAGACATGTCCCCTGCGCTTGCGCGATCGCGTCGCGAAAATCCGCGGACGTCAACTCTTCCCATTTCACCGGGTGTTTCGCTTGCCCATCGGCCGGATAGGCTCCCAGCAGCAAAAACGCAAGACAACCAAGGACCACATTTCTCATACTGTGCACCCCTCCAACCGTCGGATTCTGGTATGACCGCTCGATCGCCGCAGTCCACACGCGATTTGCTCTCGATTCACCGCCGAAAATCCTGAAATGTCCCGATTTGTCCCGTGCTGCCCTTTGCCACGCGCCGCGCTTCGCGCAACGATGCCGTCGGCTAATCCGAACCAGGATCGAACTGCAGCCAACCAGCTAGCGTTCCCCTGCGTAAGGGTGCCACACAGTGCCGTGCAAATCACTGTATAGAACGCCCAGCGCCCGACCGGGGACTGGCACTGGGCGTTCATTTTTTTTTTGCGCCGCGAAATTCGAAATATCCCTGGCCTCTCCATCTCGCATCTGCCCTGCCAAAATTCCACTCCTCCACTACCAACCCTCCAACTCCGCGCCGTCGATTTTCGCCGCCCATTGCGCTCGCAGCCGTTGTTTTGGTCAACTGCTACGCGGCAAATTCTCGCGTGAGATTTCCATTGCTCACACGACTTCTCCCGGTGCGCTCGGCAGCGCTGGGGAGCATACCTCATCTGCGGGCGTTTTCGCTGGCGTAGCGCCGCCCCTTAGCAGTTGACTCTGTGAATCGCGCCACAGCGCGATTCATCCTGAGATTCTACCCGCCGTAGGAGGGCCTGCCCGCCACAGGCAGGCGAGCCCGCGGCACCCTTAAGATCAAAGCCGTCGGCACCGGCGATGTGGCAGGGTCGGCCCCTCGTCCGACGCAACGGCTCGTTGTACAGTTAATAAACCGAGTACTATTGCCTGGATTCGGGCACGGACGTACCTTTGCATTACGCCCATTGCCTATTCCTGTCGTTGCAAAGGAGATTCCCATGGTCGAACGTCGCCGCTGCCACCGACTCCCGCTTTCGATTCCCGTTAAAGTCTACGGCCGCAGTCCTCGCAACCATCCTTTCCGAGCGCTAACCGCCACGATGACAATTAGCAAATACGGTGGCCTGCTCGACATGAAGCCGCGCGTAAAACTCGGCCAAAGCATCCTGATCGTCAATAGCTTCACCGAGGAAGAGCGTGAATGTCGCGTAGTGTACGTCGAATCGAAGCAGCGCGGCCGCAGGAAAGTTGCCGTCGAATTCTCAAGCGGGGACGGGGATTTCTGGCACGTCTATAGCCCCCCGGTGCGACTCGAACCGGCCACGCCCTCGGCGCTTGCCGGCTGATTCCGAGTCCAAAGGCTAAGATGTCTGACCAAGAAGAACTCGTAGTTTTCATGACTTTGCCCTTCGGCGTCGAGGAATCCATTATTCCAGGTGTTCTCGCCAGCAGGGGCATTCCAGTCCACTTGTCGGAGCGATATCTGGCGCGTCAAGGCCGATATGTCGAGATTCAAGTTCCCGCCTCTCGTCTTGAAGATGCTCGGCAAGCACTCGATGACGCAAAACGGGTTGGTGCACAGTTAGAAACGGGAAATGAGGGTTGATGCGGTACTTTACGGCGGGCGCGCCACCCGCCACCCTTAAAATCAAAGGCGTCGGTTCCGGTGGTGTGGAAGGGTCGGCCACTCGCCTCGACTAGTCATATCTTTCTCCTCGTACTACCGTATTTCTTGCCGATTTTGGGGGGGCACGGCCTCGCGAGGCCTTTGGCCATTGGAGCGGCGCAACACGGGACGAAGTTCCTCAGGGTGGTCCTGAAGATAGGCGAGGAGGTGGCGTCGTTTTTCTTTGCCCCGCTTATTATCGGCGCCGATTTTGGCGTTGCCGGCAATCAACTCCGGGGCAATCTCTGAGACGCGTTCGTAAATCGAGAGCCACATGTTTTTTACGGTCGGTAAAGACACCTTCAACTCCCGGGCCAGCGCCGCGTTGGTTCCCGTGCCATTGGACATGCAGCGGATCAACAAGCGCTGTTCGCTCGCGCTAAAATAAAAACGAGGCGGCTGGTAGTCAAACAGTGTGCCGACCCAAGAACCGGCCCGGCCCAGTTCGAGTTCCCGGGTGATGCCGACGATATGGGGATAGCGCGCAAATTCCGCTGTTCCTTTATTGATTGATTTCACATAGCGCGCGGCTTTGGCATCCCAGCAGAGCCCGCCCGCGTCGATGGCCCACTGCAGACGCTGCAGGTTCTCGGCTTGAGAAGTGATCATTTCCTTCAAGCGATACCCACGATGGATCTCGATATAGGCGCGCCCCATCAGGTGACAGATCTCGCTACGTTCCGCAAAACGCGCCTGAGGAATCGTCTCCCAGACGAGCTCGTTCAGTCCTTCGCCGGAGTTGGCTTCGCGAACTTCTCGATCGGAGAGCACGGGGGAATCTGCGCGCACTGCGCGTTTCGCAAGTTCGGGGCCGAACCAGAATTGTGGCCGCGACTTCAACTAGCGAATGAATTCGTCGCGCACGAACACACCCACACCAGCCAGAGTGACGCGTTCTTTTTCGACCTCTTCGAAGACGGCGGTGGTCATGGCCTCCGAGCCAAGCAGGCGAAGCCAGGAGCGGGATAAGCTCTTGATGGCGGACCCATATCTCTTGCCGATGACAGGGTGGGCAGCAATGATTTCGGCGCATTCCGTAACGGCATCCGCTTTCATGGGGCGCCATTGCAACCGCATAAAGGTACCTTCGCTAAACGGCGAACGACGAGATATGGTCCTTTTAGGTCTCTTGTACTTAGCATAAGCGCTGCTAGGATTCCAGCCTTCTCCGCCACGGAGGCCTTATGAGCCCGGTTCAAGGAACGCAGGTAAGTGTTACCAACGCACTAATCCTGAGGTTGTCACTCATGGTTCTTGGAGCTCGAATCCTCGTAGGCGAAAAAGGACTCAAACAATGAATACAATTAAATCGCTGCTTCTAACTGCCCTCCTGGCATTCGCTGCCGGGTCCGCACTCGCCGACACGACTCAGTCTTACACGGGAATGCTTTCCAGTCCCGACAACGCCACCGGCGCCTTCGACGTCACCGATAGCTTCGCCGTCACCCTCGTGCTCACCGGTACCTCCGACGTGACCTTGCAGACCTACGGCTTCGGCGGCGGCACAACGCGGCTGGCACGCTGATCGCGCCGGGCGGTACCGATCCTGTCGTCGGCTTATTTTCCGGCACGGGAGACCCCGCCGTGTTTATCAATGGCACCTCGCTGGATCTGACCAATTACAGTCCAGGCTGCCCTCCGGCGGGCACGGCCTCGAATTTCGGCGATACCGCGTGCGGCGACGTCACCTTGACCTTCGACGACCTGGCCGCCGGAGCCTATACCGTCCCGCTGTCGGACGGCCAATACATCCCCGGGGCTGCCGTCGGCAAAGGCACCACGCTCGGCGACGGCGCCTTCGATCTCACCGGCGGGGTTTTCTGCAATTTGGTGGATGTTGGCACCAGCACACCGTGCCCAAACACCAGCGGCGCCTACGCCTTGGACATAACGGAAAGCGGCCCGATGATACCGGCCCCGGAGCCCGCGACGCTTCTGCTTTTGGGCACCGGCCTCGCGGCCACATTTGGGGTTCGCAGGCGGCGGGCATAGCTCGCAACATGAGGTCATTGGGCGCATGGCAGCGGAGCGTGCTTCGGTCTGCCGCTGAAAATATGGATTCTCGTCCCCACTCTCGCTAAAGGAGATCGTCATCAATATGATTCGCAAAAGCGTCACGTTTCTCGGCAGCATCACGCTTCTCGCCTTGTTGCTCGTCGCGCTCGCTCCCAGGGCCGCTCGCGGCGTCGCCGCCGCCCTCGTTCAGGTCACCAACACCTCCTCCAATCCCGTCCCCGTCGTTGACAGCGATTTGGTGAACGAACCGTTCTCTACCATGATTTGCGCCCTCTGCGCTGATATCGTTTCTGGCGGGCTGCCTATCCAGGGAACGCCTCCGGCAACGTTCGTTGTCCCCAGCACAGATTCGGCGGGGAATTCCGTGAAGCTCCTTGTGATCCGCTATATCTCCGGAGCTTGCAGCAGCCCGGTTGTGGGCATAACGGCCACCGTGCCCGCCAATGCGGTAGGCGGCGTCACCCAGACGATCGCCTTCATTCCCTTGCAGGAATTGAACACAGTCGGCGGAACCGTGACAACTATCCTCGCTCCGCCAGGCTCAACAGTCGGCTTTGTGGATGAACCGAGCGAGACGCCCTGTTTGGTGACCATGAACGGATATCTCGCCCACTGATCCTTCAACGAGGAATCCATGAACTTGATCCGCAAAAGCATCACGCGTCGGCTGATTAGGTGACGTTGTCGGCTCCTTCTCCCGAGTAGACTTGGTAACTGTAGACGACCAAGGCCTGCCTGCCACAGGCAAGCTCGGAAGAGTCGGAGTAGGAATCATGATTGCTCATAACCCCCTCCACGGATCCGGACAAGCGGGATTCCCGCATCCGGCTCTTGCCTTAGGTGACGACGCCCATGCGACGCAGGGGGTAGGGATGACAGACGGT
>Ga0210407_10003175_pt1 | contig 13508 bp, 14 predicted proteins | sample IncBWC27MmetaG_FD_150860 | JGI IMG/M metagenome (GOLD analysis project Ga0210407, IMG submission 150860) | Forest soil microbial communities from Barre Woods Harvard Forest LTER site, Petersham, Massachusetts, United States - Inc-BW-C-27-M | ecosystem: Environmental > Terrestrial > Soil >... | reverse complement strand
CTCCGAAAGTTCCTCGTCTATTCCGTGATTCTTCACGTGTTCCTGGTCCTGTGGATCGCGGTTTCCATTTATCTTCAAATGCGAGGCCCGCAGTGGGGTGACAAAGGCGGAACCAGCGGCAGCGTCAACGTAAAACTTGTCGGCCCGGCGGCCGGAATCCCTATGCCCCCGAAGCCCATCGTCACCGAGAGCAAGGCCGTCGATCCGACGCAAGGTCTATGGAAGGAAGACCCCAAACCCAAACCTCCGGAGCCCAAGACGCCGGCCGAAAAAATCCGCGCTTTCAAGAACGAAAAACCCAAGCCGATTTCGCATCCGTCCAAGGTCGACGAACCCAAAGTTCCGCCTCCTCCGAATGCTGTTAACTACGGAAAGGGGGGCTCGCCGAATCTTCCGAGCAGCTACGCGACCACACCCGGCGGCGGTTCCGGCCCGGTTACCGTGCAGGGCCAGGGAGGCGGAGATTTCGCTTCGCGCTACGGGTGGTACATCGAAGCCGTGCGCCGCAGCGTCGCGCAGAATTGGCTGCAGTCCACGATTGACCCAAACGTTCGCGCCTCGCGCCAAGCCCATTGCGTCATGACTTTCCGCATCAATCGTGACGGGAGTGTCCGGAACATCCAGATGTCGCAATCCAGCGGAAATCTCTCGATGGATAATTCAGCACGCCGCGCACTGGACGGTATCCACTTCGGTCCATTGCCCAATGACTACAGCGGCAGCGGCGTGGATGTCATATTCGATTTTGACCTGTCCTTGACACACTAAGCCGCACCGTCTTTGGCGTTCTGTGCGGCATGGAATACCGGAGGTAAGAGTGCTAGTGAAGTCCAAACACTTTCGTTGGCTGCTCGTCGTAGCCGTTCTATGCTTTGCCGCAAGTCCCCTAAGTGCACAACAGGGACAGGAGCCATGGTTCCGGACGGGCACGGGCCTCGGCGTCGATAAGATTCGCCTGGCCGTAGCCGACTTCGGCCCACGTACCGACAACGCAAAAACCCACTCTCAGCAATTCACCCAAATCGTGCGCGATGACCTGGCCTTCAGCGGCATCCTCGATTTCGTCAGCCCAAGCTTTTACCCCGCGCAATCGCCCACGCAACCTTCCGAACTTCAAAACGCCGCCTGGACCGATCCCCAAGTCAACGCCCACTACGTGGCCTTTGGCAATCTCTCAGAAACCACGTCTGAAGTCGCTATCCAAGCCTGGCTCTACGACGTCACCAGCCCTTCTTCCCAGTCCGTAGTTGGCAAAGTCTATCGCGGCGCCCCCACCGACGCGCAAGTACGCAAGTTTGCCCACCAGTTTGCCGATGAAATCATCAGCAAACTCTCAAGCGGCCTCCCCGGCGTCGCCTCCACCCAAATCGCCTTCATCAGCTCCCGCACCGGTTCCAAAGAAGTCTGGGTCATGGATTACGACGGCGCCAATCAGCACGCGCTAACCTCTCTCCGCACCATATCGCTGATGCCCCGCTGGTCCCCGGACGCCTCGCGCATCGCCTTCACCTGCTATCAACCCGTAAGCGGCGTGGTAAGCGCGCAAATCTGCATGTACTCCATGGACGCCGGCAAAGTCATCTCCTTCCCGCGCTTCCACGGCACAAACAGCGCCGCCGCCTGGTCCCCCGACGGCACGCAGCTCATTTTCTCCTCCTCTATGGCAGGCAATCCGGAACTCTACTTGACCGACATCAGCGGCGGCAAACCCAAGCGCCTCACGTTCTCTACGGGCGGCAGCACCTCTCCCACATGGAATCCCAAAACAGGCCAATCCGTCGTCTTTGTCAGCGACCGCGGCGGCATCCCCAAGCTCTACATGATGGACGCCGACGGCACCAACGTCATCACCCTCGATCTCCCTGACAAGGGCTATCTCATCGATCCCGCCTGGTCTCCCAACGGCCAATTGCTGGCCTTTAGCTGGCGCCGTCCCAGCGGCAACTACGATCTTTACGTCATGGAACCTACGTCGCAGCAAATTGTGGAGCTCACTCGCGATGAAGGCCGCAACGAGCGCCCCAGCTGGGCCCCCGACGGTCGCCACCTGGTCTTCGAATCCACCCGCGGCGGTCCGCGCCAAATCTGGACCATGCTGGCCGACGGCTCCCAGGCTCACCAGCTCACCATCGACGGTCACAACGAGTCGCCCAACTGGTCGCCAAAGTAGCCAAACAGCCGTTGAGCTTACGGCCAGCGAGAAACTTGGCCGAAACTTTCCGCCCTTCCGGCGCATCACAAGCTGTGGTTGCCATTTTCTCCCTGAACGACGGTTATTGCTGTTGCTTCTTGCGATTGGCTGTCCCATTTGTCTGTGTATAATATATCGTGCTACGATGTATTTCCCTAACCCAGCCCGCTAGTGATAGGATGATGGCTCTGGTGGGACGAACAAGGGATTCTTACGCTGAGGAGGATTCGAATGATTCGGGTTTCTAGCTCTTTGTATCGCGGGGCCATTCTCACTGCCATGCTCGCTCTTGCTTTTGCCGCCGGCTGCAAAAAAAAGCCGCCGGCTGCACCGCCGCCACCGCCACCGCCACCACCTGCGGCAGCTCGCCCGAGCGTATCGCTGCAGGCCAACCCCACCTCCATTAACAAGGGCGATTCCACGACCCTGAGCTGGACTTCCACCGACGCCACGCAGCTCACCATCTCACCCGATGTCGGCGCCGTCACGGCGCAAGGCTCGACCAAAGTCACTCCGTCGGATTCCACGACCTACACGATTACCGCCAGCGGTCCCGGCGGCTCGGCTGACTCCAGCGCTCGCGTCACCGTCTCTGCGCCGCCGCCTCCTCCGCCACCACAACCAACCGGGCCCTCGACTAGGGAGCAGTTCCTGAGAGATGTGAAGGACGCATTCTTCGACTTCAACAAAGCTGATATCCGAGCCGATGCGCGCGACGCTCTCGGTAAGACTGCCGAGTTCCTGCGCAATCACCCGGAAGTCAAAGTCACTATCGAAGGCCACTGCGACGAACGGGGCTCCACAGAATACAACCTCGTCCTTGGCGATCGCCGCGCCGCCGCCGCCAAGAGTTACCTCGTCTCTCTCGGCATCTCCGCAGACCGTATGACTACGACGAGCTTGGGCAAGGAGAGGCCCTTCTGCACGGAGAGCAATGAGGAATGCTGGCAGAGAAACCGCGTCGGCCACTTCGTCATGGTCGAGTAACCCGCGGATAGCCTCGTAACCGTTCGATGACCGACAGAGCCGCGTGCCCGAGCAAGCCCTTGCTCGCGCGCGGCTCTGCCGTTAAAGTGAATAAAGAGCCGGCCGGTTCCAGACGTACCGGTCGCTCAGCGAGTTGCCAGCTGGCGCGCTCTTCCCTGGCCTGAACATTTGTCCGAGAAGCAGCCGAATCTGAGGAGGTTTTTTCATGAAAATCCGCACCATCGTCATTTTTGCCGCCGCCGTTTTTGCCGGGGCGCTCGGCGGCAGCCTCATCGGGCCGCGCCCCGCGGAAGCCGTCGCCCGCGAAATCATCGACCTGCAGCGCGACGTCACCACGCTTCTGCAAGGTCAGAAGGACATGTCCACGCAAATTACCCAGGACCATACCGTCCTGAAGACTCTTGTCGAGCAAGCCAGCGACAATGTCGGCAAACTCAACGCCACCATGGGCTCCGTTCAGAAGTCCGTGCAAGACGTGCAAGCCAATTCCGGCGCCCGCCTGGACACCATGTCCACCCAGGTCCAAGGACTTTCCGACAATCTCGAAGAAATCAAATCCCGCCTCGGCAAACTAAATCAGCAGCTCGTCGACCTACAAAGCGCCGTTCAAAGCATCGACTCCAAAGTCTCCGGCGCGGCCCCGGCCAGCACAACTCCCAATACCAACCCGAGGCCCTCGAATGACGTATCTTCCAATCCCGCTCCCCCCGCGGGTGGTCCCGCGCCCGCGCCATCCGCCGACATGCTCTATTCCAACGGCCTGCGCGATATCACCAGCGGCAAATACGATTTAGCCCGCCAGGAATTTCAGGACTACCTGAAGTACTACGGCGAGACCGATCTGGCCTCGAATGCCCAATTCTATCTCGGCGAAATTGCCTACCACCAGAAGCAATATCAGGACGCCGTCTCCGAATACGACAAGGTGCTCACTGTTTACCCGAAAAGCTTCAAGCTCGCTCCGGCTCGCTTAAGGAAGGGTATGGCGTTGCTCGATCTCGGTCAGAAATCAGCCGGAGTGCGCGAACTGCGCGAAGTCGTCCGTCGCTACCCTGGCACCGAAGAAGAGCGCGCGGCCCGCGCGAAACTCAAAGAACTCGGTGTAGCTGTCACCGTTTCACGCTAGCCGGATTTTCTGCCCGCCCGATCTCATTCCCCGATTTGACTTCTCGCCCAGCCCGCCGTCGTTTCCTTCGAAGCCTTACTTCCAGAAGCCCTACGCTACCCCAATCAGCAATTGATCGATGCGCTTGCTCACATCACGCAAATAACTCGTCCCCTCCATCCAATTCCGCAAGCACGCTTCCCGATGGCAATCACGACCTTCATTTCGATCGGAATCGGTTGTTGCAGCCCTCGAGCCGCACAATTGGAGCCTGACCGCCTGCCCATTTACGACGAATATTCGGGCCTCTTCCCCCGCCCGTGACACAGCTATATCCGGCACCGCCAGAAGGGCTGCAAATATCAGCCATTCTCTCCATGATCTTTTTTCGCACAAGCCCGTCCCCCCGATCGGCGAGGTCACCGAATTAGCTTGCCATATTTGTTATATATGGGGAGGGAATTCTACAAACCAGGACGAGCGTCTGAATGCCCTATGGAAGTTGCTAAATGCCTCGGTGTTGCTCACGCCTCACGGTCAGGTTTCGAGGTGGCAAGCAAGCTTCGCCAAAGCTGCCCCATGCGCCGCACCGCCGGTTTCTTCAGGAGCACAAATGGCGGCGCGGCAACACCAACCTCGCGTTAGCGGGGTCCACACTACCCTGTATTCACTACCCAGTGGTCATCGCTGACCACGCCATTCGCCCTCAATGACTATCCGGATGACTGTGCCGCCAATTCCAATACTTATTCTGTTGCCCGTGATTCAGCGTCGAGTATTGCCGGTATTCTTGGTGCTGTTCTCCAAGATATACGCGGAAGGTTCGGTCCTCGTTGTCATCCCAGTTGTGGTAGTCCTTGTGCGCGCGATCGTAAACGCGGGCCTGTTTTTTTTCGTCTCGGTGCTCGTCTTGCGTCGCCGCGCTCGTTCTAATTGCCACGGGTGCGGTCAGTGCGGCACTCAAGAAAAGAAAACTGATGTATCGGTATCCGGCTTTCATTTTGTACTCCTCCTCAGTCCCGAGAAATCCAATGCTGGTTTCTCGGCTAGCGTCAGTTTGCGCGTAGGCTCTTGCAGAAGATGTACGATAGAAGACACCTTCTCGGAACGGCAAAATCCGCCATTTTTTCGGGTTCGATGAGTTTAGCCCCGAAAATATCTGCCTCATCCATCCTGACCACGGCCATTCCCTGGCAGAGCGCGTACGATCAGGCGGTTCCCTTCCCTTTCCGCAGCCAGTCGGCACCCTTTGGCCCCTAGCCAAAAAGTGTTCAATTTTGCACAGACACCTTTTTTCGATGCTCGTAGGATGGCTGCACAAGCGGCGAGGGGGGTAATGTTAGGGACCGGAAAGCAGGGCTGGGCCGAGTTCTTTTCACCTCCTCGCCGTTCCACGAATCCAGTTTGGCAGCGATCAGTTCGACAGCCCGGCAGGACCTGGACACTTGCCGCGCTCCGCTAGCCAAACTGGATTCAGCTATAGGGACCACCTCAGTTAATTCGTACCCTGGTGAAGAGGGGGCCATCCTCCAAGGTCGCAACAGCGGACCGAGTTCGCAGGATGGCCTTCTCCCCTTAAACTAACCGTCATTCATTCTGCAGCTCTCAGCGGCCTGAACCTTCAACTCTCTGCAAACCAGGCGAACTGGGGCTCACGGGCTCCTCTCTCGAGCAACGATACTTCCACTCGCTCGGAAGTCGAAATATGCACTTTATGGCACAGTTTTTACCTCCCCGATCTGCCAGATTGGTCTCTCGGTCTTTAACTCATGGAAAGGTCTCGAGAGGCTCCCCGTAAGTAAGGACCTCGCACCTTGACCCTATAACTCGTGTTCAAGGACACTCATTCCATCGCGCAACTGTTTCCCTGGCGCTTTCTCCTCACCTTAAAGGCCGTTTGGACTAACTGCAAGCGTCGTCGCCTTCTACAGATCGCAGCTGCAATCGCTGCGTTCCCGCTAGTCCCCACGATTCTTGTTCTCCTCTACATCAACTTCGGTCGGTCGGATTTGCCGGACCTGGACGCTTTCATTCGCTTTGAGCCTCCAACCATTGGCCATGTCTACGACGCGCAAGGTCAAGTGCTGATCGAACTGGCCCGCGAACGGCGGCAAGTCATTCGATATAAAGACATTCCCGAAGTCGTCCGCCAGGCCATCCTCTCCGCCGAAGACGAAAACTTTTTCTCCCACTCGGGAGTGGACTATTCCGTCTTCCCCCGTGTCCTGGCCAAGGCCAATCCTAGCGCCATCTTCTCCCGCCACAAGACCTCCATCGCCGGAGCCCCCCCAGAGCGGGCCCTCGTCTTTCCCCAAGGCGGCTCGACCATCACCCAGCAGTTGGTTCGCGGGTACTTCCTCCAGAGGCTCACCAGCACGGAAAACGCCGCCGTCGCCCAGCACCACAGTTTTCTACCCCGCGTCATGGCCTGTTTTATCGGCACACCGTCCACCAACAAGCTCCTGCGAAAACTCGAGGAGATGCGTCTCTCGCTGTGGATCGAGAAGGAAATGGAAAAGCGCTACCAGTCCAAGCAGAAGGCCAAAGAAGAGCTCTTCGCCCGCTACGCCAGTTTCATCTACTTAGGTAATGGGCGGTACGGCTTTGCGGCGGCCTCCCAATTCTATTTCGGCAAATCCATTGACACCTTCACCCCAGAGGACGCCGACAAAGCTGCACTGCTCGCAGGCATCACCAAATCCCCCGGCGAATACGCTCCTACTGGCTCAGATCTTCAGAAACCATTGCGCAGACGAAACCAGATTCTGGCCCTCATGGCCGCCAACCACTTCATCTCCTCAGGTACCGCCCTGCGCTTCCAACAAATCCCGATTCATGTGACCACCCACGCCATGGAACCCGTCGCAGCCCCCGCCGCAGCCGAAAATGTCCTCGAAGAACTCAAGGCGCTCGCTGTCCACCTCTCGCCCTCGGACTCCCAGCAGGTCGGAGTTCGTCAGCTTCTGGATGGTCACATCCAGGTCTATTCGACCATCGACAACCGCATCCAGCGCATCGCCAACACCGCACTGGACCATGGCCTGAAGCTCTACGAAGAGCGCCATACTCGCAGTGTGGGACTGATTCAGGGCTCTGTGGTTGTTTTGCGAAACAGTGATTCGGCTATCCTCGCCGAATCCGGCGGCCGCGGCCTCTACAAGGGCCATAACACCAGCTACAGCGACTATAACAGGGTCACGCAGTCCATCCGGCAGCCAGGCTCAGCCATGAAGCCCATTGTCTACCTCGCCGCCTTTCGCCAAGGGGCCTTCGATCTCGACACCCTCGTGCCCGACGAACCCATCTCGGTCGTGGTTGCCAGGAATCGCCCCCTCAAGTGGATTTCCAACTTCGACGGCGAATTCAAGGGCATGATGCCCGCACGCCAGGCCCTTGCGGAATCCAGAAACGCGGTAGCCGTCTGGCTCGCCGAGCAGGTCGGCATGGCCAGCGTCCTGAAAACGGCGCACGACCTCGGCATCCGCACCAGGCTTCAGCCCTATCCCACCACCGCCCTCGGCGCTTCCGAAGTCTCTCTTCTCGAACTCGCAAACGCTTTCCGCATGATGGCCAGCGGAGTCCCGGCAGATCCGCACGTTATAGATCGCATTGAACACACGCGAGGAGAAGTTGTCTACAGATATGCGTCGCCCTGCTGCGCACGAACCACCGCCGATCCGGGATTGTCCATGATTCAGGAAGGCCTTCGCGGCGTCGTGCGTATCCCCTCCGGCACAGCCCACGCGCTTGATTCGCGCGTCTTTCCCATCCCGGTCATGGGCAAAACGGGAACGACCAATGACTACCGCGATGCTCTCTTTGTCGGTTCCACCTATGGACCCGACGGAATCACTGTGGCAGTGCGCATCGGCTTTGATGACAATCGCACGCTAGGCAGGCAAGAAACGGGCGGCCGCGCCGCTCTTCCCGTGTTCAGAGAAATCATGCTGAAAATCTACCAGCAAATGCTCGTCGGCCCGGCGCCGCCCTTCCCCGTGGACATGGAAAAGAGCATCGACGCGTATCTAAGTGGCGATCTCCCTGGGAAACAACAAACGCCGCCGCCCAATTCCCCGGCCGTCGTCGGCTTTGCAGAAAACGCAACGGACGGCTGCCGCGGGGCGACAAACTTCCCGCCAACAAATCCCTGTCAGGGCAACTCCGCGCATCCCATCTACCACACCAAAAATGAACGCGGCCACGCAGTCTTTACGAACGACTGAATCCCGTCCAGCTCTCGACGACAACACCGTCTGACACAAAACCGCGAAGTCCGTCTGAGAACTCTCATCTTCCTCAACGGTTCTGTGGTTCGCCAGGCTTCTAGTCGGTGGAACTAGCCTTCTGATCCTTCACTTGCAGTTCATTCACCACCTGTTTTACGTTCGGCACACCGGCCGCCAGGCGCTCCACCGACGCGCGCCTAGTCTGCGAATTGACTTTGCCCGTCAGCGTGATCACGCCGTTCTTCACCGCGTATTTTACGTCGCTATCCAACTTGTGTTGTATCAGCACCGCATCGAAGTTTTTCTCAATGCCACCGTCAAGATCGGAGTCCACCTTTTTTGCAAGGCTCTCCCGGCCCGCAGGACGCACGGCAATCTGGTCAGAAATCACTAGCCCTCCGCCAACGGATCGGGCGATCGATTCGGCTTGCGACTTATCTCCCTCTGATGTCGTCGTGCCCGTCAAGGTTACCACTCCCTTGTCGCGGTCCTGGCTCACACTGACATCCTTGAGCCCGGCTTGATCCAGTGAATGACGGATGCTATCGGCCACATCCGCTGATTGCGTGGGCGTACTCGAGCACCCTGAAATACTTCCAACCGCGAGCATTGCAAGCACCGCACCTGACAATATGTTCGATCGCATTTTTCTCCATTTCTTACCAACTCGTTCTTAATCCCGCGTGCTAACTGCGCGATTCTGCAGGTCTCGGGCTAATCTCTCTAACCATAAATTTTCATTTTGGATGCCCGCATGACCGGCCGCTTGCCCGCGAGATCCCCGCCTGAAATCTCAGTCGAGCAACGATAGGGAAATTTCCGGGCGGTGTCTGTACAAAATGGCACGGATTCCCGAGCGCGCGGAACTCGCGTGAGAGAAAAACTATCCTTTGCTTCCGCTGGCCTTTTCGGATTTCTGGTGCGCTTCTTGCGAGGACCTGAACGCGTTGGTGGCGTGTTCCATGGCCTGCCTGGAAAGTTCGTGGCCGGTCAGGTGATCCTCTTTGCCGTGATGCACGGCCGCCGAACGATGCGCATGCGCCGCCAGTTCGTGAAGCTCCGCGGCTCTCTGATGGAAATCTTGCGACATGGCATTTCCTCTCTAAACATTCGGATCTCTCGGCCTCCACCATCAGACCGCGCGATCAGTTACTCCTGGCCTGCATCGCTTCCTTTGCCAGCGCCAGCCACGCAAATTCCTCGGCAAGAACTCGTACGCCACCCCGCGAGTCAGGGGCCACTTCGCAGCAAACCTCGCAGGCGCTTATTCGTTCGAAGACATCGGGCGATGAAAACGCTAACGCATCGCAAACTTCGTTCCACGTTGCTAGATGATCCGATAGCATGGCGCTGCCCATATCTTTGCCTCGCTGTTTCCGCCCTGCGGCAATGTCCATCCGCACGGCTGTCCGTTCATTGGCTCTATATTCGAATCCCCCCGAACAGGTATACGACTATTACAATAATCACCACCACTCCGACGGTCCCGATTCCTCCGCGATTTCCCCACCTCGAATATCCGTAATACCCGCCGCCTCCGCCGAACAACAGCAACAGCACAATAATCAGCAGTAACATTCGAATCTCCTCTCAGTTCACCAATCTCATCGCCTTTAGAGCGCGGCTCGCGTCGCGGCCTCGCCGTTTGAACAACGCGTCTTTCGCCAGCCGGTCCAATACTCCGCTTACTTGCCGAGTACTTTCTTTACCTGACCGACTTTTTCCTGGACTTTCCCGGCTATCTCTTCTGCTTGCCCCTCATCCTCAAGGTCAGCGTCGTTCGTCACTTCCCCTATCTTTTCTTTCACTTGGCCCTTCAACTTGTGCAGCTTCCCCTCGACTTCATCTTGTATTCCTGGTTTCATTGGTTTCCCCAGATGTTTTCGACGGCCCGGTTGGATGTTCTCCGAGCTACTTTTCCTTTGGATCCCTGCTCGAGGTCAACATACGAGAATTCCCTGTCCCCGTCTGTTCAAAATCGCGCATTCTCCAACCTTCGCCGTATCCCCTTCCGGCCTGATGAAAATCGATGAAGCTCCACCGCTTCCTCGCGCAGCCTGGAACTGTCTCAAACTGCACAGATGTTCCTCTCTGGCCGTTCTAAAATCACCGTGCGTGACGACCTCGGACAGCGGCCATCACAGCTCGGCGAGCCGTAAGACACCCTGTTCCTCGCCCCTATTTGAGGAGGCAAAAAAATGCTCGGACTTATCGCCTTGGTTCTAATCGTTCTCTGGTTGCTTGGCTTTCTCGCATTTCACGTTAGCACCGGCCTTATCCACATCTTGCTGGTCATCGGACTGATCGTGCTTGTTTTCCATTTCCTGAGGGGCGGCGAAAGAACCGCCTGAGCCGCATCCTCCCGGTCCTTCCTGCTCCGCCTAGAAGCTGGAGAGCCTGTTTCTCATCAAACCCTTCCAGATCTTCGATTCCACGCAAAAGGGCGCCCGGCGACTCAGCCCGAGCGCCTCGTATTTCCTCTCGTCCCAACGTCTAGTGGTCGTGATCCCGATCATGGTCGTGGTCATGCTCGTCCCAATCGCGCTCCGTGTGCCAGCGATGCCCGTCTTCATCCCACCATTTGTGGAACTTGCCCCAGCAAAATTCGCGCGCCTCATGCAACTCGTGGCGCGCACGTTCCGCTTGCGGACTGTTCCAACCATGATGTTCAGCAGCTTCGTGAAGCCTGTGGTCGGCCCTCACCAGGCGATGCCGGCAAGCATCGTCATCGGCCACAGCGCGTGGAGCAGCACCTAACAACACGAATCCGAACAGCGCGGCCGTGGCCAGTACAACTTTCCCGATCCGCTTCACACTCCTCGACAGAAAACTCTTCATAAACCAGTCCCTCCTGAGTCCGCTCAAGAACAGTGGTTGGCGGAACGCCCTACACTCTAAAACAGCCCGCAACGCCAAAGTGTCTCCTTTTGCACACTCGTCCTCTTTGCCTCCCCCTTCCAGCCCCGTCTCGCCGATACCCTCGCCTTCATGGCGGCTCCTCGCCCTCGATCGGCCTGTCGAGCGGAAGGTGAATATTCGTCAGTGAGGAAGGAAGCGGGAGAAAACAAATGAAGGCGAGGGGTGACACGCGGCTGCTATCGGAACAGCACGACAGAGAGACCGGGCACGTTGGCGGTCAGCACCGGGTACCCTAGCGAGAGTGCTGTTGCACCGATGAGCAAATCTGAGAAAGGGATGGCCAAACCTTGGCTCCGTTGCTCTCCATCCAGCAGCGGTCTCTTTCGTGTAGGGAAAAGTCGGCCAGCGGCTCGTCGAGGAAGGACTGGTGAGGAAGCCGAAGGGCCGAATCGTTCGATCGATAGAGGCCGTGGACGAGGTCGTCAAGCCGACCGCGGAGAGGGTCGCTCCCTGGTCGCTGGCCGCGGACACAACGCGTTCGATCAGCCGTTCGACGGTTCCTCGCACCTGTCCCGCATCGATGACCACGCTGGAATCGAGAATCAGCCGCATGCTGGGCGGATGCAGCAGTTCGCCGTGGCTCTCGATGGCGGGCTCGATATCCTGTCATCCTCCTGAGACTTTATGAGATGAGTTCTACTCACTCTGCCGGACGGCATTGACCAGCTCCCATATTCGCGCGAGATGGTGATCGTCGTGTTCTGCGACAAAATACAAGTGGTCCACGAGTCGCATCGGCATCTTCAAGCGCGGGTGGGGAATGGCACGAGCAAATAGTGATGCGTCCAACTCGTTCACACGCTCGAGCAGCCTTCCTCTTCGAGCGCGGAACTCCGTCAGAATCTGCTCCAGTGGGCGCGCGTTGTGGTCCGCTTCGTCGGTTTTTCGATTCCTCAGGTCTGCCGCGGTGAGCTGCTCGATGGCCGCCACGTAATCCTCTACGCGCGCCAGCCACAGTGCCTCGAGGTCCAGCAAGTGCCCAGCGTGTTCCTGGGCCGACCACTTTTCTTGCGGCTTCCTGATCAGGGTTTTGTGAGAACGCCCACGAAGCGCTTCTTCGAGTCTTGCCGGCGTGCCGCGCAACCGTGCGCACAGATTCGGATACACTTCTACTGGAAACGAAAACGCAAACTTGCGTTCAAACCAGATGGGCACCTGACTCATGGCTTCCGCCGATCCGAGTTAGATTTTAACGGGTACCGCACCTTTAGGTAAGGGTGCTGGCTACGATTGTCACACTGACTCATCAGGTTCGACATCAAAAAGGACATGCAGGCCATGACGGCCTTCCTGCACAATCCCGCGAAGTTCATGAAGCAACTCAAAAAGACGAAAAACCGCCAGTTCCTACAATTCATGGCCGGGCAGAAGCGGTGGTGCGAGACGCCGAGGCCTATCGGCGCCCGCTGGATATCGCGGCGCCGATTCTTCGGTGGTTCATTGGCATTGCAGAAGCCGTTCATGGTTGCCCACATTTTCTCTCCGATCTTTTGGTCCTCGCACCGACCTCCCGCTGTGCGTTAGAATCCCCGCGTTCCCTCCACCGACCTATCTCTTGTCTTCGCCGCTAGCGCGTTTACCATCAATGATTTTCGCACTTTTCCCAAAACAACGGGGTTGGCCCCGCTCCTTCTACTGTCAGCTGTTGGACCTCGCCTCTTTTCTAGCGGCCGCCTTTTGCGTCTGTCTCTTCTTTCTGATATCTTCACCGCCGCAGGGAGAAAACAACTATGTCTGTAAACAGAGTCATTCTCGTGGGCCGTCTAGGCCGCGATCCAGAAACTCGTTACACTGGCGGCGGCCAAGCGGTAGCCAATTTTTCGGTCGCCACCGACGAAACCTACAAAGACCGCAACGGCGAAAAACAAAAGCGCACCGAGTGGCACAGAATCGTCGTGTGGGGCAAGCAAGCCGAAATTGCGCAGCAATATCTAAAAAAGGGCTCGCTAATCTATATCGAAGGCCGCATCCAGTCGCGCGAATGGCAGGACAAAGAAGGCCAAAAGCGCACCAGTTTTGAAATTGTCGCGAGCAATTTCCGCATGCTGGGTGGCCGCAGCGATGCCGCCGCAGCCGGCGC
>Ga0210407_10003174_pt1 | contig 13510 bp, 10 predicted proteins | sample IncBWC27MmetaG_FD_150860 | JGI IMG/M metagenome (GOLD analysis project Ga0210407, IMG submission 150860) | Forest soil microbial communities from Barre Woods Harvard Forest LTER site, Petersham, Massachusetts, United States - Inc-BW-C-27-M | ecosystem: Environmental > Terrestrial > Soil >... | reverse complement strand
AATCACTACAATCGGAATCACGAAAAGCAGCAAGCTCCAGGTGTAACCATGCGGGGTCGGATCGGGGTTCAACACCTTCAGCATTCCCGGAGAACTTACCGTGTGAAGAGTGATCGCGGCCGGGACTACGATCATCGCCAGCATCGCGGCGACAATCCAAGCGCTCAGACGCTGGTTGGGATCTCCGCTGGACGCGCGGGCGCACATGAACCAATCCTCCTGAGAGTCGGAGTGGATTTCGGAGAAATTCTACTCCTCCCGGCATGTTCAGAATCTAATTCGACGTGCGTGCTGCGGAAACTCCGGTCTGCGATACGTTGAGAACGCGCTCGATCTCGGCATTGATCGCCCCTCCAATCAGAAACGCCAATCCGGTCACGTACAACCAAACCAGCAGAATCATTACCGCTCCAAGGGATCCATAGGTTGCGCCAAATGTGTTGAAGAAATGCAGGTAGGCGCGAAATCCTTCCGAGGCGGCCAACCACAGAAACACGCCGAATACCGAACCCGGGGTAACCCAGTGCCAATACTGCTGCGGCAGGTCTGGTCCAAAGGAGTAAATTACCGAAAACGATACAATCACGAAGACCACGGCGACCGGCCACTGAACCGCCTTCAACAAGATCAAGATTGTAGATGACAGATGGATCTTGGCCCCCACCCAGTCGGCGAGATATCCACCTGCGAGCAGCATGACCAACGCCGAGAGCAGAAGAATTGAGATCGCGAGAGTCAACCCGAGTGCGATTGCCCGAGCCTTAACCCAAGAACGGGTTCCGCGAACTCTGTAGACGACGTTCAGCGTAGAGATCATTGAATTTACTCCACCGGAGGCAAACCATAGGGCAACCACGATGCTGAGAGTAAGCTTTCCGCTGCCTGTGCTCATGGCCAGTTCGTTGATCGCTGTCGTCAACACTTGGAACGCCTGCGGTGGAAGTAAATGTCCAAAGTAAGTCAGCAGTCCGTTTTGCAGTTGGGAGGTCCGCGAAGTGAAGAGTCCAAATAAGGCCAGCAGGAAGAGCATCAGAGGAAAAAGAGCCAGCAGAGAATTGAACGCCAGCCCGGAAGCGTGGCCCAGAAGATCGTCTTCATCGATTCCGCGAGCCACCTGTCGGGCGAGTTCCCAGGGCGACAGGCCGCCCAGCTTCCATATTGACTCGAAATGTTGTCGCTTAGCTGACTTGGAAGATGCCATCTCCGTACCGGGATCGTGTCGACAGAACTATTTCACCGCACTATTACGCCGGCGTAGCCCACCACCGTGTCGCGGTCGCCGGAGACGTCACCTGAGGTTGCGTACTTGATCAAATCAGCGGAGGTTGCGCCCAGGCGCTTCGTGGCAATCAGCATCGCAACGGCGGGGCCGAATCCGCACATGCTTATTTTTTCCCGCTTCACGACGTCGAACAGGCCGCGGGCGTCTAGCGGCAGTATTCGCTCGATCGCCTTGTTGTCTTTTATCCGCGTGACCGCGTCGTTTTCATAATGGTTCATGTCGCTCGAGGCTACAACCAGTATTTTTTCGGCCTGCGATTGGACTGTCTCGGCGATGGCCTCACCCAGTCTTTCGAGAACGTCGAATTGTCCCGTGCCTATAGCGATTGGCACAAAGGTAACATCTGGACGGCGCGCCTGGAGGAAAGGCAGTTCGACCTCGATCGCGTGCTCGCTGCGATGTGCATCCTCGTCCTCGGTCAGCAGGGGAAATCTCTTCTTGAGAGCCTCAGCGAGGGGAGCGTCGACGGATACTGAGCCCAGCGGCGTTTCCCATGCGCCGCCGCTCATGATGGCAAGCGGACGCCCTTTGCCGGTGTGGTTCGGACACAGCACGATACAACGTTGGGACAACTCCAGATTGGCGAACACAGCTCCCGCTACCGCTCCGGAGTATATGTATCCGGCATGCGGGGCCACGCATCCGAGGGCGGGAGTTGCCGCCGCTTGGGGCGAGAGATAAGACTGCACGTCCTCGAGCAGGGTATCGCGATCGCGCGGGTAGAAGCGTCCGGCTACGACGGGGTGGCGAACAGTCGAATGCATTTGCATTCCCAAGTAGCTTAAAAAAGGCGACAACCACCCTCCGACTTCGCTCAGAGCAGGCGCCGGACACCGAGGTACACAAAGGAAATCACGAACCTGCCGTTTCAAGCAAGGCTCGAAATAACCCTGCGCTCTTTTCCAACGACAATGCCTCCGCGCGCACCGTTGGTTTCACTCCGGATTTTTCCAGCGCGGAGCGCAGAGCTGCGGCCGGGTAATCCGACTTCAGATTGTTCCAGAGGGTCTTCCGCTTCTGCCCGAACGACTTTCTCAGAAAGTCGATGAAGCCTGTCTCCGGTACGCCTAAGCCCTCGATGCGAGAAGCAATTGTAAGCCGGACCACCGTCGAGTGCACTTTAGGCGGTGGCGAAAAGGCCTCCGGAGGAAGAGTAAACAGTTTCTCGACCCGGGCATAAAGTTGAGCCGTGGCTGAAAGCAATCCATATTCGCTGGTTCCGGGACGAGCCGCCAGCCTGTCCCCGACTTCGCGCTGCACCATGAGCACGATGGTCTCAAAGTATTTCCGGTAGGCGAACAGGCGCAGCAGAATGTCCGAAGTAATGAAGTAAGGCAGGTTGCCAACCACTCGCACCGGCTCCGGCTGGTGGTTCATTCCCGGACGCGTGCTGCCAGGCTTGGGTCCGAACAGGGTATCGAAATCGATGGCGAGGATGTCGCCTTCGATAATCTCGACATTCGGAGTCAGCGAAAACTTCATGCGCAGCTGGGCGGCCAGAACGCGATCGAGTTCAATGGCGATGAGCCGCCGGGCTCGCCGGGCCAGCAGGGAAGTCAGAGCTCCGCGCCCAGCCCCGATTTCGAGTACGGTGCTTTGCGAGAGATCACCGAAGGCTTCGGCAATGCGTACGGCGGCTGCGGGGTCGACGAGGAAATGCTGACCCAACTTGGGAGTTCTCGGCGTCGGGCGCGCAGCAGATACTTTAGGCACATTGACCCTCTTTCTTTCGGGCGACTACACTGGACATTCACCCCGCGAATATTCGTGCGCAGGAGTGGCGTCGAGCGACACCGCCTTGTCCATGATAACTTGCAGCAGGATAACCTGCGTCGATGCCGGGGCCTAGAATTTTGGAGGATGGTTTTCATGCATATTGCTTTTGCTGCCTCGGAGTGCGTACCTTTTTCTAAGACCGGTGGACTGGCTGACGTCGTGGGCGCTTTGCCCCGAGCTCTGGTTGCTGCTGGACATCAGGTCAGCGTGTACGTCCCCCGCTATCGTCAGACCAAGCTTGCGGATGCACAGACCGCCGTCCGCAGCATTACGGTTCCTTTTGATGACCACTACCGATTTTGTTCCGTGGTGACCGGTGGCAGTCATTCGGGCGTGCACTTTTTTTTCGTAGACTATCCCCCCTATTTCGATCGCGAAGCGCTGTATGGAACCTCCGCCGGAGACTATCCCGACAATGCCGAGCGTTTTGCGCTGTTCTCGCGGGCCGTGCTCGAAGCATCCAAGATCCTGGGCGTTCCCAACGTTTTTCATTGTCATGACTGGCAATCGGCGCTCATTCCAGTCCTGCTGCGCACGCAATACGCCGAAGATCCTGCTTTCCGCGATGTGGCTACCGTCTTCACGATTCATAATATGGGATACCAGGGCCTGTTTCCGCCCGATACTTTGCCGCTTCTTACCCTGCCTTGGGACCTGCTGGCCATCGACAAGATGGAATTCTTTGGGCAAGTGAACTTCCTCAAAGGCGCTCTGGTGTATGCCGACTTCATTACCACGGTGAGCCGCAAGTACAGCCAGGAGATTCAGACTGCGGAGTTCGGTTTTGGATTGGAAGGCGTACTGCGCGACCGGGCTTCGACTGTGACCGGCATTCTCAACGGCGTGGACTACGACGAGTGGAGTCCGCAGGCTGACAAATTCATTGCCGCCAAGTACTCGCCCGAAGATTTGTCGGGTAAAGCCAAGTGCAAACAGGATCTGCTTGCAGCTTTCGGCGTCACCAATCCGGATCTGAGTTTGCCGGTGATCGGAATCGTCTCCCGTTTCGCCGCCCAGAAGGGATTTGACCTGATTGCGCAAATCATGGATCGCCTGGCGCGCGAGCAGATGATCGTGGTGGCTCTGGGTAACGGCGACAAGCAATACGAAGAAATGTTTGCCCGCATGCAGAAACAGTTTCCGCAGAAGATCGCGATCAAAATAGCCTACGACAACGCCGTGGCGCACAAGATCGAAGCCGGCAGCGACATGTTCCTCATGCCTTCGAAGTATGAACCCTGTGGGCTGAACCAGATCTACAGTTTAAAGTACGGCACCGTGCCCATTGTGCGCGCTACCGGCGGACTCGACGACACTATTGAGCCCTGGGATGCGCGCACCGGCAAGGGAACCGGCTTCAAGTTCACCGACTACAGCGGCGAGGCGCTTTTGCTGACCATCAAAGAGGCTCTGAAAGCCTTCCGCGATCCATCTTCCTGGCAGACGCTCATGCGCAACGGCATGAATAAAGACTTCTCCTGGAACGCTTCAGCCAAGGAGTATGTTCGCATCTACGAACGAGTGCGGCAGGCGCGGACTGCTCAGCATTCCGTGCTGACGGCGGTGTAGGCCCTCCGCCTGCGATTGGGGTGAAAGCTGTTGCGCCGTGTCCAAGAATGGGAAATCTGTATGTCATTGAGAGTGACAAATAGTTGTCACGAATCTTGACAACGAGAACACCCGTCCGTTAAGCTGCAAACTGCCGCTATTTTTGACCTGTCTTGCGGTGCTTTCCAATCTTGTGGGTTTCTTTCAGGCCGAGAGAGTAGATCGACCATCCGCTCCCGCTCCCTGCCACATCTAAATGCCGCGCCTTTCAGAGTGAATGAAATGACGCGGAGCCTGGCAATTCGTGCAGCAACGAGGTAGCGCATCGCGACTGCTCGAGGGCAATCGCCTGCCAAAAGGGGGCTCCCGGCGTGAAGGTTCACCTGATCAATCCGAGCAGTGTGTCATTTGGGACGGCGGTCATCACTCCGCGCTGGCAGTACGTGCTCGCTGCGGCTACTCCAAAGAGTTTCGGCGATCCTATCCTGGTGGACGAGACGCTATCGCAGTTGCGTCCCGAGTCGATTCAGGTCGGAGACGCGGTCGGAATTGGCATTCATACTGCGAACGCGCTCCGCGGTTATGAGATCGGCAAGTTGGCGCGCAGCCGCGGAGCGTACGTAATCGTCGGCGGCATTCACGCCACGCTTTTTCCCGAGGAAGCGCTTGAGTTGGGCGGCGCGCATTCGGTGGTGAAGGGTGACGGTGACATCGCGTGGGGAAGAGCGCTGGCGGATTGCCGCGAGGGAGTTCCCAAGCCTGTCTATGTCGGAGGCCAGATCGAAGCCAGCGATTTCGTGGCCGCACGCTGGGATTTGATTCCCCGCAACCGTTACATGTGGGCCTCGGTGCAGACGGTTCGCGGTTGCCCCAAGCACTGTTCTTTTTGCTCGGTCTGGCGAACCGATGGCCAGCGGCCGCGCCAGCGCGCGTCCGATGTTGTGATCGGGGAAATTGTGCAACTACGCAGGCTAGGTTTTCGCTTCATTGCGCTGGCCGACGATAACTTCTATCCGGTCACGCTCACCGATCTTGCCCTGGCAACCCAGCAAAAAAATATCGTCCGGCTGAATGAGCTGAAATCCATACGCGCTGAACGCTTCGAACTTATGTCCCGTTTAGCTCAACTCCCGGATGACATGATTTTCTTCACTCAGATTACGATGGAGGCCGCCGAAGACCCTGAATTCCTTGATGCCATGAAAGCCGCGCGCATCAAGGGCGCGCTGGTTGGTGTCGAATCCGTTACTCCGGAAGGATTGAAGGATGTGTACAAGGATTTCAATCTGGCGGGTGACAGCCTGACCGAGCAACTTCGGACGTTTAAGCGTCACGGCGTGCACGTGCTCGGCTCTTTTATTTTTGGCCTCCCCAGCGATCGTCCAGAAACTTTTGCGGCCACTGCAGCCGCTGCCATCAGCGCGGAATGCACCTTCGCGCAATTCGTAATGCTAAGCCCCTATCCTGGGACCGTAGACTTCAACCGTTGGGAAAAAACGCTGGGCGATAACCCGCCAACCATTGCAGGAATCCCGCTCACCCGCCGCTGGCTTATTCCTCAAGCGCTTCGTCCGAAGTTGTATTGGGAACATCCAGTGATGTCGGGCGAAGAAATTCGTTCCCGCACGCAAGGCGTCTGGGACAGTTTCTACAGTTGGGGTGCCATATGGAAGCGCTCCAGTTTCATCAAGTCGAGCCGGGCCCGGTTAGCGTTTGTGCTGATCTCAAGAATTTATCGGATGATGTATGCCGATACCGGTATCGCCACGGACAGCGCGCGCGTTACTTGGTCCGGGCGTTGGACGCGATGGATGGCCAAGCCTTGCCGGCATCTCTTTGCGGGCACTCCCATGCCGGATCTTGAAGTGCCGGGAGCGCAGTCGCCTGATCTCGATTCGTCAGTGCTCGTTCAGTTGTCATCATCGTGAATGAGTCCGAGCCATCACCATGCCATTCCTTCGACGAATCTTCGCTGGTACAATTCTTTCATTAAATCCCGCAGCCTTCTATGTCCGCCCTCGCCAAAACTATCTTTCACGTAGACATGGACGCATTCTTCGTCTCCGTGGAAGAGCTGTTCGATCCCTCGCTCAAAGGCAAAGCTGTGGTGGTTGGAGGCCAGCGCGACGAGCGCGGAGTGGTCTCTGCAGCATCCTATGAAGCACGAAAATTCGGTGTGCACTCAGCCATGCCGCTACGCACCGCGGCGAAGCTTTGCCCGCACGCCATCTTTGTGAATGGGCACCCGGAGCGCTATCGCGAGTGCTCGGAGAAAGTCTATCGCGTGCTGACGTCTTTCTCGCCGCTGGTCGAGATGGCTTCGATTGACGAAGCCTACCTCGACATGACGGGCACAGCGCGGCTGCATGGGCCGCCGTTGCGCGCGGCGCATGCACTTCATCGACAAATTAAAGCAGAAACGCAGCTGAATTGTTCCATTGGCATTGGCATTTCGCGTCTGATCGCTAAAGTTTCGTCTGCCAAGGCCAAGCCGCACGGAATCCTCTGGGTTATTCCCGGCCAAGAGGCAACGTTTCTCGCACCGCTTGACGTGCGCGATATCCCGGGCGTGGGAAAAGTTACGGAGCAAAACCTGCATGCACTGGGCATTCGCCAGGTCGGCGATCTAGCCCGCTTCGACGATGCGTTTCTCGAAGATCATTTTGGCAAGTGGGGCCTGGCGCTGGCTGGCAAAGCTCGCGGAGAAGATGCCGGAGGATGGTTCGACACCGAAGTTGGCGCCGATACCGATCCCAAGTCGATCAGCCACGAACACACCTACAACGAAGACACCGCCGATCCCGAGCAGATCGAATCTACCTTGATGCGGCTTTCCGAGATGGTGGGCCGCCGCCTGCGGGAAGGCCGATTGCACGCGCGAACCATCCAACTCAAGCTGCGCTACAAAGACTTCACCACCATCACGCGGGCTCATAGCTTGTCCGCTCCAACGCAGCTCGACACCGAAATCTTCGAGCAGGCCCGCGCGTTATTTCGAAAGAACTGGCGGAAGGGAACGCAAGTGCGTTTGCTGGGAGTGCACGCGTCGTCGTTTCAGGGCGAATCGCAGCAGAACGATTTGCTTGAAGGTAGCCGTCGTCAACGCTGGCAACAAGCCCTATCGGCGGCGGATCGCCTGCGCGACAAATTCGGAGAGTCAAGCGTGCACTTGGCAAGTGGACTAAGAGGCGGCTTCCGCGAACGCACTCACGAGAACCCAGCAGGGTTGCCCGGCAAAGGTAAAGGACAAGACTAGCAGCGCTCCCGCATCCCTTTGTGTACCTTCGTGTCCTTTGTGGTTTACGCTTTTGGATTTTGGGTAATCAAGTCAAGAGCGTAAACCACAAAGGACACGAAGGTACACGAAGGATCTTAACCAAGAATGGATCACGACCGTTGGTAATCTATCGAAAGTAAGCACCTTCCCACATAATCGAGGAGTTGTCTAGATGAGTTTCGAAGGAAGTCGAATTAATGAACGTTGTAGACGAGCTCGATACAGCCCTGACCCTTGATCAGGCACAAGAACTAGCTGATTTCGATCCGACCCCAGCTAGAGAGAGAGACTTGCCCACGCAGCAGCTGCTCGACGAGATGCTGGGCCGCTTCGATGAAGATGATTCGTTAGTATTCTTGGCGCACGGCCTCACCCTCGAACTTCACGCTGACTTGGACGACTAACGCCTCCCCCAACTAGCACCAACCCAAACAGTGGACTCCGACTAAACGTTCCGGCTCCCCGTAGAAGCTGGCCTCGCTAACCGGCGCGGGTACACTGGCCGCCCCGTTTGCGCGAGTAATCGCAGTCTTCAAAGATTTGACGCATTCCGACCGGGTTGCAAGATCTCTGAAGCTTGGGATGGCGATCGATCACGAACGGCAAACTACGAAGGCCGGAACTCCGGAATTTCTTCCGGTCCCGGCCTGCGCTTCCTTCAACCTTGTTGAAACCTGCTGAGGCTAGACGGGCGCGAACGCCCGTCCTCCATTTGCTTCTAGTTGCTTGGCGTTGTATTGGACGCCGACGTTGTGCTCGCAGGGACGGCGTCGCCGGTGAGGCGGCTCAGTCGCGGGAAGAACGGGGTTACTTCAAACGGCATTTTGTCGCGCGCCGAAGTGATCGCCACCGGCGCGGTTTTGGCCAGTTCCACTCGGTTGGTCCAGGCATTCAGTTTCACGCGTCCACCCATGGGAAGCGCCGCGATCTGATCCAGTTTGTTCGGATCCAGAGCGGGGCCCATGGTGCTGAGCGCCGTCAACCGCACCAGATCACCCTTCTCGTTGGTGAAGCTGTTGCCCAAGTGCGCGGTCAACAACGCAGAGAGCTCCGGAGCCCGCACCACAAGCTCTTTCAGGAACAGGGAAGGCACGTCCAGCTTTTGCGCGTAGGGCGAGTTCTTCAATAGTTCCATCGCCTTGGTGTCGGCTGCGGTTTCTTCGTCGGGATTGTGGCGGAATCCAAAGTTCGAATACGTGGATTCGTCGGTGAACAACATGCGGTCGTTGAAGGCGAACTTGCTGCCTAGGTTGTGTCCGAGAACAATGTGCGCCAGTTCGTGCGAGAGCACCATAGCCAGGCTGGCTTCATCGGGAAGGACATCAACCAAGCCGCGGCTGACCACGATCGTGTTGCCCACGCTGAAAGTTTCCAGCGGAGAAGTCAGCATGACCCGAGTCCGCACCGGACGCGGCAACTCAATGTTATTCGTGACGATCAAATTGTTGACCACGGTCTGCAGGACTTTGTCGACTTCGCCTTCCGGAGCCACCAATCCCGACTCCGTCAGACGCTCGACCACATTGTCCTCAGCCTGCTGCTGCCATTGGCGTTGAGCTTCCAAAGGAGACGCGTCCGCGGTCGAAGGCGTTTCGTCCTTCACCGAGTCGACTCTCACTTGCGTGAGTTCGTCTTCCTTCGCGCCTTTCTTCAGGTCATAGCCCCAGATGCGGCTCTGCGCCTTGAACGCCATTCGGTCCTTGGCGCCGTAGCTGAAATCGCCTTCTTCGCTGTAGATGTACGCCGGAACCCAGTAGCCCGGGATCAGGTTCAGCCGCCAGCTGTCCATGTGGAAGTACATCGCGTTTCTCGGCCGAGGCGCATACGTGCCATTCAGCCGCACAATGTTGTATTCCTGATCTTCGACCCAGATACGGCCGACGAAGCGGCCTTTGCCCGCATCTTTCTTGGGCGTGACGTCGAAGACGAGGCAACGCACGTCGCCCAGAAACTCGCGGCGCACGTACTTGAATCCGTAATGTTCGCGATCGAAGTCTTCGCGATCGGCGAAGATCATCCACGAAAAGCCCATAGGCTTGTATTCAAACTTGAACAGCTTGCTGACTCCGCCCATCAGGTTCTTCTGGAAGCTCTCGTCCTTGGTCAGATAGTCGCGCCGGTCGATGCTATCAGTCAGGTCCAGGCGGCCGAGGAAGTAGTGGTCCTGGCTGGGCACGGCGCCGAGCTGCGGATCGGGCTTCAGATTTTGCAGATAAGTCTCGACCAGCGGCGTCCGGTTCTTCAGCATGTCCATCAGCGCGTGTTCGCGCGCGACGGCGCGATCCACAACCTGAGCCGTGGGCGTGGGCGGAGCCATCGCCGCAGCCGGTTGAGTGGGCTGCGAGGCAGCCGGTTGAGCTGTCGGCGCTGCCGTGGCCGCGGGTTGCGGCGTGGCAGCATTCGATTGCCCGGCATTCGCTTGCGCAGGGTTCGACGACGGCGATTGATCATTCGTCTGCTGCGCCATCGCGCTCAGCGTGATCAACAGGAAAGCGGTAAGCATCCATTTCCAAGTACGCATGACTCTGGTCCTCTCTAAACTCTGTCTCTGCAAAACCTCAATACGCTAACTGAAAAACCACATGCACGATCGCCGTGGAATCCACCGGTGTGCCAAGACGCTGTGCCGGCTTATAACGAATATGATTGGCGGCAGTGATGGCCGCTTCATCCAGTCCATGGCCCAAGCCCCGCACCACGCGATTCACATGCAATTGCCCGTTCGCGCCAAACAGCACTTCGAGCAAAACTTCTCCCTCCAGCCTCAGCTGCCGGGCTTCCTGCGTATAAACTGGGCTGGGTTTCGAGATGATTTCTACCTGCGTGGTCGCCGGGCCAGTATCCGCCTGAGCAATCTTGGTAGCGTTGTGAGAAACTTCCTGCGCGCCGAATCCCGCCGTCTGCACCGCTCCGCCTCGATTGCGATTGTCCCCCTGCGCAATCCCGTTTCCGAAACCTGCGCTCGCGATGGTGCCCTTCATCCCTTTCGCTCCGCCCGTTCCGTTCCCCGTGCCGGCTCCTTCGGGTAAATCAAACGACCCCAGCTTCGCGGCTGTGAGATGGGCATTGTCCTTGCCCGTCCCCTTTAAGCCCTCAGGATCGCCGAACCCCCCGGTCTGCACCTTTTGTATGGGAGCGCTGATGGTGGCGGCGGCTGAGCTGCCAAACGCGCCCGTATACACGACTTTCGGAATCGCCACCGGCGTCGCTAACTCCGGGGCTTTGAACTTTGCTTCAAGCTGTGGAGCCTTTTCTTCTTCGACCTTCTTGGGCGTGCGCACATCCTTCGGCACAAACAGTTTCGCGGCCGGGAAACTTACCGGCGGCACTTCTACTTTAGGGGCGACCACCGGACGCTTCACTTTCGGTTTCGGCTTGACTGCTTCCGGTCGCAAATCGGGTCGCGGAATCAATTCCGTGACCGTGTACTTCTGCCTGAGCCGCAGCGTGTCGGGAAAGAAGAACCCAGCGCCGACCAGCAGCAGGATGATGAAAGCCTCAATGCCATAGCTGGTCGCCAACGTGCGCCAGTCCATTCGACGCTCGGGCAGTAGTCCGAATTGAAGCTTGTCAGGCGTAGCCATCCACACACTCCAAATGAGGGACCCGAGCCGTGGGGAGAGTGCGCGGGTAGAGCCTTTAACTTACGGGAGACCGGGCGATGGGTAAACGTGTCTCCGGCACGTGTACTTAGGTAACAAGCAGAAGCCCAAACAGGGACAGGCCCCAAATCGGCAGAACGCCAACCGCAGAAATGTAGCCGCGAGCGTCCTCGCTCGTGCAGGCAGTGGATCACTCTTGTATGCGGTCAGGTAGGGCCGGACCCTCGAAGGTTCTGCGCCGGAGGCGTGATTTCGCCGCCATTCAGCTGGAGACGGAGCCTCTTCGCAGGGTGGACTCCGAAATAAGAAAACCCTCCTGGCAAGAAATGCCACAAAGGGTTTCGCTATCCTTGAGACTAATCGGACCGGCAACCGCTCAGTTTACGCTGTACTGAACCACGACGTTGATCGCCCCCGCCTGGCACCCCGTCTCACCACCAAGCACGGTCAGGCGGAGGTTCGCATTCGCTGGAAATCCCACTGCGATGGTTCCGCTGTCGGCATTCACGCTGGTGGGGTAAGGACCGTTTTGACGCGCGTTAGGGATTGCGATTCGATACTCTGTCGTGCCATCGGTCACTCTTATCTTTGGCAGCGGACTGCACTTAACTTTCGTGTCACCAATTTGCGAACCGTACGCAGCTTGCAACTGTACGCGAGTCACAGTGATCGCCACCCCGGGACTAAACCTGCTGACGACCGTACCCTCCGAATACGTTCGTACGTAATTTCCAACCACGTCGATGTAGCTGGTCCACAAGAAAGGGCCGGCATTCTGAGCTTGGGCATTCGTTGACAGAATCAAACCGGCCAACGCTATAGTCACGAGCCTTGCGAGCTTCATACTTACCTCCAAATCAGGGGAAATCACTTCGCGAACGCTGACGACTGAAACCGCTCGTCGGCCAGCGATTATATACGAAAAGATTGCAGGAAATGTCTACCGCTTCTAAGCTTCGAACTCGCGGATCGCAGGCCACGATTGGCGATCTTGGCGGCCCCGAAGGGATGCCACCCCCACGTTCAACCCCGCTCTTATCCGCGGATTTCGCTCCTTGACAGGCTCTCAGCCTGCTGATAATGTTTGCTCCGCAGTTCGGGCCCCGGTTCGCGAATCCCCAAGTTGAAACCCCGCGGCGCTGCAGGCGTTCTATGCGACGGCCATCAGCGAGCAGGGGACGCCCTGCCCCAGCGCCATGACGGAGCTTTACAGCAGCAGGCCAGGCTTCACGACGACGACAATCAACTCAGCCCACGGGTTCCCGACACCAACCATATTCGGGGGCCAAGTGCACATGGGAACTGACTCAGAGGTCGACGTGTTTGGGCTTTGCAGCACCCTGCCGAAGGGCTGCATCCAGTAGCAACTAATGAGGCGACCGTGAACGACCAACGAGGAACGGCACACCGCATAGACGAACCCACGCATCCAGGGCTGGCGGGACCGGGACGGTCGCTGGGCCGTGTCCTGTCGTTGGTCGTAATGCTTGCTTTGTCGCTCGGCGTGAGCGGGGCGGCCGTGGGACAGACGTTTTCTGTACTCCACGGCTTCCGCGGTCAACCCGAAGACGGCGCGGCACCCCTAGGCGGGCTGCTGCTGGATGCTGCCGGAAACCTCTATGGCACGACCCTTCAGGGCGGCAAGTACTCTAGTTGCCTCCCCGCTGACGTCGGCTGTGGAGTCGTGTTCAAGCTGGATACCAACGGGGTTGAGACCGTGCTGCATAACTTTAGCGGGTCCGACGGCGCGGGATCGAGCGCGACCCTGATCATGGACGCGAACGGCGATCTTTACGGCACCGCCGCCGTCGGAGGCGGGGGTGGTTGCAACACCGGCAATTCTGTCGGCTGCGGAGTCGTGTTTAAGCTCAGCGGCCATAAGGAAACCGTGCTGTACCGCTTCACCGGGGGCGCGGATGGCGCGTTCCCGTGGGCGGGGCTTGTGATGGACGCCAGCGGGAACTTCTATGGCACGACCAACGCGGGTGGCGGGTACGGCGGGGGGTGGTGTTCAAGCTCGCCGGC
>Ga0210407_10003173_pt1 | contig 13511 bp, 11 predicted proteins | sample IncBWC27MmetaG_FD_150860 | JGI IMG/M metagenome (GOLD analysis project Ga0210407, IMG submission 150860) | Forest soil microbial communities from Barre Woods Harvard Forest LTER site, Petersham, Massachusetts, United States - Inc-BW-C-27-M | ecosystem: Environmental > Terrestrial > Soil >... | reverse complement strand
CTCAAAATCAAGCGATTGTCCCGGGAGGGCGTTCAACGTTCCGGAAGGGCCTTGGCCCGGCGCGGGGTAGCTCACGGGCCGGGACGAGGTCGCTGTCCCAACCCGCCGAGATGCTCTATATCAGCGCGGTGATAGTGGTGGAGTTTGGGCTCGACATCGAACGCGTCGCTGAGCCGGGACGGCGCACCGAAAGCAACGATCGGCGCACGCTGGGCGCGCGGCTGATGTTCGAGCGACGCGTGCTGCCGGTCAGCGAGGGCAAGATGCGCGAACGACGATTCCCGATCGGAGAGGGCCGCAAGACCGGGCATGATTTTTCGCAGCCCGATCGGATGATCGGTGGCAGCGCACCGGAGTTCGGTCCAGCCGTCGTCTCGAGCGTCACCAGTGACTATGAAAAAGTCCGTTTGCCCGCCGCCACCGCATGGCCGGCCGCAGCTTGGCTATAGTGGGGGAAGGTCATGGCGAATATCTGGGTGCGCAAACCGCTTTCGGTATTGCTGGCGGAAGCTGAAGAACCCGAGGTGCAGGCACTCACCACGCACGACGGCGTGCCGCTCAAGCGCACCTTGTCGGCGCTCAATCTGGTGGCGCTCGGCATCGGCGCCATTATCGGCGCCGGCATTTTCGTCCTCACTGGACATGCGGCGGCGGCCAATGCGGGGCCGGCCATCACGTTGTCCTTCGTGCTCGGCGCCTTTGCCTGCGCGTTCGCCGGCTTGTGCTATGCGGAAATGGCCTCGACCGTTCCGATCGCGGGCAGCGCCTACACGTATGCGTACGCGACCTTGGGCGAATTCATCGCCTGGATCATCGGCTGGGACCTGATCCTGGAATATGCGCTTGGCGCCGTCACCGTCGCCATCGGCTGGTCGGGCTATGTCGTGAGCTTCCTGAAAAATGTCGGCATCGTCGTGCCCGACGAATTCGCCAATGCGCCGTTTTCCTACGACGCTGGCGAACATGTCTGGCGTGCCACCGGCGCGATCATCAATATTCCGGCGATGCTGGTGATCGTCGCCGTTTCGATATTGCTGGTCGTCGGCATTCGTGAATCCGCGCGCGTCAACAACGTGATCGTCGCGATCAAGCTCGTGATCATTCTGGTCTTCATCGCCGCCGCCGTGCCGTTCGTGACCACAACGCATTGGGTCGCCGCGAGCAACCCTGACGGCGCCTTCATTCCGCCCAACGCCGGTCCGGGACAGTTCGGCCTCAGCGGCGTGCTGCGCGGCGCCGCGGTCGTGTTTTTCGCCTATATCGGCTTCGACGCGGTTTCGACCGCGGCGCAGGAGGCGAAGAATCCCAAGCGCGACATGCCGATCGGCATCCTCGGGTCGCTCGCTATCTGCACCTTGCTCTACGTGGCGGTCGGCTTCGTGCTCACCGGGATCGTCGCTTACGACAAGCTCAACGTTCCCGATCCGATCGCCATCGGCATCGACGCGATCGGCCTTTCGTGGCTGTCGCCGATCCTCAAATTCGGCATCATTCTCGGCCTCACCTCGGTGATCCTGGTCATGATGCTCGGCCAATCGCGCGTCTTCTATTCGATGGCGCGTGATCGGTTGCTGCCGCAGGTCGCCGCCAGGGTGCACTCACGGTTTCGCACGCCCTATGTCACCACCATGACGACCGGGTTCGTCGTCATGGTGCTCGCGGGCCTGCTGCCGATCGGCCTCGTCGGCGAACTGGTCAGCATCGGCACGCTGTTCGCGTTCGCCATCGTCAGCATCGGCGTGCTGGTGTTGCGCGTCATCGAGCCTGGGCAGCCGCGGCCGTTCCGCGTGCCGGCGGTCTATGTCGTGGCGCCACTCGGCGCGCTCTCGTCGGCTTTTCTTATGTTCGGGCTGCCATTCGACACCTGGCTGCGGTTCGGCATTTGGCTGGTGATCGGGCTCTTGCTCTACGGCTTCTACGGAACGCGGCACGCGCGCAGCGCGCTGCAGCCTTCAACATAAGCGACCTAACAAAAGCAGCGTACGTCAGGACTTTGGATGCAATCGATCTTCAATGCCGGCGCTTCGGCGGCGGCGATCCCGATCTGGTTCGTCACGGCAACGAGCTACAAACACGTGCGCGAGCGGCTGAGCACCGCCGCCCGCGCGTTCGCCGATGCGGCAGGTTTCGAGCCGAAGCCGGGCCAGTATCTGGCGCTGCCGGGCGAGGGGGGCCTAGGCGGCATCCTGTTCGGCCTGGAGAACGGCAGCGACGCGAGGGATCTGTTCCTGCCCGGCCGGTTGCCGCAGCAACTGCCGAGCGGCGTCTATCGTTTTGCCAATGATCCGCACGACGCGCGGCTCGCGGCGCTGGCTTTCGCGCTCGGCGCTTATCGCTTTACGCGCTACCACAAGTCCGAAGGCCGCAAGATCAAGCTCGATCTGCCGCAGAGCATCGACCGCGAAGATCTCGAGCGCGTAGTCGAGGCGGTCACGCTGGTGCGCGACCTCGTCAACACGCCGGCGAACGACATGGGACCGGCCGATCTCGAAGAGGCCGCGCGCACGCTTGCCGCCGAGCACGGTGCCGGCGTCAGAGCCGCAGTCGGCGACGATCTGCTGCGGGAGAATTTCCCGCTCATTCACGCGGTCGGCCGGGCCGCCGCGCGGCAGCCGCGCCTGATCGATCTGACCTGGGGCGAGACCAATCATCCGCGCGTGACGCTCGTGGGCAAGGGGGTCTGCTTCGATTCCGGCGGGCTCGACATCAAGCCCGAATCCTCCATGCTCAACATGAAAAAGGACATGGGCGGCGCGGCCACGGCGCTTGCGCTCGCGCATATGATCATGTCGCGCAAGCTTCGCTTGCGGCTGCGCGTCTTGATCCCGGCGGTGGAGAATTCGATTTCCGGCGCCGCCTTCCGGCCGCGCGACATCTACACTTCGCGCAAGGGCATCACCGTTGAGATCGGCAATACCGACGCCGAGGGCCGGCTGATCCTCGCCGACGCGCTCACGCTCGCCGACGAGGACAATCCGGAACTGATTTTCGATTTTGCCACGCTCACCGGCGCGGCGCGCGTCGCGCTCGGACCCGACGTGCCGCCTTTCTTCACCGACGACGACCAATTGGCCGACAAGCTGATGGCGCATGCCGCCGCCGAGAACGATCCGCTGTGGCGGCTGCCGCTCTGGCGGCCCTATGACGAAATGCTGGAATCGAAGGTGGCCGACATCAACAATGTGGGCAGCGGCGGCCAGGCCGGCGCCATCACGGCCGCATTGTTCATGCGCCGCTTTGTCAGCGCGAAGTCGTGGGCGCATTTCGACGTGTTCGCCTGGAGCCCGCGCAGCCGGCCTGGCCGGCCGGAAGGCGGCGAGTGCCAGGCCGCGCGTGCGATCTATGCGTTGCTCGCCGCGCGCTACGGCTGACCGGCCACGATGCCCACCTTCGATCCGCGCCTGACGCCCGCACGCGCCGATCTCGCGGCCAAGGGGCTGGAAGGCACGGTTACGGCAGCGCGCTTTGTCGAGGGGCGCGCTTACGAGGTGATCGAGCCGCAGACGGCTTTGCGCGCGACGCCTGCGCCGGACGCGCCACTGCTGACCGAAGCGCTCAAGGGCGAGCGCGTCGCGATCTACGACATGAACGCCGAAGGCTGGGCTTGGGGCCAACTCGCCGCCGACGGTTATGTCGGCTGGCTCTCGGCGAATGCGCTGGCGCCCGCCGGCGCGCAAACAACTCATAAAGTCACAGCACTGCGCACTTTCGCCTTCCCGGGCCCGTCGATCAAGCTGCCGCCGCTCGAGGCGCTGCCGCTCGGCGCGCGGCTCGCGATCGCGCGCGTCGAAGCGCGCTTAGCCGTGACGCGCTCGGGCGCGTATGTGCCGGTGCCGCATCTTGCGCCGGTCGATTTCGCCGAGCCGGATTTCGTCGCCGTGGCGGAGCGCTTTCTCGGCGTGCCGTATCTGTGGGGCGGCAAGACCGCGCTCGGTCTCGATTGCTCGGGCCTCGTCCAGGTGGCGCTGACCGCCGCGGGCCACGTCTGCCCGCGCGACAGCGATATGCAGGAAGCCGCGTTGGGCGTGCCAGTCCTCCAACCCGGGGAGGGCGCTCTACGGCGCGGCGACCTCATCTTCTGGAAAGGCCATGTTGCCATCGTGCGCGACCGCGCCACGCTCATTCACGCCAATCCCTTTCATATGGCGGTCGCGATCGAGCCGCTCGCGGAAGCGGTCGCGCGCATCCGCGATGCCGGCAGCGAAATCACCAGCGTGCGGCGGATCGCGCCTTTGGCTTGACGGCCGATCACCGCGAACTGCTGTGGTGCCCTGCCGGCGCGTTTCCGGTGCGAAGGCTCGTGGGACGGTAGCCGCGTATCGATGAATTTTGCGAAAGTCTTCGTCTCAAGCTTACGAATGCCGCTAGCAATATGCCCGCCCTTAGGGCCAAGATCGGTAGAAGATCGAGTCGTCACGATCAAACGGTAAGGAGTGCGGATGATATGTTGAGCTGACGAGCAGCGACGGGCTGGACTCGTTTCAGTCAGTCCTGGCGGCGGCGCAGCCAATTTTTATCAGCAGCAAGGAGCCGAGACATGCTGATGGGCAATATCCAAGGTATGGACATCCAAATCCCCCACGAGGTCGCCCAGTACTGGGGCTGGTTTCTGGCGTTCGGTATCGCGTTGGTGGTGTTGGGGTTCGCTGCGGTCGTTCGTTCGGTCATCGCGACGATCATCTCGATGCTGTTCTTCGGCTGGCTATTGGTGCTCTCGTCCGGCATCGAAATCGCGCAAGCGGTGATGGTCGGGCATTGGGCAGGCTTCTTTCAGCACCTGGTCGCCGCCATTTTGTTCGGAGTCGTCGGCGTGATCATCATCACGCGGCCGCTGATCAGCGCCGAAGTGCTGACAGTGTTCATTGCGACATTCTTCCTGATCGGCGGCTTGTTTCAGTTCATCTCGGCGCTGGCGGTCTCGACGCCCGGTTGGGGCTGGCACGTGGCGGACGGAATCATCACGGCGCTTTTGGGCGTGCTGGTGCTCGCGCAATGGCCGGTCTCGGGGCTTTGGGTGATCGGCCTTTTTGTGGGGATTGATTTGATCTTCTACGGCTTTGCGTGGATCGGGATTGCATCCGGCTTGCGCGGAAGCTGAGCGCCGGCGATCTGTGAAGCTGCTCTCGGCCGCGGCAAAGGGCGCGCAGACGTTCGTTGCGGATGCGCGCATCTTGCCGTTCTGGCCTTTGCGCGGCCGACTCGCCAAGACGCGCCAACCGTAATGTCAGCGAGCCGCAGGCATTGCGGCAACGCACGGAGCAGAGGTGATGACCGAGCAAGATCCGCAAGCCGCGCCATCTGGTGTGCCCGAGGTCACGACACCGCCCGCTGCTTCGCCGCGTCAGCATCGGAGCATCTGGCTCCGGGAACTGCCTTTCACCATCGTGCTGACCCTGACGATTGCCGGCGTCGCGTACACGACCTTCTCCAAAACGCCGATTGCCGGTTACTGGGAGATCCTCGCGCCGATCATCGGTCTCGTTTGCGTCGGTGCGGGCTGGCAGGAGGCCGGCGACAAGACCGGGCGCTTGCGTCTGATCGTGACACAGGCGCTGCATTGGGGCGCGTTCTTGCTGGTGATGAACATCCTGTTGCTGTCGAGCGTGCAGCGGATCTTCACGGCGCAAACGACGGCGCTGGCGATCTTTACTCTGCTGGCGCTCGGCACCTTCACGGCCGGCGTGCAGGTCTTGTCCTGGCAGGTTTGTTTGCTCGGCGTGATCATGGCGCTCGGCGTTCCGGCGATCGCCTGGATCGAGAACTCTGCCTTGCTGGTGACGCTGATCGTTGCGTCGTTGATAGGTTTGGCGGTCGTGCTGTGGTGGCATTGGCGGGGGCCGCGCGCCCACGCAACGTGACCGCCAGCACAGAACGTCTTGGGCCTCCCGTGGCACGTGATTGAACGCGGCCCATTCCTGAAAGTGGGCAATAGCCTCGTGTAAGTCGTCTTGCCATCCGACGGGGCCTGTGTAACCTCGGCCGTGCACGGATGTCGCAAGGCGCATCACGTCGCCTGCGTCATGACAACAACGAAAGTGCAAGAGGGGAGATGCTTCATGCGAGTTTCAGCTACCATTGCCATAGCCGCCTTGGCCGCCGCCGGTGCAGTGCTCGCGCTGCTGCCGCGCGCGCAGGCCGAATCGCAAATCGACCGCGGCAAATATCTGGTCGTCGTGGCCGGCTGCAACGACTGCCACACGCCGGGTTTTTTCTTTGGCAAGCCGGACATGGCCCGCTATCTCGGCGGATCGGATGTCGGTTTTGAAATTCCAGGCCTGGGCGTATTCAATGGCCGCAACATCACGCCGGACAAGGAAACCGGCATCGGCGGTTGGACGGACGAACAAATCGCCACCGCGATTACGACCGGAAGGCGCCCGGACGGCCGCCAATTGGCGCCGATCATGAACTACGCCGCGTTCACCTACATGACGAAAGAGGACGTAGCGGCGGTGGTCGCGTACCTGCGCAGCATTCCGCCGGTGAAGAATGAGGTGCCCGGCCCGTTCAAGCCGGGCGAGAAAGTATCGATCTTCACGTTCCGCATTTTGCCGCCGGGTGAAATTGCGGCCCAGGCGCCGAAATAGCTGTTATGCGCGCGCAGCGGGCCGGGGCCGATCGCTCCGGCTCGCGTCGGCCGATCCCCTTTTCAGCAAACCGCTTTGCCGCAAGTACCGACAGCGCTGACCATTGCGTGCAACGCGTGCGGTCCGGGATAGCCCAGGATCGCGAGATTGCCGGCGATGAAGGATGGCGTCGCCTCCAGCCCGAGCGACGTCCCGAGATTGACGAGATTCTTCATTGTGCCGGTGATCTGGTCGCTGTCGCCGAGCGCGAGCAGGTTTTGTTTGTTCAGGCCCAAACCGGCGGCGACGTCGAGCGCGCGCGGGCCGTCGGTCGTGCCGCGTTGCGCATAAATCTTGCGATGAAATTCATAGAATTGCTCGGGCGTGCCCAGTTTCGCCACTGCGAGTTCGACGCGCGCGGCGCCGATCGAGGGAATGCCCAAGATCGGATACGGCACCAGCACCAGCCGCAGTTCCTGGTCATGCTTGAGCATCTCGCCGAGATCGGCGGCCGCTGCCCGGCAGAAGGGGCAATTGAGGTCGTAGAACTCGATCAGCGTTTCCTTGCCCCTGGGATTTCCCACCACGACCACGCCGGGCAGCCGGTCGATCGGTCCCAAAAGCCTGACCGTGTGGTTGGGTAACCGCTGTCCTTCGTCGCCGACCAAGGGAAATTCGGCCTCGCTCGCGGCGCGGCGCGATTGCGCCAGCGCCGCGCCGAAGGAAGCGAGCACGATTGCAAGCAACAGCGTCGCAATAACCGCAACGTTTCCGAGTCGCGCCACTACGGGAAACCGTATCATTGCGCCACCACGCCGCCCGGCGCGGTTTCCAGATTGAAGGCGGCGGCGAACAGCGCTCGCGTGTAATCGGTCTGCGGACTTTTGAACAGCGTGGCGGCGTCGCCTGCCTCGACCACCTTGCCCTGGCGCATCACCAGGAGCCGGCTCGCCAACGCGGCGACCACGCGCAGGTCGTGCGAGATGAACAGATACGTCAGGTCGCGGCGTTTCTGCAGATCGCGCAGCAAATCGACCATTTGCGACTGGATCAGCATGTCGAGCGCGCTCGTCGGCTCATCGAGCACGACGAAGGTCGGCTCCAGCACGATGGCGCGCGCCAGCGCGATGCGCTGGCGCTGGCCGCCGGAAAATTCGTGCGGGAAGCGAAAGCGCCAGGCCGGGTCGAGGCCGACATCGGTGAGCGCGCGCACGACGCGCTCATCACGCTCGTGTTCGGGCAGTGCGGGTTGATGGACCTGCAATCCCTCCTTGATGATGTCGTCGACCGACATGCGCGGCGAGAGCGAGCCGTACGGATCCTGGAATACGATCTGCATGTCGCGCCGGAACGGCCGCATCTGCTTGAAGCGCAGGCCCTGCAACTGGCTGCCCATGAAGATGATCGGGCCATCCGAGGAGATCAGCCGCAAGAGCGCAAGCCCGAGCGTGGTCTTGCCCGAGCCGGATTCGCCGACCACGCCCAGCGTTTCGCCCTTGCGCAGCTCGACGCTGACGCCGTCGACCGCTTTGATATGGCCGACCACCTTGCGCAGCACGCCGCGCTTGATCGGAAGCCAGACCTTGAGGTCGGTCGTCTGCAACACCATCGGTGCGTTCGGCTGCGGCGGCGCCGGGTCGGGCTTCGGCTCGGCGGCAAGCAGCGCGCGCGTATACGGGTGCGCCGGCGCGGCAAACACGCGCGCGACCTCGCCCTGTTCGACGATCTCGCCGTCCTTCATCACGCAGACTTTCTGCGCGATCTTGCGCACGATGCCGAGGTCGTGGGTGATGAACAGAAGCGACATGCCGAGCCGCTTCTGGATGTCCTGCAGCAGCTTGATAATTTGCGCCTGCACGGTGACGTCGAGAGCGGTAGTCGGCTCGTCGGCAATGAGCAGATCGGGCTCGTTGGCGAGCGCCATGGCGATCATGACGCGCTGGCGCTGGCCGCCGGACAATTGGTGCGGATAGCTCCCAAGCCTCGTCTCCGGCTCGGGAATGCCGACCTGCGTGAGCACTTCCAAAGTCCGCCGGCGAGCGGCGGCGCCGGTGAGCCCGCGATGCAGCAACAAAATCTCGCCGATCTGCTTCTCGATGGTGTGCAGCGGATTGAGCGAGGTCATCGGCTCCTGAAAGACGATGGTGATGTCGTCGCCGCGCACCCGCCGCATCTCACGCTCCGGGAGCGGCAGCAGATCGCGGCCCTTGAAGGTGATGCTGCCGGACGGATGATGCGCCGACGGGTAGGGCAGGAGCTTGAGGATCGACAGCGCCGTTACCGATTTGCCGGAGCCGGATTCGCCGACCAGCGCCATGGTCTCGCCCTGGCCGATGTCGAACGAGACGCGATCGACCGCGAGCGTTTGCCGCGAGCCTGTGCCAAAGGCGACCGAGAGATCGCGGATGGAGAGCAGGGGGGCGGTCATCGAAACGTCTTCCTCGGATCGAAGGCATCGCGCACCGCTTCGCCGACGAAGATCAGGAGCGACAGCATCAGCGCGACAGTGAAGAAGCCGGTCAAACCGAGCCATGGCGCCTGCACGTTGGCCTTGCCTTGCGACAGCAGTTCGCCGAGCGAGGGCGAGCCGGGCGGCAGACCGAAACCGAGGAAGTCGAGCGCGGTCAGCGTCATCACCGATGACGACATGATGAAAGGCAGGAACGTCAGCGTCGCCACCATCGCGTTCGGCAGCAAATGCCGGAACATGATGACGGCATTGGACACGCCGAGCGCGCGCGCCGCCTGGATATATTCGAAGTTACGGCCGCGCAGAAACTCGGCGCGCACCAATCCGACCAGCCGCACCCAGGAGAACAGCAGCAGTATCCCCAGCAGCACGAAGAAGCCCGGCACCAGCACCGACGAGATGATCAGCAACAGATAAAGCTCGGGCACGGAGGTCCAGATTTCGATGAAGCGCTGGAACAGAAGATCGGTCCAGCCGCCGAAATAGCCTTGCACGGCGCCGGCGGCGACGCCGACGACCGACGAGAACGCGGTCAGGATCAGGCCGAACAGCACCGAGATGCGGAAGCCGTAAATGAGCCGCGCCAGCACGTCGCGGCCCTGGTCGTCGGTGCCGAGCCAATTGTATTCCAGGTCGCTGCAGCTTTTCAGGCCCTTGCGGTCGACCACCGACTTGCATTGCGCTTCGGTCAGCATCCAGGTCGGCGGCGAGGGCGCCGGCGTCGGCAGGTCGAGATTGTGCGTCGAGTAGGAATAGCGGATCGGCGGCCAGATCATCCAGCCGCCTTTGTCGGCGATCAGCTTCTGCAAATAGGGATCGCGATAGTCCGCGGCGGTTTCGAAGTCGCCGCCGAATGTTGTTTCCGGATAAGTGAAGACCACCGGGAAATAGGACTTGCCGGAGAAGCTGATATAGAGCGGCTTGTCGTTGGCGATGAATTCGGCGAACAGCGTGACGAAAAACAAAACCAGGAAAATCCACAACGACCAATAACCGCGCCGGTTGGTCTTGAAATTCTCCCAGCGCCGTTTGTTGAGCGGCGACAGTGCAAAGCGGCCGGGCGGCGGCGTGATCCCGAGCGGGCCGGTTGGCTCGGAGTCCGGCGTGACTTGGCTAGTGACCTGGCCACTGACTTGGCCCGGCACGAGCCCAGTCTTGCCGTCCTTGCCGACTGCGAGGGGGTGGGTTTTGACGTCCACCTCACACCTCCCGCGTTTCAAAATCGATGCGCGGGTCGATCCAGGTATAGGTCAGGTCGGAGATCAGATTCACGATGAGTCCGACAAGCGCGAATATGTAGAGATTGGCGAACACCACCGGATAGTCGCGGTTGAGCACGCTCTCGAAGCTGAGTAAGCCGAGTCCGTCGAGCGAGAAGATCGTCTCGATCAACAGCGCGCCGGCAAAGAAGGCGCTCACGAACGCGCCGGGAAAGCCGGCGATCACCAGCAGCATCGCGTTACGGAAGATGTGCCCGTAGAGCACCTGGGTTTCCGAGCAGCCTTTGGCACGCGCGGTCAGAACGTACTGCTTGCGCAACTCTTCCAGGAACGAGTTTTTGGTCAGAAGCGTCATGGTGGCGAAGGCGGCAAGCGCCATCGACACGATCGGCAGCGTCAGGTGCCAGAAATAGTCGAGGATCTTCTGCCACCACGGGAACGTCGCCCAGCCGTCGGAGGTCAATCCGCGCAGCGGAAAGATATTGAAGAACGAGCCGCCGGCAAAAAGAATGATCAGCAGGATTGCGAACAGGAATCCGGGAATGGCGTAGCCGATGATGATCACGCCCGAAGTCCACATGTCGAACGGCGAGCCGTCCTGCACGGCCTTGCGGATGCCGAGCGGTATCGAGATCAGATAGCTCAGCAGCGTCATCCAGAGCCCGAGCGAGATCGAGACCGGCAGCTTCTCCTTGATGAGCTGCAGCACGCTCACGTCCCGGAAGTAGCTCTTGCCGAAATCGAAGCGCACATAGTTCCACAGCATCAGGAAAAAGCGCTGATAGGCCGGCTTGTCGAAGCCGAATTGCTTTTCCAGGCTTTTGATGAAGGCCGGATCGAGCCCCTGCGCGCCGCGGTATTTCGAATTGACGTCCATTTGCCCGCCGCTTTGCAGCGCGCCGCGCGAGCCGAAATCGCCGCCGGCAGAACCGGAGATGCGTGAGGTCGCGCCGGTATCGTTGCCCGAAAGTTGCGCGATCACGCGCTCCACCGGGCCGCCGGGCGCGAACTGCACCACGACGAACGACACCAGCATGATCCCGAAGATGGTCGGGATCATGAACAAGATGCGGCGGATGATATATGCGCTCATTCGTTTCCGACTACGCTCGTAACTAGCTCGTCATCCTGAGGCGCCCGCGCGAAAGCGCGGGCCTCGAAGGATGCCGCTCGGCGCAAGCCGTCATCCTTCGGGGCTCGCTTTCGCTCGCGCCAAGGATGACGGAAAAACGGGCTCGCGCACAATACGGTGCCATGCATCACGATCCTATCCCGCCCGCCGACTCTTCGCCGCCTTGTCGCGGTCATACCACCAAGTATCCGGGATACCGCGGAAATAACGCGGTTGTTCCGGCGGCCGGCCGAACACGTCCCAATAGGCGATCCAGTGGGTAGGCTTGTACCAATGCGGGATCCAATAACGCCCGCTGCGGATCACGCGGTCGAGCGCGCGGCAGGCGGTCACCAATGCCGGCCGCGACGGCGCGGCGATGATGGTTTCGATCAGCGAATCGATCGCCGGATCGGCCATGCCGGCGAGATTGTTGGAGCCCTTCAGCGGCGCCGCCTGCGAGGAAAAATACGAGCGCAGCGAGTCACCGGGCGTGTCCGATAGGCTGAAACGATCGACGGTGAGATCGAAATCGAAGCCGTCGCGGCGCGCGCGATATTGCACCGGATCGACCAGGCGCAGCGACGCATCGATGCCGAGCACACCCAGATTCTTGATAAAGGGCATGTGATGCGGCTGAAAGGTCGGCTCCTCGAGCAGAAATTCGATGACGATCGGCTCGCCGCCGGGCAGCACGCGCTTGCCGTCCTTGATCTCGCAGCCCGCATCTTTGAGAAGCTGCGAGGCCTTGCGCAGCAATGCGCGGTCCTGGCCCGAGCCGTCGGAAATCGGCGGCGCATAGGGCTCGCCGAACACCTCGTCGGGCACGCGCCCGCGGAACGGCTCGAGCAGCGCGAGCTCGTCGCCGCCGGGCTTGCCGTTCGCCATCATGTCGGAGTTCTGAAATACCGAAATGGTCCGCTCGTAGGAGCCCCACATCAGCGTCTTGTTGGTCCATTCGAAATCGAAGGCGCAGCACAGCGCCTCGCGCAGACGCGGATCGGCGAATTTCTTGCGCCGCGTGTTGATGAACCAGCCTTGCGCGCCGGACGGCGTCTTGTCCGGAATGATGTCGCGTTTGACGCGGCCGTCCTTGAATGCCGGGAAGTCGTAGCGCGTCGCCCACGTGCGTGAGGTGAATTCCTCGCGGAACAAATAACTGCCGGCGGTGAAGCCTTCGAAGCCGACTTCGCGATCGCGATAGTATTCGTAGCGCACGACATCGAAATTGTTCTGGCCGCGCGCCACCGGCAGGTCGGCGCCCCACCAGTCCTTCACGCGCTCATATTCGATGAAGCGGCCGGCCTCGAAGCGGCCGACCTGGTAGGGGCCCGAGCCGAGCGGAGTGTCGAGCGTCGATTCGTCGAACGGCTTCTTGGTGTAATAGGCGCGCGAGAAAATCGGCAGGCCGGCGACGAACAGCGGCACGTCGCGCGCGCGGTTCGGCGCGAACGTCGCGACCACGCTCTCGTCGTCATCGGCCTTGGCGCCGGTGAAATCGCGCAGCAGCTGCGTAATGATCGGATGGCCCTTCTCCTTGAGCATGTTAAGCGAGAAGGCGACGTCCTGTGCGGTCAGCCGCGTGCCGTCGTGGAATTTGGCCTCCGGCCGGATGAAGAATCTGTAGGTCAGCCCGTCGGCCGAGCGCAGCACCTTCGCGGCGGCAAGACCGTACATCGCATCGGGCTCGTCGCCCGAGCGCACCATCAGTGTGGCGAAGGTCAGTTCCATCCCCTGCGCCGCATCGCCCTTGAGGATGTAGCTGTTGAGCGAATTGAAAGTGAGGAAATTCTGATTGAATTGCCGCGACGGTCCGATTAGCGAGAAGGTGCCGCCTTTCGGCGCCTGCGGATCGACGTAGCTGAAATGCGCAAAATCGGCCGGATAGGCGAGATCGCCGAAAGCCGATAGGCCGTGCGCTTCGATCTCGTCCGCGGCGCGGGCGTCCTTCGCGCGCGGGAGCGCGGCGGCGGCCGCGACGCCGGCAGTAAGTGTTAGAACGTGGCGGCGGGTCAGCTTGGGCATGTCGCTTTGCGCAAGTCATTCCGGGGCGGCCCGAAAGGGCCGAGCCCGGAATCCATAACCACGACCCGACGAAATACCGCGAGGACTGCGGTTATGGATTCCGGACTCGCCGCTGGCGC
>Ga0210407_10003167_pt1 | contig 13522 bp, 8 predicted proteins | sample IncBWC27MmetaG_FD_150860 | JGI IMG/M metagenome (GOLD analysis project Ga0210407, IMG submission 150860) | Forest soil microbial communities from Barre Woods Harvard Forest LTER site, Petersham, Massachusetts, United States - Inc-BW-C-27-M | ecosystem: Environmental > Terrestrial > Soil >... | reverse complement strand
GCGGGTATTCTTCGCGCGAGTGCTGGTGCCAAATGAAGATGATGCGATTCGAACGGGCATGGAAGGACGGGGGAAAGTTTCCGTTGGTTGGCACGCGGCAGGGTACGTGTTGTTCCGCCAGCCAGTCATTTGGCTCTATTCGAAGATCTGGTCCTGGTTCGGATGGTGAGGGTGAGTAATATGGAAACAAAACAGAAATTCATATTGTTGGCGTTGTCGGGAACTTTCCTGCTGGCAGTAGGCTGCGGCGAGAAGAAACTCGAAACGGTCTCGGCCGCTCCCGCACCGGCTCCTTCGGAAGGGCTAGCAGCAGTCCAGCCCAAAGCGGAAGAGATGCTGACTGTGACCGGCCCGCTCATTGTCGAGCATCAGGTGGACGTCACTGCGCAGCGCGATGGTGTTGTGTCGAGCATCTCGTCGGAGACTGGCACACGAGTGAAAGCAGGCACGGAGCTTGCCCATCTCGACGATCGCCAACTTTCCGCAAATCTTGAGGCCGCCCGCGCGAAAACTCGCAGTGTCGCCGCCGATTTGAAAAACTGGCAAGCTGAAGCCGAAGTGCTCAAGGCAGATTACGGCCGCGCGCAACGACTTTGGGATTTAGGCTTGATCTCCCAGGAGCAACTTGAGCACGCCAAGTACAAAGCGGAGTCGGACCAGTGGGACATCAAGCGCGTCTCCGAAACTTTGAATACCACGCATGAGGAAGAACATGCCCTCGAGTTGGAAGCGGAAAAGACAAAGATCATGGCCCCGTTTAACGGAGTGATTGCTCGTCGCTACGTGCGTGCTGGCCAGGCAGTCGCCAAAGGGGACCGTCTTTTCTGGGTAACCGCAGAAGGACCGCTACGGATGCGCTTCACCCTTCCTGAGAAATTTGTTGGGCATCTGAAAAAGGGCCAGGAACTCCCCCTGACGTCTCCCGACGTGCCGCAAGAGAAACATGCTGTCAAAATCATGGAAATAAGCCCCGTGGTGGATCCCGCGAGCGGAACGATCGAAATTCTGGCGGAACTCGTTGGCCCGGCTGGAAATTTGCGCCCCGGTATGACCGCAAGCGTACGCATCGACAATCCTCGATGAACATAACCCGCGCCCTCAACGTCGCCCTGCCGGAACTGCCGGCACGGACCTTCCTGCAACGCCCTCCGCGAACGCCTCCGGATGTCGTGTTTAAGGAGCAAATCGACGAAGGAGAGTTGACTGTACGAGTATTGGTGCCCAGCCAGGACGCGATGTACAGGTTTCCTCCTCAGAACTGGGCCCTCGTCCAGTTGTTTGACGGGCAACGCTCTTTCGAAGAGGTTGCAGAACTTTTTTCTGGGCAGACAGGATACGAATACAGTGCAGATGAAATCCGCGAATTCGCGGCATCTCTTGAAGCGTTGGATTTCTGGTACAAGACGCCGCAGGAAAAAAACATTCAATTGTTCCAAACGAGCGCTGAAGAACGACGCAAGCTTCTGAAATCCAGAAAGAGCAAATTTGGCGATCTCTCTGAGATCGCTTTTCCGGCGATCAATCCAGACAAATTCGTTACCTGGCTCTATAGCCACACCAGTTTCATTTACACGTGGTGGTTCACTGTTCTCTCGGTGGCGGCATTTGCTCTCATGGCTGGCATTAGCACAATCCATTGGAGTGAAATTGGCCGCGACACGGTTCAGTTCTTTAACTTCACAGAAAAGTCTTGGGCCGATGTTGGCGTATTCTACGTCCTGGCTCTAGCAACGATGTGTGTCCACGAACTCGCTCATGCCCACGCGTGTAAGCATTTCGGGGGCCGCGTGCCCTCCATGGGCTTCATGCTGATTTATTTGACCCCTGCCTTCTATACAGATACGAGCGAAGGCTTCGTCCTTGGCACGCGGTCTCAGCGGCTAGTAATTGCTATGGCTGGTGCCTGGGTCGAACTCATCATTTGCGCCATCGCGACCCCGATCTGGTGGGCTACCCCGCCGGATACGATGCCCCACGAGGTTGCCTACCTCTTGATGCTGATGACTGGTATCGCATCGCTCATGATCAATTGGAATCCGCTCATGAAGTTGGACGGATACTATATGTTGTGCGAGATCATCGGTATCCCAGATCTCAAAGAGGTTTCCACTGTTTATGTGTCAGCGTGGGTAAAGCGCCACATCTGGGATCTTCCCGTGGAGGTGCCGTACGTTCCGAAACGGCGGCGGCTAGGATTCGTCTTCTACGCTCTCTTGTCCGGTTTATACAGCTACACGGTGCTGTATATCGTCGCCCGGTTTGTGGGCAATGTCTTTCGCAACTTTAATCCCGATTGGTCCTTTATCCCTGAATTGGCAACAGCTGGTCTGATCTTTCGATCCAGGATCCGCACCTTGGTGAACTTTATGAAATTCGTCTATTTGGACAAGAAAGACCGCGTGCGTGCTTGGTTCACACCGTGGCGCGCCTTGGGAATCGCCGCGGGAGTGGCCGGAGTGTTGTTCCTGCCCCTGCGGCACGATTCCGTTGCTGGACGCTTCATCCTCGAACCATCAACGCGCGCCGTTGTGCGTGCCATGGTGCCCGGCATCGTGGCGAAAGTCTATGCCGATGAAGATGCGTCAGTTGCAATTGGAGCCCCCCTTCTACAGTTGCGCAACTCGCCGTTGGAATCAAGGCTCGCCCATAGTGAAGCTGAATTCACGGTAGCCTCGCAGCGCGCCAGAGCGGCAGTGCTGCATTACGGCAACTTTGGGCAGGCGGCAGCGGAGCGGGAAAGCGTGGCACAGCAATCGCATCAGCTTTCTGTTGAGGCCGCTAACCTGGATCTCCGCAGTCCCATTTCTGGTATTGTTCTGACGCCTCGGCTGAGTGACCTCCTTGGCGGTTATTTCAACGAGGGTACTGAGCTGGTCGAGGTTGCTGATTTAAGTCAATTGCGCGCGCGCATTTATGTCGCCGAGCACGATATTTACAAGCTACGGGTCGGCTCGCCGGCCAGCCTGGAAGTGGAGGGCATCCTCAAGAAGTGGAACGCCCAGGCGTTAGCAATTTCTCCGGCATCTACGGAAATTGACCCGGGACTTACGGGCCCGACCAAATACAAGGGCATGCGGCCACCCAACTTCTACTCGGTGGATCTCCTGATCGCTAATTCTGGCGGCACTCTCAAACCAGGAATGGCCGGCACGGCACGAATCTACGGCCGCATGAGAAGTATTGCCGGACTTACCTGGGACGAGGCAGCGAATTTCTTCGCCAGAAAAGTGTGGTAAAAAGAAGAAGGCTGCCCATAGGCAGCCTTCCGAGTTCTTGCCGATTCTCGATAATTAATTAGACCTTCTTGGTATTCAACTTCGCGCTCCTCAGCTTCGAGGTATTCAACTTCGCGGTATTCAACTTTGCGCTTCTCAGCTTCGAGGTATACAGCTTCGCGCTCCTCAGCTTCGCGCTATACAGTTTCGCGCTTCTCAGCTTCGAGGTACCCAGCTTCACGCCCTGCTCCGATTTTGCGTCTGTAGCAGTGGCCAACGGCGCACTGGCTACATGCGCTTTCTTCGCGGTCTTGAGAGTGCTGATCAACGACTTTTTCTGGATCGACATGATTTATCTCCTCGTCTCTTAAATTTGTTTTCCCGTTTCCCCTCGGACGGACTCCTATAGTGCAAGCGGGGTACCAAACCGTGGGGTTGGTTGTGAGCGGACCCAGGCTCCGCAAAATCAATAACTTAGGAAAATACAGCAATGGGAACTCGGGGCGGCAAGGCTGAAAAATTCAACCGGGGTTAAATTTTAACCAAACAGGAGTTAATTTTTTACCCTTCTACAGCTTGAATTTCCGGCACAGGTACTTCATCCGCTGCGAATCGAGCCGGAGCAAAGTGGCAGCCGCCGATTTCTTGCCGGCGGCACGACGAAGCGCGGCGTTGAGGTAGGCAAGCTCGATTCGCTCCATTTCAGCATCAAAATCCACGCCATCCTCCGGGATGAGAATTGCTTCCTGGCTAGCGGCGCTGGAAGAAAGAAGGCTTTGGGGAAGCTGCTCAGCAGTGACGACCGGGCTGTCGCTCATCACCACAAGACGCTGAATGATGTTCTCCAGCTCCCGCACGTTTCCGGGCCAGGGATAGTCTTCGAGAATCTCCATTACATCTGGCTGAACTCGCTTGACTGGTTTCTTGGCCGATGCGCAGTAGATGCGCAAAAAGTGATCCACAAGAAGAGGCAGGTCGCCATTTCGCTCGCGCAACGGGGGAACAAGGATGGGTACGACATTGATGCGGTAGTAGAGGTCTTCTCGAAAGCGTCCTTTCCGCACCACGTCTTCCAGATCGTCGTTGGTGGCGCAGATGAGCCGGAAATCGATCTTTTTTGTGGACCTGCTGCCGAGCCGCTGTACGCTGTGCTCTTGCAGCACGCGCAGGAGCTTGCTCTGCAAACTGGGGTTGAGTGTCGTAATCTCGTCCAGAAACAAAGTCCCAGTGTGCGCCGTCTCGATAAGGCCAGCCCGCGGCTGATCAGCCCCCGTGAAAGCGCCTTTCTCATACCCAAACAGTTCGGACTCGATGAGCGTTTCGGGCAAGGCGGAACAATTCAAGCAGACGTAGGGATTCTCCGCGCGGCTTCCCGACTGCACGATGGCCTGGGCGATCAGTTCCTTACCGGTTCCGCTCTCGCCCCGCAAGACGACACTGGTAGCGCTGTCCGCTACCGCTAGAATGGCTTGATACACCTTCTGCATCGCGGGGCTTCCACCAATGAGCGAACCGAACGCGGCCTTGCTCTCGACCTGCTCGACCAGCCTGCGTCCTTCCAGCTCGAGAGCACGCTTCTCGATCGCCCTGGTAATGACGACGTGAAGTTCCGCATAATTCACCGGGGCCAGAAAAAACTCGTCGCCGCCCGCCCGGCTGGCTCGAAGGGGAATCGTGCGGTCCGTGGACTTGGACATGGCGACCAGGACGACATCTTCCCGCAGGGTGCGGATTTCCTTCAGCACATCGATGCCGTCATTCGCACCGTCTCCGATGCTGTCCAGATCAAACAGGATGGCGTGAATCGTCTGGTCTTCCACCACGGACTTTATCTGTTCTTCGGTGCTCGCAAGCGTGGTTTTGAAGGTAGGCGCCAGAAACCTGCGCATCTCGGGAAATGCGGATTCTTCGACGGAAATGATAGCGAGAGCGTACTGTTCCTGGGGAATCGGGCTTAATGCGGGCGTCATCTTCCGACCTAAGTGATTGGGATTATAGGAGAAGGAAGCTCTGCGGTAAAGCCTCTCCCGTGCCGGCCAGAAGCTTTGGCCGATCCCGGAACAAAAGGAGTTCTGAGCCGTGTCAAGCGCGACATGCAACGGTTCGCGAGCTAACGGAGTGCCGATTAAAAAGAAAATCGCAGCGAAACTTGGCCGATCCTCGGATCAAAGGTCGAAGTAACCTGACCGAGCAGCGGAGAAGATACGACAGCCGGGCCGGTTGGAGGATTCTGCCACTCCGTGTGGTTCAGAATGTTGAAAAACTCGCCACGCAGGGTCATCTCCACACGTTCGCCGAAAAGCTTGGTTCTTTTTTCCAGCGACAGGTCAAAATTGACTCGATCGGGTCCCCGGAAAAAGTTTCTGCCCAATGTGCCGTAGGTAAGTGTTGGGCAAGCAATCGCCGGGTTGACGTAGCAGGCCGGTATCGATAAGTCGTTCGGATTGAAAATGAAGTGTCCTTTTAACACAGCGGGTATCCCGGGAACGGAAATGGTTTGAACTTGATGGGGATCCAGCGTCTGGGGTTTGCCGCCCGTCCAATCGGGCTTTACGAGATTCTGATCACCAGCACCCGATGGATCCGTGAGACCAAAAATCGACAGGCCACCAACGACATCCATCGGCAGGCCAGACTGTACGAAAATGATCGGGTATAAACTCCAACCCTGCGTTAGCACTTTGGGACCATTAGAGAATAGGTGCGCGAATGGCAGTTCCCAGCCCCCGCTGAGAACCAAGCGATTGCGAACATCCGAATCACCGGAAGAATAGAATTGATGATGGTTGTACGCGGGCACCTGTTGAGTATTTCGAAACTGCCCACTCGAATCATCCAGCTCATGGGACCAGGTATAAGCGAGGGTAAAGAATGTTTGGCCTAGGGAATGCCAGTCGCCCATGCGCTTGGTCAGGCTTGACACCAGCCCATTGTAATTTGCGTTAGCCCCGTTGCCAGTTCCCACTGCCGAACCCCACGCGCCCTGGATATTCAGGTTTGGCTGTTCATTCAGAATCCGCTCATGTTTGGGGCTTTTCAAGTCCTCTGGATCTTGATCAATTACCGTGGTCAGTTTGTGCGACGAACTTCCTACATAGCCAATTTCTGCAACTAACCCGCTCCCTAACTGCCGCTGCACGTTGAGGTTGTACTGGCAGATGTAAGGAGTAACCACATGAGGATTATTGAGAACACTAGAAGGACCAAAGGGCAAAAATCCCACAGTGGCAAAATTCAACTGTTGCGGCGGAGGCAAAGCGCTGGACGGGAACGGGTTCTTGAAGCCTGCGGCTCCGTAAGGATCAGCCATGATCGGACTGGGCCCGTTCGCCGGAATGGCAGACGCTGGAATGCCAAGAAATGCAGCCGCGAAGAACGGCGGCGTACCGTTCTGGAATTGATTGTCCAGACCTAGGAGTACGTCGTAGAAGATTCCGAAACCTCCGCGAACGCTGGTCTTTCCATTTCCAGACGGATCCCACGCGAAGCCGATGCGCGGAGCCCAATTGTTCTTATCAGGAAATGGAATGCCACTGGATGTCCCGGGATCCCCCGTAAAGACAAGCCCGGTCGGTGCATTGGGATACCTTAGCGATTGTACCCCCGGGAGGATCATGTATTGGCGTTTTTGCGGGTCAGACTTTGGAGTGTTGTACTCGTAGCGGACTCCGAGGGTCAGAACCAGCCGTGGAGTCACTTTCCATTCATCCTGCGCAAATATGGAGTACTGGTGGCTTCGAATCGCGCTGAGCCCCCTGGGGAATTGTTCAAAGATATCGGGAGTTCCCAACAAGAAATCGGCGCGATCATTTCCGCTGCCGATGCCAAAGGGGCCGTCAAAGGCAAATATGCCGTCCACCGCGAAATCAAAAAAAGCGTTGTTCTGGACGATGCCCACTGCGCCACCGAACTTCCAGGTGTGCCGACCCCTGGTCCAACTCAGTGTGTCTGCATACACGTAGGTGGTATCCGCGTAATAAGCCGGCCCATTGATGTTGAAGCCGAGCTGAGGGCCGCTAGCATTCAAAAGAATCTGAGGCGGGCCGGTTACTTGATCAGGGGTGATATTCACACCCAGAGTCGCCGGGCCAGGAAGCTGCCTTGCTGGAAAATTCAGCGAATTCCCCGCCCGCTGCGCGGTCATGTGAAACTCGTTCAGCATCGTCTGCGAAATGGTTTTAGTATAGGCAAGATTTCCAAAATAGTTGTCGAACTGATTTTTCGCGGGAAAACCGGAGACGTTGGGCGCTTGGCTCTGGAGAAACGGATACGCTACAGGGTTATGAAATTTCGTGAGAGTGAGACTGATGCGGTCATTCTGCGTGGCATTGAAATCGAATTTACCCGTGTACTCGTCGCGGTTGTCCATGCCAGAGCCATTGGGTGTGAGCACACCACTGGGAGACGATGGAACAAGGCCAGCAGCGATATAAGCTTGCGCAACAGAATTAATTTTTGCCGGATCAATAATGCCGTTCGAGGCGTTCCCTCCTGGAGGAACGAAAAAGGGATGACTTGTGAGAAAGCCGACGACACCGGGGTCCGGGATACCGTTAGAGCCCGAGTGCGAGAAGTCACCTTTCAATTCCGCAGGCGTATAAACGGTCAAGGCGTTTCCAACGGTCACACTCGTCTGACGCTGGCCTTGGTATCCGAAAAAGAAGAAGAAGCGATCCTTACCGTTGAGGAGATTAGGTATGGTGATCGGGCCGCCGACGGTGCCTCCAAACTGATTGCGTTTCAGCACCGGTCGCGGCTGGATTGTGCCGTTCGATTTGTTGAAGAAGTTGTTGGCGTTGAAAGCGTCATTTCGCAGGTAATCGAAAACACTGCCGTGGTATTGATTGGTGCCCGACTTGGTCACCACACTGACGACGCCACCGGCACTACGGCCGAACTCAGACGTGTAGTTGTTCGTTAAAATGCGGAATTCCGCTACGGTGTCCGGGTTGGGACTCACGACGGGCGCGCCGTAGGTCAATGAAGTGTTGTCGCCGCCATCCAGTAGATAGGTCACGGCATCGTCGCGGCCCCCCGCGATGCTAATACCGCCAGTGGGAACACCAGACCCGCCGATCGGCAGCGGAGGGGCCTGGGTTACGCCGGGCATGGTGAGAGCCAAATCGAGTGTGTTGCGGCCATTGAGAGGAAGATTTTGTACGACCGCGCCCGTCACAGTCCCTCCCACAGTGGGATTGACGGTTTCCACTTGCACAGCCGCGGCCTCAACCTTGACGACCTCCGACACAGAGCCGACCTTCATATGAATGTCGATGCGCAACGACTGGTTAATCTCGAGCGGCAGCGCGGCGGTAATTACCTTTGTGAACCCTTCGTGCTCGGCGGTCACCGAGTAGGAGCCGATAGGGAGCTCAAGAACTTGATACGCGCCATCGCTGCCGCTAATGGTTTCCCAATGCGCGTTGGTGGCAGTATTCGTGACGGTCAGCTTTGCGCCGGCAATCGCGGCGCCTTGGGCATCCATCACCGTTCCCACGATTCGCCCCGTATTAGTTTGCGCTTCCGTGGAGGCACAGCAGAGTAAGACAAAGCAAAACAGGAGAAGCGGCATACCCGTTATTCTGAGGTTTCCACGCATAGACTCTCCCCGTTTGGAAAGGCTGATCGCCCCTCTCAAACCCCTTTTAATTGAAGCAACCTTATTCCTGCTGATGAGCCCGGTCAAGAATTTCTCTTTGGCCGAACATTAATTCTGCAAATGCCTCAGTGCGCATTCTTGTTATCGGTGGCTGCGGCGCTCCACACCACACGCCCTGCAACCATCGTCCAGAGAATCTTGGTATCTCTCATTTCTTCGGCCGGAACTGTCAGCACATCGCGATCCACCAAAGTCAGATCCGCCTGCTTTCCTGGCGCGATCGAACCGATCCTGTCACTCTGATTCATCGCGCGCGCCGAGTTGCGTGTGTAGGCGTAGAGCATCGCTTCCCGCGGCATCCGCTGAGATGCGTCCAACACTCCCTCGGATCCCTTTCGCGTCTCCGCTTCGTAAATGGCCAGAAAAACGTTGGGGCTGGAAACAAACCAGTCACTCGCACCGGAAATCGTGGCCCCGGCGTCCAGCATTGACCGAGCCGGATATTGCCACTGATACAACGCAGGATCGATGTACGGCTTGACGAGTTCGATGGTGTCTTCACCCGCCTGGGCCCACAACAACTGCAATGCGGCGACGGCGCCAAGCTGCCGAAATCTCGGGATATCCTCGGGATCAGCAAGCTGGACATGAGTAAGAGTGTGGGGCAGCCCGCTATTCCCATTGGCCTTCCGTGCGGCTTCGATGGCGTTGAGCGTCTCCTTCACGGCCCGGTCGCCTAGCGCGTGCACGTGTACGATCAAACCTTGCTTGTCTGCGGCGGTTACCAACACCGAAAAGCTCGTGGGATCAAACAGCAAATCGCCCGACCTGCCGGTGTTGCGATACGGTTTGGTAAGAGCCGCAGTCTGCGAGGGATACTCCACCACGCCGTCGGCGAACACTTTGAACCCTGGAACCGTAAGATTTGGTACCCCCGCGAACTCTTTCCGGAGCTTCTGGACGGTAGCTATTTCCTGCATGGGATCGTTGCGGGGATTCACTTGAGGGAATGCAGCAACCGTTGCAGTGAGTTCGCCTCGTTCGGCGAGATCTCGATATGTTGCTAAAACAGGCCGATCCGCCAAGGGATCCAGCCAGGATGTGATTCCCAAGCTGTGCAGGTATTGGACCGCGGCCCGTCCGGCTTCCAGCCATTGTTCCTTGGTGGGTTCTGGTAGAACTGCCTGGATTTTGCGCAATCCATCATCCACGGCGAAGCCATTGGGTTCCATATCGGGGCCCACTCCGTAGTAAGCCCGCTGCGATTCCGAGAGTTTGCTCAGAAACTCTTTGGTGACACCCGCCTTGCGGAGCAAGTTGCGGTTGGCCCATCCGGTGTGGCCATCGCTACCCGCGAGAAATACAGGAACTTCCGCATAAATTCCCGCGCTGAATTTTGCGTTGAGCTGGTCGGTCTTAGACCACAGTGTCAGAGGCATTCCGCTGATGTAAAGAATATCGCCGCGCATGCCCCGGCCGCTCTTCTTCGCCTCGGCGGCAAATGCCACAAGCTCGTCAACCGATACATTGCGATCGCCAACATCCGCGCCGGCCAAAGATAGACCACCCATGATGGTGTGAATGTGACTGTCAATAAGACCGGGAAGAAGTGTTTTCCCTTGCAGGTCGACACTCTCTACGCTTTCCCCAACTTGGGAAGTGGCTTCCGGATGGCTCCCGACAGCGAGTATCTTTTCGCCGCGGATGGCCACGGAGTCGGCGTATGGCCGATTGGACTCACCAGTGAAGATCTTCGCGTTATAGAAAACGCGGATCGGGGCAGGCTTCTCTTGAGCCCGCGCGACACTTGCAAGACAGGCTAGAGCAAAAAAAACAAAAGACGCGCATCTACTCGGCAACCGAACCATGAACCCCTCCCTTGCCCACTGTCAGGAAATCGTTGCTCGGTCCTCTGCCGCTCTCGGGCAGACGGACATTCCCCCTCAACTTGTCTCACACCTTACTTAAAATCAGCAATCTGTCCATTAAATGGTTGGTGGGGTCTTTATACCTTCTGGGTATAAGAAGGATTTATGGAACTTTGACCTCTTCGCGAGACTCATTCCCCAATCACTTCTTTTCCACCTTGAGGAATGTTCCCTTCTGAAGCTCGCTGAATGCCTCGCGCAGCTGCTCCTGCGTATTCATGACAATTGGGCCGTACCAAGCCACTGGCTCCTGTAACGGCTTGCCCGTAACGAGGAGGAAGCGGATCCCGTCGTCTCCCGCTTGCACCACGACTTCGTCGCCACTATCGAAGAGCACAAGGGAACGGTCCTCCGCGTCTTTAGGCGGCGCTGTGTCCAGCCATTGGACTGATTCGGTCGGCACCTGGAGAGGACCCGATGCGTTGCAAAATTTGCCCGCACCGGCAAATACATAGGCAAACGCATGCCGCGTCGTCTCGACCGGGAGCGCCTTTCGCCTTCCCGGGGGGACCGACACGTCGATGTAGACCGGATCGGCGGCTATTCCCTCGATCGGGCCCCTCTTTCCCCAAAAAGTTCCGCAAACGATGCGGGCGCGCGTGCCATCATTTTCCGTGACTTCCGGAATTTCCGCCGCTTTCACTTCCTGGTAACGCGGGGCCGTCATTTTGAGCGACGCCGGGAGATTTGCCCACAATTGGAACCCGTGCATCCGGCCCTCCCCGTCGCCTTTGGGCATCTCCTGATGAATGATGCCGCGACCCGCGGTCATCCATTGAATGTCTCCCGCAGCGATGGCGCCGCGATTGCCGATGCTGTCGCCGTGCTCCACGGTCCCAGCGAGGACATAGGTAATCGTTTCGATGCCGCGATGCGGATGCCAGGGGAAGCCCGCAAGATAATCCGCCGGAATGTCGTTCCGAAAATCGTCCAACAGCAGGAACGGGTCAAAATCCGATGTATTGCCAAAGCCGAATGCGCGGCGCAGATGAACTCCAGCACCCTCGATTGTCGGCTTGGACTTAATGAGTCGCTTGACCGGCCGAATGGACATTGTGGCCTCCGATTACAGAAGTTTCAGCTGTTTCCAAATACCGGCACAGCTGCGCCATGAATAACTTTCGCATCACCGCTGCAGAGGAACACGATGACACGTGCGATGTCCTCGGGCTTGGGCCATTTCGCGAAGTCCGCTTTGGGCATAGCCTTCCGATTTGCCTCCGTGTCAATGATGCTGGGGAGAACGGAGTTCACCCTGACTCCTGTGCCCTTCAGGTCTTGGGCAAGCGAATCCATCATGGCTACTGCTGCCGCCTTTGAAGCGGCATACGCAGCTGCTCCCGCGGCGTGATCAATGGCAGCTTTGGCGGCAACATTTACAATTGCTCCGCTCCCCTTCTTAAGCATCACTCTTACGGCCGCGCGCGCTAACGCATAGCCCGCGCGAAGGTTCAACGCCAGCATCTGTTCGAAGACCTTTGTATCCAACTCCCACAACTTCACACCACCCACGTAACCTCCCACCGTGTTCACCAGGGCGTCCAGTCGTCCGTGCCGCTGGACGACTCCTTCGATGAATTTGCCCACTGCCACTTCATCTGTTACGTCCACATTGTAGCCTTCGAGCCTCGAGCTATTCCCGCCAGCGAGCTTCTTAAGGACATCGAACTCTTCCTGTTTCCTGTAAGTGACAATCACCCGGTCGTCTTCGCTTAGAAATGCCAGACTCACGGCGCGTCCCAGTCCGCCCGTGCCACCGGCTACAACGACCACCTTGCTGCTTTTGATCGTCTCATTTGGTGCGCTGGACATTCTTACGGCCCCTTCGCTGAACGGCCCGGATTAGTCCGCGGCCGCGGCTGCCAAAGTTTCCACCACGGCGATGTTTTGCAGCAACCCCGGCGGCAAGCCATGCCGCCCCTGCAAGTATGCTGGGCTGTTATAGGAAACCCAGACTTTTCCTTGATTGTCCTCCCAGATCAAGATTTTAAGAGGAAGGTCAATCGCGCTGCTGGGAGCCGCAAGCATAACGGGCGTTCCTGCCTTGGGGTTGCCGAAAATGGCGAGCTTGGTGGGACGCATCTTCAATCCCACCCTTTCCGCTTCGCCGGAATGGTCCACTATCGTGAATAAGGCCACTCCCTTCGCTTGTAAAATACGCTTGAGCTTTTCCAGGGTCTCCTCGACCGAGTGATTGCTAGGCTTGCTGAGAATCCCATTGTTTGTACTGGGGGACATGGATATCTCCTCGCTAGTTCCAAGACGCGCATGCGCGGAATCGCGCACCGAAATCAGATAAATCGCCATTGCGATCCCGACCAACGCCAAGAACAAAGATGTGGCGACGGCCAGACTTGCAGAATGCGCGCGCACGCTCTCGCCACGAGCCATGCCTCGGACGAGCCGAGCATGGTGCAATCCGGAAACTATATTCACTGCTATGCCGGCTCCGATGAGCGCGGTTCCAAACCACAGTGACAGGCCGTAAGAGTGTACGGATGGAGAGTGTTCGACAATTTGTATTTGTTGCAGGAAAAGCCCGAAGCGAGCTACAACGAAGCCAAATCCCATCAGAGCCAACCCGGTGCGAATCCACGCAAGCAGGGTCCGTTCTGCAGCAAGATGGTCACTGAGGGTGACCCCCTGTCCAGTTGCTGCTGAGGCGTCCATTTTCCGTCCCCCCGAGGTAAGCTTGTCATCGTTCCATACGCCGTGCGGCGCAATGAGACCCACTCCGAGGCTTAGAACGGCGGCAGCGAGAAACAGTGCGCCGATGGATG
>Ga0210407_10003163_pt1 | contig 13541 bp, 9 predicted proteins | sample IncBWC27MmetaG_FD_150860 | JGI IMG/M metagenome (GOLD analysis project Ga0210407, IMG submission 150860) | Forest soil microbial communities from Barre Woods Harvard Forest LTER site, Petersham, Massachusetts, United States - Inc-BW-C-27-M | ecosystem: Environmental > Terrestrial > Soil >... | reverse complement strand
AGCCGATAAGCATTTCTCTAAGCTGTTCGAAGCAGGGCGCTTCTCGTTATTCAATCGTGTCGGCAGTCAGTCAGAATGGGTCCGGGCCGTGACTCCAGCCGAGGCTCGACCCACGGTTACGCGTGTTGCACCGGGTCATATCAGAATAGACACGAACGGCGCCATCGAGTTTACGATCGCTGAGTCTTATCATCGCTTCTGGAAAGCAGAGCCGATCGGGAGTGCGCAGATCACGGCTGATGCGGAGGGCTTAATTGAGTTGCATGTGGCGGCTTCAACGCCACAGGTCCGGCTCGACTACACTCCACCCCGTCTGCCGGGAGTACTTACGACCCTCGGGCTTGTATCGATTCTTGGCCTGTTCGTTCTTGATTTGGGATTGAAGCGGACACAATCCCAGCCCGTAGCCTAAGGAACTATTGACGCAGCAATTCCTGCGCCGACCCTGGTCCATCCAAGGCCTTCAGGAAAAGGAGCAGATCTGCTTTTTCGGATGAACTCAAACCCAGTGGCTTGAGTTCATTGTGGCCGATCAATCTAACCGGCGACCCACCCTGGTTGAAGAACTCGACCACAGCGGCAAGGTCTGTGATCTGACCGGTATGCATGTAGGCCAGACGCTGGCCTACACAGCGAAGCATGGGTGTCTTATACGCCCCTCTCAGCTCTTCGCCCGGCACCTCAGGCAGGCGACCCGCGTCGCCGTCGCTGAACCTGCCGCGGGAATTGAGCGGGTCTTTCAGAGCCGCGCTAACGCCGCTGTACGCGCCCTCATCGACGACGTCGCGAAAGACAACGGCAACCGTCTGCGGAACAAGCCCGACGTTGTGAAATTTCTGGTCCGAGAAATACGGACCCGAATGACACTGAACACATTTCGCCTTACCGACGAACAACTGCAGGCCGTGCACTTCCCGATCCGACATTGCATCCTTCCGGCCATTGACCCAGGCATCGAATCTTCCCTGGCCGCACGAGAGCTTTCTTTCGAAGCTGCCGATGGCTTTGCCCATATTGACTACGGCGCGCGTGACAGCGTCCTGCTTCTCCGCGGCAAGGCCATCGAAGTCGGCACGGTCCCCTGGAACGCCGCGTATGACGCCGTCGCAGGCGGCCTTCGGACTTGGACCCGCAGGCCGACAACCGGTTTCCTCAGCCGGAATCTGCGGATATTCCCGGGCGTCATTGAAGTCGGGAAGGCGGCCGAAGATGCTTTCGTATTGCTTCCTGTGAAAACGCGACAGCTGCTGCGCGACGAAGAGGCGGGAGCTATTCATTTCGACGTGAGATTCGATGACTTCAAAAATCTGGTTGTAAAGCGTATCGCGCCGGCCATCCCACATCAGCAATCTGGCCTGGCCTACATCGTTGAGCGAGGGCGCATGGCGACGGCCCCAGCCGGCAGCAAGGGAAATCGAGTGCCCCAGGGTCCTGCTGTCGAGAAAGCCGGCCTGCGGCACATGGCAACCGGCACATGACACGCGACCAGTCTCGCCCATCTTTCCAAGGGTGTGGGGGCTGCCGTCGTTGTCTCCCTCGAGCAGCCGTCCGGAAAATCTTGTATCAAAGAACAGCTTTCGTCCGAAATCGGCAGCCAGGGGGTCGTCGGCGAATCGGTTTGTACTGTCCGGCGGCGGTGGCGGGAGGAACTTAGGCGCGAGGGTCGCGAGGATGCGGTGTTCCGCTTCGCTGAATACCGGCACTTGTGGGGCATCGGTTTCACTGGCCTGAGCTGCCAGGCCACAGATCAATACCTGAACAGCAATCAGGATAGTTGTCTTGCGCAACGCCAGATCGCCCGTATTACGAGCCGTTAGAGCGATTGGCGAGGACCGAATGCAAAACGAGCGGCGCCTCCATCAGGGCTCGATGTATCGCCACACACCGCTGTTGAACATCGCGCCCACGAAAATATTCTGGGTGCCGTCGTTGACTACGGTGATCGACGCGGCGCCGTCGGCCAGGCCGGGAGGAGTCCCGGGCGCCACCCAGGTGCCCGTCCCAGGTTGAGAAGCAACTTGAAAGTTTGGATTGATTGAACCGGTGGGACCAATGGCAGCTCCGAACATCGCATATACATTCTTTGAGGTGGCCCATACCGAGGATTCAGCCCCGCCCAAGCCCACGTGAGCCCACGTCTGTCCGTAATCAGTGCTCCTCAGCACGCCGTTACCCAGAGCCGAGTCGACTCCTGGCATGAAAACTACACCACTGTTATCGAACTGATAAGCGCCGCCTGATTCGTTTTTATCCACTTGAACCCACGTTGTCCCCGCGTTTGTCGTGCGCCACGTGCCGAAGCCACCGCTCCTGGCAACAAACAGCCACGTGCCCCTGGTGCCGGTGGCATTGCCGGTATTGATGAACGAGACAGAGCCCGATTGATTTGTCGTCAACATTCCGGCTGCCAGAGGAACGCTCGCCCAAGTCTGCCCTCCGTCCACACTCTCGACGATGGAATCGAATTCGTGGCCAATCAGCAGGAGATGATTGGGATCGTACGGATCTATGGAGGGACCAAAGTAGTCTTGGCGGCTGGTGGGAGTGATGGGATATTGCGTCCAATTCACGCCGCCGTCGAGGGACTTCCAAAACCCCAGTCCGGCTCCCCTGATGCAAGTCTCATAGATGATGGCGGCAGGCGCCGTGTTGTTAGGCGAAATGGTAACCTCTCCGCCGCAATCGCCCACCGCGGCGCCATTGGAGCCGGTATTGATGGGCCCGTTCCAGGTCACGCCATAGTCCGTAGATTTCCAGATTCCCTGGCAATTGAATTGCGTGTAGACGTCAGAGGGATGCAAGGGGTCTGACGAAACGGAGGCGGCACCAAAGTTCCCACAAGCAAACAAAGTGGTGAGATCCGCATTGGAAGGCGTCACATTGACCCAGGTCCCGAACGTAGTGGGAGGAGGAGGCGAAGGTGACGCGCTGACCTGCGCGGAATTCGCGCTTTCACCAAACGAATTGACCGACGAGACCACATAGTAATATGTCGTGCCGTTGGTGAGCGGCGTATCGACATACGTAGTCGAGGTGGCTGACGCGATTTGCGTGTAGGGTCCGCCGCTGGTGGTGGAACGTTTGAGATTGTAAGTTGAAGCGCCGGTGCTGGCGTTCCAGGTAAGCGTTATCGCCTTGTCACCCACCGCGGCCGCCAGACCGGTCGGCACCGGCGGAGGAGCGGTGGGAGCCTTCGGCGTCGCCGAGACCTCCGCGGAATTCCCACTCTCGCCGCCTGCGGCATTGAGCGAGGACACGACATAGTAGTAGGCGGTGCCATTGGTGACCGATGAATCCTTATACGTGAGCGCAGTGGGAGCGGCGAGCTTGGTGTACGGTCCGCCCCGGGTGGTTGCACGTTTCACGTTATAGGCCGTTGCCCCCATGCTGGCGGTCCAGCTGAGAGTTATCACAGCGTCGCCTGCGGTTGCCGCTACATCCGCCGGCACGGGGGCCGCGGGATTGTTGGTGCGCGGCAAACAACCCGCAAGGAGCGCCAGACACACCACAACCAAGCAGCCGCGCAAGGCAATCAGGTTGGGGCGGTGTTCGAACATCTCAGTACTCCTGATCTCGGGAGTCACCTGTAATTTACGGCGAAACCCGCTGAAATATAAACTCTACACGAATAGCCTGCAAACTGCTCGGCATCGCCCTGGTTGTGAGCTTACTGCTCCAATGCGTAGTGCTTCTCGACATAGGCTCTCGCATTTCGCCCCATTTACATGGCGCGCCCATTTACCGGGCGCGCACGTCTGCGTTATGTCGAACAGCGAGAGAATCGGACGCAGTGCATGCGCACGTCACGGAACTCACCCGCCGTCAGTGCGCTGTTGGTGCACAGCGGTATGCTAATCTGATCGAGACTCGACATATTTGTGGTTGATGGGAATGAGGAAGTTCTACTGATGCTAACAACCGATGCCGGATGAGCGCCGAGTCGTGGTCATCGGCAGCGGTCCCGCGGGCGCGGCAGCTGCCCGCGAACTGACGCAAAACGGGATCCCTGTGACAATGTTGGAGGCGGGGACTCGCTTCCAACACGGACTGCTGGTGCGCTCAGGCGGCAAAAATCTTTTCCGGCGAACACCAGCGCTGCAGGAGGAGGCAGGACATTCGGTGTCGGGTGATCCGCGAACCCTATGCTATGTCAAGTTTGCGCCGGGTGGACTCACCAACAACTGGACCGGCGCGGTACCGCGCTTTGCCCCGGAAGATTTTACCGAAGGAGAAAGGCTGCACGAACGTTATCGATGGCCAATCACTTACGCGGATCTTGCACCCTACTACGACAAGATCGAGCGATCTCTCGACATCACCGCCGATCCCCGCGATGTACCGCAACTGCCGGGCGGGTATGTTGCCTATCGGAACCGCATACCTGACGACTGGCGGGATGTGGAGCGTTCGGCGAATGAATACGGACAAGGCTTCACGACCTACCCGCTTGCGGATGGCCCGCCGAACATGCTCGTGCGCCGCGGAACGGCATTCAATAGCTACACCAGCATCGTGCGCCCTCTGCTGCGCCTGCCTAATTTTCGGCTGCAGATCGGCGCGCATGCCTTGCAGCTGGAGTGGTCGCCGACAAACGGGAAGGTTGACGGCGTGGTTTATTTCAACCGGCATTCGGGTCGCACAGAGCGAATCGAAGCCAGTGCCGTTGTGGTCGCGTGCGGCCCTCTGGGATCGGCCAAGCTGATGCACAACTCCGTTTCCAATGACTTCCCTCACGGATTGGGAAACTCGGAAGGATTGCTGGGGCGCTTCCTCCACGATCACCCGCGCGAATGGTGGTCTTTCCAGATGGATCGACCCTTGACACTACTCGCGCCTGCCGCTTATTTGACGCGCCTCCCCTACGCCTCCTCTCCTCCGCTGTTGGCGACGTCATGGACCTTGGGAACGGCCACTGTGCAGGATCGTATCCGCAGCCGGTTCGGTCTGAAGGGGACCGCAGTGGGTGTACAAATGATCGGGACGATGATTCCGTCAGAGGCGTGCATTGCGAAGCCGTCGGCAACCAAGAAAGATGAATTCGGACTTCCCGCCCTTGACGTTTGCATTCGCTATAGCGACGCGGAGGTGGACAATGTGGTGCGCGCCCGGCAGCACCTGGTGAACATCATGGGCGATGCGGGTTGTCGCGCAATTATCGGACCGGTCGTCCCGACCTTGTTCCCCGGTACGATCGCACACTATGGGGGAACGGCCCGGATGCACGCAAAGCCACAATATGGTGTCGTCGACGCCTGGAATCGTGTGTATGGCGCGCCGAATGTCTTGGTCTGCGATGCCGCCTGTTTCACGACGGCCTGCGAAAAAAACCCAACCCTGACCGTCATGGCGATTGCAGCGCGCGCCGCGACGCGCCTTGCTCACGATCTGCAGCACACCTGATTCCGTGCTGACTAACCGGCGGGGGGCTCCCACGGAGTTCCCGCCGCGGTCAGTTCCCGAATCAACCGTGCGGGCACGCCCCCGACGAGCGTATTACTGGAAACGCTTTTGGCCACCACTGCGCCGCTCGCCACGATGCAAGACTGCCCGATGGTGACGCCGGGCAGTATGGTGCATCGCGCCGCAATCCAGGAGCCATTTTCGACGAGAATGGGGCGCCCAATATTGACGCCGGCGCGAAAGTTCGGCGCACCGACTTCGTGGTGGGCGGTGACAAGGACACAGTGGTGGCCGATACTGACGCGATCGCCAATCCGTATTTCAGCAGAAAGATCCAGGAATAGCGGTGCGTTGATGATGCAGTCGGCACCGATGCGCAATCGCTTATGGATAGATCCAGGACCGGTTATCGTCAGACGGCCGAACACCAAGGTACGAGGGCCGATCTCGATGCCGGCCAGACGATATATCGCTGTGCGAAGCCGACAAAAACACAATCTGGGCAGGGCGATGACCAGCAGGTCCGCCAGAATCAGCCTTGGATTGAGATTTACGAATTCTTCAACGATTGCGCGCATAAGGAGCCATCGCGGCCGCAAGCAAAGCTGAGGGCATAAGGATCACTTTACTATAGCCGTATTACAGCGATGGCGCGCACGAGAAGCGATTCGCCGCACGGAAGACGTGGGCGGCCACTGGCGCCCGGTCATATAGGCCTGTATTCTGCGGGATATCCAGCGTATCGCCGAATTTGAGCAACTGAGCGGGAGCATGTGTCATGCGGTTGCACGGGCTAACATTCCTCGTCCATTGCGCGACACCCTGTCTGCTGGCGTGTGCGTACAGCGCCAGCGCGAACGCGTCAACCGAGGGCACCTCCGATCAGGCTGCGGTGACTGTCACCGTTACCGTTACCGCATCGAGCCAGCATCCCATCTCACCCTACGTTTATGGGATCAATTTTGCTTCGAACATCGACGGCGTACCGACCGACCTGACCTTGGATCGCACGGGAGGCAACCGTTGGACCGCGTACAACTGGGAAACGAATGCCTCCAACGCCGGCAGCGACTATCTATACCAGAACGACAACTATGTGAGCACTAGCAAAGAGCCCGGTATTGCCGTTTCAGACTTGATCGCAAAAGATCGGAAAAACGGCATGGCAAGCATGGTGACGGTGCAGATGCAAGGTTTGGTGGCCGGCGATGAGAATGGCCCCGTGAGCATCGCAAACCCTCCCGACAAGACACGATTCAAAAAAGTCTTCTTTGAAAAAAAGAAGGTTACCAACGAGCCATTCACGCTTAAACCGTCGATCTCGGACGACTACGTGTTCATGGACGAGTTCATCTGGGCGCTTGATCGGAAGTTCGCGGGCCAGAACATCTTTGGCGCCAAGCCGTCAACGCATCCGGTGTTCGTCTCATTGGACAACGAGCCTGAACTCTGGAAGACCACTCACTTGGAGATCCAAGGCAAGACGGCTATCTCGCCGGACAGCTATATTGCCAGGACCATCAGTTTGGCCACCGCGCTTAAGAAGCAGTTTCCCGACCTGGTGATATTTGGTCCCGCGCACTTCGGCTTCATGGGTATGTACAACTGGCTCAACGAGATGAACGCATCGCCGCCGGGAAACAACTGGTTCGCCGACAAATACCTGACCGCCATGAAAGCTGCCTCGGCTGCCTTCGGCAAGCCACTCGTGGATGTCTATGATATTCACTGGTATCCGGAAGCGACAGACGGCGCCGGGGCGCGCGTCACCACCCTCATGGGTCCCACGCTGACCGACGATCAAGTGCAGGCGATCGTGCAGACTCCCCGTAGTCTTTGGGACAAGACATACAAGGAAAAATCTTGGATTTCCGATAATGTTTTGGGCCAACCAATCGATCTTCTGCACAGGCTGCAAACTCGAATCGATGCCGAAAACCCCGGCATGAAGCTGGCCATCACGGAGTACGACAACGGTGGTGGGCTGCACATCGCCGGTACGCTCGCGCAGGCCGACAATCTTGGCGTTTTTGGCGCGCACGGCTTGTTTGCCGCGACTCTGTGGTTGCTCGCGCCCAAGGAACCGTACACACTCGCTGCATTTCGCGCCTTTCGTAACTTCGACGGCGCCAACCATCACTTCGGCGACACGTCGATCCAGGCGACTTCGAGCAATGTCGCAAATGTCGCCGTCTATGTAAGCACGGACAGCAGCCGCGCAGGCCGCGTGGTGATGGTGGCGATCAATCGCTCGCCGGTGCAACAAATAGCAGCGATCAGCGGGCAACCTTTGTCGGGATCGGCGCATTTGTTCCGCATGACGGCGGCAACGGCGGGAACGCAATCCACCATTAAACCCGTCGCGGCCGGGGTTCAGCCGGTCTCCGGAACCTCGCTCACCCTGAGCCTGCCGGCATTCAGCGTAAGCACGATCGATATCTACTGACGAGCGCGGCGTTTCTCGGGGGTACTGACCGTAAAGGAAACGCCGTAGACATTCTGACTGAAGTGCCCGCCGATGAAAGTTGAGCGCCGCGTCTGAAAATTGGCGTAGGGTCTGATCAGCAGCCAGCGCGATGGCTTGTAGACAATTGCCATGCTCGGCGACTCCTGAATATCGACCCGATCGGTACCCACCGGATTGTTGCCCTGTCTGGGAAAATTCCGGTAGGCGAATGTATAGCCCGCGGATACCGTCAGCCTATAGGTTGCCTGCCAATTGACGGTTACGCCCGCGCTACTGTCGATTTCCGAACCCTGGTTGAAAATATAGCTGTTGATCGACCTTGCTATATTGGCAGTAAAGCTGGTCTTTGGCGTCAATTGGTCCGTGAAAGCGAGTGAACCGGTCACCCCTGAAGTGTTGTCGCTTCCGTCGTTCGAGGATCTGCGGCTGTATCCGACCGAACCATCAAAGCTGCTGCGAACGTGATTGTAGTGGGCCACAAATGCCGCTGTGGTTTGACTGAAGGAAGGGTTCGAAGAGCCGTTCGGGCCGCTGTAGTTACCGGAGGAGTACCCAGCCATGACTCCGCCCGTAATCGCGCCGAAACCTGAGTACTCGAGCGTCGTTGTTCCCGAGGTTTGCGTCAATTGTAGATTCGGTTCGTTGAAGGTGGGCTCCTGGGATTTGCTGGTGAAGGCCGACCCTTTAACCCGCCATTCGGAATTCAGTTTGATGTCAATCTGCGCCGTTTCTCTCTGCTCCGTCACCGTCACGAGCGATAGCGTCGTCAGCCCCGTTAGATTGTAGAACGGGACCATGCTGTGCGTCCGGCTCGCATCCAGCTGCCCATCCAAACTATCGCCGAGTTTCCATTTCAAGCCTGCGTCGATGTTGTAACCGGTGTTATCCAACTGGGTATCGCGTTGATACTTGAACTCTTGGGTACTCCCCGTTGCAAACAATTCCTGCCGACCCAGCAAGTAACTGCCGCTAAGTGCCGCACCGTACGAAAAGTAGGTGTCCGAGCGGCGAAAATCCGGGGTACCGGCCGGCAAAGAACCGGAATTCAAGGCAAATACGTTGCTATTGCTTTCATAGGTGCCTGTCGCCGACGCTTGGCCGGTGAACTGAGCGTGGGCATGGGCGGGCAGCGCCAAGGCGGCAATCGCGGCGCATATCAGCAGCCCAGGATCCACTGATCGCCGGAACTTGTGGCAAATCCAACGGTTCATGGTGAGCAACTATGCCTTGTCATAACGTGCCGCGCGCGATTCCAGTCATCGTCGTGGGAAATCTGCAAGGTACTCACGCCCGTGTCGGGTGGCCATTCATCCCGCTTGTACGACGCACAGGCCGTCAATTAATCGTTATTCGCACCCTTGACTCCGGTGACACTGTAGACGCGGTTTCGCGCGGACGCAATGTATCGCTGCAGCAGCGGCCACGCATTATAGAGATCTGTCATAAAACAGGGGCTCATATCCCTTAGGCTCTCAGCGCGGCCACCGAGCGTGAAGGAAGGATCGCGGATGCCGCAGCTCGTACAGTCGGTTGGCGATCATAGGAACCGGGTCGCTCCAATAGCCCAGCATCGAGACGACAGTGCGCGGGAGGCTCGAATTGCGGTTTTGTTCATCACCCGTCAAGCGTAGTCGGCGCTTGAACAACGGCCCCATCAAGGCCAGCAGGGAACTGCGGGCGATGATGTCTGACTTGCAAATGGCGTTCGGCGAAGAGGTCATCTGCTGCAACGTGGAGCGGTACCACAACCACGGCAAATCGGATCCTCGCGCGATGTCCAACGCGATGAACCCGAACGCTCGCGGATTGAGATCGATTGCGTACAGATTTTCGCCGTCGGCAACCACCTCAATCTCGAAAATTCCCCGCGATAGCACTTTATCGACGATTTTCAATCCGTATTCGAGAATGCGCGCATTCTCGCAACCGATCTGCACTGTGCTGACGCCGACATCTGGTGGCCACTGCTCCCGTTTATAGGATACGCAGGCACTCAACACGCCACCATCAACATCCTTGATGCCGCTAACGCTGTAGACGTGATTTCGTGCCGATGGGAGATAACGTTGAATGAGGGGCCACCGAACCTCGGGATATACCTGCGCAAGTTCCTCCTGCCCTGGAATGGCATCGTAACGCGCGAAGTGAAGTGCCAGATCTTCCTGAGTCCGCACTACCGCACCGCGCTCCGCAAATCCCACCACCAAGTGTGAATTGGGTTTGAGCATCAATGGATATCCCAGTCCGGAGGCAACAGTCATGGCGGCTTCCAGGGAGTCAGCTGACTCGGTCGGCAGCGTCGATTCGCCCTCGCCGGCGCTGACCCGTGAAAATCGCGTTTTGATGAGGCAGTTTTCGATTTCCGCCAGCGGCGCGATGGTGCGTTGAACCTCGGGCGCAAATTCGCTGCGCAGGCTCGAAATATAGAAGGCGATTAGATCGGTGGTCGGCGCGACTCGCACTATTTCGCCGCTGCGAAGTCTGTCGCGCAACCACGGAACAAAAACTGCAGCGTTTTCCACCGGCGGACAGGGGCGCCGAAAGCTGCAATAACGCGACCATCGACCGGAGCCGCTGCCGTAAAAGTGCAAGGGAACCCGTTGCCGACCGAGCGATCTGGCAAACGCCAAGTTCGCCGCCCAATAGTTATCGAATATCGCGACAGCCGGAATCGGCCGCGTCATCGATGTGAGGACCGCGAGGACAGACGTTTTAATTGCACTCTGCGGCCCTCCCTTAAACCAACGCGGCACTTTGCCAGCTTAGTAATGCGTCAACAAGGACATAAGCACGGCATTCGGCACGGCGGCGTTTATACGGCGCGGCAAGAGATCGATTTGCCGATCTGTGACGAACACTTGGAAGGGTTGCTCAGAGTAGACTACTGATGCTTGATGCGTATGCATCTGATGTATGAGGAGGACGCTCGACCATTGCTGACAATGTGCTGCACGCCGCCAAGATGCGGGCTGAGCGTGAGCGGAAGACCATTGGCGCGATGATCTCCGGCGCGCAGAACAGGTGTATCCGTATTATGTCGAATCCGGGCTATCCAAACCCGTTACCAGTCCAGGCTGTCATTGAGTACCCATGTGCGTAACCGCACCGACGCATGAATCTCGTCTGTTCAAAATGAAACTGAGCCTGTTGCATCAAGTTCCTAGCGAACCACCGCTCTCGGTTGGGTTTTGTGCCCATGAGGGAAGTGGATGTGGGCGCGGCGGTTCGCGGCTCCTACAGAAGATGTGACAAACCGGCATGAAAAACATTACCTTGGTATCCGAGGTAGCAATACTGGAGTGGACATGGCAGTTGGAGTGCGTTATCGAATGAGTGCCGCAGAGGCCACTCTGAGCCCATTGCCGATCCATCCGACGGACGAGCAATGAGCGTGCTCGGGACTTTGCCAAAGCTGCATTTTACCGACGATATCGGCCGGCGACGAGGTGCGGGTTTTAGGTGGCCTTTGACCGCGCTATTTGCAACGATCTCGCTTGGAGCATATGGTCAGGTAACTACCTATCATTATGACAATGGTCGCACTGGGGCGAATTCAAGCGAAACCATCCTTACAACCGCAAACGTCAACGTCAATACGTTTGGGAAGCTCTTTTCGCTCGCTGTGGACGGGCAGATCTACGCGCAACCGTTGTATGTACCCGGTGTCAATATTTCTCAAAAAGGCGTGCACAACGTCGTCTATGTAGCCACTGAACACAACTCCGTATACGCCTTCGACGCGGATTCACAGGGAAGCCCCTTGTGGCAGGTCAATCTTGGCCCTTCGATGCCGTCCACGGTCTGTTGCGCGTCGCGAGACCTCTTGCCGGAAATCGGCATTACGAGTACTCCGGTTATCGATCTAAATTCGGGGCTTCTCTACGTGGTGGCTGAGACCTATGAAGGCGGGACAGCTTTCTTTCGCCTACATGCACTCGACATTACGACTGGAAGCGACCGACTGACTCCCGCGGTGATAGGGGGAAGCGTCTCCGGCAACAGTTCTGACAGTCAGGGCGGCGTTCTGATCTTCGCGCCGTTCTATCATTGGCAAAGGCCGGGATTGTTGCTGTTGAATGGCAACATCTACGTTGCATTCGGATCGCACCAGGATGCCACGCCGTTTCATGGATGGCTCTTTGGCTACCGCGCGTCCACTCTGCAGCAGACCACGATTCTGAACTTCTCGCCTGACCAAGGGGAGAATGGTGTATGGCAAGGAGGCGTGGCCCCCGCGGCCGACGCGAACGGGAACATCTACCTCGAGACCGGTAATGGCGCACTGACCGTCAATGCCGGCGGCCGTGATTATGGCGACAGCGTCGTCAAAATAGGAACATCCGGTAGCCCGACGATCCTCGACTATTTTTCCCCTACCACGGAGGTAAGCGACAACGTAAACGATTGGGATCTCGGCAGCAGCGGCCCGTTGTTGATCCCGGGAACTACTTTCGGTGTGGCGGGTGGCAAGGATGGAAAACTCTATATTTTCAACACCGCCAATCTGGGCCAATTTCACGCCGGAGGCGATCAACTCGTTCAAGAGTGGCAGGCCACATTTGCCTATAGCGGGTCCCCGGGCGGATTCTGGGGCGGGAATTACATCTACTACAACTCGACGCTTTACGGTTTTGGTGAACGGGACTCGCTCAAGACATTTTTGTTCAATGGATCGCAATTCAGCACGACTCCGGATTCACAAAGTACATTCATGGTACCGGCCGCCGGGATCAGCAATGATCCGGCCATGTCAATTTCGGCGAACGGCCTGGTACCTGGCTCAGGCATCGTATGGGCGGCGTTTTCCTCAGACGGTCTAGCCGATGGGAACCTTCATCCTGGAGTCCTCCACGCTTTCGACGCTGCGAATGTCAGCAAAGACCTATGGAACAGCAATCAGAATAGCGCCCAGGATTACTCCGGAGCCTGGGCGAAGTGGTGTCCACCCATCGTCGCCAACGGGAAAGTGTATCTCGCGTCCTTTGATAATATTGTCAACGTCTACGGCCTGCTCTCCACGTCCACCGCAGGCGGCGCATTAACAGGCTCCGGCAACAGCGCGAACAGCGCTTCGAGCTTGACCGTGGAAGGCCCGACCGACTGGGTGCACTGGGGAGATGCATCGCTGAATCGCAAGGCAGGGGTCACTGCTCAGATCAGCAATTACTCGATTGTCGGTTCCGGTGGTGTGCAGAGTTATCAAAACGACCCGAGAGCACTCAGCTGGACCGACGGCACACCCGCCGCCACCGGTACAAATAGCAATGGCATCTTCATTAGCCTCCCGGGGAACGGCTTTTCGTTCACCGCGCCCGCTGATACCTCCACGCGCGTCCTGACGGTCCATGTCGGCGGCTGGAACAGCAGCGGGACACTCACTGCTCGTCTGTCGGATGGATCGGCACCAACCTTCGTCGACAGCACAACCCAGGTCAGTGGCCAATACGACCGCAATTACACGCTGACCTACACTGCCGCCTCAGCCGCACAGACCATCAGGATTAGCTGGGTAGCAACTTCCGGAACAGGTAACGTGACATTGAACGGCGCCGCATTGTCCAGCGGAAGCGGCGCATTGGGCGCATTAACAGTATCCGGCACCAGTGCAAACACGACCGCCAGCGTGACCGCGGAAGGCCCGACCGACTGGGTGCACTGGGGAGATGCATCGCTG
>Ga0210407_10003162_pt1 | contig 13543 bp, 8 predicted proteins | sample IncBWC27MmetaG_FD_150860 | JGI IMG/M metagenome (GOLD analysis project Ga0210407, IMG submission 150860) | Forest soil microbial communities from Barre Woods Harvard Forest LTER site, Petersham, Massachusetts, United States - Inc-BW-C-27-M | ecosystem: Environmental > Terrestrial > Soil >... | reverse complement strand
GACTGCCATCTCGGTGAACCTGGCGATGATCACCCTGCAAGAAAACGAGACGATGAAGCGTCTCGCCGCGTACGCCGCGCTCGTGGCCGTTCCCACGATGATTGCGGGCATCTACGGCATGAACTTCCAGCACATGCCGGAGCTCTCGTGGCGCTATGGATATGAGCTGGCATTGCTCGTGATGGCCGCGCTGGATGGATACCTGTTCTATCGTCTACGCAAAGCAAAATGGCTCTGAGCCTCGAATTAGGCGCGGTCGCGAGGCCAAGACCCGGCGGCGCGCCGCGGAATCCGCGCTGACCTGTAACCTGGCAGTGTGACCCCCGTCACATCGCCGCCACAGATCAAACCTGAACCTCGGCGATGCGGGATGCGCTAAAATCCATGGTGTGAGCGACACCGCTCACCTCGGAACCATGAGCGGCGAAGCGCGATTTCCAGCAATCCGTTGGGGACGATAGCGTGCATCGCATTCCTGGTGCGCTCCGCAGGCGAGTACACGTTGATGTAATCGGAACCAACGCTTGACCGGCAGTTTCAATCCCCTGAGCAGCCTTGCCGCGCGCTGTCGCAACGTCCACTCGGTCACTGCGTGTGTGGTCCGAGCGGCGACCGTCGCTCGCCATATTGCTGATGCCTGAGATGTTGCCGGCCGTAGTGATCGGCTCTGGCCTCGGCGCACTCGGAGCGCTGCGATTACTGCGTCGTGCCGGGATCCCGGTTTATTCGCTGAACGCGGCCCCCTCGTTCGAGTCCCGCTCCCGCTGGTTCCGTCCGCTTCCCGGTGTGCGCGAAACGCTCGCCGACGGGGCCCCGCTCGCGCACGTGCTGGAGGCGAGTTCGCTGGAGCGCGCGGTGCTCCTTGCCTGCAGCGACAGCCTGCAGGCGGCAGTGTCCGAGCTGCCTCCAGCGCTCGCCGCACGTTTCCCGAGCAGCACTGCGTCTCCGGCGATCGTGAGTCAGCTCACCAGCAAGGCCAAGTTCGCGACGCTGCTCCAGGCGATTAACGTGCCCCATCCGCAGACATTGATTATCGATGGCTCCAGTTGTCTTGAGCGCTTCGGCGCCCTGCAACACGGTGAGGCGTTCCTCAAGCCGATCGATTCGGCGAGTTTCACAGGGGACTACGGTGTCAAGGCGTTCTGGGTGCGCGACCTGGCGGATGCTCGCGTGCAGCTCGCACGCGTCCAGAAGGACGGCCACGGCGCAATCCTACAAGAGTACGTGCCGGGGCCCGCCTCGAATCACTTCCTGATCGATGGTTTCGCGAGCGCCAACGGACAAGTGCGCGCGCTGTTCGCGCGCCGGCGGTTGCGGATGCACCCACCAGATTTCAGCAACAGCGCGCACATGATCGGCGTGCCACTCTCTGAGGTCGAGCCGGCGGCGCAGGCACTGCGCGCGATTCTCGCGGCAATCCGGTTTCGAGGCATTTTCAGCGCAGAATTCAAGCTCGACGCACGCGACGGGATCTTCAAGATCCTCGAAATCAACGCTCGCATCTGGGTCTTCGTCGAGTTCGCCGGTCGCTGCGGCGTGGATGTGTGCACCATGGCCTATCGCGATGCGTTGGGCCTGCCGCTGAGGGACGTCACCGTCTACCGCAGCGGCGTGCGGTTGGTGTCACCGTACGATGACCTCGCGTGGGCGCATTACGCGTGGTCGAACCGGCAGCTGCATGTGCGTGCATGGCTTCGCTCTTGGTTCGGCGCACAGCAGCCTCTCTTCAACTGGACTGACCCGGCTCCGTCGCTCAGGGACTGGTGCGAAATGTCGTACCGAGCACTGCGACGCCTGGTGCGCCGCCGGCTCCGGTTGTCAACCGATCAGCCCGAATGGCCGGTTGACACCGGCCAGGGCGACCGGTAGCGGCGCATTGCGCGCGCTACTGCATGAGGACACTAAGCGTCACAACCCTGCGACCGGAGGAGTTCGCCGCGTGGGGGGAGTTCGTCAGCCGCTCACCTGGCGGAAGCGTTTACGCGGAGGCTGATTACCTGGAGGCTCTCGCGGCAGCTACCGGCGCAAGTTTTCGCATAGTCGGCGTCCGGCGTGCCGGGGTCCTGGTCGGTGGGGTCGCCTTGTATGAAACCCGATCGCTCCTGCGAGGCCGCCATGCCGGTCCGCGTCTGCTTCTGTACTACCACGGTCCGTTGTTCTCGCCATATGACGGAGCTTATCCGTCGCAGGAAACCTCGCGCGATCTTGAAATCCAGGACGTGCTGCTCGATTACCTGTCGTCGCTCCGATTCGACAGCATGATCCTGAAGAGCCGCAGCACAGTCCGCGATGTCCGCATATTCCTGCAGCGCGGGTGGCAGGCGTCGCCGAGCTACACGTACGTCGTCCCGCTTACGGACCTGGCGCAGCAGTGGCAGCACGTCGAAGGGAACCTCAGGCGGCTGATCAAGCGTTGTACTGAGGTCGACGGCCTGCGCTTCACGGACGATGAGGACTTCGATTCTTTCTTCCGATTGCATGCGCTGACACTCGGCCGCCGCCGCATTCCCACCTACTTGCCGGAAGGAGCGTTCCGTCGCTTCGTCGAGCGGGTGCGCGCTGCGGGGATCGCGCGGCTACACCACGCAAGGCTACCGGACGGAAAAGCCATCGCTTCGCAGCTCGTGCTGCTCGGCAAGCATCCTGTCACTCACACCGTTTGCGCCGGGATGGATCCAGACTACAGTCGCCTGGGGGCATCAGCGTTTCTGCGCTGGCGCGGCTTCGAGGCGCTCGCCGCACTCGGCTATAAGGCCAACGACCTGACAGACGCAGCATTGAACTCCGTCACCCACTTCAAATCGCAGTTCGGCGGGAGCCTCGAGACCGCGCTTGTCCTCGGAGCGCCGCCATCGCGCCGCGGGCGCGCGGGGCAAGCAATCGAGCGCATGCTGAGACTGCCGCGCGCGGCTGGGGGACGGTTGCTACGGGCGTTCGGCCGAGCCGGGACACCATGACCGATTTCGCGGGCCCCGCGGCGGCGGCGGCGATACGAAGCGCACTCGAGCGCTGCAATGCCGCTGTGGCTTTTGGACTGCCGGGCGGCCCCAACCAGGTGCTGTTTAAGGCCCTCCGCAACGCCACTACGCGTTTGATCGTGCCGACGCATGAACTGGCTGCGGCATTCATGGCCGGTGCCTATGGACGTATCGACGGCCGGCCCGGAATTCTGTTGACCATCCCGGGTCCTGGATTCGCTTACGCGCTGGCTGGGATTGCCGAGGCCTGGCAGGACTCGGCGCCACTCGTGCACATCGTCCGCGCGCCACCCGAGGGCCGACATCCACGACATCGTCATCAGGCACTCGATCAGGCCGCTATCGTTCGTCCGATAGTCAAAGCTCTTTTCGGCGTGAGCGAGCTCGCACAGCTCGGCGAGACGGTTTGCACGGCATTCGAAACGGCGCGCAGCGGCGAGCCGGGGCCGGTCGTCGTGCAACTGGGGGGAGCCGCCGACTGGCCAGGCAGTGTTTCGGATGCCGCTCCAGCCAACGCAGCCGCAGCACGAGCTATATGGGGACGCATCCATCAGGCGCGCAAACCCGTCCTGCTCCTCGGTCAAGGGTGCACGCGCAGTGCCGCGGTGATCCGCGCCTACGTCGAGCGCTCTGCAACGCCGGTGTTCACTACGGCATCGGGGCGCGGAGTCATACCCGAGCACTCCCCCTGGTGCCTCGGCTACGAGTCCCTGCGGGGGTCGACCGAACAGCTGAACGCATTTCTACGCGAGACTGACCTGGTGATTGCTATCGGCGCGCGGCTCGCTTTCAACGGCACGGCGGGATTCGGCGTCACCCTTCCCCCAGAGCGGTTGGTCCACATTGATGCATCGGCGGCGAACCTGAATGCCGTCTATCCCGCGTCAAACGTAGTCGCCATGTCGGTGGCGGCGTTCTTTGCGCTGGTGGAGAGCACGACATCGCCGCGAACGGCATGGACACTCGAGTCGCTCACGCCGTGGCGGCTGCGGATTCGAGCCGTGCAGGCGGTAGATCCGGAGCCGACGATTGCCGGCCAGGCGCCCGAGCAGTTCTTTAGTCTGCTGCGCGCCGGGCTGCCGGATGACGCTTTGGTTGTCACTGACAGCGGCCTTCACCAGGTGATGGCCCGACGTTACTTCGAAGTGCGTGAGGTGCACGGTCTGTTGCTCCCGACGGATCTTCAATCGATGGGCTTTGCACTGCCGTCCGCGATCGCGGCGAAACTAGCGGCGCCTTCCCGGCGGGTGGTTGCGCTGGTCGGCGATGGCGGCGCGCTGATGAGTGGACTCGAGCTCGCAGTAGCGGTTCGCGAGAGACTCCCGCTTACCGTCATCGTGTTCAACGACGGCTACCTGAATCAAATCCGCATGCAGCAGTTGCTGGATAGCGGCCAGGAGCACGGTGTCGCGCTGCCGGCCCTCGACTTCAAGGGCCTTGCAGATGCGACCGGCGCCGACTACGTCGCCGGCACCTCCGCGATTGATAAGTGCATCGCGAGGGCAGCGCGTGGCACCGGCGTGACGCTGATCGATGTGCCCGTCAGGGATGGCGTTTCCGTTTTCGTCGCGGCGGCCAAGGGTCGCGCAAAAGCTGTCGTGAGGAACGCGCTCGGCACGCGTTGGGACACCTTGCGACGCTGGCTGCGGCGCTAGCGAAGCGCGGGCGCCGACGTAGTGATATTGAAGTGTCATCTGTCCCGGCGGAATGGACAGTTGATCATTGGTTACTCAACCCGAAGAAACCCGAAGGATTAAAGGTAGTAATGCTTGCCACCTGCACGGCACGCGGGCTAGTGTCCGTCCAACGCTCAGTCACGGAGACACCCTTGTCGCAAACGTTGCGGGGCATGATTTACGGTGCAGCGCTTTGCCTGAGCGCATGCGGAAGCACAACTTTCACCTCAACCTGGAAGGCGCCTGACGCGCAGCGCGTCGATCCAGCAGGCAAGAGCATCGCGGCGCTGGTTATCTACAGCGATAAGAAGCGGCGGCGCGATGCCGAGGTCTATCTGACTCACGAACTCACGATCCGCGGTGCGCGCGGTGTCGCCGCGTACACGCTGATAGGCCTGGATCAGCCCAGCGTGGATTACGCCCGCGCCCGTTTCAAGGAAGCCGGTGTCGAGGGTGTCGTGGTCATGCGCGTGGTCGGCCATGACCAGACTGTCATCGTTGACCCGGGCGGCTTCTCGGGCAGCGCGTACAGCTCATTCGGGTCGTACTATTCGTCGTACGGCGTAGGAGTAACCTACTCCACCGGCTCGGTTCAGACTGACACGGTAGTGACGCTTGAAACGCTGATCTACTCACTGAACCAGGACAAGCTCCTATGGGCGGGGACTAGCCGGACGAGCAACCCAGAGGGGCTTCAAAGCCTGATAACCGAGGTTGCCGATGCGGTCGCGAGCCAGGTAGCCAAGCAGGGGCTCGTTGCCCGATAGCGATCGCATCCGAAAGCGTAGCGACGCTGATCGCTCACGACGCTACCTCCTGGGTAGCCGCAGGGCTCACAGCCTAACGACGACCAGCAGCTCGCCTGTGTTGGTGTCGGTCACGTAGCTGCACGCGCCAGGCGTGTGGCGCAAGTGGGCGAGCGCCTCGGCATCGCTCCCTGCGACCAGTGCCGCGCCGCCGCCGGCGCACAGCAGCGACACCAGGAGGGCTTTCAGCATGCCTCTGAGCACCGCGGCACTCCGATAGCGCGGTCACAAAAGCGGATCGCGTATTGCAGCAACACGTCGTAAAAAACTGATGACCGGCTCACGACTCTCGGTCAAACGGACCGCTAGCCTCTTGATCGCTGGCAGGCGGGACCTCGGAGGGCTCAGAGTGAGTACAGCAAATAACGGCGGTCACCTTCAAATGGCCCGCGGAGCCATTCTTCGCTTCCCTGGTGTGGGTTCTAGCGTAGCCGTGGCATCCGCGTAATTGGCCAGGTATCAGCTACCCGCGCCTGAACGATGCACTAGATTTTCGACCCCCGCCAAGATGCAACGGCTCTCAGTGCGCGAGATAATTCCGCAAGGACAACAGATGAGCGATCTCGAGAGCACTCGCATGACCCTGACTGACATCAGCCTCCCACTCACCGCCGGAAGCTCCGTTGTCGCGCTGATCGACGAAGGAAATGCCCTGCAGGATGAGGGACGGACCGCTGAGGCAATGGCGCGCTATGATGCTGCCGTCCAGGCTGACCCGCGATGCGCGAGAGCGCACCTCAACCGCGGCAACATTCTGCTTGCGGGCGCCCAGTTCGATGAGGCGCGCGACGCGTACCAACTCGCCATAGCCTGCGACCCGCTTTATGCGGCAGCCCACTTCAATTTGGGCAACCTCAATTGTCGCGCCGGCGAATACGATCGTGCATTGCCCAACTACCAAGCGGCCATCGGCATCAAGCCTGACTTTTCAGACGCGTTCGTGGCGATGGCAAATGCACTTGACAGTCTGGGCCGCACTGCCGAAGCAGTGGAGAGCTACGAGCGCGCACTGGCCATCAATCCAGGGTACTCCGAAGTTCATTTCAATCTGGGTCTCCTTGCAATCACCCAGGGACAACACGACCAGGCCGCCCATAGCCTGCGCAGGGCGATCGATATTCGGCCTGACTATGTCGCAGCGCACTACACCCTCGGCAGGGTGTTAAGCAGCCTCGGGCAACTCGATGGGGCGGAGGCCAGCCTGCGCCGCGCATTGTCCATCGAGCCCGAGTCCGACGAAATTCTCTGCAGCTTGGCGATGGTTCTCCTAGCACGTGGCAAGTCCCCGGAAGCTGTGCAACTGATCATTCCCACGCTCGAGCGTACGCCGGCGTGGCCCCTCAAAATAGCCTTTGCCAGCTGCGTAGCGCGCACCAAATTTGTGACCGACGACTCACGGGTGCGCGCGGCACTCAAGACCGCAATCACCGAACCATGGGGAACTCCGTACGAGCTTTGCCGGCCGGCACTCAGCCTGATCGTGCTTAACGAGCGTATCGCCAGTTGCGTACGTCGTGCCAACGGATCCTGGCCGGCGCGATTGCCGAAGGCGGAGCTATTCGGCGCAGACGGCCTTGCCACCGTTGCCGCAGACCCGTTGCTGCATGCAGTGCTCGAAGCAGCACCTGTGAACACGATTGAATTCGAGCGGTTCCTAACTTGCGCACGCCATGCACTGCTCGAAACCGCAACGAGCGAGCAAGCGCCCGCCGCTGCGGACATCGCGGCGCTGTCGTTCTATGCCGCACTCACTCGGCAATGCTTCGTCAACGAGTACATTTTTCATTGCGACGAGAGCGAACGGCTCGCGGCAGATGCCTGTCGTGCGAGGTTACTGGCGTTGCTGGACGCCAGCGCCGTGGTACCGCCATTTATCGTGCTCGCCGTAGCCGCTTATTTCCCGCTTTATGCCCTGCGTGAACCAAGCCGGTTGCTCGCTGCAAATCAGCCCGGCCCAGTTGGCGAGGTCCTGCGCCAACAGATTCGCGAACCGCTCGAAGAACAGGCGCTGCGTGCCGGCGTCGAATGCTTGACCTCGATCACCCGCGGTGTTTCCGAAGAGGTGCGCGACCAGTATGAACAGAATCCCTACCCGCGTTGGGTGAAACTGCCAATACACGACCAGGCACTGCACTTCAATGACGAACTGCGGCGCACGCTACCGCTCGCGCGGTTTACGCCGCTGCCTGACGACAGCGCGCCCGAGATGCTTATCGCCGGGTGTGGGACCGGCAGTCAGCCGATCCTCGTTGCGCAGCGATTCCGCGGAGTTCGTGTGCTGGCGATAGACCTGAGCTTGAGCAGCATCGGCTATGCCAGACGAAAGACGCAGGAGCTGGGCATCACGAACATTGAGTATGCACACGCCGACATTCTGCAGCTCGGTGACATCGCGCGCACCTTCGACATCATCGCATCGGTTGGCGTGCTGCATCATCTGGCGGACCCCTTCACCGGATGGCGAACTTTGCTGTCGCGACTGCGGCCCGGTGGATTCATGGATTTGGGTTTCTACAGCCAGCTGGCGCGCAGGCACGTCGTCAGGGCGCGTGAATTCATCGCCGCCTGCGGTTATGCAAGCACGCCCGATGACATTCGCCGGTTCCGCCAGGATCTCGGCGTCCAGAAAGCGGACGTTGCGCTGCAATGGCTGAGCGCGACCGCGGATTTCTATTCGACCAGTCAATGTCGGGACCTGGTCTTCCATGTGCAAGAGCATCGACTAACGCTAGGTCAGATCGAGTCGTTCCTTTCCGAATTCGGGCTCCACTTCATCGGCTTCGAGTTGGATCCGCGTGTGCTGCATCGGTACCGAGCACGCTTTACCGACGACCCGGCCGGTACCAATTTGCGCAACTGGGCACGTTTTGAGGCCGACAATCCGGATACGTTTGCCGCAATGTACCAATTCTGGATTCAAAAGCCGGTATAAACCGTCGCCTATCTCATCGGAATAGACACTGACGTAGTTGGCGCGCCCGGAGAGATTCGAACTCCCGACCTCCTGGTTCGTAGAGAGGCACTCAGAATGGCGCAAGCCCGTCAGGCGCCTAAGAGATGTCCTCCTAACAGTGCTGAATATTTCCGCCTGTTTGATGCACCTAACCGGCTGATCTGCTTAGAGGGAGCAGCAGGATATTCAGCGTAGTTCCTGGCGACGACAGTGCCTACTTCAATCAATGGAATGGTGGTGCCCACCGAGCTCGTGGATCTGATCGATGTGCGCGGCGGACGCATCTCCTCTCACATCGAATTCTTCGTGCCCATCTAGCACTTCGCCGGCGTCCTACACCTCTCGTCGCAGCACGCACGGCCGCTGTGCGCCGTGTTGGAATGATGCTGCAAGGCGAAATTCTGTCGCTACGGAGCGACGTCGCTACTCCGCGACGGGTTGCGGGTTGTGACACAAGTCAGTATCTATGGCACGGTTTTTCGCTGCTTGTGTCTGATCGCTTGGTAGTTTGAGTGGGCAAATCCGCCGTGAGGCGGAGACGCAAAGCCTCCGGTCTCGAGCGACGAGCTGAGATAGCGGGGTTGCCGGCAGGAGCCTTGTCGCACGCAGGGCTTGCCGTCATCCGTGCTCTCTAAGTCTTCCGCCGTTGCTTTGAGGGGGGTTCGCGCACGAGCGAAGGCCAACGACTGAGCACGGAGTGTTAGTGAAGGTTATCAACGCCCGCCGTGGACGGGCGATTTACCTAACGGTTTGCATACTCGCGACTGCAGCCCTGGTCGGCTGCGGCCAGGTGGGTGTTAACTCGGGTCAGGCCCTGAGCTCGACTCCCGGTGTGGGATCCTCAGGGGTCAGCGTCGGCTCACCGCAGGCACCGACGATCTCCGGGACCCCCGCAGCCAACGCCATGGTGGGCATGGTCTACTCCTTTCATCCGAGCGCTTCGGACGCTTCCGGCAAGGGGCTTACCTTCTCGATCGCCAACAAGCCGGGGTGGGCCACATTCAATGCCACCACCGGCCAGCTCGTCGGCACGCCTGGCGCCGCCGATGTCGGCTCCGATACCGGCATCATCATCAGCGTGAGTGATGGAGCGCAGACGGCGTCATTGCCTGCATTCAGCATCTCAGTCGCTGTTGAGACGCCACCGGCGCCGCCGATCATCTCCGGCACGCCCGCCGCGCAGGCGGTCGTAGGACTCGCCTACACGTTTCAACCGAGCGCCTCTGACGCCAAGGCGAGCACGCTGACCTTTGCCATCACGGGCAAGCCCTCGTGGGCTGCGTTCGACACGACGACGGGCAGGCTCAGCGGCACACCGGCGGCCGCCAACGTTGGCACGTCCAGTCCGATCACAATCAGCGTGAGCGATGGGACGCAAACCGCCTCCCTGCCGGCGTTCACTATCACGGTCACGACGGCTGCGCCGCCACCGCCACCGAGCATCTCCGGCACGCCGGCCACCCACGCGATGGTCTCCAAGGCGTACATGTTCCGGCCGAGCGCGAGCGATGCCAGCGGCGCGAAACTGACCTTCGCGATTACGGCCAAACCCGCCTGGGCGAACTTCGATTCAGCGACGGGCCAGCTGGCCGGGACGCCGTCCGCCGCGAACGTCGGGACCGATCCGGGTATCGTGATCAGCGTCAGCGACGGATCGAGCAGTGCCTCGCTGCCCGCGTTCGCGATCACGGTAGCGCACGCCGCCCCGCCGCCGCCGCCGGTCATCTCCGGCACACCCGCCACTGCGGTCGAGGTCGGTCAGACCTACTCGTTCCAGCCGAGCGCCTCGGATGCCGCCGCCGGGGGCACCCTGACGTTCGCGATCGCAGGCAAGCCGTCGTGGGCCACGTTCAACCCTGCGACCGGCGAACTGAGCGGCACGCCGACCGCGGCCAACAGCGGCACGTATACGGGCATCGTGATCAGCGTGGCCGACGGCGCATCGAGCGCCTCCCTGCCAGCGTTCTCGATCACAGTCACCTCCGCTCCGACCATATCCGGGACGCCGGGCAGCGGTACCGAAGTCGGCAAGGCCTACTCGTTCACTCCCACTGCCTCCGCCAGCTCCGGTGGCAGGCTGACATTCACCATCGTCGGCAGGCCGGGATGGGCGAACTTCAATAGCTCGACGGGCCAGCTGAGCGGTACGCCGGCGGTCGCGGATGTCGGCAGTTACTCCGGAATCGTGATCAGCGTGAGCGATGGAGTCGCCAGCGCGTCTCTGCCTGCCTTTACGATCATGGTCGTAGCCGGCCCGCAGATCTCCGGGACGCCGGGGACGAGTGCGACGGTGGGCGCGGGCTATTCGTTCACGCCGACGGCAAGCGATCCGGCGGGCAACGGCCTGACGTTCTCGCTCACCCACGCGCCCTCATGGGCGAACCTCAACATTGCGACCGGGCAGCTCAGCGGTACGCCCGCAGCGACGGACGTTGGGACCTATGTGGGCATCGTGATCAGCGTGACCGATGGGGTGGCGAGCGCCTCCCTGCCCGCTTTTGCAATCACGGTGAACGCTGCGGGGGTCAATCCCACGGTGAGCCTGAGCGCAAGTCCGACCACGGTCAGCACGGGTGGGTCGTCCACGCTGAGCTGGTCCTCGACCAGTGCGAGCAGCTGCACAGCCTCGGGCGGCTGGTCCGGGAGCGAGCCCACTGGCGGCAGTGCGAGCACCGGTGCGCTGAGTGCCACCACGACCTATACGCTCACCTGCAGAGGGCCCGGCGGCAGCGCCAGCCAGTCGGTGACAGTTAACGTCTCCGCTCCGGTCAACCCGACAGTGAGCCTGAGCGCGAGTCCAACCACGGTCAGCAGCGGCGGGTCCGCGATGCTGAGCTGGTCCTCAACCAACGCGAGCAGCTGCACGGCTTCGGGCGGCTGGTCCGGAAGTGAGCCGACGAGCGGCAGTGCCAGCACGGGGGCGCTGAGTGCCACGACGACCTTCACACTCGCCTGCAATGGCCGTGGCGGCAACGCCAGCCAGTCCGTGACGGTCAGCGTTTCCGCCCCTCCAACAGTGGGCCTGAGCGCAAGTCCCACCACCGTCAGCAGTGGTGGGTCAGCGATGCTGAGCTGGTCATCGAGCAACGCAAGCAGCTGCACGGCGTCAGCCGGCTGGTCGGGGAATGAGCCAACGAGCGGCAGCGCCAGCACGGGGGCGCTGAGTGCCACGACCAGCTATACACTCACCTGCAGCGGAGCCGGCGGAAGTGCGAGTCAGACCGTGACGGTCAACGTCTCCGCGCCGCCCAACCCGACAGTGAGCCTGAGCACGAGTCCAACCACGGTCAGCAGTGGCGGGTCAGCGATGCTGAGCTGGTCATCGAGCAACGCAAGCAGCTGCACGGCGTCAGCCGGCTGGTCGGGGAATGAGCCAACGAGCGGCAGCGCGAGCACGGGGGCGCTGAGTGCCACGACCAGCTATACACTCACCTGCAGCGGAGCCGGCGGAAGTGCGAGTCAGACCGTGACGGTCAACGTCTCCGCGCCGCCCAACCCGACGATCTCGGGTACGCCGGCCACGAGTGTTACGGCCGGTACGGCCTACTCCTTCCAGCCGATGGCGAGCGGACCTTCGGGCACCACGCTTTCGTTCTCCGTCGCGAACAAACCGTCGTGGGCGACGTTCAGTATTGCCACCGGTCAGCTCAGCGGCACGCCGGCGGCAACGGATGTGGGGACTTACTCCGGCATCGTGATCAGTGTCAGCGACGGGTTCACATCCGCTGCGTTGCCGGCCTTTTCCATCACCGTGGCTGCCGCGCAGCCTCCACCGGGCAACGCCACTCTCAAATGGACTGTGCCGACGTTGAACACTAATGGCACGCCCCTCACGGACCTCTCGGGCTACACGATCAGCTACGGGACGAGTTCCACGGAGCTCACTCAGTCGATCACAATCACTAGCCCCACCCCAACCACATACACGATCGCGGGACTGGCCGCAGGAACCTGGTACTTCGAGATCGCCGCGAATGCGAGCGATGGGACGCAGAGCGCGCCGTCAAACATAGCGAGTAAGATGATCAACTGAGTGCGCGCGGGTCGGCTAATCCTCCACGTTGCGCCAGCGGATCTGTACGCGGCGCGCCTGCAATCCGGTTAGAGGGATGGACTTTGGCGAGCGCTCCGCCAAGCGGGCACAGGTGCCTATTGAGCAGGTAGAGGCGGTGAAGGCCTTGGCGGGCGAGCGGATCGCCGTAGCGATTGATCTGCGTCAGCACCGGGCAACGACGTGGCGATCTGCTGTCACTCAAGCGTGACCAGCTCACAGATGCAGGGATAGTGTTCAAGCAGTCCAAGACTGGGGCTGGCGTGCTGATCGAATGGAGCCCGGATCTACGGGCGATAGTTGAGCGAGCCAAAAAGCTCGCCCCGCAGATCCCCGGCGACTACCTGATCCGCACCAAGAAGGGCAAGCGGTACAGCGCTGCAGGCTTCTCGGCAATTTGGCAGCAAGTGATGGCGAAGCATGTGAAGGCCGGAGACCAGCGCTTCAGCTTCCACGACCTGCGGTCGGTGTCAGCGGACGGAGCAGCGACTGCCGAGGAAGCACAGGCCAGGCTCGGCCATGCCAGCGTCACGACCACTAAGCGGCACTATCTGCGACGGCTCACAAGAGCCAAGTCGAGGCGCTGAGCGAGTGTCCCGGACAGCCAAAATATTCAACACTGGCCCGAATATTCAACACTCGACGCGTGTAAGTTGGCGCGCCCGGAGAGATTCGAACTCCCGACCTCCTGGTTCGCAGTGTTCGCAGACCGGTATCGGCCCAATAGCAGTCCTAGCTGCCTCTCAAATCGCTGTCGGAAAGCGGACGTCGACATAACGCCGCAGTCCAATGGCGTTCGCGGCCAGCCCCCAAACTGACTATCGAGATCACGGTCAGTCGCTCTTCGCCTTATCCATCATCGCATCCTGCAGCTTCTTGATGTCCGCGGGCGACAACCAAAGGGGTCAATACCGGGTCTAAGCGATCGCTAGACCGAGGCGCGGGGAGCCCGCCGTGGCCTCAAGCTGTGCCGTCGTCGGACCAAAGGTACAGTTCCGCCGCGACCGCAGGAGGGCGGACAATAGTTCCACTCGTTTCGCGCGCCATATTGAACTGGATTCCTACGAACGCCGGCGCGG
>Ga0210407_10003161_pt1 | contig 13552 bp, 13 predicted proteins | sample IncBWC27MmetaG_FD_150860 | JGI IMG/M metagenome (GOLD analysis project Ga0210407, IMG submission 150860) | Forest soil microbial communities from Barre Woods Harvard Forest LTER site, Petersham, Massachusetts, United States - Inc-BW-C-27-M | ecosystem: Environmental > Terrestrial > Soil >... | reverse complement strand
TGCGCGACGTCCGCAATCTCACTTTGCCAAGCGGCATCTTCCGTCTCAAATTCATGGACATCGCCGCCACGGTAAATCCCGCAACGGTCCATTTCCGCTCGCTCACCGATCCCGATAAGCTTGGCGTCATCGAACAAAATTACGAATACGATCTCCTCGAGCCCGCCAAGCTCCTCCACAAATACGTCGGCAAAGAAGTGACGCTAGTCCGCTCTTACCAGGACAACGGCACCACGAAGCACGAGGAAATCAAAGCCACTCTGCTCTCCGACAACAACGGCCAGGTCTGGCGAATCGGCAACGACATTGTTACCGGAACGTATGCCGAGAGCTACCGCTTCCCGGAGGTCCCCGCCAATCTCTATGACCGCCCCACACTTGTCATGTCGCTTGAAAATTCCGGCCAGCACAAACAGCAGATCGAGGCGTCTTACCTGGCCAACAATCTGTCCTGGAATTCCGACTACGTCCTAACGGTAGCCCGCGATGACAAAACCGCCGACCTCGATGGCTGGGTCACCCTCGTCAACAACAGCGGCACGGCCTTCCACAACGCGCGTCTCCAGTTGGTCGCCGGCGATCTGAACCGTCTCCCGGCCAATGCACGAAGAGAAATGATGGACATGGCGGTGGTGGCCAAATCTGCCCCCGCCGCCCCTCAATTCCAGCAGGAGAATTTCAGCGAATACCATCTCTATACACTCGGCCGCCGCACCTCCGTCGAAGACAAAGAAACGAAACAGATCAGCCTTCTAGCAGGCACTGGCGTCCCGGTTGAAAAAATCTTCGTCGTCAACGGCCAAAACTACTACTACCACAATCGCCAAAACCCCGGCTCACCAATCAAAGACTCCGTCATGGTCTTTTACAAATTCAAAAATGACGAAAAAGCCGGCCTCGGCATCCCCATTCCCGCCGGCAACGTCCGCGTCTACCAGAAGGACTCCAAAGGCGGCATTCTCTTCGTCGGCGAAGACCGCATTGACCACACCCCCAAGAACGAAAACATCTCCGTTCACATCGGCAACGCCTTCGACGTCGTCTGCGAACGCAAACAGATCGACTTCAAAAGCATTTCCTCCAATGTCTGGGAAATGGAATTCGAAATCACCCTGCGCAACCACAAGGATTCGCCAATCACCGTCCAAGTCAACGAACCCATCGGCGGCGACTGGGAAATGCTAAATGCAAGCTACAAATACACAAAAACGAGTGCCTGGGCCGCCCAATTCAACGTCCCCATAGACAAAAACGGCACTTCCGTCCTGCGCTACCGCATCCGCGCCCACTGGTGAATCATGGCATCCTCTTTGCACAAGTCGGGGCGCAGCACGCTGCGCCTCGACTTGCCACGATTCGGTCCTTTCCTCCTGGCTCTTGAGTTTTCTTGGTCTCCCAAATCGCCCCGCTCAATCCGCTTCGGCCACAAATATCATTTCTGGAGACCCATCCTCGAGCGGCGACCGATCAAAATCCCCATAAACCGCGCTAACCCGAAACCCGCACCGCGCCAGCAAATGCTCCACCTCATACCGGAAAAAATATCTAAGCGTCCACGCAAACACCAACCTCTCCTCTTTCCCACGCGCATCGGTGACATAAAAAATCATCTCCACATCATTCCGTTGCTTCGCCCGATGAAACGCCGTTACCCGCTCCATAATCCTCACCCGCCGCCCGTCCGGCATCGAGTATTCCGCCACCAACCCTTCCTGCTGATAAGCCGGGTCATGCATCCGCTCCGCGTCGGTCTGAAAAACATCTAGAATCAGCCGCCCTCTCCGCTCTCCGGTTCGCCTTGGATCGGCCCACAGGTGTTTCCGCACGGATTCGAGGCACGACGTTTGGTCTTGGAGTTCCAAGAGATGCTGCATGGGCCGGAACGGAATAATGATCAGACGAAATTTTTCGCCAAGATCGAACCGTACCATGTTGCCCTGCACTAGATGCACCCGCTCACGCGCCTCGGTCGGCAACCTCGCCCGCTTCTGGTTGCACCGCTCCAGCATCCGCTCGGAAATATCCAGCCCCGTAACCGGGTGTCCGGCCTCCGCCAGCGCCAAAGTAATCCGCCCCGTCCCGCAACCCAATTCAAGCACCGGATCACCAAATTCGTCGACTGCATCGCGGTAAAACGCAACATCCCCCACGCGCTCCCGCACCATCGGCGACTCGTCGTAATAATCCGCAATAAACCCGTCGTAAAGCGCTGAACTCACGACCATTCCTTCCGAGATCCAACAAAGCCCGCTGCTTGCTATGCACCCTTCACTGCCCGCTACTCGTTACGCTCTCCTCACTCAAGACCGCATCCGCCTCAATCTCGACCAACATCTCCGGCGAAATCAACTTGCTCACTTCCACCATGCTGGTCGCCGGCCGGATGGCCCCAAAAAACTCCCCATGCGCCCGACCAATCTTTTCCCACTCCGCAATGTTGGTGACAAAAATCCGAGTCCGCACCACATCCTTCAACGCAGCTCCCGCCTTCACCAACGCCGCCTCGATGTTCCGAATCGTCTGGATAGTCTGCGCGTACGCGTCACCCACTCCCACAATCTTGCCGTCCGGCCCGGTAGCCGTAGTCCCCGAAACCGCTAGGACATTTCCGATGCGCACCGCCCTCGAATACCCCACAATCGGCTCCCACGCCGTCCCGCTCGAAATATTCTCCCGTGGCAAATGAGTCTCCTTGGCCTCCTCTTGCTGTGTCACCGCGAGGCCGCATGCTAAACTGAAAGGATTATGGCACAGCCTCAGCACGATGTTCTCGCAGGGCGTCCCGGAAAACTTCATGCTCTGTAACAACATTCTGGAAGCCATCGGCCGCACACCGCTGGTGCGGCTCAATCGCATCAACCAGGGCCTCAAGCCACAGATCTACGTGAAAGCCGACTACACCAATCCCGGTGGCTCGGTGAAAGACCGCATCGGCGTCACCATGATTGACGACGCCGAAAAGCGCGGCCTCCTCAAACCCGGCGGCACCATCATTGAAGGCACGAGCGGCAATACCGGCATGGGTCTGGCTCTGGTCGCTGCGGTCCGCGGCTACAAGATGGTATTCACCATCACGGACAAGCAGTCCAAGGAAAAAGTCGATCTCCTCAAAGCCCTCGGCGCCGAAGTCATCGTCTGCCCCACCGCCGTCGAACCCGATGATCCTCGCAGCTACTATTCGGTGGCCAAAAAACTCGCCCGCGAAATTCCCAATTCCTTCTATCCCAATCAATACGACAATTCCATGAATCCCGAAGCTCATTACCTCTCAACGGGCCCCGAAATCTGGGAAGACAGCCAGGGCAGAATCACGCATTTCGTCTGCGGCATGGGCACCGGCGGTACCGTCAGCGGTGTCGGAAAATATCTCAAGGAAAAAAATCCCGCCGTCAAAATCATCGGCGTCGATCCCTTCGGCTCGCTTTACTACGATTTCTTCAAGAGTGGCGAAACCATCAAGCCAAAGACCTACGTAGTCGAAGGCATCGGCGAAGACTTTTTCCCGAGCACCATGAATCTCAAAATCCTGGACGACGTCATCCAGGTCCACGATGAGGAGTGTTTCGTCTTCGCCCGCCGCCTGGTAAAACTGGAAGGCCTTTTCACTGGCGGTTCCGGAGGCGGCTGCATCTCCGCAGCCTTCCGCGTCGCGAAAGATCTTGGCCCTGAAGCTTTCATTGTCGCCTTCCTGCCCGATACCGGCATGCGCTATCTCAGCAAAGTTTACAACGACGAATGGATGCGCGAGCGCGGCTACGTCGAAGCCGCCGTTCGAATCACCGCCGCCGAAGTCGTCCACGCCAAACATAAAGCCGGCAGAGTCCGCGAGCTAGTCATCGCCCGCCCCTATCAAACGGTCTTCCACGCTCTAAAAACCATGCAGGAGCAGGACATCTCGCAAATTCCCGTCTTCGAAGAAAATATTCCCATCGGCACCATCTACGAAGATCAGATTCTCACCATGGCGCTCCAAGGCAAAGACCTGCGCAAACTCGTCGTCCGCGAAGTCATGAGCAAGCCGCTCCCGCGCATCCCCGCCACTTCGCCCGTCGAGCGCGTCACCTACATTCTCAGCCACGAAAATCCCGCCGTCTTCGTGGAAATGGACGGCACTAAATTCGAAATCCTCACCAAATACGATCTAATGAGCACCGTCGCCAGCCTCATGGAACAAAAACGCTAAGGAGCAGATGTGCCGGGAACTCTTCCAGGGTATCTAGGTGTGGCCGCATTCGCGAGCGTCAAATTGGCCGGCTACTCCCTCGCCGTTTCAGGCGTCAAACGTTTCGAACCAGCGAACGACTAATGAAAATCTTCGACTTCAATGAACGGCTGAAAGATTCGATCCTCATCGCGGATGGCGCGATGGGCTCGATGCTGCACGAAGCTGTCGGCACGCAGCGCTGCTTCGATGAGCTAAACGCCACGGAGCCCGAAGCCGTCTTCCGCATCCACCAGGCGTATATCGAAGCCGGCGCGCAAATCATCGAGACCAACACGTTTGGCGCGAATCGCTTCAAGCTCGCCCCGCTCGGCCTCGCCGACGCAGTGCAGCGCCTCAATTCACGCGGCGTGAAACTCGCTCGCGAAGCACGCGAATCCGCTTCCCGCGACGTCCTCATCGCCGGCTCGATTGGTCCGCTCGGCCTCGGTGTGCAATCCCGGCATCCTTCTCCCGACGAAATTCAGGACGTCTTCCACGAGCAGAGCCTCGCTCTCGAAGAGCGCGGCGTCGATTTTTATATTCTCGAAACTTTTTCTTACATCGAAGAAATTCTTCTGGCCGTCGATGCCATCCGTTCTTTCTCCGGCTTGCCTATCGTCGCGCAGCTCACCTACACCGAGGAGGGCACCACCCACGGCGACCTGCGCCCCGCCGGTGCCGTCGCTCAACTCAAAGAAAAAAACGTCCAAGTCATCGGCGCGAACTGCACGCTCGGCCCGCAACCTTTACTGAACATCCTTCGCGAGCTCACCGCTGTCGACGACCTCCGCGTCAGCGGCATGCCCAACGCTGGTTTGCCCAAACGCGAAGGGGATCGCATCGTGTATCCAAAATCTTCGCCAGAGTATTTCGCTCTTTTCGCCCGCGAAGCCGCCGCACTCGGCGTCCGCATTCTTGGCGGCTGCTGCGGTACCACGCCCGCGCACATTCGCGCCATGGCCGATGCTGTCAAGTCATTGCGGCCGTCAAAGTCCTCCGCCGCGCATCACTCCGTCGAAGTCGTCGTAAAACCTGCACCCGTTTTGCAGCGTGAACCGGAAAGCAAATTCTGGAAAAAACTTCAAGCCAAGGAATTCACAGTCTGCGTTGAAATCGATCCGCCGAAGGGCCTCTCGCTCGATCGTATTTTCGAGCAGGTCGACAAAATCATGGCCTCAAAAAAAGTCGACGCCATCGACATCAACAGCGGCGCGATGGCTCGCGTCGGTATGGACGCGCTCATCACCGCCGGAGCGCTCGAAGCGCGCGGCGTCGAAACCGTTCCGCACCTCACCACGCGCGACTTCAACATCATCGGCTTGCAAGCCGTGCTGCTCGGCGCGTGGACCGTCGGCGGCGTTCGCAATGTCCTGGCCATCACCGGTGACCCGCCTGCCGTTGGCGACTATCCGGAAACCAGCGGCGTCTACGAAGTTGATTCCGTCGGCCTGGTCAAAGTTCTCAGCCGGCTCAATCAGGGCACGGACTGGGCCGGCAAAACTCTCGGCGGCGCCACGAATTTCACCATCGGAGTTGCGGTCAATCCCGTCGCCGACGATCTCGACGGCGAAATCGAGCGCTTCCAAGCCAAAATTGAAGCGGGCGCGCATTTCGCGATGACCCAGCCCATTTTCGATCCCCAACACTGGCACGCCTTCGTAAAAAAACTTGGCGGCAAACCTGCTATCCCCGTGCTCGTCGGCATCTGGCCGCTCAACAGTTACAAGCAAGCGCTTCGTCTAAACAACGAAGTTCCCGGTATCGTCATTCCGCAGCAGGTTCTTGTGTCTCTCGAGTCTGCTGGCGCTGCCGCCCGCGACCGCGGGTTCGACGTCGCTCGCCAAATGTTAGCGTGGTCTCGCACGGAACTTGCTGGCGCCTATCTCATTCCTCCGTTCAAACGCTACGAAGAAGTTCTCGACATCCTGTAGCAAGTTTTCGTTCATTCGACTCGACTCTGTTTCCTCGCTACTCTCCGCAAAATCGGCGTCAAAGTCACATACAGCAGCGCTACAAACGCGGGCGCAATCAAACACCACACCAGTGCTGCGTGCCAGATGGTGGTCCATAAAGATCGCACCGCGCTCCAGAAACCGGCGTGGGCCATGGCCAAAATCTGGGCGACGGACAGCGGCAGGCGTGGTGCGCCAAACAACTTTTCTCCCGCCCGGAAAAACGGAATGAGCAGCGCAATCTGCAAGGGATACACAAAATAGTTCACCATCTGAATCGCCGGCAAATTCAGCCGCCAAATGAAAGCCACCAGAGCGCAAAGCGCGGTCGTGGTGCCCAGCACGGGAAAGATTCCCAACGCCACGCCGAGCGCAAGGCTCAGCGACATTTTCTCCGGCGTCACGCCTTGCCGCAGCAACTCCAAGATCAGCAGCCTAATCCGCCGCCAAAAAAGTCCTTCTTTCACTCCGCGATTCCGCTCCACCGACAACGTCCTCGCTTCCATCATATTCGGAAACCAGTTTTCTCGGCGACGCTTGGTGTTCTGCTGCGATGAGAGGCTTGCGGAGTTTCGGCCAGCGACCTATGCTCCGTGCTTCTCTAGGAGGGAGAGCGACGATGACGAAGAGCTATCGCTCGGTGGTTCGAGGTCTGCTGCTGATCCTGTTGTTTGCACTGGGGGTGCGAACGGCGAGGCAGACGAAGGCGGCTGAGGGGCGCGAGGCGGACCAAGCCGCAATAACGGGGGTGTTGAGCGCGCAGCAAGCGGCTTGGAATCGCGGCGATGTGGACAGGTTCCTGGGGGGCTACTGGCATTCGCCGGAGCTAACGTTTTCCGGGAGCAGCGGAGTCTCGCGCGGATGGGACGGGGTGATGGCACGGTACAAGAAGAACTATCCGGACCGGGCGGCCATGGGACAGCTCGATTTCTCAGAGCTGGAGTTCCGGTTCCTGGGGCCGGACGCGGCGCTGGTGCTGGGACGCTGGCATCTGAAGCGAGACCAGGGAGATATTGGCGGTGTGTTTTCGCTGGTGTGGCAGCGGTTTCCGGGAGGATGGAAGATCGTTCATGACCATACCAGCGCCGTGGAGCAATAGCCTCGCGGGTTTACAGAGGAAAGTGTTTGGCGCTCCCAGAAAGGGGAGATTGCCAACAACTCTTTTCCCGTCAAGCACTTCCGCGCTCTTCTCGAAAACATCGGTCCGTAAATCCTTGCACCGGCCAGTTTCGAGAAAAATACCGGGGGTACACCAATCGTTTGCTACTCGTCTTGCTCTGAAAAGAATCACCGCACGCGGCCGTGCCGGGTCGAGTGACCTAATCATACTTTGCGACAGAAGATGCGGAGATAGTTTCGTTCAGGTTTTCCATTTCTCGTCTTTCTCGATACTCTCTCGAACGCGGAATGCGGTGATCTTGCCGATCAGCTCGAGCGGCAGCGGCTTCTCCAGCGGAAACTGGATCGAGCCTTTGGCCGTCACAAATTTCGAAAGTTCCTTCGCGAAGGCGCTCACCGCTGAGGGCGTGGGATAGAAGCCGATGTGCGTCTTGTGTGCGGCGAAGGTGACCAGAATCCTCCGATAGGAAAAGGCGGGCATCCCCCACTTCAGGCTTTCCTTGGCCTCGGGCGCAGATTTGCGAATGCACGCCAGCATTTCACGCAGTTTCTTCTGTGCCTCTTTGGGGGCGGCATCGATGTACTCGGTGATGCTTTTAGGCCGCGCTTTTGTTGCCGTCACGGCTTTATTTTATCAACTCTCCCAAGGATGCTCCAATCGCTATTTGAACGATAGAGCGACCCGCGGCCGAAGCCCGCATGCAGGACCGTCACCCAAGATGTCCAGAAGCCGTTTCAAAAACCCTCCGGTAGACGATCAGGAAGCAGGCGATCGGAAAGAATGCGCCCGTAAGTCGCGAGCGAGCGGTCATAACGGACGACCAGTTGGCGGAGGCTTGGGTTAGTGGTTTGCTTCGATTCGAGCGATACTGGCGCGAGCAGGTGTAAAGCCCTTAAGCGTCAAGTGGATGGAGCCGAAGACAAAGGCTCACAATCGGACCCGGCATCAGCGAGAGCCGGGCGTCCTACGACGGTGGTACTAGCGGGCTATTGGAGCGGGAGAGCCGTTTGGGCAGAATGTGGGTAGAGGCAACCTGAAGATGTTCGCAGCTATGCTACTGGCGATCTCCATCGTTGCGCTTTCGCAGTTTGCCCTGTACTACTGGCGGGCGATTCTGGCGGGAGCGGCGGCGCAGCCGGTTTCTGACCGGGTTTTGGCTGCGGCTAATCTTGACGCCGGGCGGATGAAGGGGCGGGATTTCGAGAAGTTGGCTGGCTTGCACGAGTTGACGCCGGAACTGGGTGCTGGCGGCGACAGGTTGACTTTGGTCCGGGCTTATTACCGGATTGTGGAAGGGCTTGGCGCGCTTTCTGGTGTGCGGTTGCCTTCGGTGGCGGAGTGGTGCGAGCGCGAGCGCTTGACCTGCGCGCGGTATGCGGCGGTACAAATTGACCGGCGGTTGCAGGTGAATTTGGCGCTGGTGGCGGCTTTGCGGTCTTGCTGAAGCAAGAAATAAGACTCCCCGAATAGTTTCTGTTGCTCCCCTCTTGAAGATTTCCGTTTTGGGCTTCCACCGATAGAGCAAGTTCGATTCTCCTTGTTCCAAACATCTAAATCGCTTCGTTCGGCTGGAATTTTCAACGGGGGTTCCTTTTCCGGTGGCCTCGCGACAGCCCTCCTGGGCTCCCTGTTCCTAGCTTAGCTAAGCTAGGACTGCGAAAAGCGCCCAGGCACTCCCTGCCCTGCCGCGGATAGAACAAGAATCTAGAAAGGCAACAGCGCAGGGCCTTATATTAGGCCCTATATCCCCGGCCTAAGACGACGAGGTTTTACGGCCATGGTTGGTAACCTTTTTGGCGTTTGACGGTACTCACCTATGAAAGAGCAGGAACGGGCCGAAACGGAAAATGACCAGGCGATGAAGTTGGCTCCGGACGAGGATTTGATGCTCGAAGTGCGCAATGGGTCGGGCGCGACGCTAGGGGTGTTGTTCGACCGGTATCACGCGCCGCTCTTTAACTTTTATTCGAAGCTGACGGGGGATCGGACGCTTAGCGATGATTTGGTGCAGGAAGTTTTTTTGCGAATTTTGAAGTACCGGCAGAGTTATCAGCCGGGGACGCCGTTCCGGGCTTGGATTTACCAGATTGCGAGGAATGCACGCGTGGATCATTACAGGAAGACGCCGCGGCACATTAGCTTTGAACCGGACATGGTGGCGCCGGTGATGCCGAAGGATTCGGCGCAGCAACTGGAGGAGACCGAGCTGTTGCACCGGGCTTTGATGCAGATGCCGGAGGAGAAACGGGAGATTCTGGTTTTGAGCCGGTTTCAGGAGTTGCGTTACGAGGAGATTGCGCGGTTGTTGGGGTGTGAGCTTGGGACGGTTAAGACGCGCATTCATCGGGCCATTCAGGAGCTGCGGCAGAATTTTAAACAGTTGGAGCGCGGGCTTGCGCCACGGGAGGCCGGGCCGGCGGTGGTGAAAACGATTCCTCCCCGGAGGTTCGAAAATGAAATGTGAAGAGATTGCTGAACTCCTGCCGGATTATCTGCAGGGGAGCCTGAAGGCCCCCCAGGACCACTTGGTGGAACAGCATATCGAAGAGTGCGCCGATTGCCGCGAAGACGTGACGATTTGGAAGAAGCTGTCGCTGCTGCCCTCGGAGCAGCCTGGCGCGGGGTCGCGCGAGCGGTTTGAAGCGATGCTCGATGCCTACCAGACAGGGCGCAACGAAAAGCCGTCGGCGGACCGGGAGAAGCGCAGGTCCGTGTGGAACTGGTTGCGTTCGCCGGCGGGAGCGGTGGCGTGGAGCGCGGCGCTGCTGGTGATCGGGATTTTTGCGGGCAATTATTTGGGGAGCAAAACAACGCACTCGAACACTGGCCAGGACGAGATAGCGGCGATGCACACCGAGTTGACGAACATGAAGCAATTGGTGGTGCTCTCGATGTTGCAGCAGCAGTCGGCCAGTGAGCGGCTGCAGGCCGTGAGCTACAGCAGACGGGAAGACCAGCTTGATCCCCAAGTGATGTCCGCGCTGGTGCACACGCTGCGTTATGACGGCAGCGTGGATGTGCGGCTGGCGGCGCTGGATGCTCTGAGCAGGCACGGGGGGCAGCCGCAGGTTCACAAGGGAGTTGTGGATGCGCTGCAGGAGCAGCAGTCGCCTCTGGTGCAGGTGGCGTTGATCGACTTGATGGTGGAATGGCGCGATCCGGACACGGCACAGCGGTTGCGCAATTTTGCGCAGACGCCGAATTTGAATCCTACGGTGCGGCAGCGAGCGGACTGGGCTTTGAGCAAATTGAACTGAGGAGTAGGGCATGCGCAGAAAACCTTTGTTTGCGGTACTGATGGTGTACTTGGCGGTGGCGCTTCTCTTGCCGGTTTTGCCGGCGAGCAACCTGGCTGGCGCTGGCTGGCGTCCGCGGAAGAGCACCTTGAGGTCACTGTATTCGGTGTTGGAGCCGGAGACCGTTTCAGCAAAGGGGCGAGATGACGACGACCGCTATTTGGCTTCGCGGGACGAGGAAAAAATACAGAAGTCGTTTACCTTGCCCGCTGCGGGACAGAAGTCCCTGGAAATTGACAATGTGTGGGGATCGATCGAAGTGGTTGCGGACACCACGGACAGGGTGGAGATGACGGTGGCCAGGACGAACCGGGCGGAATCGAAAGAGAAGCTGGAGCGGGCGAAGAAGGAAGTGACTCTGGACGTTACGCAGGAAGAGGGCGCGCTGAAGCTGTATGTGAATGGGCCGTTTCGATGTAAGTGCGACGATTGCCGTCATTCGCCGGACGACGAGGGGTATCGGGTCAAGATGGATTTCACAGTACACGTGCCGCGCGACATTGATATCAGGGTGAAGACGGTGAATGAGGGGCGTGTCAAGGTGAGCAACGTCAACGGAAGGTTTGTGGTGCGGAATGTGAACGGGGACATCGAGATGGATAACCTGGCGGGGTCGGGCACGGCACGAACAGTGAACGGACCGGTAATCGTGTCGTTCCGGCAGAACCCGCGTGAGAATTCCGAGTTCAAGACGGTGAACGGAAACATCGAGCTGCGTTTCGCGCATGATTTGTCGGCAGACTTCCGGTTCAAGACCTTCAACGGAGGCGTCTACAGCGATTTTCCGGTGACGGCCTCGCCGGTGCACGCCATTCGAGAAGAACGGCGCGGCGGGAAAATGGTTTACCGGGCGGACCGCTTCACGGAAGCGCGGGTGAATTCGGGCGGTCCAGAGATTCAGATTGAAAATCTAAATGGAGACATTCGCATTCTTGAAAATCATGAATAACCAAATATATCGGATTGGGCGTGTTTTGGCGGTGGCGGCATTGTTCGGCGCGGCCGTGATTGCGCCGTGCGCGCGGGCGGAGTCTCAAGCGCAGTCGGGAAGCGACCGCGTGTCGGTGAATCTGAGCGATCCGACGCGGCCTGCATTCGTGAAAGCGAGTTCCGTGAACGGCAGCATCACGGTGAAGGCTTACGAAGGCAAGGAAGTGATTGTGGAAGCGCGGGGACGGAATGAGGAAGGCGAAAAACCTTCCAGCGGGCCGAAGCGGTTGAACATTTCGACGACGGGATTGACGGTGGAGGAAGAGAACAATGAAGTGCGCATCAGCACGGAGTCTTACGCGCGCACCATTGACGTAACGATTTCGGTCCCTGTGCATACCTCGGTGAAACTGCGGGCGGTGAATGACGGAGACATCGTGGTGACGGGCGTCGACGGCGAATTGGATGTGGATGACATAAACGGAGCGGTGACGCTGAATAACGTGTCCGGGAGCGCGGTGGCCCATGCGTTGAACGGGCACGTGCACGTCACGTTCGCAAAAGTGAATGCAAAGCCCATGGCGTTCAGTTCGTTGAACGGAGATATTGATGTGACGTTTCCGGCGGACGTAAAGGCGAACGTGAGCATTCGATCGGACCGCGGAGATGTATTCAGCGATTTTGATGTGCAGCTACAGGCTTCCGCGCCGAGGCAGGTGGTGGAAGATGGGCGCGGGAAAGGCGGCAAGTACCGCGTGAAGATCGACAAGACCGTGCATGGAACGATCAATGGCGGCGGGCCCGAATATCAATTCACAAATTTCCAGGGGCAGATCTATATTCGCAAGGCCGGCAGCCCGCGCTAAGGCCGGCCGTTGGTCTTCCGGAGCCTGAAGATCCATGTACGCAGCCTCCCGTTCGGTGATTCATTTGCCGGTCAAGACTTCTTCTTCGTGGGTTTGGGTCTCAAGGTCTGGACATAGGCATAGCTCAGTTCGAGGTACTTGCGCAGGTCCTTTGTTTTCTTCAACAGGGAATCGGGAACAGTTACATACTCCTTCATGACAGCGCCGTAGGCTTCAAACAAGGTCGTCTTATACTTCTCGAGAAACTCTTCTCTCTCTTTTTCGGGAAGCCTTAGGGCCAACATCCCAGATGGGTTCAGATACGTAAACATATGGCCGTTCAGCGAGGTGTAGGGGTTAGCAGCGCCCTTGCGTTCAATTTTTGCATTGGTCGCAAGGAGTTTGTCATACAGCGCCTGTTTGTCGGCCGGGATGTTGCATTTTTTCTTAGTGCTCATGGCGCTTTTCCTCTCACGCAAAACGCGGGGTTCGCTAATAGGCCCAGCGAAGGAGGACGCCGCCGGTGGTATAACCCGCGCCAACGGTGACGATGAGCACCAAGTCGCCCTTCTGAAGGCGGCCTTGCTGGACGGCGTCGCACAATCCCAAAGGAATCGTACCTGCCGTGGTGTTGGCGTAACGGTCGATATTCACGAGGACTTTGGAGTCATCGATGCCGAGGCGTTCTTGCGCGGCGCGAATGATGCGCAGGTTGGCCTGGTGGGGGACAAGCAAAGCGAGATCATCCTTGGTGAACCCATTGCGTTCGAGAAGTTTCGTGGACATTTCCGCCATGCGGCGGGCGGCGTACTTGAAGACTTGCGAGCCTTCCTGATGGACGTAGTGCATCTTTCGCTCGACAGTCTCCGTTGTTGCGGGATGAAGCGATCCGCCGCCCGGCATGTAGAGGAATTGGCCGCCCGAGCCGTCGATATCATGTTCGAAATCGATGATGCCCTCGTGGCCGGCGGCGGATTCGAGGAGAATCGCGCCAGCGCCATCACCAAAGAGAATGCAGGTGGCCCGATCGGTGTAGTCCAGGATGGAACTCATCTTGTCGCTGCCGATGACCAGAACTTTCTTGTGCGCGCCAGAACCAACGAATTGCGCGCCTACCGTGAGGGCGTAGGCAAAACCCGAGCACGCGGCGGAAAGATCGAAGCCCCAGGCTTTTTTTGCGCCGATGCGATCCTGCACTAGACAAG
>Ga0210407_10003159_pt1 | contig 13562 bp, 9 predicted proteins | sample IncBWC27MmetaG_FD_150860 | JGI IMG/M metagenome (GOLD analysis project Ga0210407, IMG submission 150860) | Forest soil microbial communities from Barre Woods Harvard Forest LTER site, Petersham, Massachusetts, United States - Inc-BW-C-27-M | ecosystem: Environmental > Terrestrial > Soil >... | reverse complement strand
TTGGGCCATACGGATTTTTTCCCACTGATCCGAAAATCCTTCAGCCGCAGTTGGAAACGCGCAAGCTGAAGCTCCTGGCTTCGTTTGTGCCGGTGAAAATGACGGATCCGGCGGCGGGCCAGGCGGTGATGGAGAGAATTCGCAAGGTGGGAAATTTGCTCGCGACCTTGAAAGCGCCGTTCCTGGTGATTGCGGACGACCAATCGCCCGAACGCAACGCATTTTCCGGGCGCGCTTACGACAAAGAATGTCCCACGCTGAGCGCGGAGCAGTGGAAGCACATCGGGAAAATTGTGGCGGACGCGGAGAAGGTGGCGAACGAGTTTGGGCTGGACTTGGTATTTCATCCGCATGTCGCGACTTACGTGGAGACGCCGGAAGAGTGCGAGCGTTTTTACGACGCGACATCGCACACGAATGTGGGCTTGTGTCTGGATACCGGGCACTGCGTTTACGGCTATGGCGATTCCGTGAAAGAGGCGGAGAAATATAAGAGCAAGCTGCGGTTTGTGCATATCAAGGATTGCAACACGGCGGTGCTGGACGAGACGCGGCGCAACAAGTGGACATTTGAAGAGGCCATTGAGCACAAGGTCTTCACGGTAATCGGGCAAGGCAACATCGATTTTCCTGCGTTTTTCCGGACGCTGGTAAAGAATGGTTATTCGGGATGGTCGGTGGTGGAGCAGGACGTGAAATTCGGAGCAACTCCGATTCCGCCGGCGCAGAGTGTAGCAGCTAGTTTGAAATATCTGCGGGGAGTGGTGAATGATTTGGGAGTGGCGGCAGGAGCTCGCTAGGCGCTGATCTGGCAGACTGCCCCTTCGGGGGCTTACGCTCCGCCCCTCCGGGCACGGCATTGACGAGACAGGTTTCAGGATCTTGGGGAGAAGTTTGAATGAGGAAGCTGGGAGTTGGAGTGCTGGGCGTTGGGGAGATGGGCAAGCGGCACGCGGAGAATCTGCGGCGGCTGGTGCCGGAAGCGCGGCTGGTGGCGATTGCGGATGCGTCCGCGGAGCGTGCGCGCGCGGTGGCGAAGGAACTCGAGCTCGAGAATTGGTACAGCAGTCTGGAATCGATGCTGGAGCGCAAGGATTTGGACGCGGTGTTGATTGCCACGCCGGACAAATTTCACGCGCAGGCGGTGGAGACGGCAGTATGTGCGGGAAAAGACGTACTGTGCGAGAAGCCTTTGGCGCTGAACCTTGGCGACGCACGCGCGGCGCTGGACGCCGTGGCCAAAGCCGGGCGGCGGCTGCAGGTGGGATTCATGCGGCGTTACGATCCCCCTTATGCGGCGGCGATGAAACGAATTGAAGGCGGCGAAATTGGGATTCCGGTGATTTTCAAATCGGTTGGGCGCGATAAGGAAGCGGCTCCGATTGCGACGTACGCGTCGCGAATCAACGGAATGCTTTTCTACACGAACACGATTCACGATTTCGATTTGGCGCGCTGGATGATGCAGGACGAAGTGAGCGCAGTGCATGCTTACGCGACAACGACGATTCGGCCGGAACTGGCGATGTATGGAGACTTGGTAGCGAGCGTGGTGAATCTGACTTACCGCCGCGGCGCGATTGGGAATGTGGAGTCGCATTCACAAGCTGTCTACGGATATGACGTGCGCACTGAGATCGTCGGATCGAAAGGCTCGATCTTTGTCGGCAGCTTGCAACAAGCCCCGGCCGTTATTCTGTCGGCTCGCGGGGGCGAGCGGAGCCTGGCCGATCATTTTCTGACGAGGTTTGCGGATGCTTATTTGGCCGAGGCGCGGGATTTTGTGCACAACATGCTGCACGATCTTGCGCCGCGGGTTACGGGCGACGATGGTCTGAAAGCGCTGGCGATCGCGGTGGCGTCCGAACAATCACATCTGCAAGCAAGACCGATTGAGGTGGCGCTCACGGACGTGCGGGCGGCATCGTGACGCGCGACTCCCGGCGATAAAAGGATTCGGTGAATGGACGGACAGTATGACGCGCACTATTGACACTGCTTATAAGAGTCCCCTGCACAAAATGACGCAGATCACTCCGACCTGTTTGTGGAACGATTCCGCTTCGATCGAAGAGCTGACCTATTCGATCGAACACGGCGCGGTGGGCGCCACGTGTAATCCGGTGATTGTGGTCGGCGTGCTGAAGAAGGAGATGAGTTTCTGGAAAGGGCGCATACAGGAACTGATCAAAGAGCTTCCCACGCCGACCGAAGACGAGATCGCCTGGCAGCTGGTGCGCGAAATCTCCATCCGCGCCGCAGCTCTGCTCAAGCCGATCTTCGATGCGCAGCGCGGCAAGAACGGCAGGCTTTCGATTCAGACCGACCCGCGGCTTTTTCGCGACAGCCAAGCGATCGTGCAGCAGGCAATGGAATTCAGCCAGCTCGCGCCGAACATGATCGTGAAGATTCCCGTGACGCGCGCGGGAATCCCGGCGATCGAAGCGGCTACGTATCGCGGAGTCAGCATCAACGCAACGGTGTCGTTCACTCTGCCGCAGTGCATCGCCGTGGCCGAGGCTGTGGAGCGCGGCCTGCAACGGCGCGCGAAGGAAGGTAAGGAGATCGCGAGCATGGGTCCGGTGTGCACGCTAATGGTGGGGCGTTTGGACGACTGGCTGAAAATTGTAATGGAAAAAGAAAATATCACGATCGACCCGGGATATCTGGAATGGGCTGGAGTGGCGGTGCTGAAAAAGGCATATCGAATATTCAAGGAGCGAGGCTATCGCATCCGGCTGCTTTCGGCGGCGTTCCGCAATCACATGCACTGGAGCGAGTTCATTGGCGGGGACATGGTGATCTCGCCGCCGTGCGCGTGGCAAGTGCGATTCAATGCGAGCGATATCGAGGTGCGTTCGCGGATTGATGTGCCGGTGCGCGCTGAGATCGTGGAGGAGCTTTCCAGGAAGTTCGCGGATTTCCGGCGAGCGAACACGGAAGGCGGATTATCGGTCGAGGAATTCGATTCCTTCGCTCCGACGCGCCGGACTTTGCGCCAGTTCATCACCGCTTGTCACGATTTGGATGGGGTGGTGCGCGATATTTTGATTCCGAATCCGGAAGCGTAGTGACGCAGCCCGATGGCGGGCGCAAGTCCGGCGTTGCCACGCTAGAAATGGCGCACTGAAGTGCGCCGCCACAAAGACAAGAATCATCAGCTAAATTCATTTTTGAAACAGGAGACTGGCCCGTGGGAAAACTGGCGATCACCGGCGGCGAGCCCGTACGCACGACACCTTTCACGCCGTGGCCGATGGCCACGAAGCAGGAATTTGCCGCGCTGGAGGATGCTTTCACCAGCTTGAAATGGGGCGGCCAGCCATTTCCCGGCAAGTATGCGGATGCGTTTGCGAAAAAATTCGCGGCATTCCAGACCGCGAAGTATGGCCAATGCGTAAGCACCGGGACGGTGGCGATTGAGGCGTGCCTAAAGGCGATACAGATTCGTCCTGGGGATGAAGTGATCGTTCCGGCCTACACGTGGGAAGGAACGGTGGGGCCGGTATTGCTGCTGAACGCCGTTCCGGTATTCGTGGACGTGGATCCGGAAACGTATTGCCTGGACGCGAAGCTGATCGAGCGGGCCATTACGCCGAAGACGAAGGCGATTTTGCCGGTGCACCTGGGGATGCGTTTCGCGGATATGGATGAAATTTTGCGCATCGCGAAGAAGCACAATCTGAAAGTGATCGAAGATTGCGCGCACGCGCACGGCGCGCTGTGGAAGGGACAGGGCGCTGGCTCGATGGGAGATTTGGGAGCGTTCAGCTTTCAATCCAGCAAGCTGATCACGTCGGGAGAAGGTGGGGCGGTGATCACAAACACGCTGGAATACATGGAGTTGGTACAGAGCTATATCAACGCGGGGCGCGCCAGCCTGACAGACCAATATCACCACCGCATTATTGGTTTCAATCACCGGCTGAGTGAACTGCAGGCGGCAGTGCTGGGGCCGCAACTCGAGCGGCTACCGCAGCAGGCCGCGACGCGCGAAAAAAATGTGAAGCATTTCGAATTGCGGATGCAAAAGTTGGCTGCAATCAAACTGCTGAAGCCCGATCCGCGGATTACGCGCCTCGCGCCTTACGGCTTCATGTTCAAGTATTTTGCGAACAAGGCGAGCGATATTCCGCGCGCCGCGTTTGTCGGAGCGCTGCAATTGGAAGGAATTCCGTGCGACGGCCTTTTCTACGAGCCTGTTTACAAGAGTTCGCTGTTCCCATTGAATCCGGAGGACTTCCCTGCTCTGAGTTGGGGGCGGGAGAAGCCGCTGGATCTGCGGAATATGTATTCGTGCCCGGAGGCAGACCGCGCCGCTTATCACGAGGCTGTGTGGTTCCCCCATTACTTGTTCTTGGGCAGCGTGGCGGACGTGGATTCGATTGCGGATGCGATCGAGAAAGTGCTGGGCGCGAGCGAGGAATTGCGTGGTTTGGACCACAAGGCGATTCGAAATCAGAAACTGGGCCGGGCAGATCGCGAAAGTTAGTTTTGGCGCGCGAGTGAGCGTCTGAGGTTCGGCGATTTCCGCGTCATAAATGGCGCGCTAGAGTGCATCGTTACGAAAGCAAGAGCGCCCGGTGCCAGGGCTGCAAGTTCTTGGGAGACCTCCAATCTATGGGTGCGGGCAAAAAGGTCGGGTTCGCGGTGGTGGGCCTGGGTAACATCACGCAAGGATTTGTCCTGTCTAGCTTCGCGAAGTGCAAGAACGCAAAACTCGTGGCGGTGGTTAGTCGAGATAAAGCTAAGGCCGCGCGGGTGGCGCGCAAATTCAAGGCAAGCGCCCATTACAGCAACGAAGAGTACGCGGCGTGCCTCGCGAATCCTGAAGTAGAGGCCGTTTTCGTGGCGACACCGAACGGCCTGCACGAGTGTTTCACGGTGCAGGCAGCGCTGGCCGGAAAACATGTGTTGTGCGAGAAGCCGCTGGCGGCCACCGGTGAGCAGGCTGCGCGAATGGTGGCAGCTTGCCGGCAGAACCGCGTGCTGTTGATGACCGCGTACCGGAAATACCTCGAGCCCAGCACTCTTTACTTGAAGCAACTGATTCAGAACGGCGACCTGGGCCGAATTGACGTGATACATACCGCGTTCGGTGAATTGTATTCGCCGGGCAAGTCGTTGCCGTGGTTGGTGGATTCGAATCTGGCGGGCGGCGGGCCGCTGATGGATTTGGGCGTGTATTGCGTGAACACCACGCGTTGGCTGGTGGAAGAAGATCCGGTGGACGTGAGCGCGCAGAGTTGGGCGCGCGACACCGTGACGTTCTGGGACGTCGAGGAGGGCATTTCGTTCCGCTTGCGGTTCCCGACCGGGTTGGTGGTACAAGGGAGTGCGACTTATGGCGCAGTTTTGTCATCCTTTATATACGTGCAGGGGGCGAAGGGCTGGGCTTCGCTAACTCCCGCATTTCCGTTCGACGAGGTGCGGCAGCTAACGGGAAAAATCGGGAAGCGCGCGATTGATCGGACGTTTCCGATTATTGATGAGTTTGGACTGGAGATAAAGGAGTTCGCTTCGGCAATTCATAACCGGCGGCCGGTGGAAAGCGACGGCGTGCAGGGACATCGGGATATGGTAATTCTTGAGTCAATTTATAACTCCGCAAGAAAACAGAGGCCGGTTGTCATAAACTACTGAGGGTCGCGCGACGCATGTCGGCTGTTTGTTGACGAAGCGATACGGCCTTTTTGTTGTACAAGGCTGATACGAATGATTGCCACGAAAAAAGCGGGGCGCAAAAAGCCGGGCAAGACGGCGAGCATCTACGATGTCGCGAAATTGTCGCGCGTCTCCGTGTTCACGGTTTCCGCGGTGGTGAATCACAAAAGCCACGTCGGCGAAAAGCTACGCAAGCGCGTGGAGGCTGCGATTCGCAAGCTGAATTACCGTCCCAACCTGATTGCACGAAGCCTGGCAAATCAACGGACGCACACCATCGGAATGATCGTCCCGGATATCGCCAATCCCTTTTTCCCGATGGTGGTTCGCGGCGCCGAGGATGCCGCGCAGCGCCACGGTTACAATTTGCTGCTGTGCAACAGCGACGACAGTCTCGCGAAAGAAGAGAAATCCGTGGAGTTGCTGCTCTCAAAGCGTGTGGATGGAATTTTGCTGACGAAAGCCGCCGAGGATTTTCGGCCGTCGCTGCGGCAAATGATCAAAGAAGTGAATATTCCTTTTGTACTGGTGATGCGCACGTATCCGACTTTGACCAAGGATGCCGTGATTACCGACGACTACCAGGGCGCGTACGATGCGGTGTGCCACCTAGCGCGCTCGGGACGGCGGCGCATCGGATTGATCGGCGGTCCGCGAAAAGTAAGCAATGCGACAGCGCGCTGGGAAGGTTTTCGCGATGCGTTGAAAGCGGAAGGGCTCCCTTACGAACCCGAGCTGGATATCGAAGGCGATTACCGTATCGAATCCGGATTTCGCGCGGGGCATGCATTGCTCTCGCACCGGCCCGATGGAATCTATGTGGCGAATCACTTAATGACCGTGGGATTGCTGAATGCGGCGGAAGAAATGGGTTTGCGGTGCCCAGCAGATTTCGGCCTCGTGAGTTTCGACGATTATCCTTGGTTAGGAGTTTTTCGGCCGCGGTTGACGACGGTGGAATTACCGAAGCACCAGTTGGGGATCGAGGCAGCTGAGCTGCTGATCCGGCGCATTGCAGGAGATCGCAGCAAACCGGTGGTGAAGAAACTGGCGACGGAATTGCGCGTTCGCGAATCGTGCGGGTTTGCGCTGCATGTGTCGCGCCAACAATCGCTGGACCAGGAGCCAGGCAAAGCGAAGAGCGCTTCGAGTCGGGATAGGCGATAAAGGCGTTATATTTTCGTGATGCGATCTACGTTTCGCTGAAGTCGATTAATTTTGGCCTGCGTGTGAATCCCCGTGTTTTGTACCCGCCGTAGAGAATTCCTACCGCCAGCCAGGCAAGGCCGGCATATTTCGTCCAGGTTTGCAGGCTGATCAGCAGGATAAAACAAAAAACGAAGCCGAAGCCGGGGACGAAGGCGTCCGCGAAGAAGTTGCGATGCCCGATCGCTTCTCGCGACAACCAGAAATGACGGAAGGCAGCGAGATTCACGCCCATGAAGGCCAGCAGCGCGCCAAAGGTGACAACTTCCGCAGCGTGTTCCCACGGAATCGTGATCACGCCGATGTAGGCGAGAACGCCGATGATCCAGACGTTGTACACGGGATTGCTTTTCTTCGGGCTGAGGTAGCCGAAGATTTTTTTCGGCAGGACATCGTCGCGACCCATGCTGTAGAGCAAGCGCGACGCGCCCACATGTCCCGCAAGCCCGCAAGCGATGCTGGAAACGAGGAGCATGACGCCGTATGCGGCGAACAGCATGGGGCCGCTGGCCATCCTGGCGACATCCATAAACGCGGTCTCCGGATTTTGCAGCGTGGTGTAGTCCGGCCAGACGCGCTGGGCGAGATAGACTTGCAGGCCGCTGAAAAGTCCGGTGAAGAGGACGACGAGGACGGAGGCAAGCAGCACGTTGCGTTTGGGATTGTGGACTTCTTCCGCGAGAATCGAGACACCATCGAAGCCGATGAACACCAGCGCAGCGAGCGAAGTGCCCGCGGCGACGGCGCGGAGATTGAATGTGGCCGGATTGTAAATCGGATGCAGCGAGAATAGTCCGGTGAAGTGCTGGTGCAAGACGACGAAGCGAAAAGATTCGACGAGAAAAACGGTGGTGACGAGCAACATGAACCCGAGCAGGACTTCGTTGGTGCGCGCGGTGAATTTGATTCCCTGCACCGTGAGGATGGTAATCAAGCCGACAGTGACGGCCGCCAACATGGCGAACGGGACGCGCGGCGTCATACGCTGAATGGCCAGCACGGCGTACAGAGCATTCTGGATTGGCTGAAAAAGATATTCCAGAAACATGGCCCAGCCGATGACGAACCCGAAGTGCGGGTTCAGTTCCCTGCTGATATAGGTGTACACCGAACCGGCGGAGGGATAGACGCTGGCCATGCGGCCGAAACTGATGGCCGTGACGGACATCGCCACCATCGCGAGCAGAAGTGTCGCGACTGTGTGGCCATGCGAAAGAACCTGGCCCTCACCAAAGAGCGGGACCGCGGCGATTGGCGAGGTGAGGATGATGCCGTAATAAATCAGGTCCCAGAGGCTCAGCGCACGCTTGAGATGAGGATTCCTGGGTGCTGCGGTCTGCACTGCAACGGCGGATGTTTCCACCCTGACCTCTCTGTGCCCCAAGTTTCAAAGGAGACTCTTGTAACGACCAACCAACACTTTTGGCGGCGAACATGTTCGCTAAAAGAAAAAACGTTCTTTCTTGCGCGCTTCTTCGTAGCTGCGCCGCGCGGCTTTGACGGCGTCGCGCTCGGAAACTTCCGCGATGGGCACGTCCCACCAGGATTCGTAGCCGGGAACCCTTTGGTCGTAGGAGGTTTCGATGACGACCACCGAAGTGCGGCGCTGTTTGCGAGCTGCGGCTAGGGCTGCTTTCAGTTCGTCCGCGGTTTGCGCGCGAGCGATCCACGCGCCCAGGCTCGCGGCGTTGGCCGCGAAATCCACGGGGAGCAGATCGCCGTCATATTTGTCGCCGCGACGATAACGAAAGTTTGTGCCCATGCCTTCGTTGCCGCAGGCACGGCTGAGGCCGCCGATGCTGGAGAAGCCGTGATTGTCGAGAAGCACGATGTTGATCTTGAAGCCTTCCTGGAGCGAGGTGACGATTTCCTGGGACATCATAAGGTAGGAGCCATCGCCGACGAGCACGTACACTTCGCGCGTGGGGTCGGCCATTTTCGAGCCCAGGCCGCCGGCAATTTCATAGCCCATGCAGGAAAAACCGTATTCCATGTGATAGCCGCCCGGTTGGCGGGTGCGCCAGAGCTTGTGGAGGTCTCCGGGCAAGCTGCCGGCCGCGCAGACGACAATGTCCGAAGGCTTCGTGAAATTATTTACGATGCCGATGACGTCGCCCTGCGTGATGGGCGAGGGCTGGTGAATTCCGTAGATGCGGTCCACTTCATTTTCCCAACGGGCGCGGAAATCGTTGATCTGCAAGCGGTATCTTTCTTCGACGGCGAAGTTGCCGAGGGCTTGCTGCAATTCCGTGATCGTCAGGCGCGCGTCGCCGGTGAGCGGCAGCGCGGCGTGTTTGTAGGCGTCAAGTTCCGCGACATTTATGTTGATGAAGCGCACGGCGGGATTCTGGAAGGCGGTTTTTGAAGCGCTGGTGAAATCGCTGTAGCGAGTACCGATACCCAGGATCAGGTCCGCTTCGCGCGCGACAATATTGGCGCCGGGCGTGCCGGTGACTCCCACAGCGCCGAGCTGCTGCGCATGGTCGAAGGGCAGCGAGCCTTTGCCGGCTTGCGTTTCGCAGACTGGGATACCTGTCGCTCGAGCGAACTGCGCGAGAGCTTCCGAGGCCTGCGAATAGAGAACGCCTCCGCCGGCTATGATTAATGGTTTCTTCGCGGCACGAATCCATTCAGCTGCGCGGTGCAGGAGATGTTGATCGCAGCGATTGCGAGGAATTATCCAGACTTTTTTCTCGAAAAACTTTTCGGGGAAATCGAAGGCTTCGGCCTGGACATCCTGGGGAAAGGCGATGGTGACCGCTCCGGTTTCCGCGGGAGAGGTGAGGACGCGCACGGCTTCGGGAAGAGAAGTTAGTAGTTGTTCGGGACGCTGGATTCGATCCCAGTAGCGCGACACGGGTTTGAAGCAATCGTTTACGGAAATATCCTGGCTGGATGGCGATTCAAGTTGCTGCAACACGGGAGCGACGTTGCGACGCGCAAAAATATCTCCGGGGAGCAACAAGACGGGCAAGCGGTTTACGGTGGCGGTGGCCGCGCCGGTGATCATGTTGGTTGCGCCAGGCCCGATGGAGGAGGTGCAGACTAGCGCGCGCATGCGGAAACTTGTCTTGGCGAAAGCCGTGGCGGCATGGACCATGGCTTGTTCGTTGCGGAAGAGGTAGTAGCGCAAACCAGAATCTTGTTCGAGCGCCTGGCCGAGGCCGGCGACGTTGCCATGGCCGAAAATTCCCAGGCAGCCCTCGAAGAACCGGAATTGCGTGTCGTCGCGCTCGGTGTACTGGTTCTTCAGAAACGCGATGGTAGCTTGAGCCGCGGTGAGACGTACCGTCATTAGGCGATGCCCCTTCTGAATGGTGTCAAGCCCCAGAGCTGCTTATGGCACGATTTTCGTACTTGCACCAGTGAAAGGAAAGCCCGAGATACAGAGAATCGGCTGGGGACGCCAGGCAAAGCGTGGCAGTGCGGCCTGGCCGTCTCGAGCAGCAAACAAGTACACGAGCGCGCTGCGGCGTAGAAAACCTGAAATAGGCGACTGTATTCTAAGCGATTATAATAGATGGCTTCCGCGGGAGGCAGGCGCAGCGCTGCGCACTTCCGCGGATTTTGCCTTCCTTGGCTTGTGGGTTCGCCATCGCTCCGGCCGCAGGACATCCGCATGGGTTTCCTTTTCCGACGCGACTATTCCCTCACGAGAGGCAAGCGAGGGTCGGTGTCCTTCCAGGTGGAACGGATCCAGACATGTTGCGGATCTTCGGTGACGGCCAAGGCCCGGGCGGAACCCGCGAGAAAATTCAGATAGTAAAGGTCGTAGCCCGGCCCGGCGACCACTGGATGAAAGCCGCTATGCACCAGCACGGTATCGCCGTCTTTAACTTTGAGAGTTTGATCGGCGCCATGTTTGCCGGAGTAGAGATGTTGCATGGCGAATCCATCCGGCTGGCGCAGGCGGTAGTAATAAATTTCGTCCAGATCCACCTCGGCGGGCGGATTGTGCACGTCGTGCTTGTGCGGAGGATAACTCGACCAATTTCCGCCGGGCGTATAAACTTCAATTACCATCAGCTTATCCGCTGGAAAAGCGGGAGTGATAACGTCCACGATTTGGCGCGAGGCGTTTCCCCCACCGCGCAGACCGCTGACGACGTCGCTCGGCATGATCAACTTGGGTTGCAGCCGGGCTTCGGACGGGGCCCGGCATTCCGCTATTTCACAGATTGTCTCCGCGGTGAAAACCGCCTGGTTCCCGGTCGGCAGATAGAGCGTGTAGGGCAAACCGTCGAAGACATTCTTGCGCTTTCCAATTCGTGTGGCGCCCTGGCCCCAGTCCAGCTGGCACATTCCACCGAGCAGGACGAAGGCTGCTTCCTCGTGGTCGGTGCGCGCGCGATAAACGTCGCCCGGCTGCAAACGGCGGACAAAGAGACTCATCCATTCCCATCCGGCTTGCTGCCGAGGCAAAGATAGGAGCTCACCCGAAGCTTGCTGCGGCAAGTTTTTGGAATGGACGAGAAAGCTAGTCTCGCTCAAGTTTTCTCCTCCGCTGCGTGCAGCCACCCCAAGACGCCCCTCGGGGATTGTATTTGTCTAACCGCTTTGAGACTATGGCAAAGGAACGCCCGGTTGTCAATTGCGAGCATGATTCTGCCGGGCGCGGAGCATAAGCAGGAGGTATTTAGCATGGCCAGCGTTCGTGAACTGCAACATTATTATCGGGGAGAATGGAGCGGCAGCAAGTCCGCGGAATACCGTGACGTGGTGAATCCCGCGACGGGAGAGAAGCTGGCGCGCGCGCCGTTCGCTTCAAAGGAAGACGTGAATGCAGCCGTCGCTGCCGCGGCGGCCGCCTATCCGGCGTGGCGACGTACTCCGCCTGAGGACCGAATCCAATATTTGTTTAAGTTGAAGCAACTACTCGAAGACCACGTGCAGGAACTAGCGCAAATTTGCACGCAGGAAAACGGGAAAACACTGGGCGAATCGCGCGCGGAATTGCGACGGGCGATTGAAAACGTGGAAGTCGCCTGCGGAATTCCTACTCTGATGCAGGGATATAACCTCGAGGACGTTGCATCTGGCATTGACGAGATGATGATACGGCAGCCGCTGGGAGTGACGGCGGCGATTACTCCGTTTAATTTTCCGGCGATGATTCCCTTCTGGTTTCTGCCGTATGCAATCGCCTGTGGAAATACTTTTATTTTGAAGGCTTCAGAAAAAGTGCCGCTGACGATGCAGCGCGCCTTCGAGTTGATGGAAGCGTTGAAATTTCCGCCGGGAGTGCTGAATCTAGTTCACGGCGACAAGGCGGCGGTGGACGCGCTGCTGGAGCATCCCGAGGTGCGGGCGATCAGCTTCGTGGGTTCGTCACCGGTGGCGAAATATATTTACGCGCAGGCGGCGAAATTCGGAAAGAGAGTGCAGTGTCAGGGTGGGGCGAAAAATCATGTGCTGATTCTGCCGGACGCGGACCTGGAGACCACGACGCGCATCGTCAGCGACAGTGCGTACGGTTGCGCGGGGCAGCGTTGCCTGGCGGTGTCGGTGGCAGTGACGGTCGGCGAAGCCCGCAACGAGTTCACGCAGGAAATCACCAACGTAGCCAGTTCGATTCGCGTGGGGAATGGCCTGGATAAAGATGTTCAGATGGGTCCGGTGATTACCGTGGAAAGCAAGAAGCGGATTGAGAGATTGATCGCTACAGGAGTAAGCGATGGCGCAAAGGTTCTGCTCGATGGCCGTGCGGGAAACGGCGCTACGTCTGCCGGCAATTTCCTGAAACCGACGTTGCTGGATGGAGTGCCAGCCACAAGCGCGCTTTCCACGACCGAAATCTTCGGGCCGGTGCTGAGTCTGGTCCACGCCAATACGCTGGAAGAAGGGATCGAGACTCTTTCGCGCAGCCCATTCGGAAATATGGCTTCGATTTTCACGAGCAGCGGCGCCGCAGCAAGAAAATTCCGTTACGAGGTGCCGGCCGGTAACATCGGAATTAATATTGGAGTAGCCGCGCCAATGGCTTATTTCCCATTCAGCGGCTGGCGAGACAGTTTTCTGGGCGTGTTGCACGGACAGGGGCGCGATGCGGTGGAGTTTTATACGGACAAGAAAGTGGTGGTGGAGCGCTGGCCGAAGGAATGGTCGCGAAAGTTTTGAGCTGGGGTGTCACAATTTTGTAACAATGGCGCGCACAAGTCGTTCGCAGGACTTCGCAGTCTTTGCGAAAACGTAGTAGGCTCTTGCGTGCGCAAATGAACAATCAGGAAACACAAAAACTGCGGAACCTGCTGGCGCAACGGCAGTGGGACCCGGCGATCGAGCTGCTCCGAAAGACTGATCCCACATCGGCGGCAGATTTTTTCCTGAGCGAGCCATACGACGAGCAGCGAACGCTGTTTCACGCGATGCCGGTGGATTTTTCGGCTTCGCTGGTTGTGCATCTGCCTTACTACCACGCCTACGTGCTGTTGCATTCGCTGCCGTCGCAGGAAATGCGCGCGGTGGTCGAAGCGATGAGCCCGGGCGAGCGGAATCACTTCCTGGACGCGCTGCCGGAAGAGGCCTGGCAGTGTTTGATGGACGAACTGGCGGAAGCGGGGACGGGTACGGCGTACTGCGCGGTGCCTGGCGCCGAAGCCGGCGCAGTGACCACGGAGTTTGCGCCGCATGCCATTGACACCGAGCCGATCATTCGAGCGCGGCAAATTGAAAAAAGCTACCTGCAGCCGGAC
>Ga0210407_10003158_pt1 | contig 13563 bp, 9 predicted proteins | sample IncBWC27MmetaG_FD_150860 | JGI IMG/M metagenome (GOLD analysis project Ga0210407, IMG submission 150860) | Forest soil microbial communities from Barre Woods Harvard Forest LTER site, Petersham, Massachusetts, United States - Inc-BW-C-27-M | ecosystem: Environmental > Terrestrial > Soil >... | reverse complement strand
GTCCAGCAGCGGCACGTCGAGTTCGAACCTCCTCCCGGTGAAGCCCTCGCCGGTGTAGCAGAGGAGTTTTGAGGTCACAATTTCATATTCGGTTGGCATCCGCTTTTGTTGCAGAAGGTGCCAGTATGTCTTTTGCTGTGCCATAAAACCCTCTGGAATAGAAAACGAGTCCTCGTTCAACGGGAAGCTTGCGCCCGCGCGAACCGCCAGGCCGCCTCGTCCTGACTCAGCTGAAGCGAACCCTTGAAGGCGGACATGACCGTCTCCAATTCCCCGGGAAAGCGAAACGGGCGACCCAAGTGTTTTTCAATTGCCGAGCGAGTTACGATGCAGCATCGCGGAACCAGAACCCTTACGTAGGCGCCCCGGTCCACGACCATGACGTCTTGGTTCAGGTCCTCAATTGCAGCGATGATCGCGCTAGCGACAGGACCCGACTGCAGAACGGGCCCTACGCGATCATAAATTTCCGGTACCGGGCCAGTCATCGTTCATTCTCTCTGCCGTCGTCGGCGGATTCTGTGTACCGCTCATCATCTAGATCGAGCAGAATGCCGCCACTCTCGATGCTTACGGGGAATGCCTTCAAGCAGGCATTCTGAGGATTTATGCCGTTCCCCGTGCACACGTCGAACTCCCAATAGTGCCTCGCACAACGGAGAGTCTTTCCTATTAGGCTGCCCTCGCTCAACCGGCTTTTCTGGTGGGGACACGCGTCAGCATAGGCGTAGATGCGATCGTCTATGTTGACCAACAGAATATGGTTCCCACCCACGTCCAGGCCCATCATTTCGCCGCTCCAAAGGTCATCTAATGACGCAACTTTTCGAAACGTCACAGCTTACCTCTTCCCAGTCACATCAAAGCGATCCAATGCCTGTAAACCTGCCTGTGCGACTGTGAGCCCAGGTTCGATTGCTTCGCCGTTGTAAACGAAATCTATTTCGTCGTTACGGGCAACGCGAATGCTAGCCGCATCCTGAAGTCTTCGAGCTAGCTCCTGGACGGTTTCCCCTTCCTCAGCCAGCACGAGAACGCCGAGGGTGTCACCTTCCAGGAAGCCGTAAAGAGGAATCGACATACACATCTTTCCATCTGCCACTAGGTAGTAGAAGCTTTTTGTGCCGCGAGCCAATCGTAGGCGCCGTTATAAACGTCTTTGCCCCACGTCTCGGGCGTAAGTCGGAAATACTCCGTCAGCAGATTCGGAAGTTGAGCTGGAGCCTCGCCTGCGAGGACACGCTTTACCAGGTCCTTATGATTGGCATATCTTTCTGGCTCCCGCAAGAAGATCCAACGACATGGCTGGGAGCAGAATATATACTTGCGCCCCTCTCTCACGAGTACGTTTGCAGTATTCTTGCGCGGAGTGCCGGCGCTTAATGGCAGCTGACACAAAGCGCAAAAGGCTGGCATCGCAGTCGCATGCACCGCCAGCTCATTAGCAGCGCCGGGGCCAGTCGTTCTCCAACGTTCAATCACCTGCTCCCAAACCGCATCCATATCGTCCCAATATTTAGGATATTTCTGGCGCAACCATTTGCGCTCGGCGGGACTGGGTATCACAAAGTCGAACCACAAAGTCGCGCGATAGGTATAGGCGCTGGCATAGATCATGTGATGGTAGATATCGAGTTCGTCCTCAACAATGTCCCAATACCAAGGTTTCTTCAGGCCGAATTCGTCAAGCGTGCGCAGAAACTGATCGATGATCCACTCTTCCATGAATTCTTTGAATGAGTATGGGCGTTGGTCTAGTGCCGTCAGATAATCCGTGGAGAGTCCGGTTAAAATCGAGAACAAGCGCCAGCTTCGCCAGAACCACTTGTCGAGGAGGTATTGCACGTAATCGGGATCGTGCTTCATGAGGACGGTGAGAACTGGGTGTCCAATCTGTGCATGCCGAGCTTCATCGGTTTGAATGCTAGTGACCATCCTCTCGAACATATGGTCGCTAGATTCACGGGCGAGCGACGCCAATCCAACGAATTGCAAATTGGTGAACCCGGTTTCCAGAACGAAATTCGTGCCGATGGCGAACTCAATTGCATTTTGTCCCAGTGTCAATTCATCAAAGAAGTGTCGGGAAGCGACTGCGAACCAATTATTGGTGTGGTAGAACTTGTGCGCCCAATCGAACTGGGCGTCCCAGCGCACTAACTGGTGGAAGAGCAGCAGGGGAATCTGCGTGTGGCGATATTCATCAAGCGCCCCAAAGGTCGACATGGTTCGCCAAGCGCTGTCGCGGCCAAACCTGGCACCTCGCAGGCTGCCTATGACGCCGGTAAACTCCGCTAGCGGCAATGCGGCGGCATGCACCTTTAGACTGTTGATCCATGGTGCAGCCAACTTCTGAATATTTTCCAGGCGGCCGACTGCGTCGCGTACCGCGTAGACAGCCATATCTTTTTCGTATTGGTTGTCGACGTATTCGCGATAGGAGGTCTTAAAAGATTCTTCCCATTCTTTCCATTCTGAATGAGGAAGCCAGGGGTGTCCGCTGATCAGTTCGGGGAAGACTTCGTCTTCTCGCACGTAGCTGTAGTCCCAATCCAGCTTACGGGCAAGTGGCAGCCATTCCTCTCTGTTAAGCATGTGCCCTCCTCGGGACTGCGAGGTCGGTCGCCGGGGTCGTCGGTAGTGAACTACTGCGTCGTCCCTGCATCTGCAAATTGGGAAGGAATCGCAGTATACTCAGGTCACGGCAATCGCGTCAATACAGCAGCTTAACGTTTGACTGACGTTATTTCACAGCCCCTGCCTCCGAGCTCAAAAGCCATGGTCCGAAGAGGGGGACGCCGATGAGACAGTCACGGTCCGACGAAGACCTAAACCGAGACTCAGCATCCACTCGAACTCCCACGGATAGACAAACAAGCGAATTTCAGTTGGGGAGGGTGATGGATGCGATTCCGGGATTCGTGTGGAGCGCTTTACCGGATGGCCATGTCGAATTCTGTAGCCGAAGATGGCTTGAGTACACAGGGAGGTCTTTAGACGAGGTCAGAGGGCAAGAATTCGCTACAGCCATACACCCCCAAGACAAAAACGATTTTGTGGAGAAATGGCGAGCGGCCTTGACGCAGGGTGACCCATTTGAAGCCGAAGCGCGGGTGCGCCGGGCCGACGGATGTTACCGCTGCTTCTTGATTCGGGCTGTGCCTCAACGCGAAGGCAAGGGAGCCATTAGCCGCTGGTACGGTAACAACGTCGACATCGAAGACCTGAAACGGGCTCAAGAAGAAATCGCTGAAGGAAAGCGCGTTGAAGAGCGGCTGCGCGAAAGCGAGGCTCGGTTCCAGGAAATGGCCGATACGGCACCGGTGATGATCTGGCTGACCGGAACGGATGGGCTCTGCAATTATTTCAACAAACCGTGGCTCGAGTTCACTGGCCGAAGCATGGAGCAGGAAGTGGGCACAGGATGGATGGAAGGCGTGCATCCAGACGATGTGCAAGGGTGCTTCGATGGCTTCCTGCCCGCATTACATGCCCGAGAGCCTTTCAGGATGCAATATCGGCTCCGGCGGGCAGATGGAGAATATCGCTGGATCATTGAGAGTGGTATTCCGAGATATGCGGGGGGAGAGTTCGCCGGCTATATCGGCTCTAACATTGATATCACGGACCTAAAGAGCGCAGAAGCGGAGCGCGAGAGATTGCGGCAGGTGCAATCGGAGCTTGCGCATATAAACCGCGTCACAACGATGGGCGAGCTAGCCGCTTCCATAGCGCACGAGATTAAGCAGCCGATCTCCGCAGCGCACACAAACGCGCAGGCCTGTTTGCTCTGGCTAGGACGCGATCAGCCTGACATCGAAAAGGCGCAAAAAGCCGTATCGAGAATCACTCAGGATGCAACCCGGGCTTCGGAAATCATCAATCGAATTCGCGTCTTGTTTAAGAAGGAGCAACCGCAACGAGAGTGGGTCGACGTGAATGAAGTGATTCTGGAAATGTTCAGCCTGATGAGCGGCGAGGCTGGACGGCGTGCCATTTCCATACATACCGAACTTGCGCCTGAGCTGCCCAAGGTCAGCGCGGACCGCGTGCAACTCCAGCAGGTCCTTATGAACCTCATGCTTAATGGTTTCGAAGCTATCAGTGAGGGGAAGGTGGCAGGGCGCCTCACCATCAAATCGCAACAGAATCCCGAAGACCAGGTGCTAATCTCGGTCAGCGATACCGGCATAGGATTGCCCCCGGAGCGGGCGGACAAGGTCTTTGACGCATTTTTCACAACGAAGCCCCAGGGTACCGGCATGGGCCTGTCAATTAGCCGGTCGATCATTGAGTCGCACGGAGGCCGCTTGTGGGCCACCGGAAACTCTGATCGGGGAGCAACCTTTCAGTTCACCTTACCCGTCGAACGTGTCGTAACTGCCACGGCATGAACATTACCTCGGTGCTCCAGGATCCACCGCAGAAATGCAGTCCCTACGAAGTTGGGGTCGGCTGCAAGGAGCGGGTTCTATCCGCTCAACTCGTCCGGCGCTTAACCGAGATGTCCGAGAGCTAAGTTGCCACCTGCATCGGTCAGTGTGGCGTCCGGGGCAGCCCCCTTTGTCACTTTGGTTCGGCCAGCTGATTTGACTCGCATCTTGCACGTCTAGCGGACTTTTAGTTTGGCGTCCGTTCAGCAACTCCGACACGTGCTCGATCTTGAGCATGTTGATTCGCTGGCGTGGTGCAGCCGGCCGACTGTAAATCCAAAGAAGGGCCGAATACCAGAGCCGCGTCGCAGGCGGAATCCCTATTAGCTGCGGAGAAGCGAACGCTTCAGATCAACAGTCTTGTTGATGGACGATTTGTTCTCCCTTTCCTTTCTGGAGGTTCCCTCTAGTCGGTTCCGACAAAACGTTTTCGAGCCAGTCTCACGGAACTACATCAATTTGTAGTTTCATCTCTCCGTGGCCTTTGCCGCAGAAATGCGCGCATTGGCCTATAAAGTGACCGGTTTGTTGCGGAGTGAACTGAATCTCGGTTTCCTGGTCTTTCTTTATGTCGCCGGACTTGATATTCAACCCGTCCACCTTAAGACCGTGCGTGACATCGCTACTGCGCAGCACCAAGACAACTGGCTCACCTTTCTTAAGAGTGATTACGTCTGGGTCGTAGGTAAATCTCTTGGCGACAATCTCAATTCGCCGGGGTGATTCGGCACGGCTCGCCGTTAGGCTCCCGACAAGAAATATGGCTGCCAAGAACACTGCTGGTTTGACTGCGGTCACTTCTTTTCTCCTATCATTTAGAGGCAACTGCCGCGCGCTACTTTATTTTGCGAGCGGGTCAAGCGCCTGTTTCAAACGATCATCCATAAAACGCATACGAAGTGTTGGATGTGCTCGTCGCTGTAACAGTCACGGGGCAGGTTGTAAAGGTTTTGTCACCTGTATGTGAACGGCACGGTGAATTCTTTTCGATGACCATTCAGGAACGGTGGAAATACCCATGCCGGCACCGACCATGCTTAGGAGCCTGCTGAATTGGCCGCTTTCAAGAACAATTAGGGGATTGAAGGCCCGCACGATCGCAGGCGGCGACGGCGGCGTCGCGAAAACAGTGGCCGTCCCGGAGCAGCAAGAACGGTTCGGTGCGGAGGTCCCTCAGGGAAAGCGAGCTGCGCTTGTCGCGTCTGCGGACAGGGGCTCCGTTACCCAGCACGAGGATTGGCGATGCGTTGCGGAGCTGGGCAATCGCATGACCGCTGAAGCCGCCGCAACCACCAGCACGCGGACAGAAGCGCGTGAATCATGGTTGGGCAGATTCCTCGACTACCAGGAATTGATCGGCTTTCACGGCGTGCAACACTTGATGGATGCCGGACGGCCAGCGAATCTCGACGTCAACGGTTAGAGCCGAACCAAGGCCAAAGTGCAGGCGTTTGTCATTCGAAGAGAGATAACTGCCAGTGACGGTGGCGAAGCGAACCTGGCCATTGACTTGAACGCGTGCGCCATAGCCGTCGCGATTGCTGCGTTTTCCATGTAGCGTGATGGTGAGCCAGTGCAAATTGCCACCGCGGTTCAGAAACAGCTGGGGATGTTCGCCAAGCGCTGTGGTGATTACGTCGGTCCGGCCATCGTTGTTCAAATCGCCGAACGCCGCGCCGCGTCCGGCGACGGGCACATCCGAGCCGGCGTTGCCCTTTGCGAAATGCCCTTTGTGATTTAGCGCGAGCAAGGGCGAGTCTCGATAGCGCAGCAGGCTGTCGTATATTTCCACGTTGTCGAAAACGTGCCCCTGAACAATGAAGGCATCCTTCCAGCCGTCATTGTCGAAATCTTCCAAGCCGACTCCCCAACCGGAGGATTTTCCGGAGAGAGTGCCGAAGCCTGTTTCTAATTCCTGGGCGCTGAACGTACCGCGACCGTCGTTGTGGAAGACTACGTAAGGTTGGCGCGGAAGTTGCGTGACAAGAAGATCGGGAAGGCCGTCGTTGTCGTAATCCTGAAAGACAACGCCCATGCCGGAGAGCATTTTGCCGTCGTTGGTAAGGGCCGCGCCGGAATCCAAGCCTACTTCGGTAAAGGTGCCGTCGCCATTGTTGTGAAAGAGAAACTGCTCGATCACATCGTTGCTGACAAAGATATCCGTGTAGCCGTCGCCATCGTAATCTGCAAAGGCTACGCCCAGTCCCTTGCCTTTCTTTGCGGCAATTCCAGAAGCGACGCTTACATCTTCAAACGTGCCATCTCCACGATTGTGATACAGGATGTTTGTGACTGGAGGAAATTCGCCGGGCGGGCAATACGTAGGCTTTTCGGAGCCGCACGTCTTGCTTTTCTCGACGTTCCAGTCGAGATAGCGGCTGACAAACAGATCGAGTTTGCCATCGTTATCATAATCCAGAAATCCGGCGGAGACGGACCAACCACCGGCGGCAACGCCTGCCTTCGCGGTGACATCGGTAAAAGTGGCGTCGCCATTGTTGTGGTACAAAATATTCTTACCGTAGTTGGTCACGTAAATATCCGGGAAGCCGTCGTTGTCGTAATCCCCGACCGCAACGCCCATCCCGTAGTTGGTGTCACCGGCATCGGCCAGACCGGCCTGCTCGGTGACGTCGGTGAAACTGCCGTCTTTATTCTGACGATAGAGACGGTTCCAGTAGGCGGGATCACGGCGATCGAAGCTGAAGGGACTGCGCATGGGGTCGCGCGTGTGTCCCGCGTTCACCAGGAAAATGTCCAGCAATCCGTCGTTGTTGTAGTCGAGGAGCGCGACGCCGCCGGGCATGGTTTCAATGAGGTATTTCCGGGGAGTAGGCGAGTTGCGAAGGACGAAATCGACACCCTTCAAGGAACCTAACTGGAATAGCGGGTCGGGCTTGAGCTCCGCTTCTTGAGCAAGCAGACCGAATGCGCAGAGCAGCGACAGCAAAGCAGTTCTGACCTTGCGCACTCCGGGCAATCCGAATCCTTTCCCTGTGCGGCCGCCAATGAACAACGCAGGGCTTTGGTGCGTCGAGTCGTCTTGCCGCTCGCCAAGTTTCTCAGTTCGACTTGCGAATATCCAGTTTGGTGCCGTGAGTTTGGTCATCGAGTTCCACGGTGAGCATGTGTTTGTGTGTGTCGACGGAAGCCGCGGGATCAGCGCTGCCGTTCACAGTGACGGTGCCGGTTGCTGAATCCCATCCGTAAACTTCGAGGTGGATGCGATTCCACCAAGGATGAAAGCTGCCCTGGTGCTCGCCGATACGGAGAGTGAGCCCATCCGGAGTGATTGCACAGGAATATTCGATGCGCAGGAATTGGCCACGAGTGTAAGCCAAGGTCTTGCCATCATCCATATACAGTGAGCCGCGGCAGTCTTTGCCCGGATACACACGAAGAGTTGAGGGTCCATGCGGAGTCTCCTCGGTGCTCTGTACCAAAGGTTGTAATGGGAGAATGGCGCCCTCCCGGACATAGACGGGGAGGACGTCGAGTTTTGGTTGAATGACCGCGATCCCAAAGGGTTCGCCTTTAGGTGCCGCGGCAGTCTGAATTTTTGCGCCCGTCCAATAGTCGTACCAATCCCCGGGAGGCAACTTGAGTTCGTAGCTGTCCGATTGTTCCGGAAAGGGCGGTGGGGCGATCAACAAATCGGGACCAAAGAGGAATTCGTTGCCCGCGTCAAGATCGAGCGGATGCAAATCCTTGGTGGCGTTTGGAAATTCCAGGAAGAGTGGACGCACGACCGGCACTCCCGTGCGAGAGAGTTCCTCGACCGTGGTGTAAATATAAGGAAGGAGTCGATAACGCTCCTCGATGTAGCGGCGACGGACGGCTTCCTGTTCGGGTCCATGCACCCAGACTTCCTTGTTGCCGGAACCTTTGTTGGCATGGTTTCGGTCAATTGGTTGGAACGTGCCGAGCTCGGTCCAACGGGTAAGCAATTCCGGTCCGGGAGTTCCGATGAAACCGCCAGTGTCGGCGCCACAGAGACCGAAGCCACTGAGCCCCAGATTCAAGAGCATGGGGGTGGTCAAGCGGAGATGATTCCACGAACTGGTGTTGTCGCCGGTCCAGGTGGCGGCGTAGCGTTGCCCGCCGGCATAGGTGGCGCGGGTGAGGACAAAGGGCCTCAAATCGGGATTGAGTTTGAGCAAGCCTTCGAAGGTGGCGCGAGAATTCTCCATGCCGTAGACATTGTGAATCTCGAGATGCTTTGCGGTGCGCGGGCGGAAACCAGGCTCGTCGATGCGGTGTTGCGTGGTGTCAGGCATGGTGAAATTGTCGGTGAGAAAAACCGAGGGCTCGTTCATATCGTTCCAAAAACCCGCAATGCCCTCTGACAGGAAATTTTTGTACTGCGTTCCCCACCACGCCCTGGTTTCTTGCCGGGTAAAATCGGGGAAAACCGAAGGCCCTGGCCACACCGTTCCGACGTATGTCGAGCCATCCGCGTTTTTAACAAAATGGTCGCCAGCAACTCCGGAGTCGTAAGGAGTGTAGGACGCGCCGGGTAGCTTGGCGATATGCAGATCGGTGATCGCGACGACGTAGAAATTATCGCGTTTCAGGTCGGAAAGCATTTGTTCAAAGTGAGGGAATTGCTTGGTATCAACGGTGAACGGGCGATGTTCTTGCTGAAAATCGATATCGAGGTACAGCACATCGGCGGGAATCTTGTCGGCGCGCAAATGAGCAGCGATTTCGCGCACGCGTGATTCCGATTCGTAGCTGAAGCGAGACTGCTGAAAACCGAGCGACCACAAAGGAGGAAGGGGCGGAAGACCGGTCAACCACGCGTAGGTGCGAAGTACCTGCTTGGGATCCGGGCCGTACAGAACGTAGTAATCAATCGGGCCGCCTTCGGCGCCAAACGAATAGAGATTGCGCTCGAGTCGGCCGAAATCGAAACTTGTGGACCAGGTATTGTCCAGGAGGAATCCAGTGGAACGGCCGCCGCGCATGGTTACGAAGAAGGGAATACTTTTGTAGATGGGGTCGGTGGATTCCTGGAAGAGGAACGCGTCGGTATTCCACAGGCGGAAGGATTGTCCGCGACGGTCCAGCGATCCTACTGTGTCGCCGAGGCCAAAGTAGTGTTCGTCCGGCGGCATTTTCTTGTAGACGCGAAACGCGCTGCCGTGGGATTCCACGGGCCAGCCGGCTGCGTCTTCCTGCAACACATTGCCCTGCAAATCCGTGATGGAGAGAGCGAGTGTGGCGCGATCGATGCGGACTCGCAGCGCCCTAGTGTGAAAGCCAGCTACATCGGCAGTGGCTTCCTGTGTGACTTCAACATTCATGCGGCGGATCTGCGTGGGAACGGCCCACGAAGCATCTTCCGGTAGTACTCCAGAGACAGACTGGCGCACGCGGAGGACGGTCTCGCTTAGCGCGACGACCTGCAAAGTCAATTTGCCGCGGTGAATCTCAATGCCATTCGGGAGCGCCTTGCTGATTGGAGCATCGATTTGCGATGAGGATTCTGCGGCCGCTTGGGAATGCTCGGTACGTGATGTGTGACCAAATGAGGCCGACGGAAGTAGGGTTGCGGCGAGAAGAATAAGTCCGGCACAACGAAGTCCATTTTTGCCTGGGATATGAGTATTCATTTCCGAGTCCTGGTTCACTGCGACGGCTCCTACAATCTCCGTGATGCACTGAGTGGCTCAGACCACGGCCAGGCATTGCTGTTCTGCTACAGACCTTCGGTAAGACGAGGCTTCCGAATTCACCAACTTGGAGTGGAGCGTTTCCGGGCTAAGCAGAACTCATCCTGGAGGAAACTTTTGGTAGAGCCTGGCAGGTGGCGTTGGCCCCAAATTTTGGGCCGGTACGCTCCTGCCAGGCACTCGCCCCCTGGGGTTTGGGGGGGCCACAGCTGGGCGGAGCTAACTGCTAAAAATAGAATTTACCTGCGAACTGCAGGCTGCGCGCCGGATAGGCGCCGGTAATTGTTCCAAAATTGGCGTCGCCCAGATTGCTGTCCGGCACGAAGAAGTTAGGATGATTGAAGGCGTTGTACAACTCGAAGCGGAACTGGAAGCTCTTGGACTCGGTGAACTTCCAATTCTTCTGTACGCCCATGTCCCAGTTAAAGTAGCCGGGAGCGCGAAGGTTCGAGAGGAATCTCGCGGAATCCCCGAAGGTGAAAGGATCGGGCTGCGAGAATGCCGCCGCATTGATCCAATGGTTTATGGATTGGTTTTGCGGAACCGGGTTAACTCCGGGAACGATATTGGGGCGCTGGTTGAAGCCATAGCCAGAAGTGCCGGTAACGTTATTCGAGGCTGGGTTGATGGAGATCGGAAGGCCTGTATGGGCGGTCAAAATTCCGCTCCACTGCCAACCACCGAGTACCGCATTCATGGGGCGGTTCCAGTCGCTGCCAAATTTCTGACCCTTGCCAAAAGGCAGAGCGTAGTTGTAATTGACGACCAAGCTGTGAGTGAGGTCACTGGCGTCGACGGAGCGCTCAAGCGCCAAGTCGTAGGAGTTGCGGACGGAACTTCCGCTTCCGGGGAAGGCCCAACCAGAGGAGCCCTGGGCATCGTCCATGAACTTAGAGAAGGTGTAGGAAACGTTGAGGTCGAGCCCCGAGTGCCAACGATGCGTATAGGTGGCTTGCAGGGCGTTGTACGTAGAGCCGGCAGCAGCGGGCTCGGCTTCGGTAACGCTGCAGTATTCCGGGAACGGGCGCAGCAACTGGCCCGCGAGAACGGTGGGCTGGTCAAGGCCGCAACCGCTACCTTTGATAGCGCCAAAGAACGGATTGGGGACTTGTTGGTTTAGGGCATTGCCCATCGACAGATCGGAAGCGGGGAATTCGTTCCATTCCAGGTATTGGGCAAGTACATGTACGCCGTGATTACCGACGTAGTTGAGCTCGATGAGGTCGTTGTTGGTGAGGCTGTATTGAACACCGGCCATCCATTGCTGCACATAAGGAGAATGGCGAATGGGATCAACGACGGGGTTGAGTCCGTAGCCGACGTCTGTCAGTCCACCCAAGGAATTGCCGGTAAGCGGCACTTGACCACTCGGGAAGGCGCTGGGCAATCCCAAGGAGGCGTTACCGCTCAAGGTCGAGGAAGGATTCAGACCGCCATTGAGACTGGTGACCCAAGGCGTGGCTTGCGAGTACCCAATATTTGGTCCCTGGTTGTAATAGCTCGGCACATAAAAGACACCATAACCGGCGCGGAAGAGCATCTTTTCGCGCAGTTGGTAAGAAGCGCCGATGCGCGGGGCGAAGTTTTTATAGGGAGTATCGTAAAGTCCCCGATTGTTGTTGGAGTTGAAAACCAGCATGCCCGGGACATCAAATGCAATCGCGGAGCTGATGGGGTTCACCGCGGTGAAGTTGAAATATTGCTGCGCGTTGCTGCGTTCGGTCATGGCGGTCTGGATTTCGTAACGCAGCCCAAGGTTAAGTGTGAACTTGGGGGTCACCTTCCAGCCGTCCTGCACATACCAGCCCAGGAGGTGTTTATGGGAGAGCGGGAACTGATTGAAAGCGGTGTAGTCATTTCCACTGCCCACACCCATGAGGAAGGACGCGAAGCCGTTGCCGGTACCGGGCGTCTCGAGTTGCGGGTCCGGCCCTGCGGTGGAGGTGGTTTGAAAGGGAAGAACCGTATTGGCGTAGTGCCCGCCGTTGATGAAGGCCGACACATCCATGAAACCAAATGACAGCGCGTGCTTGCCCTTTATTTTGGTGAAGTCAACGGAGCTGGTGTAAATAGTTTGCGGGACAATGTAGTTGTCCAGGCCGGCTTGGGCACCCAGTGGAGAGTAACTTTGCGGCTGAAACTCCGGGAACGACGGGGCAATCCCGTCGATGAAAGAAGGCAATCCGAGGGTTGAGGCTTGATATCCGAAGCTTTGTGTAACGGACTGCTCCACATGGCGGTTTACGCCGAAATTCAAGCTCATGTTTAATGTCGGACTGAAAACGTGGTTATAGGCAACGTTCGCACTGTAGCGATTATTGGGAGCGGTTACGCCGGGGCCGCCGGGATCGGACGCTCCATAATAGGTTGGCGAGTTGATTTTGGACTGGAACTTCTGCGACCAGCGCCCGTAGACGCGATCGTTCTCGGAGAAGTTGTGGTCGACGCGAACAGAATACTCGTTGGACTGTGCTGCGGCAGAAGAGGCGGACGTAAAGTTATTTACGAGATTGCCATTCGTGGGCGCGGGCCAATAGGAACCCGTGGCAACGCTCTGGGAAATCGTGTCCAGTAGGTTCGGAGGAATGATGTTTCCCGGGATGGGATCGCGGATATAGCCGGCGACGCCAGGCTGAAGGCCGGAAACGAGAAGGCCAGTGATTGGATCCACTTGACCTCCGATAATTTGCCGGGTGCTGAATGGGTTGTAGATTGCCCCGCTCAGGATTGGTCTTCCGAGGGCGTCGTTCTGTCCCGTAGGCGCTCCCAGAAGCGCTGAGAAGTCTCCGGTGCGTTCGGCGGTAGTGGGCATTGTGCCGACATAAGTTGCGGGCGTCGCCGACCTGAGACCTTCATAGTAGCCAAAGAAAAAGGTCTTGTTCTTTCGAATGGGTCCGCCGATGGTGCCACCAAACTGGTTGCGATGGAAGTTGGGTTGTTGGCCGTTGTTGAAGAAGTATCTGGCGTCCACATTGCTGTTGCGGTAGAACTCGAAAGCATCGCCGTGGAATTGGTTGGAACCGGATTTGGTTACGACGTTGACGACGTTGCCGCTGCTGAAGCCGTATTGCGCGGTGAAGGCGTTGGTCTGAATCTTGAATTCGTCGACGTCATCCACGGAGGGAACATAAATCACACCGCCCCAGTCGAGGCGAGTGTCCCATGTGCCATCTAGCAAATATTCCGCGGTGTTGAAGAAAGTGCCGCCGAAATTGAGGAACGAGACGTCCTGGTCCGCGCTCCCGGAAATACCCGGGGCGCCGACAACCTGCAGTTCGGCGGCGTTGCTTACCGAGGAGTTCAGCACCGCCAGACCGATCACGTTTCGCAGGTTCAAGGGGAGAGCGGCCACCTGCTTGGAGGAAATATCGGAGGAGATGTTGGCGTTATCGGCATCCAGAAGAGGAGCTTGTGAGCTGACTTCAATGGTTTCGCTGACGGCACCGAGAGCCAAG
>Ga0210407_10003157_pt1 | contig 13567 bp, 13 predicted proteins | sample IncBWC27MmetaG_FD_150860 | JGI IMG/M metagenome (GOLD analysis project Ga0210407, IMG submission 150860) | Forest soil microbial communities from Barre Woods Harvard Forest LTER site, Petersham, Massachusetts, United States - Inc-BW-C-27-M | ecosystem: Environmental > Terrestrial > Soil >... | reverse complement strand
CGTTATACATACGGCTGTGAGATTGCTCCTGGGTGAAGATCCAGCCGATCTCTCCCTTGTACTCATGGCTCTGGCCGTCCGTGCCGTCCACCTTGACGTTGCGGTACAGCTTCACGTCTCGGTTTACGCCGTTTGCCGAGAGATAGCGGTACTCAACATTGGCAAGGTCTACCGCGTAGGCCTCGGTGGCGAACCCGGACTGACCAGCAACACCAGCCTCCATCAAGAAGTTGTTCGCCAGCATCAGCGTACCGTGTGGCAAATACAGTGTTTTTACCTTAACGCCAAACACCGTTTGCCCGACCTCGGTAAGTAATTTATTTTGTGAGAAATAGTTCACCGCGGAGATGTAGATTGGCGCGGCGATGAACAAGCGCGGTCTCCCCATGTTGTAGCGGAAGGCGGTTTGCCCGAAAGTGTTGAAGAGGATCAGCGTCAACGTGGTGTTGACGTTCGTAACGTTCGTTTGCACGCGAGGCTTAAAGCCCATGGTCGTCCGCACGGTGCCCGGCGCGGCCAGGGTTTCAGACTGCTTCCCCCACAGAGCCATTGCTTCAGACTGCTTCTTCCAGTTCAGAAGCGCCATGCGTTCCTGGAAGTCTTCTTCCGGACCGCCGTAGGTCTTCGACGCCCGTTGCGTCTCCGAGAGTTGGAACGGCTCACGGATGATCTGGGTGTAGGAGATGATGGTCGTCTTGAGGGTGCTCCGCGGTGTTCCGTAGGCGCCGTTTTCGGCGTATGCGCTGCCAAGGATCCTCAGCGAACCGGAAACCACGATGGTATCGGCGCCCGTGCCGCCGATTCCCCGGACTACCGTAAGGGTGACGTTCGCGGTCGCACCGCCGCCGGCCGTGACGCGGAAGACTTCATCAGCGCCGGCCTGGACCGGGTTGTGAGGCACGCAAACCAGGTCGCCGGGAGCAAACAGCGAACCATCGTTGACGATGACCGAGGTCACGTTGGAAGCAATGGCAGCCGCATTCATATACCCCCAAAGGGTTCGGAGGTTGTCCTCGAGCTTCTCAATTCGAGGACTGAATGTCGGTCTCTTCCGTTTGGCGTTCACGCTCATTACCGTAAGCGGCGTGATATCGCCATCCAGAACCATGACTTCATCAGGCACATCACGGACCAGGACGGTTTCAGAGATTGCCTCGTTCGTCGATCGCTGCGTCGTGACGAGCCCGAAGGCGAACATCGATAAGATGCCGGCTTGCGTTCCTCCAAAAGCAAAGACAAGAACCACCAAAACCAGGCAGGCAGCCCAAAAAATCTTGTCGTTATAAGCAGAATTGCTGCTCAAAACCTTCATTCCTTCCTCACTTGTTGGCCTCGAGGAACGAGCCAAGGGGATCGGACATTTTCGAAGCGTTCTTCATGCGCTCGGCCCAATTCTTGGTTTCGTACCTGTCGCCACTGGTACCCTGATTCCCGCGCCCGCGTCCGGTGCTCAACCTGCCGGCGGCTTTCCGCTCGGCTATGGCGTTCGCTTGCCGACGTCCTGATTCCGTTGCTCGCCTCACAAGGTCAACCGGTGGCCTGTAGTTCTGTCCCCTGATCTGGTGAACGATATAGCGGTACCGTGCCATATTCAGTTTCACAGGGTCTTTGATGGGGCGCCCGTTCGCATCCACGAAAGTCTTGTCCAGAATTTCGGGATTCTCTCGAGCGAAGTTATAGATTGCCTTCGATTCGACCAGTTCCTTGAAGTCGGAGTACCGCGGGTCTTTCATTAGTTCGGCGCGGGCTGACTGGTGAACTTCCTTCATCTCCTCGCGTTCCTCGAGCTTGCCGCCGACAATCCCATCCCAGGTTTGAGAAGGAACCGCTTGGAGCAAGTAGGGTAGGAGTGCCGGGAACACGTTGGCGAACATCACGGTAGCGAACGCAGCTTGTGACTCGGTGTACTTGATCTGCGCTGCTTCTAGTTTCTTGGGGTCGCCAGAGTCGATTGCCGCCTGCAGGTCGCTATAAGCCGAGAGACTAGCGTCAGAGTAGAGCTTGGCGCCGTCTTTCGTGATTATCGGAGACCTACCGTCGAGCCCGCCTCGCAGGAAGCTATACGTCGCCTCCATCTGCTTTGCGGGAGTAGCCTCGATCTCGGCGCCCGCGGTGCGTCTTGCCGGCGCTTCTTCGGTCTCGGCTTCCTCATCAACTATCGTGTCGTCTTCTGCACCCGTATCGAGTCGATCGCGGAGATTCCGGTTGTCGATATCGGAATCAATCTTTCCTTTCAGCAGACTGCGGATTGACTTGTTTTGAACGAGGGACGGTTCCACGCCAAACTTCTTCGCTGCCAACTGGTAGAGCTCGTCCGGATAGACTTTTTGCTGCTTGTTGGGCAGCAGTAGGTCATAGCCTTGGGGAGTCTCATCCGCGGCTGCAGCGGTCTCTTCCTCAGATTCAGCCTCGCCCTCTTCAGAGCTTTCCTCTTCGTCTTCGCGGGATTCTTCTTCGGCTGACTCTTCGGTTTCGGTCGTTTCGTCGGCGTGTTCGGCTTCTTCTTCCGCTACTCCTACGCCACCACCAGAGGAGGAGGTTTCCTCTTCGTTTGCGTCTGCGGTAAAGCCGATGTTGCTAAGTGCGTTCTCTTCTGCGGTTTTGTCCATAGTGTATCGCGGGGCGGTCCCGCCGATATCCTGCGGAAAAGTCTATCGTGAGGACTGGCTGTAATGTCAATGCCAAATGAATCCTCTGCTGGTGAGATGGCCGGTCATGTTCAAAAAGGCGAGTAAGCAAACCAGGAAAATGATTAACCCGATGATGGCTTTAAGGGTCGGGTCGATCGTCCAACCGACCTTAGCCATGCCCCACTGAACAATCAAGACGATGATAACCACGCATACCACGAAGACCACAAACTCGATCATAAATTCGATCATGTCATCCTCCTCATAGTTTAGGCGGGTCCGGAAGGTGTCCCTGTCTCTCCTGCTCTTGAGCTACTCCAGCGGCTTGCGCGATGGCAAGGGGAAGTTTCGAACTATAGGCGCGAGTGAGATTCGCGGCCAACGTGTTCATAAATTTGAAAACGAATCTATAGAACATGCTCGAGGAAACATCAGGCGCCGGCAGAGAGCCCACGAAGGCGCTGGCGATGTAGTAGGCCAGTAGCGCGGAGATCGTTGGGTGCGCTTGGATGAGTTCCGTAAAGGAGTTCATCGATGCACGCTCCAGCTTATCGATATAGGATTCGGAGTGATCGAACCAGCGGTCGGGTTGCAATATGCAAAGTTGACAGCGCCGTTTGTCGGCCATTTGTGAAGGATGAGCAAGCCTGCGTCCGCTGCTGTCACTGCATTTTGGAACGCCATCTCGATCGTATCCGTAGTCTGTACGCCAGTAGCCACTGCGGTCACGGTCGCACCGCAAGCCCCTGAAGCGATTAAGGCAGTAGTAAGTGCCAACCCGCCGCCAGCAATAAATTTAACGTAGCCAGCGGGCAAGTCTCCCGGTTGTACTGCTCGGAAGGTGGGCAACCCATTTGCGAGGACCAGGTTGTTCACTTCCAAGGCTTGGAAACTGCCGCTTACTCCTGAACCCTGCGTATGGAATTTCACTACGTCGTGAGTGCCGCCAGCGATGTTTGCGGAGAGGAAAACGAGAGCTACTTCACCGAAGCCGGCCGTGTTCGTCGCAAATCCAAGCGGCGTGTACAGGTTCCCTTCACTGTCGGTGATGTAATCGGTATTCACGCTAGAAACCACGCCACCTATCAGAATGACCAGAATGGCGTCTCCGTTCGTGGTGTTGCCGGTGAAACTGGTCGTACTTCCGTTGGGTATGCCTCCACTGGTGACTGAAGGCTGCTGCACGATTGTAGGAGTCGTGGCCGGTTTAAGAGCCAGGGAGAACAGCATCCCTGCCCAATTTGTTGGGTTTATGGTGTTCCCTTGCGTGGTGATGGGGTTAGAGCTGGATAGAGTCTGGGACCATAAGCCTCCGTTGTTTGAGGTGCTGAAGATGTTTGTCCAAGTTCCGCCGCCTGAAACAGTCGTAACCCCTCCGGGGTTAATGTTTATGTCGTTAGACAGCGCCAAGAACATCCAGTCGTGTGTGCTTCCGGGAGTGAGCGTGATGGACTGCGAGGTGGAGATACCGGAGGACGAAGCTAAAGCTACGCCGTCATTGATTCCGGTAATGGAGTTCGCTCCGGGCCCGGCGAGGACGGTAAAAGGAGGCTCAACCGGGAAAGCAAAACTGCCTCCTGCTGCGTTCGCGGTTTGAATCCATTGAAGGGCCGGGGCGATGTAGATGAAGGAGATCGTCGTCTTGACCGTGCAAGAGAAGCCTCCGCTTGGCACCAGAATGTTGACATTGCTAAGAATGGAGGTGTTCGCATCCCCGCAGACAATCGTAATGAGCTGCGTGTCCACGCCATTCAGGAAGTTCGTGATGACCGTCGTTCCGCTGTTAGCCGTCTGGAAGACGTTTCCCACGGATACGTCCGGAGTCGCGCCCGTGATCGTGATGGTTGTTTTGTTCGTTATCCGATCGGAACTGATGCGGCCATGCGAGGTTTGGCCGATAAGCACGTTCGGCAGCAACAACAAAAACAATATGGCGAATCTTTTCAACACCACACTCCTCAATTAATTGCTCTGGAAGACCGCAAGCTGCAAAGTCCACGGAGCAACACTGCCGGCAACGATCTTTCCGGCCTGGATGATGATGCTGTGGTCCCCTTCTTCCATCAGCGTGAAAGTCACCGTTACACCGTTGGCGTAAGTTACAGGGCTGAATCCTGAATAGCTCATCCCGGTGGACCCACCCGACCCGTTCGATGCGCCGGTGCTGAAAGGGGCCATCGTGTTTGTTCCATCCGAAATCCAAAGATCGTAACCGGTCCCGCTTGTAATCGTAGTGGACCAGACCGAGTAGGACATAAACACGCGACATGGGCAGCCACTCGCCGGCATCGTAATCGCTTTTGCGACGACTGCCGTTGGCGTACTTGCGGGAATGCTTTGTCCTGAGATGGTTTGGTTAGCAAAAACCGCCACCACCCCGCCTGAAGGATTGCTCCAAGTGCAGTCTCCTCGAAGGAACGTCGTTGAGCTTGCGCCAGTCGTCCCTGGACAGGTATTAGCAATCGGCAGCAACCCGCCTACTCCTCCAGCTCCGGAAGTTGCAAGGTTGATCTGAGGCACGTCGCCGGCAACGATCGGATTCCACCCCGGCAAAGCTGAAACAGAGCCAGTCCCGGTCTGCGTGAAAAATAGTTTTGTCGCGGTCGTGTTTCCGGGAATTCGAGTTAAGGCCGGCGTGGAGTTTACGCTCAGAGTGTCGCCCAAAGTAGTCAGCGCCGTGAGAGCAAGCGAGAACGGGATACACCCCGGAACGGCGTCCGCGGTGATTGCATTGACGACTTGGCCGGCAGAGCAGGTTCCAGGAAGTGACGTCGACACCACATGCTTCGCAGGCGAAACGGCATTGTCCTCAAACTTCAGCAGCCCGAGGTTCACCCAGGCCTCGCCGGGCGCCGGCGTGACTGGATCGGTCTTGGTCGGAAGCCCGAGGAGGAAGCTAAACGACGTTGGAGAGGAAATCAGCAGAGGCCATGTCGAGATTACCTGCGAACCCGTTGGATTCTGCAGCACGGCGTTCGGCTGAGTGATGGCGAAGGTCAGCGGTGCGGCGTGGAAGATAACTGCGGTGCCGGCTTGCGCGGTCGGCCAGGTGAACGTCACCGTGTTGGGGTCGGTGATCGTCATGGTGTCCGGGAAGATTCGCACGCCGAGGAGGGTGTAGGTCGAGGCTTCCACGTTCACATCGTTGAATCTATGCACGCAAGTCCAAATTGTGGACGCAATGAAGACTTGGCAGGTGTAGGACTGCGTGACAAGCGTGCTCGGGCCGGCCGGCGGGGTGACGTTCAGCGGTGGCGGCAGGTTGTTCAAGGAAAACGGCAGGTTGATGATGTAATTATTGCATCGCAGCGTGTGTCCCTGGCTGATGAGGCACATGCTGTACCAGGTTCCAGACGGCAGCACCGCGGAATTCATCAGCAGGGTATCCGTGCAGCCGACTCCTACGCAGTGGATATTCCCGCTCGAGTCTGGTTTGAACGTCTTCTTTACGGCGATGATCGTGCCCGTCGAGAGAACGTGAGGGATCTGGCCGCCGTAGTTCTGAAGCTCGAAGTCTACCTGCGCGTTCGAAATGACGCTGGTGCCGGTAACGTCTTTGATGTTCCCGCTGATAGCCACTTCTTGGGCCGTCGCGGTACTCGCCAATGTGAGGAAGGCCAGCAGGAATAGGGCACAAAACTTCACGGCAGCAAGCATAGCAGCCGAACTGTCTGCAATGTCAACACGTTGCGTAGGGGGGTGTGATCTAATCCTTTTCCATCTCGCGGCATACCGACTCCAAAGCCGATTCGACCGCTTCAGCCCACTTCGCAAAGGTTAGAGTACCGTGAACCGTCATCCCTTCCTCGACGGTGCCGTGAATGGCCTCGAGCTGCTTCTTGCAGGCGTCTTCGGCTATCTCGTATGCGGTGTTCTTCATGGACTGCCCTCCTTGCGCTTGGTACACATCATCTTGATTCGGTACTGCCCCATCTGGAAATCAAACTGCCGTTGCACTTCATGCCCGCCGATCTTGGCGAAGTTCTGGAAGTCCTGCTCCTTGAAGCTCCAGACATGCTCTCCTCCGCTCAAATCTCCGGTGAGGTCTCCCTCCAAGGGGGACGAGATAAGCGCGTAGCGAGCCTCTGGAAGCCATTTTTTTACGAGTGCGTCCGGATCTGTCAGGTGTTCGAGCACTTCGCACAGAATTAGCACGTCTGCCGGCATCGTCTGCGCGTCCTCCAGGTCTTCGGCGTGGACCTTCACCCATGGGAAGTTCCTGGTGATGTACTCAATGCAGGTCGGACTGATCTCCCAAACGTGGACGCGGTGTCCCATGGAAAACTGTCCGGAGATATCGCAGGAGTTCGCGCCAAGCTCCACGATGGTCCTGAAGGTGTGGGCGGTCGAGACGTAATCGCTCTTCAGCATCAGGAGAATCCGCTTTACCTCTTCTCGAGCGTGGCGAATGCGATTGTTCTGGGTGGGGTCGTTGACGTAGACGCGGGCCGGCGCCATAGCTTGCCTGTTTAGGACGGCAGGTCGATCGAGTTCGTGCAGGCGTATCACACTCCTACTCCGCGGAAGGTTGCGCTTTTCTCCTTAGCTACGGCAATGCACCGCGCAAGTCCCTCGGCCAGCGTCACCTTGGCCTTGAAACCGAAGCTCTCGGCAACGGCAGTCGTTGCGACACGATGCTCAGAACCGATTGGCTTCTCGAGGTCGGCAGTGATCTGCGGGGAATACCCGCATTGCAAGGCTATCTGCATCGCCAGTTCACCGAAAGATGTAGGCACTCCGGTCCCGATCGGAATAGCGCCACCCTTCGGGAAAATCCCGTCTGCGGCCATCAATATCGCGTCTACTATGTCGTCCACGTAAATCCAGTCTCGCACGGTCTTCTTGCTTCCCCAAACGTACAGCGGGTCTTCTAGCCGTAGAGCTCGGTGGATGATCGCAGTCATCGGATAACTCAGGCTTTGGCCGGGCCCGTAGCCGGCATACGGCTTGAGAATCGATATTGGAACGCGCTCCCGCTTTCCTAGCCAACGAGCAAAGCGTTCCGAGACGTACTTGTTGAAGGCGTACACTTCCACGCCCTCAGCGTCTGTCGCGCAAGAGGATAACCAGACAACGCGCTCCCGCGGTGGGAGATTCTCGAGGTATTGAGCCATCTGTAGGTCCAGGTCAATATCCCGGAAGGCCTCCATGCCCATCTTATTGCGCTGCTCGATATCGTACTTGGTGAGGTAGGACGCTAGGTGGAACACCAGGTCGTAGCGTTTGGCCTTGATCTGGAAGGTTTCGAAGCGTTCGGCGTACAGGTGCACGACGTGCCCGCAACCAAGGTCCGTGTTAAGTCCATGGACACCATACTCCGGATCCACCGAATGAACCTCATAACCCGCCTCGAGCAACCGCGGAATCAAAACTCGTCCCAGGAAGCCGGCGCCTCCGGTAACAAGTGCCGTTCTCATCGTTTTTCCTTTCTAACCTTGCGAGGTACCCGTTTGACGGTCCTGCGGTACAGAGCATCGTCGCGGTGCGGCTTGGCTGTGCGCTCGGCCCAAGGCAATTGCTTCTTCATCGAACCCCCCTCGTACATCACTGGATGGTCGCCGTCTTCGCTCTCTCAATGATGGTCTTGTAGAAAATCTCCGCTATCTGCTTCTTGAGACTCAGCGTTTCCCGCACGCGCATCATGCCCGCGGTCGCAATGCTCTCCCGAAGCTGGTCTCGATCGACAAACTCCCGCCAGGTCTGAACCAGGAACGGCAGATTCGAAGGCCGGTAGTAGGCCAATTCCTTCCCATGCACGAATATGCAGTTAGGTTCGGCTGCGCCCTCGAGCATCGGCGTGAGCATGAAACTCCCGCACGCCATTACCTCGACAACCTTGGTCGTTATCAGCTCGGAGTACGCCGGCAGGTTCAGGAACACCTTGATCCTCCGGTAGTTCATCGCCAGCCGCATGGCCTGATCGTGGTACGCCAGCCCGTCTATGTCCAAAACCTGGACATTGCCAGTCATCGGAATGGGATCGCCGTCCTTGACGTGCCGCGCAAGGCTCTCGAGGTACAGGTGCCGTTTCGGGTAAATCAGTCCGATGAAGCCCACATCGATATCCTTGGGACTCGGTGCCGTCCTCGAGCCAAGACAAACCTTGCAGTAGTTCGTTTGTGCCTGGAACATCGTCTCGCCGCTCTTTGGTTCGCGCACCCCGAGAATCGTTCCTAACCCGTAGTCGCAATGCGGGCACTTCAGCGGCTTGAACACGTCGGTATCCACGCCGAACGGCAGCCAGAACGATCGACCTTTCGCAAAATGCTCTTGATCGAACGTCTCGGCATCCTGAATGGCCGGAAAGAAGTGGTAGTCACCGTACTGAAGATAGTCCTCGAAGCCGAAGTTCTGGTCCTCGCGCCGGTTTGTTTCGTGGTACATGAAGATTTTCGGAGGCTTCACTTCGTTCTTCCACTCGTAGAGCGACACTTCCCGGTCCGAGAAGGCGTAGGGTGTCGGCAATTCTCCTTTCACCTGGGACCGCAAGATGTGCTCCGGACCGCTGACGATAATCACATCGGCCAGGTTCAGAGCTTCCACTGTTACGAGGGGACATTCGCGCCTGCCGCGAGGAATTCGGAGAACATGGTTGCCGGCTTTATTTAAGGCGTTTGCGAGCCCGTCTCCGACCGACCAGGCCGCCGTCATGCTTCCGCACCAAATCAGGCATACCTTCACGTCGGCTGCTTTCCAAGGGCGGCAGCCGGGCCGGCAGGAACCCTATCGTCTTTTGCTTTGTCCTTGATCGCAGCTAATTCACACTTGCGGCAGATTAGGCGGTAGCTGGTCGCCTGCTTGTAGAAGTCCATACGACAAATGGCGCACGTGGCTACGTGTGTGGTAGAGGTTGGTCCTGTCATAAGACTTTACTTCACTGACCTTTGTTTCCCAGCCTTTGGCCCTCGCAAAAGAGCCCGACTTGCCGCGGGGTCTCCCCGCGTACCATTCGGCCAGTGTTCAATCTCGTCCTTTCACTTCTCACTCAGCCTTTGTTTCATCGAGTTATCCACGCGGTTCTCGGTCACGGAATCTCTCCGCACACCCATACGGCCAAGTGAGTTTCAAAACGCTGCGATGCGCTCTCCAAGAATTTCGGAGTACGTGTTCATAGCCTCTTCTTGCCGCTTCAGCCGTGCTTGCTCGTTCGCGTTGACTTCGCCAAACGTCTCCGAGGTGAAAAACAGCCTCAGCTTCGAGAGCTTCTCGTCCAATTCCTCTTTCTCTTTCACGACTCGCTCTTCGTGCGGCTTCATTTTCTGCCCTGCTTCCCTTGTGTGAGGGAAATGGTTTTCATTGGTCGAGATTCTACTACTGATCGACGGGCCCAAGGCAGGTAATTTCTATCGTTATTTTTTTGCATCCATAATTGGAGTGCTCCCCGCCATTCCGCTTCCGGCTCAGTTCGAACGCTTTGGTGATAGCGCCCTGCGGAGAACGCGCCAGTAAGCATCGAAATCGCTTTTCTTCGATCTCGCCGTTTTCCTCTGGTTTGAAGAAAATCCTTACGTGGTATCCGTTGTCCATGCTACCGGTTCTTTGATTCGATACCGTATCTCTGGACACCTTCCCGCCTCTCAGCAAACTTCGAAGCAAGCTGGATGATTTTGTTCATGTTAGGCGAGTCGGCCTGGGTTTCGTGCAGCAATTCACTCAAATAGAATTCTGCTCGAGTAGAATCGATCGATTTCAGTAGGGAGAGTAGTTCAGGGTCGTCCAGCAGCCTGCCAAGAACCAGCCGATCGGTTTCGGTGAAGTCCATCTCACGGGCCTGCCGGCGGTCCACCCGCGCCGTTGTTCCCTTGGGCGGCAGCAACCTCGTCCGGGTCTTCTCCCAGGAGGAATCTGGCGTGCTTCGCGCTCTCTGCGGCTTCCGCGAGCTTTTCGTGAGCCTGCGCTACTTCCGTGTCTTGCGGAGACGGCGGGGCAATGCCGAACACCTTGGACATTAAGACATGGCTCGTTTCCACGTCGGCCTCGACCTTGACATTGACCGTGCCGGAAATCTTCGGTTCTTGCGGCGGTGGCGGTGGCGGTGGCGGCGGCGGGGGTGCCATGAGCTTATCTGGCTCTGACACCCCGGACGCACGCGCCAACCGTAGAGCAGCCTCTTGGACGTTCCAAACGGTAGGGGCAGCGATTGCCCGATCGTAAATCTCCTGCGCCTGGTTCTTCTTGATGGCGTCATCCAGCGCCAGCGTGCTCCCCATCTCGGGTTCTACTTCGAAATCAACCTGCAGCTCGAGGGGGTCGTCAAACATCCGGCGAGGCTTATCCGGCCCGCCCGCGGTGCTGATCGTCCAGAACGTACTCTTCTGGAAACTCTGTCCCAGGCTTTCTAGTTCGCGCTCGTTCAAGACTTGCTGCCACATGGACAGCTTGATATCGGTCTCCTCGGCAATCGAGTCGTTCAGGCATTCGAGTTCGTCCCCGCTGATGCCGTCCGCCGATCGCTGCTGAAGGATGCCGAGGGTTGCGGTCTTTCCGGTGTTAGGTACAGCCTGGCTCTGCTCCCCGAAATCAATGATCGATGGCTCGACCATTTGAAGCATTCGCATTACTGCAGCTTCCTGCTCGAACGCTTGCGCGGGAACCTGTGGGCCGGCAGCCTGGAACGCCGCAATGATCTCCCGGTAGTTGTCGCTGAAAAGGACGCGGAACAGGCCGAGATCCATGATCTCGGGAGGGATATCGGCGCCTTTGGGAAGCGCAACCAGCTTCTTGAGAGCGTTCGTTATTAGGTCGGTGCGCTGCGAGACGGTGATGTTGTGGAGCTTCCAGAGGTGCCGGCCTTTGCGTGCCGTCGAGTCTCCAATCCCTTGCAGCAGGGACGGCATCGGACAATAGGTGCTGATCGGATAGCGCCCGCCGAGGTCCCATGGTAGCGGCATCTCGCCTAAGAACACTTTCTCGTTCCCGATGAAGCGTATCCAGCAAAACCCCTTGCGGAAGGTGTAGTCCTGGTGGATGAGGTATCGGCGCCCAGGAATCAATCTCGCTTCGAAGGATGGCCGGGCTTTGAAGATGACGTCTCGAAGGGTCTGCTTGAAGTCGCGCTCGGCGCCCGATACCTCGCTCTTGTTCATGGTGTCCAGCGGGCTATAGGTCTCGAGTTCGCCTAGAAACTTCGGATCGATGATCGGACGCCTCTTGCCGGTCTCCGGGTCGGTGAATTTCTGGCTTGCCATGTAGGCCAGCCATTCCGCGTCCTTGATGCCCTCGAAGACATGCCAAGCCGAGGACTGCACGGCGTCAAACTCGGGCTCTGGGTACCAGTCTCCGATAAACTTCCACTCCGATACCGGCCCGTCGAACCGCGTGAAGTTCTTTGACTGGCTCACTTCCGGTCCCAGACTCGCCATCACGTTCGCCCGGTCCTGCTCGTTCAGCCGAGAAGCGCGGACTGATCGCTTGTCATCCTCATCGGCCATTACCCAGTTGTTCCGCGTCTTGTCGTTCTCATCGATCTTGACGTAAAGCTCTTTGAGAATCTTATCGGTAGAGAAGCGCAAGCTCCTTTGCTGGCTTACCTGGTCGTAGTAATGGAGCTTGATCGAAATGCCGAACAAGTCTCCCTGAAGAACGTGGCGCCGTTGAAACTTCTGCTCGCCGGCGCGGTCCCACTGGACGGTTGCCATGTGAGACAGGAAGTCTCCTATCTGCTGATCGGAAGATCGAACGTTGATGTTGGGCGGCCGGCGGCTTTTGCGGACGGCTTTCTTCCGAATTCCGACAAACATCTCAGGCATGGCGATGTTCGTGCGCGTCTTGTCTTCTTTGCCAGCTTGAGGATGCCCAGGAGGATAGATGAGCTTTTCTGTCTTTACTTCGTAGGACCGGAAGGCTTCCTGCCACTCACCCCAAAAGTTGTCGTGAAGCCACGCCGCGCTTGCTTTGATTCTCTCGCGGGTTTCCTCGACCTTGTTGCGCTCGGCCTCGGTCATCACGCTTTGGCCGGTGCCGATGATTGCAGCGGATTTGTTCTCGGTGGGGTTTGCCGTGGCAGATATTGCCATAATTTAGATTCGCACCCCGGCAACCTTCGGACCGATGACAACCGAAGGATGCCGAGGTCCCGTTTCCTCTACCGTCCAGAGTCTAGCTTACCGGCTCACTGGATTGTCAATCTAATAGCTGATGCCCTCTTGCACAGGATTGAGACTCCGCGCCTGCGCCGGTCCAACGTAAATGGGGTCAAGCATCTCGCCGTACCGAATCAGGTCTGTCATGTGGCATCGCTTCTGCATTACCTTGTCGGTGGGATCCATCTTCTCTGCCTGCTCCGGAGTCAAACTCGGCCAGCGCACCGACCGCAACTCGAGAATCAACTCCGGAAGTGTGTCGAATATATGAATGATTGCCTCTTCAGCTTCGCCTGAAGGAAGCATGACCTTGCGCGGTCGTAGGCGCATCCCCACCGTGTCACGTCCCGAACCAACATCCTTGATGGCCTCGACGCAACGTATGCCAAGTTTCTCGTAGCGGTCCCAGAACGTCTCCGGTTCATCCTTCCCCGCGGTCGTGGTGGTGAAGATGGCTTTGCCGTGCGTGTCCATTACCCGTATGCGGATCTTCTCGGTCTGCCCCTGGTTGTCCGCGAAGCCTCCGGAAGAGAAGTGTTTGATATCCGGCCCTTCCATGTATTTGAGTGCCTGAACGTATTCGTCCACTTTGTAGAGCTTGTCGTCCTCCGGGGTGTCGCCCTTCTTGCCGTAGACGCGGCTCGGCCAATACTCGCGGTAGTACCAGTGGTCTCCATCCGGAGACACTGCCATCCACAGGAAGGCGTGCGGCCGGCGTTTGTGGGGGTCGATGAACATATACCGAGTCCAGAGGTGCGGAATGGGAAACGGTCTGACGACATGCAACCCGCGGCTAAACTCCGGATACATGGCCGCGCCACTGCCGGCGTAGTGGTCGATCTCGAATTCTCTGCG
>Ga0210407_10003156_pt1 | contig 13569 bp, 10 predicted proteins | sample IncBWC27MmetaG_FD_150860 | JGI IMG/M metagenome (GOLD analysis project Ga0210407, IMG submission 150860) | Forest soil microbial communities from Barre Woods Harvard Forest LTER site, Petersham, Massachusetts, United States - Inc-BW-C-27-M | ecosystem: Environmental > Terrestrial > Soil >... | reverse complement strand
CGCGTGGTCGCTGAGGACCTGGAAGTCGCCCTCGGAGCCGGGCACGAGCACCGCCTGAGCGGAGCCGTTGAACAGCACCTTATCCGGCGACACGAGCTCGAAATGGAAAGTCGTCGGCATAGCTTTCCTCGAACGCGGTTCTGATTAGGCCTCGGCCGCCAACTTCTTGGCCTTCTCGACCGCCTGCTCGATCGTGCCGACCATATAGAACGCGGCCTCGGGCAGATTGTCGTACTTGCCTTCGACGATGCCCTTGAAGCCTTTGACGGTGTCCTCGATCTTGACCTGCACGCCGGGGGTGCCGGTGAAGACGGCGGCGACGTCGAAGGGCTGAGACAGGAACCTTTCGATCTTGCGGGCCCGCGCGACGATCTGCTTATCCTCTTCCGACAATTCGTCCATGCCGAGGATCGCGATGATGTCCTGCAGCGCCTTATAACGCTGAAGAACCTGCTGCACCTGCCGGGCGACATTGTAGTGCTCCTCGCCGACAATCGCGGCGGTCAGCATGCGCGAAGTCGAGTCGAGCGGATCGACCGCCGGATAAATGCCTTTTTCCGAGATCGCGCGGGAGAGCACGGTCGTCGCGTCCAGATGGGCGAACGAGGTCGCCGGCGCCGGATCGGTCAGGTCGTCCGCGGGCACATAGATCGCCTGCACCGAGGTGATCGAGCCCTTGGTCGTCGTGGTGATGCGCTCCTGCAAGGCGCCCATGTCGGTGGCGAGCGTCGGCTGGTAACCAACCGCAGAAGGAATGCGGCCAAGCAGCGCCGAGACTTCCGAACCGGCCTGGGTAAAACGGAAGATGTTGTCGATGAACAACAGCACGTCCTGGCCCTGGTCGCGGAAATGCTCGGCGACGGTGACGCCGGCCAGACCGACACGCATACGTGCGCCGGGCGGCTCGTTCATCTGGCCAAACACCAGCGCACATTTCGATTTAACGTTCGAATCGGGATCATGGGGATCGGCATTGACCTTCGATTCGATGAATTCGTGATAGAGATCGTTGCCCTCGCGGGTGCGTTCGCCGACGCCCGCGAATACCGAGTTGCCGCCGTGGGTCTTGGCGACGTTGTTGATCAGTTCCTGGATCAGCACCGTTTTGCCCACGCCGGCGCCGCCGAACAGTCCGATCTTGCCGCCCTTGGCGTAAGGCGCGAGCAGGTCGACAACCTTGATGCCGGTGATGAGAATCTGGGCCTCGGTCGACTGATCGACATAGGACGGGGTTGGCTGATGGATCGCCCGGCGCTCGTCCATCTTGATCGGCCCGGCTTCATCCACGGGTTCGCCGACCACGTTCATGATGCGCCCAAGCGTGCCCTCGCCGACCGGCACTGAGATCGGCGCGTTGGTGTCGGTGACTTCCTGACCGCGCACCAGGCCTTCTGAGATGTCCATGGCGATGCAGCGCACGGTGTTCTCACCCAGATGTTGCGCAACTTCGAGCACGAGGCGATTGCCGTTGTTGGTCGTCTCGAGCGCATTGAGAATGGGCGGCAGATAGCTGTCGAACTTGACGTCGACGACAGCGCCGATCACCTGGGTGACGCGGCCGGTGGCATTCGCGATATTCGCCATGAGTTGACGTCCTCGTTCGTAAGCTGTGCGGGTGGCGGCGGCCTGGTCAGACGGCCTCGGCGCCGGAGATGATCTCGATCAGTTCCTTGGTGATCATCGCCTGGCGGGTGCGGTTGTAGCGAAGCGTGTATTTCTGCACCATTTCGCCGGCGTTGCGGGTGGCGTTGTCCATCGCGCTCATCTGCGCGCCGAAGAACGAGGCCGCGTTTTCAAGCAATCCGCGATAAACCCGCACCGTCACGGCGCGCGGCAAGAGCTCGGCGAGGATTTCACCCTCGTCAGGCTCGTAGTCATAAACCGGCGCGGTCTCGTCCTTTGCGCCAAGCTCCGGCGGGATAAGCTGCTGGGTGGTTGGGATCTGGGCGATCACCGACTTGAAGCGCGAGAAGAACAGCGTGCAGACGTCGAACTCGCCTTTGTCGAACAGCGCGATCACTTTTTCAGCGATCGGCTTGGCGGTTTCGTAGGTGATCGTGCGCACGGCGCGCAGGTCGATCAGCTCCAGAATCTGCCGCTCATGTGTGCGGCGAAGCTGATCATAGCCCTTCTTGCCGACACAAAGAATCTTGACCGTCTTGCCTTGCCCCGCGAGCGAATTGGCCTTCTCGCGCGCGAGGCGCACGATGGCGGTATTGAAGGCGCCGCACAGCCCGCGCTCGCCGGTGCATACGAGCAGCAGGTGAGTCTGGTCCGAGCCGCTGCCGACCAGCAGGCGCGGACCCTGACCGTCGGTCGCTGCGCCGGCCAGATTCGTCAGCACCGTTTCAACCTGCTCCGCATAGGGACGCGCCGCTTCGACCGCGCCTTGCGCGCGGCGCAGCTTCGACACCGCGACCATCTGCATGGCCTTGGTGATTTTCTGCGTCGACTTGACCGACGCGATCCGGTTCCGAAGCTCCTTTAGCGACGGCATCGCTCAACGCCTCCACGCGCGCCCGCTTGAAGAGCGGCGCACGGCTTGATGAGGAATCGGCTCATCTTAGGCAAAGGTCCCAGCGTAAGATTCCACCGCCGTCTTGAGCTTGGCTTCGACGTCATTCGGCAGATCGCTTGAGGAGCGGATCGAAGCCAGAATATCCGGGTTCTTCGCCCGCAGAAAACTGAGCAGTCCGTCTTCAAAAGGCCGGACCTTGTCGAGCGGCAATTTGTCGAGAAATCCGTTCACACCGGCATAGATGACGCAGACCTGCTCCTCCATCTTGAGCGGCGAGAACTGCGGCTGCTTGAGAAGCTCAGTCAGACGCGCGCCGCGATTGAGCAGGCGTTGGGTGACCGCATCGAGATCGGAGCCGAACTGGGCGAAAGCCGCCATCTCGCGATATTGCGCCAGTTCGCCCTTGATCCTGCCGGCGACTTTCTTGGTCGCCTTGGTCTGCGCCGCGGAACCGACGCGCGAAACCGAAAGGCCGACGTTCACCGCAGGCCGGACGCCTTGGTAGAAAAGGTCTGTTTCCAGGAAGATCTGACCGTCGGTGATCGAGATGACATTGGTCGGAATGTAGGCCGAGACGTCGTTCGCTTGCGTCTCGATGATAGGCAGCGCGGTGAGCGAGCCCGACCCGTTGTCCTTGTTGAGCTTGGCGGCGCGCTCGAGCAGGCGGGAGTGAAGATAGAACACGTCGCCCGGATAGGCCTCGCGGCCCGGCGGGCGGCGCAGCAGGAGCGACATCTGGCGATAGGCGACCGCTTGCTTGGAGAGGTCATCGTAAACAATGACCGCGTGCATGCCGTTGTCACGGAAGAACTCGCCCATCGCGCAGCCGGAAAACGGCGCCAGAAATTGCATCGGGGCCGGGTCGGAAGCGGTGGCGGCGACGATGATCGAATATTCGAGCGCGCCGTGCTCCTCCAGGACCTTGGCGAACTGAGCGACCGTCGAACGTTTCTGCCCGACCGCAACGTAAACGCAGTACAACTTCTTCGACTCGTCGTCGCCCTGGTTCAGCGGCTTCTGATTGAGAATGGTATCGAGGGCGATCGCGGTCTTTCCCGTCTGTCGGTCGCCGATGATGAGCTCGCGTTGGCCGCGGCCGATCGGGATCATGGCATCGATCGCCTTCAGGCCCGTCGCCATCGGCTCGTTCACCGACTTGCGGGGAATGATGCCCGGCGCTTTGACATCCACGCGCGCGCGTTTTTCCGTGTTGATCGGGCCTTTGCCATCGATCGGGTTGCCCAACGCGTCGACGACGCGGCCGAGAAGCGCCTTGCCGATTGGCACGTCGACGATGGCGCTGGTGCGCTTGACCGTCTGGCCTTCCTTGATCTCCCGGTCGCCGCCGAAAATGACGATGCCGACGTTGTCGCTCTCGAGGTTGAGCGCCATGCCGCGCGTGCCGTTCTCGAATTCGACCATCTCGCCGGCCTGAACCTTGTCGAGACCGTAGGCGCGCGCGATGCCGTCGCCGACGCTCAGCACCTGCCCGACTTCGGTGACGTGCGCCTCAGCGCCGAAATTGGCGATCTGAGTCTTGAGGATCGAGGAAATTTCAGCGGCGCGGATATCCATCAGCCGACCTCTTTCATGGCAAGGCGAATTGCGTTGAGTTTGGTTTTGAGCGAGCCGTCGACCATGCGCGACCCAAGCTTGACGATCAAGCCGCCGATAATCGAAGGATCGACTTTCATGTCGAGATCGACTTCCCGGCCGCCGGAAGCGGCGCGCAGCGAGTCTTTAAGCGAGGCGACATTCGCGTCGGTCAAGGCGGCCGCGCTGGTGACTTCCGCCCGCGTCACGCCTCGGGACTTGTCGTACAGCTTGCGGTAGTCCGCGATCATTTCGCGGACGAAGTAGAGCCGGCGCTTCGTCGCCACGAGCCTGAGGAAATTCGCGGCCACGCCGCCAATTCCCGCCTGTGCGAGGATGGCGTCGAGAGCCTTGAGCTGGTCGGCGGCCGAAAAGACGGGGCTCCGCACCAGCCGTTCCAGGTCAGGGCTTTCGGTGATGAGGGCGTCGAATCTCGCCAACGCGTCTGCGACGGCCTCGCCCTCGCGTTGGTCCTGGGCGAGCGAAAACAGGGCGGACGCGTAACGTCCGGCCACGCCGGAAACAACCGTGTCTTCCTCTGCCACGCCGCCACCTCGGATGACGATTAAGCTCAGCCGCGCCGCCTCCCCGAAGGCTTACGCGAACCCCGGAAAATCTTGACGATTCCGCGCTCAAAACCAAGCGCTCGGCCAAAGCCTGCCCGAAAGGCTGGGTTGCCTAACATAGGCGTTTTGCAGGCGCAACCCGCAGGAAGCGCGCGCGGCGCACCGTCTCATCGCGTGGCCAAATGACGACGCGAGGGAGCCTGTTTCGCCGCGAGCCAATCGGCGCTTAAGCGCGCTTCAAATCCCTTTCGGTTTCACGCAAGCACTTCGCCAATGCCGCGCCGGCTATCGACCGCAGCGACGCGGCAAGCGCCTCGAGCGCAGCTTCCCGCGCCGAGCCGCGCTTGAAGACGAGGCTGACCAGTCGCGACGCGCCGTCGCCAACAATCTTCAAGCCGGCGATCCCGGCGCCCGAACGCCGCCAGTCGACATAGGCGAGAAGGGGCGCGAGCGTCGCCCCCTGCCCGGCGGAGGCAAGATGCCGCAATGTCTCGAGGCTCGTCCCCCGAACGTCGGCGCCAAGCACCGTCCTCTCCGCCGCCTTACAGAGCGCCAACGCCTGATCGCGCAGACAATGACCCTCAGCCAGCAGAAGAAGGGTGCTCGGATCGATCTCCTCGACGCCGATTGAGACGCGCCCGCGCTTTTTCGCGTGACCAGAAAAGACTAGGAAAAAAGGTTCGTCGTAAAGCTCGATCGACGCCAGCCTGGCGTCCCGCGGGTCGGTCGCGATCACCGCGGCGTCGAGGGCGCCGTCGCGCAAGCGCGCAAGCAGCCTGTCGGTCAGATCCTCCACCAGATAGAGAGGCGTCTGCGGCAGCGCCTCGGCGAGCCCAGGCAGGGCGATCGGCAGCAAGTAGGGCGCGACGGTCGTGATCACGCCAAGGCGCAGTTCGCCGGCGAAGGGATCGCGCGCCGCGTCAGCCGCCGCGCTTACCCCCGCCGCTGCGGCCAGCGTCGCGCGCGCCTGCGCCACGACGGTCGCCGCCCGGTCGCTGACTCGAGCGCCGCGGCCTTCTCGGTCGAACAGGCGAAGGCCGAGTTCCGCCTCGAGCTTGAGGATTTGACCGCTCAAAGTTGGCTGACTTACGTTGCACGCTGTCGCCGCGCGGCCAAAATGGCCGTAGTCGGCGACCGCGACCACATATTCGAGGTCTCGAAGGTTCATTGACAAAAGATCGGCCAGGCCGATCACTTGTCAAGGGACAATCGATTGGACCTATCGGGCGTCGCGGCTTATCGACAAGCGCACGAGATGGCGGTGACGCTCAAGCGCCATATGCGATGGCTATGATCGCCTCCATCATCTGGATCTTCGACGGCGCGAGAAGCTGAACACGGTTGGAGGAAAGCATGACGAGTGAAAGCAAATGCCCGGTCGTGGGCCATGAGAAGGAAGGCAAGTATGCTGAAAAGTCGGACGCAATGCGGGCGTTCGCGAACAGCGACTGGTGGCCGGAGCAGCTCAATCTCAAGGGTCTGCAACACGACTCGCCTCTGGTCGATCCGATGGGCGAAGAGTTCGACTACGCCAAGGAATTCGCAAGCTTGGACCTGAATGCCGTCATCAATGACCTCAAGGCCGTGATGACCGACTCGCAGGAATGGTGGCCGGCGGACTTCGGCCATTACGGGCCGCTGTTCATCCGGATGGCGTGGCACAGCGCGGGCACATATCGCGTCCACGATGGCCGCGGCGGCGCCGGATACGGGCAGCAGCGCTTTGCGCCGCTCAACAGCTGGCCGGACAACGCGAGCCTCGACAAGGCGCGGCGCCTGTTGTGGCCGATCAAGCAGAAATACGGCCGCAAGATCTCATGGGCCGATCTCCTGATCCTCACCGGCAACGTGGCTCTCGAATCGATGGGGTTCAAGACGTTCGGCTTCGCCGGGGGACGCGCAGATAGCTGGGAGCCCGACGATTCCATCTATTGGGGTCCGGAAGGCGAGTGGTTGGCGGATGAGCGCTATTTCGGCGACCGCGAGCTCCAGCATCCGCTCGGCGCGGTGCAGATGGGCCTCATCTACGTGAATCCAGAGGGGCCAAACGGCAAGCCGGATCCGGTCGCCTCGGCGCGGGACATCCGCGAAACGTTCAAGCGCATGGCGATGAATGACGAAGAGACCGTCGCGCTGATCGCTGGCGGCCATACCTTCGGCAAGACGCACGGCGCCGCCGATGCGAAGATCAATGTCGGCCCCGAACCCGAAGGCGCGACCATCGAGGAGCAGGGCTTCGGCTGGAAGAATAAATTTGGCACGGGCAAAGGCAATGACGCGATCACCAGCGGCATCGAGGTCATCTGGACCACGACGCCGACGAAGTGGAGCAACAACTTCTTCCAGAACCTGTTCGGCTACGAATGGGAGCTGACCAAGAGCCCGGCGGGCGCTTATCAGTGGACCCCGAAAGGCGGCGCGGGAGCGGACACGGTGCCGGATCCGCACGATAAGTCGAAGCGCCGCTCGCCCTCGATGCTCACCACGGACCTCGCCTTGCGGCTCGACCCGGCTTACGAGAAGATCTCGCGGCGCTTCTTCGAGCATCCGGATCAATTCGCGGACGCTTTCGCCCGTGCGTGGTTCAAGCTGACGCACCGCGATATGGGCCCAATCGTCCGTTACCTCGGCCCGCTCGTGCCGAAGGAAACCTTGATCTGGCAGGACCCGATCCCGGCCGTGAACCATCCGCTGGTCGGCGAGAAGGACATCGCTGATCTCAAGGCGAAAATCCTCGCCTCGGGCCTTTCGGTGTCCGAACTGGTTTCGACGGCCTGGGCGTCGGCGTCGATCTTCCGCGGCGGCGACAAGCGCGGCGGCGGCAACGGCGCGCGCATTCGCCTTGAGCCCCAGAAGTCCTGGGACGTCAACCAGCCGGCGCAATTGGCCAAGGTTCTTGGAAAACTCGAGGAAATCCAGAAGGCGTTCAACGCCTCGGCGTCCGGCGGCAAGAAGGTCTCGCTTGCCGACCTGATCATTCTCGGCGGCGGCGCGGCGGTCGAGAAGGCTGCGAAGGACGCCGGACTGGATGTGAAGGTTCCCTTCACGCCGGGCCGCATGGACGCGTCGCAGGATGAAACCGACGTCGAATCCTTCGAGCCGCTCGAGCCGACCGCTGATGGGTTCCGCAACTACTATCGCGGCAAGCAGATGCTCAAGCCAGAGCAGCTCCTGGTGGACCGTGCGCAGTTGCTGACGCTGACGGCGCCTGAACTCACGGTTCTGGTTGGCGGTCTGCGGGTCCTTGGCGCCAATGCGGACAAGTCCAAGCACGGCGTGTTCACCAAGCGACCGGGAACGCTGACCAACGACTTCTTCGCGAACCTCCTCGATATGAGCACGGAATGGAAAGAGGCCGAAGGCTCGGAAGGTGTCTATGAGGGGCGCGACCGCAAGTCGGGCGAGGTCAAGTGGACCGCGACGCGCGCGGATCTCATTTTCGGTTCGCACGCGCAGCTCCGGGCGCTGGCCGAGGTCTATGGGTCGTCCGACGGGAAAGAGAAGTTCGCCAAGGACTTCGCCAAGGCGTGGGCGAAGGTCATGAACCTTGACCGCTTCGACCTCGTCTACAGCAAGGCGCCCCTCGCCATGGCGGCGGAGTAGCGAGTTTAGTCACCCCGGTCGCAAGACCGGGCCGGAGAATACAGAGGCCGCGCAGGATGTTCTCCTGCGTGGCCTTTGTGGTCTCTAGGGCTAGCGCTCCTGATCCTTCTCCCTCAGGGATAAGGTGGCCGCGCGAAGCGCGGACGGATGAGGGAACCCTCACCCCGACCCCTCTCCCGTTGGAGAGGGGCACTGCACGGAGCAAACCGAACGTCGCGCTCCCTCAGGCTCGAATCCCGTTCCCTTCCCGCGCCCGCCCTGCTAATGCCGCGCCCCATGACCGCCCACTCAATCGAGAATATCCGAAACTTCGCGATCATCGCCCACATCGATCATGGCAAGTCCACGCTCGCCGACCGTCTCATCCAGCAGACGGGGACGATGGCGGAGCGCGACATGGTCGAGCAGGTGCTCGATTCCATGGATATCGAGCGCGAGCGCGGCATCACGATCAAGGCGCAGACAGTGCGCCTCGAATACCGAGCCCAAGACGGCAAACCCTATATCCTGAACCTCATGGACACGCCCGGCCACGTCGACTTCGCTTACGAGGTGTCGCGGTCGCTGGCCGCATGCGAGGGCTCGCTCCTGGTGGTCGACGCGAGCCAGGGGGTCGAGGCGCAGACGCTGGCGAACGTCTATCATGCCCTCGACGCTGGGCATGAGATCGTCCCTGTCCTCAACAAGATCGATCTGCCCGCCGCCGAGCCGGAGCGGATCAAGGAGCAGATCGAGGACGTGATCGGCCTCGACGCCTCGGACGCCGTGCCGATCTCGGCCAAGACGGGGCTCAACATCGATCTTGTGCTTGAGGCGATCGTCAAGCGTCTGCCCGCGCCCAAGGGCGACGAGACCGCTCCACTTAAAGCGCTCCTCGTCGACTCCTGGTACGACGCTTATCTCGGCGTCGTCGTCCTCATTCGCGTGATCGACGGGACGCTTAAAAAGGGCACCCGCATCCGCATGATGGCCGCGGACGCCGTCTATGAAGTCGACCGCATCGGGGTTTTCCGGCCGAAGATGATAGAGATCGCGGAGCTCGGCCCGGGCGAGGTCGGCTACATCACCGCCCAGATCAAACAGGTCGCGGACACGCGCGTCGGCGACACGATCACCGACGAGCGGCGCCCCACGCATGACGCGCTGCCTGGATTCAAACCAGCGCAGCCGGTCGTCTTCTGCGGCCTCTTCCCGACCGACGCGGCCGACTTCGAGGATTTGCGCGCGGCGATGGGCAGGCTCAGGCTCAACGACGCAAGCTTCTCCTATGAGATGGAGACGTCCGCGGCGCTGGGCTTCGGCTTCCGCTGTGGTTTCCTCGGGCTCCTGCATCTCGAAATCATTCAGGAGAGGCTGGAGCGCGAGTTCAATCTCGATCTCATAGCGACCGCCCCATCGGTCATCTACAAGATCGCGCTCACCGATAAGTCGGAGATCGAGCTGCACAATCCGGCCGACATGCCGGACGTGGTCAAGATCGCCGAGATCAGGGAGCCGTGGATCAAGGCGACCATCCTCACCCCCGATGACTACCTCGGCGCAATTCTGAAACTCTGCCAGGACCGGCGCGGGGTGCAGATCGACCTCAATTACGTCGGCAAGCGAGCGATGGTGGTTTACGAGCTGCCGTTGAACGAGGTCGTGTTCGACTTCTATGACCGGCTGAAGTCAATCTCCAAAGGCTACGCTTCTTTCGATTATCAGCTCACCGACTATCGCGCTGGCGATCTGGTCAAGATGTCGATTCTAGTCAACGCCGAGCCGGTCGACGCGCTGTCCATGCTCGTCCACCGCGATCGCTCCGAGGCGCGCGGCCGAGCGATGGTCGAGAAACTGAAAGACCTCATCCCGCCGCACATGTTCCAGATCCCGGTCCAAGCGGCGATCGGCGGCAAGATCATCGCCCGTGAGACGATCCGGGCGTTGCGCAAGGACGTCACCGCGAAGTGCTACGGCGGCGACGCGACCCGCAAACGCAAGCTGCTCGAGAAGCAGAAGGCCGGGAAGAAGAAGATGCGGCAGTTCGGCAAGGTCGACATCCCGCAGGAGGCCTTCATCGCCGCGTTGAAGATGGATTCGTAAGCGCCAGTCATGCGATGTTCGCTTCGGGCGCTTACGACTCGCGCCGTGGCGCCAGATCGAGAGGAACGTCATGATCAATCGCAGAATTTTTGCAGCGCTAGGCGCCGTTGCGTTGATGGGCTCGGTTGCGCAGGCGCAGACGTTGCCGACGCGTCGCATACCCGCGGCGCTCGCGGTCGAAGCGGCGAGCGAGACAGTCGCGGCCTGTGCGAAGCAAGGCTATCACGAGACGGCCCAGGTGGTGGACGCCGATGGCGTGGTCATCGCCACCATTCGTGGCGACGTCGCCGGCGCGCACACGCTCGATAGCGCTTTCTACAAGGCCTATACCGCCGCGTCGTTCAAGAGCGACACGCTTGGGCTTGCCGAACGAGCCAAGGGCGAGGATTCGATTCTGCCCCTCGCCAGGCTGCCGCATGTGATGTTTTTCGGCGGCGGGGTTCCGATCAAACTCGGCGACGAGACGATCGGCGCGATTGGCGCCTCCGGCGCTCCAGGCGGCAAGCTGGACGACGCCTGCGCCCGCGCCGGGATCGACAAGATCAAGGATCGCCTGCAGTAGCCCGCGGCGGCGCACGTAGCAAAATCGGCTCCATCCATGCAGGCCTTGGCCGACGTTCAGGCGCTTGTTTTCGATGTCTTCGGCACGGTCGTCGACTGGCGCAGCGGTGTGGCGCGAGAATCTGCGGCTTTCCTCGCACGCTATGCGCCAGGCGCCGATCCGGCCGCCTTCGCCGACGCATGGCGGCGGCGCTATCAGCCCGCGATGGAGGAGATCCGGTCTGGCCGCCGTCTCTTCGCCCGGCTCGATGATCTGCATCGGGAAAACCTCGAAGCCGTGCTGCCGGAGTTCGGGATCGATCCCACCTCAGTTCCGCCTTCCGAACTCGATGCGCTGAACCTCGCCTGGCATCGGCTCGACCCGTGGCCGGACTCTATTCCCGGTCTCACGCGGCTCAAGCGTCGGTTCATCATCGCGTCCTTGTCGAACGGCAACATCCGACTGATGCTGGACATGGCGAAACGCGCTGGTTTGCCTTGGGACGCCATCCTTGGTGCAGAGCTCGCCCGAGCTTACAAGCCGAGCCCGGAGGCCTATCTGCGCACCGCCGAAGCGCTGATGCTCAAGCCCGAGCAAGTCTGTCTCGCCGCCGCGCACAATGGCGACTTGGCGGCTGCGCGCGGGTGTGGGCTGCGGACCGCCTTCATCCCGCGACCGACGGAGCATGGGCCGGATCAGACCAGCGACCTTGGCCCCGAAGAGGATTGGGACATCGTCGCGAGCGACCTCATGGATCTAGCTGACCGGCTCGGCCTCTAGCCGTTGCAACGCAGGCTTTTTGCTGCGCCCTGGGGATGCGCACCCTATCGCCTAGGGAGGGCCAACCGCGAAGTCAGTGATCTGCTTGGAGCGGGTGAAGGGAATCGAACCCTCGTATTCAGCTTGGAAGGGTAGCGCTAAAGTCTTTTCCATCAAAGACAGTTCGGAAAAAGTATCAGCGGATTGAGGCCCAAAAACAGCCTTTTTCCGAACTGCGCCTCAAGTTGACTTTCCGCAACGCCACCCTCCATTCGCGAGGAGCACGCCCATGCCAATGAATGCATGGCGCGTTGACCGTTGATGGCCGTTGCGCCCGACCTTGTTGACCCTAAACAACGAGGGTCTCGCTAGCGGATATTCGGACTGCAGCCGCTGCGCACCTCAAGGGAGGGTGTTGGGAAGGACCCGCGAGGGGGTGGGGATACCCTACCCTTCTCTCGGGATCGCTTTAGGGGATGCCCTGGACGCGAGCAGGTCACACCGAGGCGGCGTTATGCCAGCGATTGTCGCGGATCGTCATAGACGGTCGTAGACAGGCTCTTGCGTCTGGGGCTACGCCAACATCCTACCCTTCGCCTGCATGGCCATCTGTGAGCCATTGCGCCGACATCATTAGCTTTGACCTGCTTGCCGTCCCTCGGGAGGGCCTGGATGGTCGGGAGGGTCTGGGGTGGGAGACCTGAGGCGGGCCTTCGCGTCCTCCATGGCGGCGAACGTTAGTTCTCGGCTATGGTAGCTTGAAGAGCTCGTGGACCGCACAAGCGCATAAGGAGGGGGCAGAAATGGACAGCGACCGATTGGCCGAAGTTCTACGATCAGCCGCGGATGCGATCGAAGGACTATATGAGCAATTAAAACGGGAGTCCCCGCTAGAAGGCGCCGATTTAATTGCGGAGCTCCGGGCTCTCTCCAAAGAGGCAAAATCAAATTAGGACACTACCCTAATGCGTAACCGTTTTGAGGCGGTGAGCCGCCGGGTTAGCGCTGCCCTCCTCGACGTGCCCTAGCGCCTGCGCGGCGTCTAGGACGGCCTCTATGCGCCCGCGGAGACGAGAGCTTGTAGCCGAGATCACCTATCTGACCTGGACGGCCGACAACCATCTTGCGTCACACAGTTTATGTTGGGCTGCGTGAGGACAAGCCGGCCGGCCAGATAAGGCGGGAGCGATAGGACGGCCGCGAAATCGCTTCGCAACTTCATGTTGAGGGCGCTTTCGTCCTGCAAAACCCACCCGGCAGGCTTCGTCCTGAGCCGAGATACCCGCCCGACAAAGCCGCAGCATCACCCAATCGGCGTTTCGGGAACAGTCAGCCCCGGCGCCCGATCTGTGACCGGGCTCACGTCGCCGTAGTGATTATTCGGTTACGTTCCGTTATCCGCGGGGAAGGAGAGGTCGTATTCGCGCGTGGTTCAAGCAGCTCAATTTTCTTCCGGCCCACCCACCCGCTGATCGCGGGATACGTCCGATACGGGGGTGTTTCTACTTAAGCTGGAGGTGCTCCAATGAGTTATAACTTGATTACGATCCCGGATGGGTTCGACACAAAGAAATCTTATATCAAGTGGATGGGGACCACGGAAGTGGATAATGGCCTTGGCGCTACAGGCGCCACCTTCCACCGGCAGGTCCCCCCTCTTACGGGCAAAGTGAAAGAGGTCGTTCAACCTCATTCCAACGGCGACACTGTCATGTCTGGACGCCGCTCGCTGATCAAGGGCTATTTTTGGCGTTGCGCGGGTCGTGGGTGCGGTCATGTCTTCGGCCTCTTTTGCGGAGAATAGGATCCGCTGGCCCTGATGTTGTCCGCTGATCCGTTGCCCCGATCAGAGCAGCGCGCTTGACTGCGCAGACAATGCCACGGGCTTCTGGATCAATCCGCTTTCC
>Ga0210407_10003155_pt1 | contig 13569 bp, 12 predicted proteins | sample IncBWC27MmetaG_FD_150860 | JGI IMG/M metagenome (GOLD analysis project Ga0210407, IMG submission 150860) | Forest soil microbial communities from Barre Woods Harvard Forest LTER site, Petersham, Massachusetts, United States - Inc-BW-C-27-M | ecosystem: Environmental > Terrestrial > Soil >... | reverse complement strand
TGATTCTTGCCGCTGATCTTCGCGCTTGGCCCTGAATCCTCTCGGACGATCCCTATAAGATCCTCGGCGCAAGCATCGTCCGGGTCTAGTGCGCTAGAAACAAAGGGGAATTCGTCGAGTAAAGACGATGTAGGCGCTCCGGACGATTCATGCGGCCCTCTCTCTGCCCCCAGCTCGACTTATCCGGATGAGCCTGCTCAGGGCGACGGCGAGGATGACGACGATTGGCGCGACGGCGGGAGTGGGATTCTTTGACCGCTCTCGCTTTTCGCGCGCTGACTTTCGCTGAGCGGTACGGCGTCACGATCACCGTGGTCGCCTCCGATCGTTTGCGGTGGCAGTCGCAAGGGCCGACGCCTGGCCGGGCGCTTGAGGCCCTCAAGGCCGCTAAGGGCGAATTGATCGACCTTCTCGTCCGCTATCGCTTGGATTCGGCCGGCGGTCTAGCCGGCGATGACCTGCTCGCCACGCTTCGGGTTAGAGGCTTCGCCGTCCGCCGCTATGGCGTCAATGCCGCGCTCGACGACGCGCTCGGCGGCGCGCTCCATCGTGTCCCACCTGCGTCCCTTCTCTACGCCTTCGCCGACAGACAGGCTGAATATAGCCTCGCGCTCCGGGCGCTCGGCGCGTCGAACTGCCTCGAAGGAAATGCCGACGGTCCTCATGAGGAATCGGCTGCGATCGGCCGGACGAAACAGACGAGAAGCCATCTGCCGCCATGCGGCTAGAGAATTGCTCGGCCACCCGCGCGGTCTTGGCTTCCGGGCCTGCCTCGACCACGGCGCGCTCTATCTCGCCGACACGACCGGTTGGCGGCGCGATGTGTTCAGATTCGTCTCGCCAAGGCTCGTCTTCGAGGTCCTCAACGCCGGCCTCGACGACGATCTGGCGCCGCTCGATCCAAGGGAGGATTCGCTGTGATGAGCGATGGCCGAGAAAGCCTGGCTGCGATTCAACGGCCGCTTCGACGCCGAGATCGAGGCCATGGCGAAGGTGAGTGTCGCCGAGCTTCGGCCCAGGAGTTCTTTTCGGACGACCTCAATCCCAACGAAGTGGCCGAGCGCCTCGCCAGAATGCTGTGCGCGGCGCGCCAACTGCCCAAGATTCAAAGCGCCTCCTATCGTGATCTTCGCGCCGTTGCCCGCAGTCCGGCGTGGCGACGACCGAGGACTACGCTGTGCTCCTGCATCGCCCTCGCGGCAGCTCACCCAAACCGAGCAACCAAGATCATCCCCCTCTTTTCAGGGAACTTCGCCCGCTGAACGCGCAACAGCACGTCGCGCGAAGTTGACGCCTCGATGGGAGTTAACCATGGCGTGCATGCGACGGCGACGGGCGCCACAAGCTCGGCTTCCTCCCCCGCCGTCAGAGTGACGGCGGCATCGTAGGGTTTGCCTCAGCGAGCCGCCAGCGACCGTTGCCATCACGCGCGACGAGGCCGCGCTTGGCCAATCGACCGAGTCGCATGGAGACGGCGCTTTTGTCGCAGCGGGTTGTCTTCGCCCACTGCAAAACGCCAGCCTCAGGTTCGTCGCGCATAGCTTCTAGCAGCGCCCGCTCGCGCGCCGCCGATTCTCCGACGCGCGGCTTGAAACCGGGGGGCCGTTCAGAATGAGAGCGAGACGATCTGCCGGGACCCGCGCCGTTGGGATTTGCGGTGTCCGTTTGCAGCCATTTCGCGATCTGGTCGCGCACGGAATCCGGCCAGGTCAGGATCGTGTCGATTGCGTCGCGCAGCGCGCCAAGCTCCGCCCGGTTCACCGCTTATCTCCCTTGTCAGGATGCGCGATTCTTCAAATAGGACGCGACCGCGCGCTCGTAAAGCTTGTGGACGGTGGAGATGTGGCGCCCGATCCGAAATGGCATCAGTTTGCGAGTACCGCACATTCAATTGCACGAGTACCTCTGTGACCCGTAAGGCTGAGGCGGCGCGTCGATTCGCATTTGGCGTTCGGCGATGCGATCGGGTGGCTCGCCCGGAGTAAGGTCCGGCCACGGAACGTGCACGCCGTCCGCGATCAACGCTTTGCGGCATGCCGCAAGCCAGTCGCGTAGGCCGCGCGTGGAGAGGCAGTCGTCCCGATTGTAGCCTTCAACCGCGGCGACATCGTCTGGCGCTGTGAACTCGGGGCCGTCCAGTTCGGGGTGCGCCTCGATCTTGAAAAGGGCCCGGTTGGCGTCCACCAGATCGATGTCGCGCGTGTAGCCGCAGAGCGGCTCAAGCTTCTTGATCGAGTAGCCACTGGCCCTCACGCACTTGCGGACGACCGAGTGGAGATCGACAACCGCCGGCTGCGTAAGAAGCGAATCCACGGCGTCCTCACGGCTCGCATAGCGGCCCATGAGGCTCTTGACGCTGCCGGCTCGTACGGCGCGCAATGACAGATGTGGAGGTCTCTGGCCAGGTTTCTAGGCGGACGGTTACGAAGTCGATGAAGCGCTCGAAGGTCGCCTTCTCATCCTCTCGGTTTATCGCCCAGTCGCCGACGTAAGCAACTGCTCCGTCGACATCCCCGTAGACGAAGCCGAAGAGACATTCGAGCCCGCGCTTGCCAACGAAAGGATCGCCTTCGAGGTCGAAGAACACGTCGCTTGGAGATGGCTTGGGCAGAGAGTCGAGACCGAAGCCAGGCTCTGCAGGCAGGACCTCGTAGAGGATCGTTCCCCCCAGCCGTCCCTGACCTGCTGCCGGGCTTTGCTCGTGAATCCGCTCGCACGATGTGCGGGCGCCGTGGGATGGCTTTCATTGAAGCGGCAGCAACCCGCCCTCGCGCGGGTTTGTCTTCTCGGCGAGGTGAAGAGCGAAGGGCAGTGTCGTCCATCGCGCGGCGTCCTCGAGAAACGTCGCCCGCCGCCGCGTAGCGGGCCGCGCTCCTCGCGTGAAAGCGTGGCTCGACCTATCGGCCGGTTGGCCGCAAAAGCAACATAACTTGAGCGAATCTGAAATATATGCAGGGCAGGGCTACGGCCAAGCATCGTCAGCAGTCTACGCAAAAGTCGGACCATGACGGTTTGTAGGCGATCTGCCAGCCATAGTGGTTGAGATGCACCCCGATCACCAGATGCGTCCGGAGCGGGTAGAACGGTCGTCGCGGTACGGGCCATTTCGAGCGCGTGCGCTGTCGACGAACGCCAGCGCGCCTATAGTAACTCGGCCTAAAGGCTTCCTGACCGCTCAAAAAGTCATTTCACCAAGCGCCTTTAGTCGATTAATACGACTTTTGTTGCTCTTCTTGCGCAAAGAATCCATCAAATCGCGTTCATCTAGAATAAGCAAAGGACGACGGTAATACCTCACTTTGCAGCAGCGCCTTAGCGTGTCGTTCTGAGCCAGAAACTCCCGGGGCGTTTCGGGCTGGAGGTACTTGAAAACTAGCGTCTGCCGAGGAAACTCTTGTCGAAGTACCAGTAAAGCCCTCTCTATAAACCTCATACCAGGTCGTAACAAATTCGAGACTCTGAGCCGGGGCGGCCCAAGGACATTGAGCTAAAGGCTGGCAACATGCTACGATAAGACCGCAGCAAGCTATTCCCCCAGGACCGTGTTTGGCGCTAATCATAATTAGGTATTGGATATGATAAGAACTTTAATTAATAGCCAAATATGGCTAAGTTATAATTTTGATAAAGTTTTTCCAATGAAATATAGGATTGATGGTAATCAAGATTATATTAACTCTCTTGTTCCAAGCTACTTGAAAGAAAATCTAATTATCTATGATGTTGGTGGCGGAAAAGGACCATACTTAAGTGCTGATAAAAAGAACGAATTGAATGCGACGGTTGTTGGTTTAGATATCGATAAAGAAGAATTACAGCAAGCCCCTGAAGGCGCTTATAATAAAATAATCTGTGCTGATATATCAAATTTTCAGGGAAACCAAGATGCTGATATAGTGCTTTGTCAAGCGGTGTTAGAGCATGTAAAAGATGTTGAAAACGCCTTCGCGGCTATATCAAGTATTTTAAAAAATGGAGGGTTGGCACTTATTTTTGTCCCCAGCAGAAATGCTGTTTTTGCACGATTGAATATTATTCTTCCACAAAACGTTAAAAAAGCAATTTTGCATTATGTTTATCCGAATACTGCAAGGGATCAGGGCTTTCCTTCATATTATAATAAGTGCACTCCTTTGGAATTTAAACAATTAGCCAGAGACAATAATTTTTCTGTTATAGAAGAACGTTTTTACTTTAAAAGCGGATATTTTACTTTCTTTTTTCCAGCTTATCTAGTGTGGCGTTTATGGATTCTTTTGTTTCACTTTCTTTTGAAAGAACAGGCAGCAGAAACCTTTTCAATAGTTCTAAAAAAGCGGCGGTGAGCCGCAAGAAAGGACCTTCCGCCCAAAGAATTTACCTCATTGGAAATTCCATCGAGGTGGCGGGCCAATGGGCCGCCCTACGGCGCGGGGCTTGACCCAAATCTCCACTTCCGAAATTCACGGCACTCCGGCGGCTCCGGTTTGCCTCGGTGCATCCGCGTTGAAGATACAGGGCCTCCCACGCCTCTCCAAAGCCAGGCCCTGATAATCTGTCGTAAGGCGTCCTCTTCGGTGTTAATTACTGCCGTCATCTGCATCTTCCCAAATTCGACAGAAGGCCATTGCATCTTGGGGGGTTCAAATCTTAGAAATTGCGCGCGCTCGACGCAGACGCACGGCGAGCGGGGGCTCACCAGTTTCCCGAAGCCGCCGCTTTCAGGATCTGCTTCTCGAGCGTCAGATCCGAAACCGCCTTGCGCAGACGCGCATTCTCCGTCTCGAGATCTTTCAGGCGCTTTACCTAGTCGCTCTTCAGCCCGCCGTGTTTCACGGTGTTGGAAGCTCCCCCGAGAATTGCCTCGTATTGGGTGGCGATCCGTTCGACGGCGTAGCGCTCGGTCGCTGCCTCAGGTACACGCGCGCGCCCTCGGGCTATCCAGGACTTGATTGCCTCCGCGAGGCCCCCAGCGCTGATCGATCCTGCGACAACGCATTCGGCGACGTCCGCCAGGATCTCACGCACCCCCCCAGGGGCCGGCGTGGCGATAACCGGCGTTCCGCAGGCGAGGGCTTCGAGCACAGCATTCGGAAATGCTTCATGACGCGAGGCGAGAACAAAGGCGTCGGCCCGGGCGAACCATGCATAGGGGTTGGACTGGTGCCCGGCGAAATGGATCTGAGCCGCGACGCCCCGAGCCTCGGCAAGAGCGGCGAGGCCATCGCGGAGAGGACCGTCGCCAAGGATGACGAGTTGCACAGCCGGCGTGTCGAGCAGGGCGATGGCTTCGATCAGCAGATCGAACCCCTTTACCTCCACCAAGCGGCCCGCGGCCACCAGCTTGATCGCGCGTTCCGGCGCCGGGGAATATGAAACGGGCTCCGCGGCCTGACGGCGAATGCGCGCAATATCGACCGGATTGTTGATCACGATGGTCTTTTCGCTGCGAAGGCCGAACATTTCAATGAGCTCGCGCTGCATATGGCGGGATTGACACACCATAATATCGAAGTGTCGGTAGTATAATGAGATGAGCGCCTTGCAAGCGGCAGGAAAGGGACGGCTGGATAGGTCAAGGCTGATCACGTGCGTCTCGCGGGCGATGAAGGTGACCTCGCGCGGCAGCAGCGGCCGACAAATAGCAAGCGCCAAGTTAAGATGGCCGAGCGTGGAAAAGACGACATCGGGTCGGCGCCGCCATACCAATGAAATGATGCGCCCGAGCGCATAGCGCACCCGGGACACTCCGAGGTCGATGAGTTCGACGTCTTCGGGAATGTCGCCGAAAAAAACCGCATTACTTAGCGTGACCACCGCCAATATCACTCGGAAGCGGCGACGATCCAGATGCTTGATCAGAGTGGTGAAAACGCGCTCGGCGCCTCCGGCTCCAAGCGTGGGGATCAAAAACAGCACGCAACGCCGCCGGCTCGCGGGCTCCCCGTGATCCTCCTGGCGAAATTGGAGCCCGGGATGAGCCAAGTCTGGACTTCTCCCAATTAACCTAATGGCGGCGTCGATTTCTCGCCTTCCCGCGCCGAAGGTCCGGCAGTTCATTCGGCCGGCGCGATCGCGTCGTTGGCCAGTTCCCGCATGTTCAAGGAGCGCAACCTTCCCGTGTGGATCAAATCGGCGACGACGTCCAACAATTGGCGCAGTCGCCCGAACCGTTCCTCGGCGTTTCGGCCGAGGTTGTGAGGATGCCACCAATAATGATGCGCGACCCCGGGCCGCCCGCTTTGGATCGGCCTTGTCAACCGACTCAAATGAAGTTGCCAGAGGGAATGGGAAAGGTTGAAACGGACGAATCCGCTCGATCGTGTCATGCCGGACATTTTCGGCGCCGGATGGCTCGCTAAGGGATTGATGGAATCGAACGCCCTCAAGCAACGTGGCAAATAAGAATTTCGCGCGGCGGTGTTGCAATTGAAATACCACGGCGTCTCATTGCCGCGCACGATCCGGACGCCGCAATCGAAAAGCTCGTCGACATACGATAGTTGGTTGCGCGGGTAGACCAGCGAAACGGGCTCGTCGCCGTAACGCTCGGTGAATAAGGCCTTGACGGCGGCGTGATCGCGGCGCGCATCGCCCGGCGTGACCCCCGGCTCGCCGAGATAGATGTGCGAGAAAGTATGGCTGCCGAGGTCTTGATGAGGCGTCTCCGCGATCCTGGCGATCGTGGCTGGAGAAAAGTGTAGCCGGCCCTCCGGATCACGATCCGCATAGCTTGGCTTCACGCGCAGGCGAGGGTCCGCATAGGCGGGAGGCTGCGGCGCCCTCTCGTAATATTCATGCCACCCCGAACAGCCCACGGCGCCGACCGCCGCCCATGTCGCATGGACGCCGCGCTCCGCGAACATCTCGAGCATTTTGTCAACGCACGCGTCCTCGTTCTCAAGCTCCTCGCGATAAGCCTCCCAATTATCGCCGATACGGTCGTGCACGCCCCATCGGCGCTCATAGTCCAGCGAGATTACTATAATCGGCTGTCCGCCGAACGACGCGATCGCGCTGCGTAGTGTCAACTCTCGCCTCCGGTGTTTTTTAGCCCAACGACCGTGCTTGGCGCGTCAGGCGAAACTTCCAGCGCAATCCGCCTGCGCGGTTCGAAAGCTTGGCATCAGCTCACGATAAACGTCCAAGGTGCGACGGATCACGATGCTCTCGTCGAATTCGGCGAGCGCGATATTCCGGCCAGCCAGCCCCATTTTTCGGCCGCGTTCCGGGTGTTCGATCAACGAGGCGATGGCGTCCGCCAGGGCCGGCGCGTCACGTGGTGGAACCAGCAGCCCGTTCACGCCGTGCCGAACGACTTCGCGGCAGCCCGGAACATCAGTGGTCACGATCGGCAGTCCAGCGGCCGCGGTTTCGAGCAGAATGCGCGGCGCGCCTTCCCTGTAACTTGGCAACACGACGAGATCGACCTCCGCGAGCAGTTCGTCGATCTTCGCCACGTGGCCGAGACAGCGGACCAAGTTCGTGCGGTTCCAATCCGCCAGATGCGACTCGGGGACCGAAGCCGGGTTACCCTGGTCGGGGCCGCCCGCAAGCAGGAACTCCACCCTGGGATAACGGGGACGCAAGAGACGCGCCGTCTCCATATATTCGCCGACGCCCTTCTCCCAGAGCATTCGCGTCGCCATCAGTACCCGAAAAGGTCGAGACGGCGATGTCGAGGCGCGAGGAGTAAATTTGACGGTATTCACGCCGGAGCCGCGAATGACACGCAACCGCTCCGGGCGGATAAGCGCATGCTCGAGAAAAAGCGCGCGGTCATCCGGGTTTTGCACGATCAGGCGGCTGCGCGGCATATCCATCGCATGCCGGACCAGCATCCGCACAAAAGGGCGAAGCAGCCGGGCGCGTGGCGTGTCGCTGCAAAAGACGTGGCCCAGGCCGGTGACGGCGCCTACCGACGCATTTACGCCGGCGATACGGGCCGCGACCGCTCCGTAAACGACGCATTTGAGCGTGAAATGGTGCGCCAGATCCGGCTGTTCACGCCGATAGATCGCTGTGAGGCGGCCCAGCAGCCTCAACTCCCGCAATGGATTGAGGCTGCGACGGTCCATCGGCGCCGGAATCCAGCGAAAGCCCTCGTCTTCAAGCCGCGCGCCAAAGGGATCGTGCGGCGACACCATCACGACCTCGGCGCCCGCTTCGCGGATCGCCTGGGCCAGAGACAGGCGAAAATTGTAAAGGTACCAAGCAGTATTGGCGAAGAGGAGGATTTTCACGGCTGCCTCCAAGTCAAGATCGATCAAAAATCTCGATCGCTCATGCGTCTCGTCGTTTTTATTTGCTTGATATCGTTCGCTTTGGCGCCCGCATAGACTGGCTCAACAGGCTCGATGCAAACGAGATAAGCTTTTTTATTTGGTGCCTCGCCAGCAATAGCAGCAGGTAACCCTTCGCGAAGGCCTTGTCCATTACCGAAAGCTTGCGCCCCCCATAGACGTCAAGCATCTCTTCGACGCTTGTCAGTCGCTCCCGGCGGCGCTTCACCTCATCGCGAAATTCATCCAAACGCGCCTGGGTCCATTCATTGTGGTGCAGGCACACGGTCCAGACGCCGCGCCGCCTGTTCGCGAACCACCACATTTGCTGTGGCGCCCAGAATATGCCCCGGCCGTCGCGTCCAGGCGCAGGAAAGAAGCCGTCGCTCACGACGTCGACGCCTTCGGCCTGAAGCGCCTCGAGCGTGTGCGTATCGAAACTATGCGCCGGCGCGATCCACAAGTCCGGCGTTACGCCCTCCTTGCGGAAAATGGCTATGCCGCGGCGAAGCTTCTCGCGCTGCTCGCTCGCAGGCAGTCCGGCAAACTCGCTGTATCGGTTGATGCCCACATATCCCGCGTTGGTGGTGACGTAGGCATGCTGGTAACCGTGCAGACCGATCGTCCAACCCCAGCTCTGCCACTTTCTCACCTCCTCCCAGAAATGCGGATGGGGCTCGTCAACCCGCAGTTTGGGATCCCGATTGTCGGGCACCACTGCAAGGATCGGCTTCACCCCATGCTCGACGAGAATCTTCTCGATCTCCCTCCAGACCTCCCAGTTCATTGTCGGGCAAATGTCATCGAACCTGATCAGATATTTTGCGCCGGGCTCCGTGACGAGGCGCTGACGGCCGAGCTTTTGCAATTCATCGTCCCAGATTTGCATGATGCGGTCGATGGAATAGCGTTCGCGCACGGCGAGCGCGGCCTCGCCTTGCTTGGCCCGCCGGTCCGGATTTTCGATCAAGCTGGCCATGGCCTTCCCCAATTGGCCGATGTCGCCCGGAGGCACGAGGACGCCGTCGCGGCCATCGCGCAAGATCTCGCGAATGCCGCCTGGACAATCGTAACTCAGGACCGGCAGGCCGCACGCCATGGCTTCTTGCAGCGCGCATGGAAACCCTTCGTGGTGCGAGGCCATGACGAACAGTCCGGCCCGGCAGAGGTAGTCCTCGGGATTCGCGGCAAAGCCTGCCCACTCGACCCGATTGCCGACGCCCAAATCATCGCCGAGTTTTTTCAGGTTATGTCGCAGCGAGCCGTCGCCGACGATCGCCAGCCGCCATTCGGGGAATCTGCCGGCGATGCCGGCGAACGCGCGCAAAATATGATCGATCTGTTTCACCGCTTCGAGCCGGCCGACCGTCACGATGACGGGCTCGCGGGCGGCGGCGCCGACTCCGCTCGGTTCTCCGCCGAGCGCTCGGACGGGGTTCGGAATGACGCGGATACGGCGCTGCAGCGAGGGCCAGAAAAAGTCTCCGGCGTCGCGAGTCAACACGACCAGCCGGTCGGCCAATGGATAGGTCGCGCGCCGCAACATTCCCCAGACTCGGCCGCGCGGAGACAAGCCGGGGACCGTGTGCTCGGCGACGATGACAGGAATGCCCAAAAGGCGCGTCGCCAGCAGCGTCAATATATTGACCGTGACCATAAAGCTGATCACGACATCGGGGCGCGTCCGGGCGATGGCGCGGCGCAGGGCGATCAGCCGGCGCACGTTATTGACGACGCCACTGATGGGCGAACGAGAGGCGCCATACAGATCAAGCGAAATTCGCATTACACTGTCGTCCAAAATGTAGACGGGTGCAGTTTTGGCACCAATTGTAATGATCGTCACGCTTCGTCCTTGCGCCGCCCAGTAATTGGCCATGATCGTCATCACGCGCTCTGCGCCGCCAAGCGACAGCTCATGGATGACAAAAGCCACGCGTTTGGGTGGACGCGCATTGAACGTTTTCGCTTGATCGTCAGCGGCACCCTCGCCGGCGCCGGCGTCCCTCGCAGGGCGTGCTGCGAAACGGTTGTAGGCGCGCCTAACCCGAAGGTAAATTCGCCCGCGCAGCGTGAGCGGCGTCTCCAGTGAACAAAGGCTCGCTTGGACGCCGCCAAAAAGTTCCTTGAACCGATTGATGTTCAGACGGGCCTCATCCTCTGTCCCTTCGTACCAGCCGCCAAAGTCATAGATCGTGAACCCGTTGGCGCGAAACATCCGCATGTTTTGCCAAGTCAGCCAGCAATGGGCCACCCCAATCAAATTGCGCAGGTCGGGCGCCAGCTGTCGAAAATGCGAGCATGCAAACCGCATGCGCGCACGGCCGTGATCGGCGACATAGCAGCGCCAGACCAGGGTCTCACCATCCTTCTGAACACATGTCAGCCAGAGCAATTCAGCGCGCGACAGAGTGAGCAGGTCGTCCCTGCACAGCGGCGGAAGTGCTTTGCTTCGCGCGAATACGTCGTAGAAATCCGCGAACTGCATCAGAATATCGCTTGAGCGCGACAGGTCCTCCGGCGAATAGGCCTTGAGTTCGAAGGCCTCCCTGGTCTCAGCGCGGCGAATTTTGGCGCGTGCGCTCTGACTCATTTGTTTTAACAGCTGCTCTTCCGGTTGCAGCAAATCGATTTCTAGCGTGCGCTCATGACACTTGACGTAATTTCCATAATTTGAACTTGGAAGCCCGCTGAAGTGATCACAATACAGCACATCGGCCGCAGGCATTGTCGCCGGCGGCCGAAAAAAGGCTCGCGCGCAACGGACTCCGAAACGCCGCCACAGGCTAAGACGGCTCTGTTCGCCGACGTCGAAGTTCATGGCTCCCTCCTTCGCACAGAAGTAATGAGTTTTGTTGTCGCATACAAAAGGTAGAATGCAGAAACGACGTAGACGATCGCTGTCGACAAAGCCAAGCCAACCACTCCAAACCAACTCATGAAAATATAATTGCCGATGACATTGGTCACCGCACAGATCACCGTTCCCCAAAACATGATTCGGTTGGCGCGAAGCGCAGTCACGATGCGCACAGTGAAACTACTGATGAAAAAAAACGGCACTTGCAGCAGGAGCGCCGCCTGCACGCTGGAGACGACGGCGGTGTCGCTGGCGGCGAACGCCCCGCGTTGGAACAACAGCGCGACGATCTCGCGCGAACAGGCGATCAGGAGGACGGTGAGCGGGACGCTGACCAGGAGGAGAAACCGCACATACCGCCACAATAAAGCGCGCATTTCGGCAATGCGCCGCTCGGCCGCCATCGTCGACAGATGAGGCAGCGCCGCTGTCGTCAACGAGGCGGCGCCGATGCCTAGCACGAAAGATGTGATCTTATTGCCGTAACTCAAAGCCGCGACGCTGCCCGCCGGCAACATTGCCGCCATGGCGTTGTCGATGACATCCGTGCTCCCCATCATGACCGCGCTGGCGACGCCGGGCAAGTATTGATTGATCACCGCTTTCAGGTGGCCGTCCATGCCGCGCCATCGCGGAATCAGGCTCCAGCCCTCCCGCCGCAGGGCCGAGGCCAGCAGCGAGGCTTCAAGCACGGAGCCGACGAGGAAGGCGCCGATCAGCGTATTCGCGCCGTAGCTGCGGCCGAACGCCATCAGCGCCAGCACAGTGCTCAAGGACGTCGCCAGCGGGATCATTGAGGCCAGGGCGAATTTATGTCCCGCATTGAGCACGTCTGCCCACATTGATGAAAAGCCTCGAAAGAAAAGCGCCGGCAACAGCCAATAAAAGTTGCGCTCGGTCGTCATCAACTTCTCTTGCGAAAAGCCGGAGCAGAGCATTGGGAACAGCATTGGCGCCGCGAGCGCGAGCAGAAGCGTGACCGCGAGCAGCAGGGCGCCTTGAAGGCAGGCGGCGTTCGCCATCAGCTTCTTGGCCTCGCTCTTGCCGTGATTGACCCTGAGGTCGGCGAGAACCGGGATGATTGATGAATTTGATCCGCCAGCGATGATCGAGAGCATGAAGCTGGGAAGCAGCAGCGCCATCATTAACGCTTCCAATTCGTCGCTCCGGCCGAAATAGGCTGCGACCATCAGCTCCTTCACCATGCCGCCAAATCTGACGATCAAGGCTCCGCTCGCAACGATTGCCGCGGCGCGCAGGATGCGCATCCCGGTTCCCAGTTCGTCGGCGCCCCTCGCCAATCCGCGCGTCCGATCGATTACTTCTGTCAAGGGAAAGCCTGGCAATCTAGTTCGCAGCTCCAACTTCGAGCGCCTGCGCCGGAGAGACGACGACCCATGGCGGCAGCCGTTCGTCGAGCTGAACCCAAACGTTGTGCATGTGGGGAAGCCAAGGCCGCTTCCATTGCAATCGCCAATAGCCGCCTCGAGACCCGCTGTTGGCCAAGGCTTGCGCCGTGAGCCGCCCGGACGTATCGAGCGAGCCCGCCGTGCGCTCGTCCAGGTCGATCAGGTCAGCCGCCGCCGGCTCCTCGGTCGAGTCGCTGCTGATCGTCACCCGGAACGTCCCCAAATCCGGAGGGACATGGAAATAGACGGTTGGAAAATGACCAATGAAATGAATTCCGCTTCTTTGGGCGGTCGTGCTCAAGGCGAAGCGGGCGCCTTTAACGTCCAGATGGTACCAAGAGGACTCGGTATCGATTTTCAGCAGCATCGGCCGCCCCGCCTGGCCATCGAAAGCAAGGGCGCCATCCCGGTCGAGCCGGCCCTTCGCAACAATGCGCTGGTCTTCGGAATAGACGATATAATCGAGATCCTGGCCGATCGTCGCAAGCTGGGATACGGCCACTTCGACGCGTCCATTTTCGCTCGGCAGCAGAACGGCTTTGGCCGACCCGCGCAGCAGCATCGAACCATCGGCGGCGGTCGCAGCGCGTCCCGTGATATCCTCGGCAGCGATGACTGCAATCTTGTCGGCGTCCGGGGTCGCCCGAGGACTCAGCGCCAGCGCAAACCCGGAGCGGCGGTTGGTCGTGGCCGCCGCGACATCGCTTGGTCGAGTGATTTCAGGAGGCGACGCATCCGCGTCGGCCAGCCCATGCCGGCCCAGCAGCCGACTCAGCTCGGCAAAACTTAAACGTAGCATTTCAAGCCGGAGCCGCTCTTGGGGCTTGGCGGCGGTTTCTTGGGCGCGCTGCAGCAGCGAAAACCATGTCTGGAAGGATCGGTGCATAGCGTTCTCGCGCAAAAGCATGCCGCGGGCGCTGTGACTGGCAAAAGGCGGGATCATTTCCATTGGAACGTCCTCACGCGAGCCGACCGCAGTCGGGACAGAAGGTGATCGAACTGAGCAGCATTGCCGGCCAAGGCGAGCCCCACGCCAAAA
>Ga0210407_10003154_pt1 | contig 13570 bp, 9 predicted proteins | sample IncBWC27MmetaG_FD_150860 | JGI IMG/M metagenome (GOLD analysis project Ga0210407, IMG submission 150860) | Forest soil microbial communities from Barre Woods Harvard Forest LTER site, Petersham, Massachusetts, United States - Inc-BW-C-27-M | ecosystem: Environmental > Terrestrial > Soil >... | reverse complement strand
CGTTCACCGAGATCGCGTTTGGAAGCGAAAAAGCGCGCGGCGTAGGCCGCGCGCGCTCATTCCTCAGGGGAATTTCTTGGCGATTTGCACTGACACCAGCCGCCCGATTCCGCTGTTCACGTTGGGATCGAAGCCACCGCCGCCATTTGGGCTGATGGGTATGTTCACATAGGGCGGAGCCGTGTCAAATAGATTGTTCACGTGCGCTGTGAGACTCAAATTCTTGGTCCACGGGCTGGGATACGCTTTGCCAACGTCGTAGATCACATTTAGATCCACCGATGTGAAACTCGCGATCGACGCGTTCGGCGTTGCCTCGGTATTGTTGTACGCATTGTTGAAATTCACGAATACCAACGCGGACACCGGGCCGCCGGCCCACCCGATATTGCCGCGCAGCCTCAGCTTCAACGGGTAGCCAATGTTATTGAGTTCATCGAAACCCTGACCGCCGGGTGTGAACGCCACGTCGTATTTAAATGTCAGCGTGCCTGCCAGTCCCGCTGACCAGGTGCCCCAATGATCCGTGGGGAGGGAGTAATTAGCCAGCAGGTCGACGCCCTGCGTTTTCGTGGTTCCAAGGTTCAGTTCGACGCCATTTACGAACACGCTGGGATGGGCCAAGATCGGTCCGAACACCGGACCCGGCACCACATATTGGTTGATCAACGACGTGCAGGTTGCGGAAGGACATCGGGTGATCAGAGATCCGAGTTGCGCGGATTGCTGCAAAATGGTCAGGTCGCTCAAATAGCTGGAAATCTGGTCCTTATAGTTGATGTTGAAGTAGTTCAGGCTCAAGCGCGCATTGGGGATGGGTTGATAATCCACCCCGAAAGAGTAGGTCGTCGCCGTCTCCGGCTGCAGCTTTGTGTTGCCGCCGCCGAGCGTATAGCCCACGGAAGTGCCGGCCGGCGACAAGGGATCAGAGTAGGTCTGCACGAAAACACCCTTCAGCGGGCCGACTAATTCGGAGAGCAAGGGCGCCCGGAAGGAAGTGCCATAACTCGCGTGCACCTTAAGGCCGTCCATCGGCGTCCAATTCAAACCGACTTTTGGATGTGTGGTGCTGCCAAAGTCGCTGTAATTCGTGTAGCGGCCGGCGACATCGAGTTCCAGGCGCTGAATGCCGGCAACCGCATTGTCCGGTCCAAAGAAGGGAATCAACACTTCGGCATATCCCGCGGTTGAGTGCCGACCCAAGTCCTGGCGTATTACCAGATCGGCCCCGCCGGGTATGCCGGAATTGATGCCGTAGGTCAGTTCATCGTGCTGGAATTGTCCTCCGATGGCCGCCCGCACATCGCCGCCGGGTAGATGAAACAGCGGGCCATCGAGTTTGCCCTCCGCAACCTGTTCCTGGCTGTAGCCCGGAGCATAGAAACGGTTGCTGAAAACGCTATTCAACACGGCCTGTGAATTGGTTCCACCGAATACATCCAGTGCCGTCGCCGGATTGCCGCTCGCCAATGCGGCGGCTAGATGTCCATTGTTGAGCTCATGGAACTGCAAATCCCTGTCGTCATCCTTTCCGGCCGTGCCGTCGAATCCCAAGTGCCAGCCGCCCCCAAGCTTGATATCAACGCCCAATGTGCCCTGGTAATTAACAGAGTAGCCGGAACTGTAGGCATTATTGCCAAGGTCGTTGCCGAACCAATAATTCACTTGTTCGCAACTAGGCGCACCAGGGGCGGGCGAGCAAGGCGCGAGCACGGTTCCTGGCGGCTGGACGAAGAACGCGTTGCTCGTCGGTACTTCCAGCTGTCCCCCCGCCTGTTGCACGGCTGAGGTGAAGGTACGCCTCGCATAGGTCGCATCTCCGTAGATGCTGACCGAATCGCCGAACTTTTGGTCAAAATCCAGTGCCACGTCGTTGTGCTCGACCTGGGGCAACATGTCCTGAAACTTCGCAATATCGCATCGATTGAGGGTGTTGGGCAGGAGCGAAGCCGCGTTGGCCGGTGTCACGCCGCCCTTGGGAATTGCATAGCTCGTGCCGCCGATGAAGATGTTGCCCGGATTGCACTCCGAGCTGCGGTAGTCGGTGCCCCCGCTCCCCGTCTGATTGGATTCGAAGAAACCTCGATTCGTGCCGTTGAGCGACGAGTGATAAGAGTATTGGTAGCCCAGGCTGACCTGACCGCTGTCCCAATTGTGCCCCGCGAGCACGCCGAATTGGCGTTCCGAGTAATTGTCAGCCCATCCTCCGCGGGCGCTCATCTCAACACCTTCGACATCACGCCGCAAAATAAGGTTGGCCACGCCGGCGATCGCGTCGGAACCATAGGTGGCCGATGCGCCGTCTGCGACGATATCAATTCGCTGCAGCATGAGGGACGGAAAGGAATCCGGGTCGACCGCGGATCCGCTGGTACCGGCCGGCGGTACTCGATGCGAATTCAGCAATGTCAATGTGGCGAAAGGGCTCAAGCCGCGCAGGTTAATTGAGTTTCCCAAAGTGATATTGATGGCCCCGCCGGTACCACTGCGCTGCCCTTCGGCGATACCCAATTGCGAGACCTGCGGCACGTCTTGCAACATATCGCTCACATTGTTGCCGCCGGTGGCCGCCAGCTGCGCCTGGTCTATCGCAATCAAATTGGAGCCCACGGGGGCAGTGCCGCGGATCAACGTGCCGGTGACGACGATCTCCGTCAACGCCTCATCCAGGGCGCTGGGCGGAACACCTGCCGCCGCGCCGGTGGGCGGCGTCTGTGCTAGTGCGGCGGCGCAAAATAGGCCCGCCCCGGCGCCGAGCAGGCCGCGGATGGGCCTCGACAATGATGTGCCGCGAATAACGTGATGACCGCCCGCGCGTTGAATATTCACTGCTACCCCCATCATTCGATCGTTTTATTTCGGTTAAAGGCTCTACCAACGGAGCATATATAAAGCGCTTACATATGTAAATAGTTAGTTTATAGTATAAACGATTATTAGCAAAAACTAAGCCAGTTAGCATTTGATGATCTACCATTTGTGCACGACTTACGGTGTTTTGTTGCGGATTAAGGCCTGCAAAGCGCCAAGTGGGCGTTGCGTAATAGTTTATAAGATAAACGAATAATGGAAATCCGTAAAAATACCAATTTCGATGATATTGCCAATTACTTTGGAAGTCGCGATGATCCGCGCAGCGACCGATTTTTAGGGGATCACCATGCTGCATAGAGTTCGTCTGTCGCGACGCAGCGTATTGATGGCCGGCATCGGCATGGGTGCAATGGCCGTCGGATTTGTGCGGCGCAGCTGCGCTGCGAATGCACGGGGCGAGGCTATATCGGGGCCGCTGCCCGACACCAAGGATAAGGGAATACTCGTTTGGAATGTCGCCGGCCTCGGCTACGCGGCTGAAGAGTATTTTTTGTCGGGCCGCGCAAATGTCTTTCGCGCCGTCTCAATGGCTGACGCACCCGACGTTGCATCGCGCGACAACACCAAGGACCTCGGCAGGCGCGATTTCTCTCGGGAATTGCTGAGTGCCGACCTGCCCTTCACGACGCGTTTGATCGTTTACCGACCCCAGGATAAACGCCGATTCAGCGGCAATGTGATCGTCGAGACGTTGCACCCCAACGGCGGCGGTAATAGCTTGGCGTGGAACGCCATTCACGATTATTTCGCCGCAAACGGCGATGCCTATGTCGGTGTGCAGCATCCATTGACATTTCCCGGCATCAAGGCAGCCGGTCCTGGCCGTTACGGTGCTCTGGCCGCCGCCGATCCAACGCAGCTCTGGGGCATGCTCACGCAGGCGGGCGCGGCGATCAAATCGCAGGGACTTCGCAGCCCGCTGCCGGGACTTGCCGTAAAGAGAGTGCTGATGACCGGTTATTCGTATACCGGCGTGGCAACTGCGACCTTCGCAAATTACCATCATCATGAGGCCAAGCTCGCGAACGGACGCAATATCTTCGACGGCTATCTGCCCATGGCGGACGCGCAGTACGTGCGGCCGCTGGACGTACCGGTCATGCGTCTGAACACGCAGAGCGATTTCAACGGATTCGGCGGGTTACAAAACCGCCGTCCGGATGATGATCGCTATCGGCACTATGAAATTGCCGGCGCCGCCCACGTCGCCGTGCGGGCTCCTGCGGATGCTGCTTCGGGGCCGCCGCCGGGCCAAGTTGCAACTGCCGCCGGTCAACCTCGCTTTTCACCCTCAGCCTGCCAAGCGATGTTTCCCGCCGGATCACGGCCGAATGACTTTCCGCTGTATATGGTTCAGGCCGCACTGTTCGAGAACATGTACCGCTGGTTGGATGCCGGACGCGCGCCGCCGCCCTCCGCGATGATCGACACCAATGACGACGGCACAACCCGGGTTGATGAATTTGGAAATGCTGCGGGAGGCGTGCGTTTCCCCGAGGTTGCGGTACCGATTGCCAGCTACGGGGTTGGTTCGACCGAAGCTTGCATCCTATTTGGCTATACGGCGCCGTTCGACGCGGCCAAGTGCCGCTCACTTTACGGCGATCAGGGCAAGTATCTCGCAAAGGTTCAGAGCAGCGTGGACCGACTCATCGCGGAACGATTGCTGTTGCCTAAAGACGCGGCAGCGCTCGTTGCCATTTCGCATGCGAGCGCCGATTTCTGATGCAACTGCTCACATCATCGAATCATGCCGGTAGATGTTGCGGTGTACCCGCGCTTGCCGCGGTGGCACTGTTTTTCATCGGCACTATTGCATCGGGGCAGGCGCCCGAACCTGCTAAACGCACGACGCAGGCAACCCCGGCAATCGCCGCGTCCCCGGTCGACATGGTCCCATTGCCCGAGCGGCGGCTCATTGCACCCACGATGGAGTGCGCGGCGCTCGTAGCGAAGGATTTTTCGCGTGTCGCTGAAGGCCCTGCGCGCATTCAATCCGCGACCATTGAGCCCGCAACGGCGCAACGCGCCGAATTCTGCGTCGTCAAAGGGTATGTCGCGCCCACTGTTCAATTTGAACTGCGACTTCCGACGACGACGTGGACCGGCCGCTACCTGCAAGGCGGCTGTGGGGGAAATTGCGGAATTATTTTAAACACCGTGGCGCCACGCTGCGATAACAGCACGGCCTTTGCCGGGGCGTTCGCCGTTGGGTTTGAAAATTCAGGACACGTCGGCGGCGACGGAGTGTGGGCACTGGGCGGTGAAGAGGTGAGAGAAGATTTTGCGTTCCGTGCCGCACACGCCTTCGCGGTCGCCGCCAAGGCGATCATCTCCGGGTTCTATGGCCAAACCCCGGATTTTTCCTATTTTCAAGGTTGTTCGGACGGCGGGCGTGAGGCCATGGCCGAGACGCAACGCTATCCGTGGGATTTCAACGGTGTAATCGCCGGCTCGCCGGCGTTTGCAATCGCGGAAGCGATGGAGCGGTTCATATGGGAGGCGCGCTGGGGACGCGACGATCGAGGAGTTCTTGTCTTCGACTCAGGGGCCGCAACTCTCTTGCACGAGGCAGTCATCAATGCCTGTGACCTGCTCGATGGCGCCAGGGATGGGCAGATCGATGACCCAAGACGATGCCATTTCGATCCGCGCTCACTCATTTGTCGCCCGGGCCAATCACCGCCGGAGTGCCTGACCGCATTGCAAGCGGAGGTCGCTCAGAAATTCTACGATGGACCGGTCGATGGCAGCGGACGGCATCTCTTTTACGGTGGCGAACCCTATGGCTCCGAATTGAGTTGGCTGGAGCGCTACGCCTTGGCGGCAGCAGGCAGCTCGATGTTTGACGATGCCGTGAGGAACATGATGTTTCAAGGAAGTCTCGATGCCGACGCATCGGTGCGGACCTGGCGGTTCGATCTGTCCGCGTTTCGCGAGTTGAGCCGGCGCGGCGCGCTGTTTGACGCCTCCAGTCCAGATCTCCGAGCGTTCGCCGGCGGCGGCGGCAAACTGATTCTATGGCAGGGATTCGCCGATCCGGCGGCAGGCGCCTATGGCTTGCCGGATTACTATCAGCGGGTCGGACAGGTCGTGGGTGGCTTGGAATTGGAGCGCCAATTCGCACGGATGTTCTTGATTCCCGGTGTCTATCACTGCGGCGGGGGTTATGTCCCCTACGAGGAGGACTTCCTCGGTGCCCTCGTCAATTGGGTGGAGCGGGGCGCGGCGCCGGATCAGATAATGGCGGCCGCGGTGCTTAAGGATGGCGCAGTTCGCAGGCGTCCGGTGTTTGCGTATCCGGTGCAAACCCGCTACCGCGGCCGAGGTGATATGAACGATCCGCGAAACTTCGTGGGTCGCCCGCCGGCGGTGGCAAACAACGATCTATACGATTGGGCCGGGGCCTCGGCCGGGCACTAATCGTACATGCCGTTCAGTAAGGCGCCCACGTCGGTCTCGAGTTCCAACGCAAAGATTCGATCAGCGAGCCGCTCCGCCGTGACGCGCGGCAATGGTCGAGCTGCGCGAGCTGCGCAGTCGATGAATTTGCCGCGCAGCGCCGCATCGTCGAGTGGCCGATGCGGATCACCCAGCGCATCGCGCACGCCGAGATGCAACTCCCGGCCGTCGCACAGCAATATGCTCAGCCCGCCCGCCGCGGCGCGTTGCCGCAAACCGCCTCCCGCCGGCTGGAAGCGTATTTTCGCCGCCAGCTCGAGCAGCCGTGGATCGCGCAGCGTGGAGGGCGTAAAGCTGTCCAGAGTAACTTCCTCGTGCAGCAGCGCAGCGGCCAGCGTAAATGGCAGACTGAATTTTGCGTCGATGATGGTTTGCGGCGCGCGCCTTTGCGCATCGGGCTCGCACAACATGCGCTGCATTTCGTTGCCGTGAATCATCACCAGCGCGATTTGCCCGGCGCTGAAATCATGCAGGGCGCGAAGCTGCTGTGCGGCCTCGATGTAAGAATGCGTCGCACGGCAACTGGGCCATTTCTTGAAGCTTAATTGCTCTATCCAAAAGCGCTCGCCCCAGCGGTCGAGTAGGTCGGCGGGATCATATTTTCCCGCCGCAAACAAACTGAAGAAGCCGCTCGGGCCCTCCAAAGGGTGCTCGAAGCCTCGAACTCCTCGCTCCGCCAATAAACACGATAGTACCGCCGCGTGGGCGGGAAACGCTTCGCGTATCGCGCGGATCACCGTATCAGGGCTGTATTTGATTTCGCCGGGGCAGCTGTTTTGACACAGTAGGAGCGAAAATGCACTGGTAATCTGTGCGGGCGTCAAGCCGAGCACACGTGCCACTGCCGCTGTAGCGCCGAACGCGCCCAGAATCGGAGGTGGGTACCAGCCGCCTGACTCCATGGGTTGGCGCAGCGATAACGCCATGCGGCACACCAGATCGCAACCCATGGTCACGGCGGCGATGAAGTCGCGACCGTGAACTGGTCCACGCGCTTCCGCTACCGCAAAGACCGCCGGCAGCAGCGATGCATTGGGGTGTGTCGGTACCGGATCAAAGGCATCTTCGAAATCAAGCGCGTGCGCCATCGCGCCATTCGCGAGCGCCGCCATCGGCAGTCCGACACGATCCGCAAATCCGAAGATGCTCGCTTGCGGCAGACCTCTGTAAGCACGGGCAAGTTCGACAAACGGCTGGATGTCATCGCTGCAGCCGCTTGCCGCGAGCATCACCCCCAGGCCATCGAGGATCGCGCGCTTGGCCGCGGTGACCGCGGTACCCGGGATCTTTTCGAAGTCGGAGCGCGCGAGATGTCCGGCAATGAGTGCACTCAGCTCGACCGGATTCTCGCTAGGGATCATTCCACTTTTCATTTTTCGTCCGGTTCCTGACCTGCAGTGCAAACGCTTACATCGTGAGTTAACATCTATTTTGCTGGTATACAAGCTCGACCCGGAACAGCACCCAAATTGCGGCGAATTCAATGCGAGAAATGCAACAAAGTCAGCGCGCGATAGGCCGTAAAGTGCTGTGGCGGCTCGCGGTCCCGACCATTGTATTCATGCTGTTGAGCTCGCTCGACCGCGTGAACATCAGTTTTGCCGCGCTTCAAATGAACGGCGAACTTGGGTTTAGCCCCAGTCAGTATGGTTTTGGCGCCGGCATACTGTTTCTCGGATTTCTCGCCGGTCAGTATCCGAGCGTGCTGCTGTTGCAGCGCGTCGGCATGCATCGCTGGATATCATCCTGCGCGATCGTGTGGGCGTGCTGTGCAGCCGGGATCGCGTTTGTGCAGGTACCCATGCAGTTTTACGTGCTGCGGGTGTTGCTGGGATTTGCCGAAGGGGGGTTGGCTCCCGGGATTGTGCTGTACTTGAGCCAGTTTGCGACTGAACGCGAACGGGCCACGACCTTCGCGCTGCCGATGCTCGCCATTCCCCTATCCATCGTAGTCGGCGGGCCGCTGTCCGGCTGGCTCATGACCACGGCCAGACCTCTGGGTCTTGCAGGCTGGCGCTGGATGCTGATCGCTGAGGCGCTGCCGACGTTGCTGCTGGGAATCGCCGCATGGTTTTATTTCCCGGACCGCGCGAAAGAAGTGCGATGGCTGAACGGCGAGGAGCGGCAGTGGCTGCAGCAGCATGCCGCCAACCGCGACCTTCCCGAAAACCGCAATGACTGGCGAGTCTTGCGGCAGCCGATGGTCTGGTCTGCGGCGCTGTTGTGGTTCTGCCTGCTGTCCGGCGCCTACGGCATCATGTTTTGGCTGCCGCAAATGATCAAACAGCTGACAACTTTGAGCGCCTTTCAGATTGGCTTCATCAATGCCCTGCCGTGGGCCGGCGCCATGATAGGTACTTACTTCAACTCAAGGCATTCCGACCGCACCGGCGAAAGGTTTTTTCACATCAGCATGCCAGCAGTGGTTTCCGCTGCCGCGATGTTGTCGGCTTGGGGCCTGGGCGCGGGTGTTCCAGGCCTGATCATGCTGTTTATTGCTGGTTTGGGGCTTGGCGCCGCGCAGGGAGCCTTTTGGGCGCTGCCCACGTCGTCGCTGACTCCCAGCACCTTCGCGGTGGCGGCCGTGGCCATCAACATAGCAGGCAGTTCGGGGGGACTGGTGATACCCCATTTGGTGGGCTACGTGCGCGAGCGCAGCGGCAGCTTTGCCGGCCCTACCGTGCTGATTGCGTTGTTATTGCTCGCTGCCGCGTTGCTCGTCACCTACATCCGACGCATGTTCTTTGCTGGCTCCCCGGTACTACGTACCGAATGACGACGATATTGGCGTGCGGCGATGTGGGCGTGAAGCGTCCCCACTGCGAGTCGATGTTCGCCGGATGCACGCAGACATTGCGCCGCGCTGATCTTTGTTTCGCACAATTGGAAACCACAATTTCCGAACGCGGCGCCAAGGCGCCGAATGCCCGGCTTGCGATGCGTGCGCCGCCTGCCATGGCGCGGGCGGCGAGCGCTGCCGGCATAGGCGTCATGTCCTTTGCCGGCAATCACTGCCTCGACTATGGCTACGAAGCATTTGCCGACACGCTGCAGCATGCGGCAGCAGCCGGCATCACGCTCTGCGGTGCGGGCCAGACCCTCGTTGCCGCGCGCCGGCCAGCGCTGTTGGACGCGTCGGGTGCGCGGGTGGCCATTCTCGCCGTAAGTTCGATACTACCCGAGGGTTATGCCGCTGAACCCGACAAAGCCGGCTGCGCACCAATGCGCGCGCACACTGTGTACGAACCTATCGAACCGGATCAGCCCGGCACGCCGGCACGGATTTCAACCTTCGCCGACCGCGCGGATCTTACGGCATTGCTTGCCGGTATTCGCGCGGTGCGCGCCGCCGCCGATGTGGTGCTGGTATCGCTGCATTGGGGCATTCACATGGTGCCCACGCTGATTGCCGACTACCAGATCGAGGTGGCGCGCGCCGCGATAGACGCAGGGGCCGACGCCATCCTCGGCCATCATCCCCATATATTGAAAGGAATCGAATTTCATCGCGGGCGGCCGATTTTTTACAGCCTCGGCAATTTTGCCATTGAACAGCCGCACATTTGGGATCCCGCCATCGTCCACAGCGCCTCGTTTCGCAATTTAGTCAGCCTCAATCCAACATGGGATCCGCACCAGGCGTACACCCTGCCGCCGGCGACGCGCATGACAGGAATTGCCAAGCTCACCAGCCTTGCCAAGGATCAGTGGGACGTTCGATTCCTGCCGGCGTGGATCGGGGATGACAGCGCGCCGCAGCTGCTCGATGCGGCCGACCGGCGATTTTCCGAAGTCGTGGATTTCATTGTCCGCAGTTCGCGGGATGCTGGATTGAATACTGAAGTCACGATCGACGGCAATGAATTGTTGCTGCGGCCGCTCGGTTACGCGGGTGACTCGAAAGGCAACCGCACATAAATCGCGCCGCCTTCCATGCGCGGCGTAGTGCTGCATCGCCTATACCAGGAATAGCTGTCCGAACCGTCACTCCTTATCCATCCAAAGCGTGCGAAGCTGTGAAATCATCCGTGCTCGCGCGGCTCGAGACAGTGTTTTGAAAAGCCGGTCCTCATGTCCGGTGGCGGCGTTCCTCGCGCGACGACACAGATCTTGCCCGGCCGAGGATAAGCGCAGCGCATGTGATCGGCCATCGACCGGCTGCCGTTCAATCAATCCTCGGCTGAGCAGATTGGCGATTAGCGGCGCCATATTGGAGCGCAAAATTCCCAACGCCTTCCCCACATCGATTTGTGTGATTCCAGGAAAGGCCCCGATCATCCACAGTATCGATGCGTCTGCGGGCCTCAGCCCTAGAGGGGACAGGGCATCCGCCAGATCCGCCATCACCATGACGGACAATCGTCGCAGGTGATAGCCCAACAGACCATCGAATGGATCAAAGCCCAGGTCGAGAGTCCCAGCCGCTTGTTTTCTCATGATTGCTATTGAGTATAGCGCTTTTTATTGCTATGGTACATAGCATAAATGGCTGGAGAGAAATGCATGTCAGCAACAGTGGCTTTGTTGATTGGCGGAGAAAGTCGTCGCGGCACAAATCACTTCGAGCGACGCGACCCCTTGAGCGGTGAGGTGGCTTCAACGTCCGCCGCCGCCACGGTGGCCGAAGCGCTTGCGGCGGCGAACGCGGCTGAAGCGGCGTTTCCCGCTTGGAGCACTCGCGGTCCGAATGAACGTCGCGCAATGCTGAACAAGGCTGCGGGTGCGCTGGAGACTCGAGCGGGCGATTTCGTCGCGGCGATGATGGGTGAAACGGGCGCCACCGAAGGCTGGGCGCGCTTCAATCTCATGCTGGCCGCCTCGATGATTCGCGAGGCCGCCGCTCTGACCACGCAGATCTCCGGGGAAGTGATTCCCTCGGACAAACCTGGGTGCTTGGCCCTTGCAATCCGGGAGCCGGCGGGGGTGGTGCTGGGAATCGCACCCTGGAATGCGCCTATCATTCTCGGCGTGCGCGCGATTGCCGTGCCGCTGGCATGCGGCAACACCGTGATACTCAAGGCCTCTGAAGTCTGCCCGCGTACTCACTCCCTGATCATCGAGTCCTTCATTGAAGCGGGATTCACCGGCGGTATCGTCAATCTCATCACCAATGCACCTAAAGACGCCGGCGATATTGTTGGCGCTCTGATCGATCACAAGGCGGTGAAACGCATCAATTTCACCGGTTCGACCGAGGTGGGCCGGATCGTCGCGGTTCGGGCCGCGCAGAACCTAAAGCCGGTGCTGCTGGAACTCGGCGGCAAAGCGCCGTTATTGGTGCTCGACGATGCGGATCTCGATGAAGCCGTGAGAGCCGCGGCCTTTGGTGCCTTCATGAACCAGGGCCAGATATGCATGTCCACGGAACGCATCATTGTCATGGAGAGCATCGCGGATGTCTTCGCCGAAAAGTTCAAGGCGAAAGCGGCGAGCATGGCGACCGGCAATCCGCGCGAAGGGAAAACCCCGCTCGGCGCGGTGATCGATTTGAAGGTAGTCCGACATGTGGAAGCGCTGGTCGATGATGCGGTTCAACGCGGCGCCGCCAGGATCACCGGCGGCCGCTCCAGCGGGGTGCTTATGCCCGCCACGGTCATCGATAATGTCACGCCGGCCATGGCATTGTTTCGCGAAGAAAGTTTCGGTCCGGTGGTGGCCATCATTCGCGCGCGCGACGAGAAGCACGCCATTGAATTGGCGAATGACACGGACTACGGCCTGTCCGCCGCCGTATTCACCAAGGACACCGCGCGCGGCTTGCGCGTCGCGAAGCAAATCAAGTCCGGCATGTGCCACATCAACGGGCCGACCGTCCACGACGAAGCGCAGATGCCGTTTGGCGGCGTTAAAGCCTCAGGCTATGGGCGCTTTGGCGGCAAGGCCGGTATCGATGCCTTTACCGAGCTTCGCTGGATCACCATTGAAACTCAGCCCGGCCATTTTCCGATCTGAAGTATTGCTACCGAGGGAACTATGATTCGCGCCGAAACAGATACCGTCTCCTTCAGTGTCGAAGGTCGAATTGCGTGGGTGAAATTCAATCGTCCCGACAAGCGCAATTGCATGAATCCTGCGTTGAACAGGCGCATGATGCAGGTAATCGATGAGCTTGAATTCAGCGACGAGGTTGGCGTTCTTGTGCTCACGGGCGAGGGAACTTCGTGGTCTGCCGGCATGGATCTCAAGGAATACTTCCGCGAAGTAGAGGCCCAGGGAATCGCTGCCATTCGTCAGGCGCAACGCGAAGCCTACGCTTGGTGGCGGCGCCTGCGCTGGTATCAGAAGCCGACCATTGCGATGGTGAACGGCTGGTGCTTTGGCGGAGGCTACGGCCCGCTGTTTGCTTGCGACTTGGCTTTCGCTGCGGAGGACGCCCAATTTGGCCTATCAGAAATCAACTGGGGCATTTTGCCCGGCGGCGGAGCGACCAAGGTGGCCGTCGAGTTGCTGCGCATGCGCGATGCCATGTATCACGCGATGACCGGCGAGCCCATCGACGGTAAAACGGCTGCCGAGTGGAGACTGGTGAACGAGGCGGTTCCACTGGCGCGATTGCGCGAGCGTGTGATTGAAGTAGCGCAGATTTTGCTGAAGAAAAACCCGATCGCGCTGAAGGCGACCAAGGATGCGATCCGTCGGGTGAGCGAAATGAGCTACGACAACGCCGAAGACTATCTCGTGCGCGCGCAGGAGGCGACGAATAGCTTCGATAACGAAGGCCGCAAAGAAGGCATTCGGCAGTTCATCGATGATAAGAGCTTCAAGCCTGGAACCGGCACCTACGATGTGGCGAAGAACGCATCGGGTCGCTAACGGATAGAGTGGTCGCGTGTCCGGTGCCGACGACTATCTGGCCCTGCAGGCCCAACTTCAGCCGGAAGCCGGTGCCGCTCGCGACCTGACGACGGGGAAGTCCTGGACCTACCACTCGTTTGATCAGGCCGCCTCGCAATTCGCCGCAGTATTGCGCAGTCGGGGCGTCGGGTCGGGGGATCGTGTGGCATCCCTGGCGAAAAACCGCGCGGAGTTGATTCTTCTGCATTTTGCTTGCGCGCGAATCGGCGCGATCTACGCACCGCTCAATTGGCGCTTGTCTGCCGCGGAAATTGCCGCATTGATCGACGATGCTGAGCCCAAGCTGCTGGTGGGCGATGAGATGTTGGCGGGCGCGAAGCTCGAGTGCGTTGCGCTCGAGGAACTCATCCTCGCGGCGCAGAAAGCGCCGCCTTTGCCG
>Ga0210407_10003153_pt1 | contig 13581 bp, 8 predicted proteins | sample IncBWC27MmetaG_FD_150860 | JGI IMG/M metagenome (GOLD analysis project Ga0210407, IMG submission 150860) | Forest soil microbial communities from Barre Woods Harvard Forest LTER site, Petersham, Massachusetts, United States - Inc-BW-C-27-M | ecosystem: Environmental > Terrestrial > Soil >... | reverse complement strand
TCCAGATGGCGCGTCCGCAGAGAACTCCCGAAAAATTTGCGCCTGCCTCGGCCGCGAGTTCCAGGCCAAAGTTAAACGCTTCGTTGCTCACCCCTTCTGAGAGATAAATAAACGGGAGCTGCGCCGTGGCGGATTTCCGGAAATGTGCCTTTGCCTCCTCTCGGGAATAAAGAATTTCTCCCGAAGCGGATGGCGAACCTTCCGCGTACATCAAGTTCACGGGCATTCCGACTTTCAACACGTCCACACAGTAACGCGCTTTCGAAAACTCTTCCACGCCGCCGATCGTTGCCTCCGGCTTGATTCGCGCAAATTCGGCGCCTTTTTCGTCCAGACCTTCCTGATAACTCACAAGCTCGAGAAAGAACGGGACATCGGCGGCCGCGCACTCTGCGCCCACGCGCTGCACCCAATCATGTTTCTTGTCGTTGATCTCTCCCGCACTCGACGGCGAATAGTAGACAAGAACCTTGATGCCATCCGCGCCGGCTTCAACCAGCCGCTTCACGGACCACGACTCAAGAAGCTGCGGCAAGCGCCCGGGAACGTTCTTGTCGTAACCTGTCCTTTCGTAAGCTAGAAGTAACCCCGAGCTTTCCGCGCGGAGCTTCGCTGCCGGCAGGCCGTATTCCGGGTCGAGCAGAATCGCGCTCGCATGCGGCGTGAGGATGCGGCTTACCGCTTCTTTGAACTGCACCAGCATTTCTGCGGGCACGCTGCCCGCATCGCGCTCCATGGTCTTGGATAGCAAACTGCGCAGCGCGCCGCGTTGGTCGATGGCTAGCGCGGCAATCACGCCGCGCGCACTCGACACGGCCTGTAGCCCTTTCCATTTCCCTGGCGAGATCTTCACGAATTTCTCCGATGAATCGGCGAGCGGAGAATGACTCGGCAAAATGCACCACGCGGATTCTTATTGTGCATTTTCCAGCCAGACTGCCGCGCCCCGCTCGATCGGCGGGAGAAGAAAGACGAGGCGGCCCCCCATTTGCCTGCCGTTCAGAATTTGTGGCTCGCCGAGGAAAGGAAGAAAGTGCAGTGTATAGTTTTTTCTCGCAGGGACGGAGATGCGCACGTTGGTTTGCGGCGAAGGAACAGCAACTTTATGGGGGACCAGACCGGCGAAATTGGCGAGAAAGACATGCGGCTTGCCCTCCACGGCGCCAAAATTAGTGGCGATTAGTGGCGAAGCGTCCACCTGGAGTTCCGTCGAGACGCGGAGAGCAGCCAGGAATTCCATTGGATTTTTCGCCACCCCATTCGCGAAATCTTTTTCGAGAGCGGCGAGATACGCTCTGCCGGGGCAATCGGAGAACCGAGTGATTCCCGTCGAAGGCGCGAAACCAGTGGCATCTTCTCCGGTAACGACCAGCCGGCCTCCCTTCGATGCAAGGTTTCGCAACGCCGTTTTCTCCGTTTCCGCGAGGGTGCTGACGTTCGGGAGTACGAGAACTTCTCCGTGAAAACTGGAAAGCGTTCGCGGGGTTACAACCTGGAATTCGAGATGTTTCTGCAGAAGCAGTAGAAGGGTGCCGCGGAAGGAAGGAAGAAACCCGTTTTCGTCGTAGTTCCGGCTAGCCGGGGAAAAATAAACGCCCACGGGATGCATCGGAGTGCGCGGCCGGTAAAACGTTTTCTCGTGCTGCTCGATCCATCGAAATATTAGCGTCCGTGTGGCGATGTTGTTGGACCCTGCCATGGAATGTCCGGGCGCGTCCCATACGTTCACTCCTGTCATCACCTGAGACATGAAGAGATTTGTCATTGCCTCGCGCGGGTCAACGCCTTTGTCGCCGTCCCAGGAATAGTTCAGAATCCAGGTCGCTTTGCCCTGGGCAAAGGCGCGGAATGACAGCATGCCCGCCTGGTAGAGAAACCAATCGAGCTGCGAGCGCGAGGAAGCCATGTGCTCGCCGGAACCAAATTCGTATTCGTGGGCGATGGCGTCCACGACGTCGTACAACTGATAGACGTCGGCGCCGACGCGCACGGCTTCGTCTTCGATGCCGGGGTAGATTTCCGGGATCACCATCATGGCTGGATTGACAGCGCGGGCGTTGTCTCGAATATCGCGCATGAAGTCCGTGAAGGTCTCGATGCGAAAATCAACCCACTTGCGGAACCTGGCGTCGGAAAAATCGCCGAGCCGGAGATCGTGGCGGGCGTCGAGCCCGGTTTTGCGCTGGAATGCCGCAACCGTATAGTCGTCAAAACTCGCCCAGGTTTGTTCCCAACCCTCGAAATGGGTCATCCAGTAGGGAATGTCGACGTAGATGCCGTCGATACCGGTCGCTGCAATTTGACGGACGCGCTCCATATACGTCTTTCGCCACTCGGTTGCATAAGGACTGACCCAGACGTCCTCGTCACCTTCACGGATCCAGAACGCGGTGCCCCCGCCGAAAATGGCCGGCTCGCCCGTGATCTTGCGCTGCAACCAATCCGGGTGGTCCTTAGCGAGTGTGTGCGGAGTCTTGTCTGCGTTAGCCGTGATGCACTCCGTGCCGGCGATATACACGAATGCCTTATTCTTGGCTTCGTGGGCGCGCACAGCGACGGCGTGAATTGCTTTCAGCTTTTCCGTGGGATCGAGAAAACTCTCGTAGCGGCCCGGAATATCGTTGTCCACTTCGATGCCGAAGACGTCGCTAGCCTGGGCATCGCGGACAATGGCCTCCGCGTTGTCTGAACGCAAACCGTAAGCGCCAATGCGGACAAAGTGAGTCCAATTCTGGGCGGGCTCACCGCATCGGGCCCCGCCGACAAGCAGCAAAGCACACCCGAGAGACGCAATCCATATGTATCGCATCTGGAAGAGACCCTAGAACTCGAAACGCACGCCAACTTGCACGTGCCGCGGCGAACCCAGAGTGCTCGTAACCTGGCCAAACGCTGTGTCGCCGGAGGAAGTGTTCGGAACGTTAAACCTCGGTGTATTCGTGAAATTGAAGAATTCACCGCGAACCTGAAGCTTCATCCCCTCGTGAACCGCAAATTCCTTGCTCAACGAAACATCTTCATTGTGAATGCCATCGCTGCGAAGATTCGAGAAGTAACGCGGAGCGTTTCCAGGGACCTGATCGCCAGGGTCTACAAAGCAGCGCTGATTGAAGACCGGTGCGCCAGTTGCTGCTGCCGCATGATAGCTGATTCCGGTAGAAAGCTGCGGGCAATTTATATTCGGACGCTGGCTGCCGTCGGCGAGGCGCGGTGTTAGCATGCCGATGGTGATCGGGGTGCCCGTCTGAAACGTCACGATGCCGGAAGCGGCCCACCCGCCTACCACACCATCGAGAATGCGATTCATGCCGCGCCCGATCCAGCGGCCACGCCCTACGGGCACATCGACGATAGTTGCTACGACCATACGGTGGGTGGCGTCGTTCGCGCTGATGGAGTGTTCGGCTTTGAGATTGTCTAGGACCTGGGGATTGCCGGAACTTAGACTTGTTGTGATAAAGGAATTCGCCCCAGCCGACGAGTTGTCAGTTGCTTTGGAAAGCGTGTAGTTGCCTTCAAAACTGATGTAATGGTTCGCGCGTTTCTGAAAGCGTATCTGGAGGGAATTGTAGAAAGAGCTGGCGGTCAACAATGTAAGACCGCTGAACGAGCCATCGAATTGAGGGAACGGGCGCAAGAGATTAATGAGCGGAATGGTCGGGTCATTGTAGATGGATGTAGGCTCGTTAAATTTCTGGCTGGGTCCTGGTACAAATAAGGATTGGAATGGGTTGGTAACCTCCGCTGCGAGACAATCGCTGGGCCCGAGACCTGCACACTGTGGCGGCACGTTGCCGTTAACGATTTGCTCGCGAATGGAAGATGGTAGAAAGTTGCGATTGGCCGTGTTGGAAAAAGAGCTGTAGGGAAGGTGTGTGCTCCGGCTGGCAGAATAGTCCACACCAATTACGATTTGTCCGGGGAATAAATGTTGAATTCCGAGATTCCACTGGTAGATTTCCGCATTACGAGCCTCTCCAGTGTCCAAACTATTGTTGTTCGGAAGCCCCCAGAGAGCCAATGGGCCAGCCGCTTGTCCTTGCGGTTGAGAAAATCCCACTGAAGGTGGATTAGGATTGGCGGGGGTTACACATTGCGATGGAAAAGGATTGGCGAGCGTGGCACATCGCGTCATAAAATTGTCCTTGGTAAAGCGGATCGGAGTCGTATTGCCGAAGGCTGTGCCTGTAAATTGAAAATTCGTCTCCACGTTCAATCCGTAATAGACGCCTGCTCCACCGCGAACGACGGTTTTGGAGTCCAGGGTGTAGGCGAAGCCCAAACGAGGCGCCCAGTTGTTCCTGTCCACGGGAGCGTTTCGATTGCCTGAAGTCGGAAAGACCGTTGTGCCCAGGAGCGTACCCGTGCGATTGACGAGACCTTGTTCTACGACCGGGACGGAAACTCCGCTGTTGCCCCTAAAGTCGCTGAACTGAATCAGATTGTGACGCTCGTTGTAGGGCGTGCTCCACTCGTAGCGGAGCCCGAGATTAATCGTCAGCCGTGAACTGATTTTCCAGTCGTCCTGAAAATAGAACGCCGTCTCTTTTGACTTGTTGGCCACCGGTTTAAAAACGGTCAGACTCGACGCGTTATTGTTGGGATCAATGTCGCCATAACCCAAAAGAAGACTGGCGAAGGAGTTCCCTTGGGTTGGATCTCCGTTGTTGACAATCTGCTCGGTCACGCCCGGCGTAAAATGAAAAAAGCCTGTGGGCCCGTTCGGTTGATAGAAATTATTGTAGAAAAGCCGCTGCTCGCCGCCGAATTTCCAGATCTGCCGGCCCTTCACCCAGGACATGGATGAGCTGTAGGAATAGAGGGTGTGCGCAAACGTGGTATCCGTGCAGCATTGGTTGAAGAGCGAGGTCGCATTGTTATCCATCTGAATGGTCGGCATCCGAGTCAGGCCATTCGCCTGAGAAAGGACGGCAGGAAGACCGACGCTGGCCAGGCTGGGGTAATTTTCGGTGACCGGAGAAGCCGCCCTGTCCAGTGCAAAGCGGTTTGTCCAGACCGTTGTTGCCAAAGGACTCCAATTGTCCTCGAGGAGGACATTATGAACATCGGTGGGTTCGCTGAGTCCGTCGTTGAAGTCACCATCTCCAAACACCGTGGGAACCTCAAACGAATTGTGAAGATTGCTGTAGCGGCCCGAAATGCGGTGTTTCTCCGAAAAATGGTGGTCCAGCTTGACGTCCCACTGTCGGGTTGGGGATTTGGACAGAACGACTTTGTGAAAATTTTGCACCCCCGCACCTGCGTTGGCCACTGTGGGCATCGGATACAAATTGATGATTTTCTGGCCGATGGGGTCGATGAGGTTTGCATCGATTACGTTAGGAATAGTGAAGTCCTGCCGAGTTATTGTTTGTTGCTTCGTTATAGGATCGACGGTAACCATAACGTTTAGCGGGTTGAAAATATGCTGCTGAACGGGATTGCCGTTATTGTCTAGCACTTGCGTATTGCGGAAGTCTCCAGCGCGTTCCTGAGCTGTAGGCACGAAGGCGTCGATGTGGACAGGATCGCTCTGCCGGGTCTTCTCGAAATCCACGAAGAAAAATGTCTTTCCCTTTTTTATTGGCCCACCTAAGGAGAATCCATACTGGTCGCGCACGTGGTCAGGCCTTGGAATGCCTTGCGCATTGCTGAAGAATTCGTTGGCGTCCATCTGGGAGCGCTGGCCAAACCACCAGCCGCTGCCGTGAAATTTATTTCCGCCTTCTTTCAGGACGATGTTCACCACGGTGCCACCGTTGTTGCCGAATTCGGATGAGAAGCTATTGTTCTCGACCTTGAATTCCTGAACGATCTCAACAGACGGCTGCCAATAGACATTGGTCGTCGCGCCCTCCCCCTGTTCGGGAGCGCTGGTGAGTGCACCATCGACGCGTATTTCGGCAGTCGCGTTGCGCTGCCCGTTGGAAATGAAGTTCGTTCCCGTAGGGTAGGAATCTTCGGTTCCCTGGCCAGCGGTTTCGGTCACGCCGCCAGCGAGGAACACTAGGCCAAAAAAGCTACGATTGATCAAGGGAATATCGCGCACATATTCGTTGGTGACATCGGTGCCGAGCGAGGCACTGCCTGTATCCAGCAATGGCACTTGTTCGGTTACGTTAACGGTTTCCGAGATGCCCCGCGGCGCGAGAGATAGATCGAGCGTGGCCTCCTGGCTGACAGCCAGGGTGATGCCGCGACGCTCCGCGGGATTAAATCCCGGCGCTTCAATGTGAAGCGTGTACTTCGCGGGGCGCAGGCCGGTAAAAACGTAGACACCTTTGTCATTCGTGGTGGTAGAGAGCGAGATGTTCGTTGCCTCGTCCGTGAGAATCACCTTGACCGAGGGGACTACGCCCCCGGAGGAATCCGTGACCACGCCCGTGAGTTGCGCTGTGTAGGATGCCTGCGCACCAAGCGCGGGAACAGACACCACGCAAAGAATCAAAATGACCGCTCCGAGAGCAACTGACTGCCGAAGAATTGATTTCATACCACACCCCCTGAGGAAATCGCCCGGGCATCTGGCATTTTCGCCGCCCTTACGATAGGTTACGACTTCTTTCGCTTTCGTTCTTTTTATATTCATTTTGCTTCCCTGTCAAGGCGCTGCCTTCGCCCGGCCACTTTCGCTCCGGCGAAGAATGAAGAATTAGGAAGCCTCTGCCATAAACGCTATACCTCAACAGGGGATCCTGCTAGTTCTACCCACTGCCTGCAGAGCCCCGCGCCTAACCCGGCGCCGCACAGGTATTCTTCCCTTTACCCGAATTTAAACTTAAAATAACCCTGAGGGTGACCCCCCGTAGACTGGCTTGGGGCTAGTTCTGTCACAGGCATTTCGCGGTACTGATATATTGCCTTGAAGCTTCTCTATGCACAATGTAAAGACAAACTTTTAGGTGGAGACTCGCAGCGAAACATTTCCACTGCCCTAGGCGTATCTAAAACGAGAACCGCCGGGGATAAACAGAGAGATTCGTGTCCCCCTTTGGTCGGGGATGCCGGGCACAACGCCCGGGAAGCAAACTGTCGGAAGGAAATAGTATGAAGACGTGGCAGAAGGCAGCAATTGGAGTCGGCGCCGTAGTGGTCTTGGGCGCGATTGTCCTGATTAGTGTGAACCAGGCCAACAAGGGAGTAGTTACCGTCCAGACCGCAAAAATTGCGAAGCAGGATAGCCTGGTCTCCCAGGTAACCGCTTCTGGCGAAGTCAAGCCCACGACCTACACGAACGTGACCGCCCAGGGTTTTGGCAGGATCACGGAGATTTTGGTCAAAGAAGGCGACCACATCCAGAAAGGCCAGCAGCTTCTGCTTCAAGAAAACGTCCAGGCGAGCGCTGACGTGGACGCGCAGTCGGCCGCCATTAATTCCTCGGAAGCGGGCGTGCAGGCAGCGGAGGCAAGCTATCGAGCCGCCCAGGCCGACCTGGTTTCCCAGCAAGCCAACCTCGACAGAGCTAAACTTGATTGGGAGCGCGGTCAAGGGCTGTTTAAGGGTGGCCTGATTCCCAAGCAGGATTTCGATCAGCGCAAGTCGACTTACGACGCCGCCATTGCCGCGGTGGATTCCGCGAAGGCTCGGGTGCTCTCCCTCAACGCTCAGCTCGACCAGACCCGCGCGCAAGTGAACCAGAATCGCGCCGTGCTGGTCCGCACCAAGGATGTTCTGCGGAAGACCGCCTATACTTCGCCCATCAACGGTATCGTCAGCTATCTTCCCGTGCGCCTCGGCGAATACGTTGTGCCCGGCATTCAGAATTCGCAAGGCAGTTTCCTGATGACCCTCTCGGATATGTCGGTGGTGACTGCCGAAGTAAAAGTCGATGAGACCGACATCGTGAACGTCAAAATCGGGCAAGACGCCGACGTAACGATAGACGCGGTGCCGGGGAAAATTTTCAAGGGAAAAGTGACGGAGATCGGTTCGCAAGCTGTCCTGCGGAGTTCGGGATTGGCCACCACGCAGAGCACGACCAGCACTCAGGAAGCCAAGGATTTCAAGGTTGTTGTGACCCTCGCCAGCCCGCCGGAGAATTTGCGGCCCGGGCTCTCTACTACGGCAAAAATCAGGACAGCCGAAAGAAAGAACGTCCTCGCAATACCGATCCAGGCCCTCGCCGTCCGTACGCGGAAAGATCTCGAGGAAGCCGCCAAACACTCCAAGAAAGACTCCGGCGGGAGCGTTACGCTAGCGGCCCCGCCGCCTCCTGCTGCTGGTGATCCACAGAAGGACGAAGTTCAGGGCGTGTTCGTGGTCAACGGCAAGAAGGCCATTTTCCGGTCGGTGGAAACTGGAATCAGTGGCGTGACGGATATCGAAATTACAAAAGGTCTGCAACCGGGCGATGAAATCGTCGTCGGCAGCTACAAGGCTCTGCGCACTCTGAAGCCTGAAGCCGACATCAAGATAGATAACACCGCGCCGAAAAAGCCTGACGATCAGCAGAGCTGAGTTCAAAGAGCGCAAGGAGCTTGGAATGCCTGTAGAAACGCCCGCAGCGGATTCCTATCGAGAAGACCTGGTTTCTTCTGGCTTGGTGATCAAGACGGAGGGACTCACCAAGGTTTACGAGATGGGTTCCGAGCAGGTGCACGCCTTGCGGGGCGTGGATGTCGAGATTCACAAGGGCGAATACGTGGCTATCATGGGGCCCTCGGGCTCCGGCAAGTCTACCCTGATGAACCTCATTGGATGCCTTGATTCGCCTAGCGCCGGAAAATACTGGCTGGCCGGGCGCCTGGTCAGCGACCTCGACGACGACGAGTTGGCCTACATTCGCAACAAAGAGATTGGTTTCGTCTTTCAGACTTTTAATTTGCTGCCGCGCGCAACCGCGCTTCACAATGTCGAGCTTCCCCTGATTTACAATGGCACCCCGGCCGAAGAGCGTATCGAGCGAGCGAAAAAAGCCCTTGAGCGCGTTGACCTGCTTGACAGAATGACTCACAAGCCGAACGAGCTCTCCGGCGGTCAGCGCCAGCGCGTGGCTGTTGCGCGAGCGCTCGTGAATTCACCTTCCATCGTGCTTGCCGACGAGCCCACCGGGAATTTGGATTCGAAAACCGGCGAAGAAATCATGGCCTTGTTCGAAAATCTCCATCGCCAGGGCAATACCATCATTCTCGTGACGCACGAGAACGACATCGCCCAGCACGCTCACCGCATCATCTACATCCGCGACGGAAAAATCGCCTCCGACGAGGCCGTCGTTAAGCGATAGCCGGAGCGTTACACATTTTTTCCATTGTGAATGAATTCGAATCTCTCGCAACAAATTCGGGGGAGCCGTCTATTCAGGCGCCGGTCCAGAACTACTCGCGTTTCCACCTGATCGCCAGCGCCGTAGGCGCGCCAGAAGTTAGCCCAGCGCGTAAGCGCTGGGTACATGAGCGTGGAGACCTCTACCGCCGTAGGTGCGGCACATACTCAACGGCTGTGCGCCGCTCCATGCGTTTCTAAATCCGCCAAGATCTTCGCTGAGCTCAAATACGTCTGTGATAGACGGTCGTGCCAGGTCAACTCGTCTTCATCCCACATGGACCACAAGAACCCCATGAACAGAGTTCCCGCCGACAGCACATACCCGGCGCTTCTCAGCAGCATTTGCCGCGGAGTGGGTGGTTCGCCGGAAAAACTTACTACCTGCAGACCTCGCAGCATCATGCCGGGAGTTGTGCCCCCGAAGATTGTGAACAGTGAAAAATATTGCAAGTAGACGATCGCGAATGTGGCCACGTAGACCGCGGCGCTGAGTTTGCTCAGTGTGAACTGTCCCCCCATCGAGCCGAATAACGCAAGGAAGCCCCCATACGCAAAGAGCAAGCACGCCACATCAATGACCGCCGCCAAACGCCGATCGTCCAGCGAAGCCACCGGATACATACCGGACTCTGCATCATTCGTTCCGGCAGAGGACGAACGTGGCGCAACGGACTCTCCTTTGGGCGGCAAAGACACGTCGATGAGCATACGCGCGTCTTCGCGAGTGCGGCTCGGAGCGCACCGTCCAATCGCGATGGTGAAGGAAAACTCTTCGTCGGCGGGAGGCTCGCTGACAGTTACGCTAGCGCGTTTGGGCGGCGCTTGCGCGGAATCACGGAAAGGAAGTTGAGATTGCCCCGCAGGCGTCGCAAGCTTCTTGCGCCGCGATCGATACGCTTCGAGGCGGTTCGCGAGTTCCTTCCGCCAGGCGGCGTCCGGAGAGGGATCGGCACCCGAATCCAGAGCTAGGTTGCCCTGGGTTTCGAATGCCAATGATTTTTCATTGGATGCGCGGTCCGCCTCAAGAGACGAATCGCAAAAGTTGCAGACGCGTACGCTTGAAGGCAGTACCGCGCCACACTGCAAGCATGTTTTTGTCACCGGTGCGTTTTGCGCTGCGGACGCTTCCACTCCGGTGAGGAGGGAACATTCGAAGCATAGCACGGCCCGGAAAAGTCAAGCAGAGATTCCCGCTCTATTGTTTCGAATCAAGCAGCCAGGTCCGGTGCGGCAGGCACGTTTGCTGAAAGGCACGGTGTTCGAATGAGGAAGATTTTACGGCGGCTCAGGTGTGCATCTGTTCCGCAAGCATGTCGCGGCTGAAGGCGATACGCCGTTCCAGCGCGACCGCAGCAAAGTAAGCGCATTGCCCGCGCTCGGTCTCCGTCCAACTCACCAGCGATGGCATGAGTTTCCCGGCGCTCACACGCAGGAAACCCAGAAGACGAAAATAAGTCCCGATGGCCCGAATTTCACTCCGGTCATGGGGATGGGCCGGGCAGAGCCGCAAAAGCTGAATGACGCGCTCGAAATCTTCGCCGGAGGCAGTACGGGCAATTCCCGTCACATCCCGCACGTCTGCGGAAATCGGCTGCTTCACCGATGCGGCAATCAGCGAACGGCAATAGGAGATGAAAAATTGCAACAGCGCCGCCAGCGAAACGACCAGGATTATTCCCGGCATCATCGCCGCGAGGGAAAAATTGAAGATGAGGCCCATCATCATCGCGGGATCACCGCCAGGCGCGCTGGTGCAAAGCGCGCGTCTTCATCGAACCGAAGGTACGCATAGCTCCAGGCCACAGGGAGCAGCGTTCCGATAATTGGCGGCAAGTAACTTAGAAGGGGACCCACATTGGGATACAAGTTGCAGAGAGCGTAGTTGGCGGCGTACAGGCTGAAATAAATCCCCAGCGAAAGAACGAATTGCACTACCCGTGCACGCGTCTCGCGCAGTTTGAGTACGGCGCCCCACAACACATACGTCAGCACCAGGCCCACGAAATAAAGGTTTTGAGACATTTCCGCAACATACCGCGTGACCATCCTGTCTTGCGCCTGGTGAACCACCGCGTACGTAAATAACGCCGTCCCGCCCAGCAGGAGCATCGAGAACGCGCGGACATACGTCCCCGCACCAAGTTCCTCGAACACAATGGAATACAACCCCATCAGGGCGAAATACAGGCAGATCGTCAGGATTGCGTCGGAATAGTAGTAGAAATAGAAGTACTGATTGGAATTGAATCCGTAGTGGGACAATACAAAATAGCGCCCAACGCTCATGGCAACGGAAGCCGCCATGTACATATTAAGGGTGAGATATCGACGGAAGGAGCCCCGGGTGAGCGCGCACACTACCACCCCCGCCTCTAGAAGAGTGCACAGCACCCAAATACAGTAATCAAGAGGACCAGGCATGATACCCTTTGCTGTCTATGCCCTGGTCCGCTTCTCCGTTAATGCCTCTACGAGGAGAAGCTGCTCAGTTCCCGATCTTCCAGGGCGGTTGCGGAGCGCCACCGTTGGCCATTACCACGGGGCTATTGTGACGCGCCGTAACAAGCGTCTTGAGGCCCATCGCCCCAGTCAGGACAACCAAGGCAAACAACAAAGCAGTCAATTTACGAGACATTATGCCTCCCAGGCAGAATGACACCTGGGGGGCACTCTATCCTTTATCAGGATATTGTCAAGTAAAACACACGACTGCCCTGTCTCGAATCTATAAACACCAACCTGTCCCCTCTTTTCGATAGGCTTTCGCCATACGCGGGGGAACACTTTTTCACAGCAACCCTACCGTAGAGTTTAAAGAGTACGGGGTCAACAGTACTGTAGTACTAGCGCCTTTAGGACTCCCTGCTGTCCGAAAGACAGATCTGGGGTAGGTGTGGCCTCACCAAAGCCCAAGTCTGGGCACATTTCCCGAAACGGAATAAGTCTCCTACTCGAACCGTAGTGCCACGACGGGATCGATCCGCGTCGCGCGTCTGGCTGGTATGTAACACGCCAGTACCGCCACGAGCAAAAGCAGCACCGTTATAGCTGCGTAAGTGATCGGATCGGTGGCACTCACACCGTAGAGAAGATTCGCGGCTGTCCTCGCCAGCAATAAAGCCGACCCCAATCCCAAGAGGGCTCCCAAGGCCGCCAAGCTCATGCCTTGCCGGAGCACTAGCCGCAGCACCTCACCCGGTTGCGCGCCTAGCGCCATTCGTATGCCTATCTCCGCGGTGCGTTGCGCCACCGAATATGCGAGCACCCCGTAGATACCCACGGAGGCGAGCACCAGTGCCAGCAAACCGAACAGGCCGAGCAGCGCGGCGCCCATCCGCGCCGCCCATAATCCCTGCGAAATAATCTCCGCGGCCGTTTGCACGTTCGTAAACGCGAGGTTGCGGTCCAATTCCTGCACCTGGTTGCGCACCGTTGCCATCAGTGCTTCCGGATTGCCGGCCGTGCGTATTTCCAGCGCGGCCACCGAAGAGTATTGCTGGCGCAGCGGAAGATACGCCACCGGCTGGGGATCTTCCCCGATCTGATTCACCACGGAATTCCCGACGATACCAACGACTTGGTACAGCATTGTGGGGCTCGCAAATGAAGAGAACCGTTTGCCGAGCCCTTCCTGGCCCGGCCACAACAGCTTGGCCATCGCTTCGTTTATGATCACTGCCGCAAGGGTGTTCTCGCGATCGAAATCGTTGAAATCACGCCCGGAACGCAAAGGAATGCCAAGTGTCTCGAAATGGCCGGGGGAGATGTCATCGAATTGCACCAGAGTGCCGCGATTGTTCGGGTCTGCCTGTTCGCCTTCGCGGAAAACTGTGCCCAAAATCGTGCCGCCAAAGATTCCATTCGATGAAACCGAAGCGTCCATTACGCCTGGAACGCTTTTTGCATGTTCGATCAGATCGCGAAAAAATTGCTGGCCATGCTCGGCGTCATAGCGGAGAGTTCCCAGATCGAACTGCAGCTGAAAAAGATTTTTCGCTTCAAACCCCGGATCCAGTTGCTGCGCATGCTGCATGCTGCGCACGAAGAGGCCCGCTCCGATCAATGCGACCAGCGACAGCGCGATTTCCGAAATCACCAGCAGGCTGCGCATGCGGTTGCTTGTCCAGCCCATTGTTCCGCCGCGCCCGCCCGCCTTCAGGATTTCGTTGAGCTCCGTGCGTGACGCCTTAATCGCGGGAAGGAGCCCGAAGAGCACGCCGGTCAAAACGGAGATCGCCAGGGTGAATCCCAGCACGCGACTATCAAAAGAGAGATCGATCGAGCCATCGGCGAGAAACGGCGGCCGGAACGACC
>Ga0210407_10003152_pt1 | contig 13583 bp, 14 predicted proteins | sample IncBWC27MmetaG_FD_150860 | JGI IMG/M metagenome (GOLD analysis project Ga0210407, IMG submission 150860) | Forest soil microbial communities from Barre Woods Harvard Forest LTER site, Petersham, Massachusetts, United States - Inc-BW-C-27-M | ecosystem: Environmental > Terrestrial > Soil >... | reverse complement strand
CCCGCCCGCCGACGAGGAGCTCGCGATCATCCGCCTGAAGGTCCCCGAGGTCTCGGAGCGTCTGGCCCAGACGGTGGTGACCGCGGTGCAGCGCATCCGCGGGCTCGAGCTGCGCAAGGCGCCCTCGATCTCGGAGAGCCTGGACTGGGCGCGCTCGCTCGTGATCCTGAACGCGGAGGTCCTCGACCGCGACCTGGTGGAGTCCACCCTCACCATGCTCGTCAAGCACGAGAAGGATCTGGACCGGGTCAAGGGCGCCCTCGACAAGGTGCTGGCCGACCTGGGCTAGTCGCCCATGAGCGGGACCTGGTCCACCCTCACCGAGTTCCGCGAGCTGTGGTTTCCGAGCCCGCGCCTCCGCCTGCCCGAGCTCGGCCCCGCCGGGCCGATCTTCATCGAGGGCGGGCGCTGCATCTCGGGCGAGCTCGGCGAGTACACCAAGCTCTGGATCTCCGCGGCGGGGCGCTGGCACTTCTACTACGTCCACCCGTCGCCGCGGGACTTCTATCGGGTCACGATGCCCGAGGCGGTGCCGCACCTGCTCCATCCCGGCGAGATGACGGTGGAGACCTTCCGCCAGGGGCTCTCCTACAAGGTCGTGCTCGGTCTGCGCTGCAGCGAGGGGCCGGTGCGGGTGCTCCACCTGGTGGGCGACGTCGCCGACGTCACCCGCGCGATGGAGCGCCACGAGGACGCGCCCGCCGGCCCGCTCGGCTGGAAGCTCTCGATGACCCACCTGATCGCCCAGGGTTCGTTCCACGGGCTCATCCGCCTGGAGGACGGGCGCCTCTACCCGATCACCCGCGACGGCGGCGAGGACGTCTTCAAGTCGTCCTGGGTCCACTTCGCCCGATGAGTCGGCTGCATCGTGCCTCGCAGGGACGGTCGACCGCCAGAATCCGGACGAGCGAATGGCTTCCCGGTAATGCGGGCGCCCCGATGAGCCCCAAAGGGGCGAAGAGGCCCAACCGCCAAACCGAAGTAATCCACATTCAGGCGAGATAAATTGGACCAGAGAATTCTCGAGTTCATCGGCGACCTGCGGCGGGCCGAGATGCGCATCTCGCCCAGCGAGGCTCTCGACGCGCTTCCGCCTCGACCGAGATCGGCCTGGAGGACCGCGAGACCTTCAAGAGCGCGCTCGCCACCACCCTGGTCAAGGAGTCGCGCGACCTCGCCACCTTCAACCGCATCTTCGATCTCTACTTCCTGGACCTGCAGGCGCTCGGCGAAGGGCTGAAGAAGGCGCTCGGCCCCGAGGACCCGAAGATCCAGGAGATGCTCGACCGCCTCACCGCCGAGGCGGGCATGGAGATGGACGAGCTGACCGAGCTCCTCCTCAGCGGCGAGGGCAGCGACATGGAGATGGCCATCCGCCAGGAGGGGCAGGGCACCGGCCTCGAGCGGCTGATGTACTTCCTCCAGGTCGGCTACTTCTCCCGCCGCATCTACGACAAGTTCGACTGGGAGGCGATCGAGCGCGACCTGGGCCGGATCATGCAGCTCCTGGAGGCGAAGGGGCTCGACCCGGGCATGATCGCGCGCATTCGCAACTACCTCGACCTGCGGCTCGAGGCCTTCCGGCGCATGATCCGCCAGCACGTGGAGCGCGAGCTGGAGCGCCGCGCCTACCGGCAGGGCGAGAAGCTCACCCGCGAAGTGCTCACCGACAAGCCGCTCTTCGCCCTCTCCGCCGACGAGGTGGCCCAGATGAAGGCGGTGGTGGCGCGGCTCGCCCGCAAGATCAAGGACGCCCTCGCCCTCCGCCAGCGCCAGGAGGAGAAGGGGCGGCTCGACTCGCGCCGCACCATCCGTCAGAGCCTGCAGTACGGCGGGGTGCCCATGGAGATCCGCTTCCGGCGGCGCCACCGCGAGAAGCCGAAGCTGGTCACCCTGTGCGACGTGTCGGACTCGGTGCGCAACGCCTCGCGTTTCATGCTGCAGCTGGTGTGGAGCCTGCAGGAGTGCTTCTCGCGCGTCCGCTCCTACGTGTTCGTCTCCGAGATCGCGGAGGTGACCCAGGCCTTCGCCACCTACCCGGTGGACACCGCGATCGACTGGGCGCTCAAGTCCTCGTCGGTCGACTACCACTGCCGCTCCGACTTCGGCTACGCGTTCAGCCGGTTCGTGCGCACCGAGCTCGACTCGCTCGACCGCAAGACCACCGTCCTGGTCCTGGGCGACGCCCGCAACAACTACAACGATCCGCAGGCGTGGGCGATCCGCCAGATCCGCGAGCGGGTGAAGGGGATCATCTGGCTCAATCCCGAGGGCCAGTGGGGCTGGGGCATCGGCGACAGCGTGATGCCGCTCTACACTCCGTCCTGTGACATCGTGAAGGAGTGCCGCACGGTGGGGCAGCTCGTCCAGGTGGTGGACCAGCTCGTCCATTCATGGTGGCGCCGCGGGCGCTGATCCTCCTGCTGGTGCTGGCGCTGTCGGGCGCCGGCGCGGGGGTCGCGGCGGGCGCGGAGTGCGTGGCCCTCGAGGACTTCTCGCGGGGCTCGGTCGGCGAGTTCCCTCCTGACTGGAAGCCGCGCAAGGACGAGGGCCGGTCGGTCTACTCGATCCAGGAGGAGGGCGGTCTGCGCTTTCTCCACGCGGCGGCCACCCGCCTCGGCATCCAGGCCGGCCGTGAGGTGGCCTGGAACCTCGAGGCCTATCCGATCCTGGCCTGGTCCTGGCGGCCCATCGAGTTCGCCAAAGGCTCCGACGAGCGCAAGTCGTCGACGAACGACAGCGCGGTCTCGGTGTACGCGGTCTTCCCGCACACCCCGGTCTCGGTGAAGAGCGTGAAGTACATCTGGAGCCGGGTGGTGCCGGTGGGCACGCACCTCACCTCGAGCGCGGGCAACACCCAGGTGCGAGTCCTGCGCACCGGGCCGGACAAGGTCGGGCAGTGGGTGGAGGAGCAGGTCGACGTCCGCGAGGACTACCGGAGGTACTTCGGGGGCTCGGACGTCCCGCGCCCCGCCGGCATCGCGGTGCTCACCGACTCCGACGACACCAAGAGCACCGCCCGCGGCGACTACGCGGCGTTCCGCGTCTGCAAGCCGTGACCGCCGATCCGTTCGAGGCGCTCTACGCGCGCGGGGTTACCGACGGGCTGCCGGTGGTGCCTCCCACCCGCGAGCGCGTGGCCGCCGCGGTGGCGGCGAGTGGCCGGGCCGCCGACGCGCTGGTCGCCACCGTGCCCCCCAACTTCGGGCGCGCCACCGTCGAGAAGATCGCGATCAACGCGGTGATGGCGGGTTGCCGACCCGAGTACCTGCCGGTGGTGGTGGCGGGGGTGGAGGCGATGTGCGACGAGGGCTTCGACCTCCACGGGGTCTCGGCCACCACCAACTTTCCCTCGCCGCTTTTCATCGTCAACGGGCCAGTGCGCAAGCGTCTCGATGTCAACTCGGGGGCCGGCCTCTTCGGGCCGGGCTGGCGCGCGAACGCCACCATCGGGCGCGCCCTGCGCCTGATCGCGGTGAACCTGGGCGGGGCCATCCCGGGCGTGGTCAGCATGTCCACGATGGCGCACCCCGGCCGCTACACCTACTGCATCGGGGAGGCCGAGGAGGAGAGCCCGTGGGACTCCCTCGCGGTCGAGCACGGCTTCGGCCCTGGGGAGAGCGTGATCGCCGCGTTCGCGGGGGAGGCCCCGCACGGGGTGTACGACCACATGAGCCGCACCGCCCGCGATCTGCTGATCACGATCTCGAAGTCGCTCGAGGTCATCTCCCACCACAAGTCGACCCACCACGGCGACACCGTGGTGGTGCTCTCCCCCGAGCACGCCCGCACCATCGCGGGCGACGGCTGGGGCAAGGCGGAGATGCGCGAGTTCCTGTGGACGCGCCTGCGCAAGCCGGTGCGCGAGCTGATCCCGGGCGTCGACGGCGGCGAGGGGCTGCCCGCGCACGTGCTGGCCAAGTTCCCCCACCCGGAGCGCGACGAGACCCTGATCGCCAAGTTCCGCGAGCCGGGCAATCTCAAGTTCGTGGTGGGCGGGGGCACCGCCGGGCGCTTCTCCGCGGTGATTCCGGGCTGGACGTTTCCCAAGAGCTCGCGCATGATCTGGAGGAAGATCGACCTGCCGGAGGAGGGATCATGAGCGACGACGAATTCCTGGATCCGACCGACTCGGTCGCGGTGCCCCGCAAGACCGCGACCCGCCTCGCGAGCCTCGAGGGCAAGACCATCACCCTGCTCGACATCTCGAAGGCGAAGGGCAACCACCTGCTGGACCGGGTCGAGGAGCTGCTGCGCGAGCGCGCCCATCCGCGGGAGGTGCTGCGCCGGAAGAAGCCGACCTTCGCGCGGCCCGCGCCGGACGACCTGCGCCAGGAGATCCTGAAGCACAGCGACGCGGTGATCGAGGCCCTCGCCGACTGAGGGTCCTGCACAACGTGCAGTGTGCACGACAGCGTGTTCTTCGAGGATCAGGGGATTCCCACCGCCACCGTCATCTCGACCGAATTCAAGCGCGCGGCGCGCGCCCAGGCCGACGCGCTCGGCGCCCGTGAGCACCAGACCGTGATGGTGGCCCACCCGATCCAGCCGCTCACCCGGGACGAGGTGCGCGCGCTGGCCGACAAGGCTTATGACGAGATCGTCGCGCGGCTGACCCGCGGGTGACCCTTCTCTTCAAGCTGGTCCTGGTGCCCGGGCTCATCGCCCTGGTCACCCTGGCCGGCCGTCGCTTCGGCCCCCGCCTCGGCGGCTGGCTCAACGCCCTGCCGCTGGTGGCGGGGCCGGTGCTGTTCTTCCTCGCGCTCGAGCAGGGCGATCGATTCGTGGCGCGGGCCGCGCTGTCGACGCTCGCCGGCCTCGCCGCGGTGGCCGCCTACGCGGTCATCTACTCCTGGATCGCGGTGGCGCGGCCGTGGTGGGTGTGCGTGCTCGTGGGCTGGATCGCCTTCGCAGCTCTCACGGTGGCGCTCCAGGCGGTAGCGTGGACCGCGGGCGCGGCCCTCGCGCTCGCTCTCGCCGCGTTCGGCGCCGCCCCGCTCGCGCTGCCCGCCTTCCCCGACGCCCCGCCTCCCGAGAGCGCCCCCGCCTGGGACCTGCCGCTCCGCATGGGCGCGGCGGTGGCCCTGGTCCTGCTGGTCACCGGCCTGGCCGGCTGGCTCGGCCCGCGGTGGAGCGGGGCGATCACGCCGTTCCCGATCGCCACCACCATCCTGCTCGCCTTCACCCACGCCCAGCAGGGCGCGCCGGCCGCGGTGGGTTTCCTGCGGGCGTTCCTGCCCGCGATGTGGAGCTTCGCGCTCTTCTGCGCGGTGCTCGCGTGGGGCGTGGTCGGGCTCGGGCGCGACGCCGCGTTCCTGCTCGCGCTCGCGGTGAGCCTGGCGGTGCAGGGCCTCGTGTGGCTCGGTCTCGCGATCCGCGCTAGCCGGGGAAGCGCCAGAGCCGGCCCTCGGCCGGCTCGTCGGTCAGCGTGAACTGGGGCAGGGCGAAGTCGGCGGAGAGATCCTGGAAGACCACCCGCACCCGCTTGCCGATGCCCACGTTCGCCTCGGGCTCCGGCTTGAAATCGGGCGTGACCAGGTTGGCGATCACCCGCAGGGCCTCGTCCGGCGTGGGCTGGCCGCGCTGCTCGTCGAGCTCGACCAGCACCACCGCGTAGGGCGTCCACTCCTTGAAGCCGGGCTGGATCGCGTGGTGCACCACCTCGTAGGAGTAAATGTGTCCGCGCCCGGTCACCGGCTTCCACTCCCACTCGAGCGACATGCACCACGGGCAGCCGTGGCTCGGCGGGTAGCGCATCAGCTGGCACTGCTTGCAGGCGCGCAGCATCAGCTTGTGGTTGGTGCGCGCGAGCTTGAAGTGCTCGCGCCACTCGGAGTCGTTCTCCGGGATCACCAGGTTCATGCCGCGGTATTCGACGGAGGCCATCGCTAGTTCCTCATGATGAGGGCGGAGCCGGTCGGCGGCATCGCCCAGCCGAGGTTCATGGTGACGCGCGCGTCCTTCACCTGCCGGCACCTGCCGGGGGAGTAGTCGTAGGAGTGCTTGCCGTCCTCCCAGCCCGGGCAGTAGTCGTCGACCTGGCCGCGGAGCTGGCGCACGTTCTCGATCACCATCGAGATGCCGTGGGTATAGCCCTCGCAGAGATGGCTGCCCGAGGTGTTGTTCGGCCGCTTGCCCCCGAGCTCGATGGTGCCGCTCGAGACGTACTGGCCGCCCTCGCCCTTCTTGCAGAAGCCGTACTCCTCGAGCTGGAGCATGGTGGTGAACGTGAACGCGTCGTAGGATCCGGTGACGTTCACGTCCTCCGGCTTGATGCCGGCCTGGCCGAACACGATGTCCTTGGCGTGATAGCCCGCCACCCGGGTGATCGGCCCGTGGGCCCAGTGGAAGTCGGTGCGCGGCTTGTTGACCCGGCCGGCCACCCCCATGATGTAGACCGGCTTGCGCCGCAGGTCGCGCGCCCGCTCCGCGCTGGTCACGATGAGCGCGGTGGCGTTGTCGGTCTCGAGGCAGCAGTCGAGCAGATGGAGCGGCTTGCAGATCCAGCGCGAGGCCATTACGTCGGCCACCGTGACCCGCTCCTTGAGGAAGGCCTTCGGGTTCTGGGAGGCGTGCTTGCTGTGGGCCACCCGCACGTGGGCCACCTGCTCCGACGTGGTGCCGTACTCGTACATGTGGCGCATGAAGGTGGGGGCGAAGTTCTGGCCCGCGCTCCGCATCCCGAACGGTACCTGGGCCAGGTCGAGGCCGCGCACCGGCTGGGCCGCGCGGGCGCCGGTGCCGCCGATGCGGAAGTCGGAGTAGCCGTTCATGGAGCGGAAGATCGCCACCGTGTGGCACATGCCCGCTTCGATGGCGCCCATCGCGAGGCCGACCAGCGCCTCGGTAGACGAGCCGCCGCCGAACACGTCCATGTAGAAGTTCAGCCGGATGCCGAGGTCGGGTGCCACGAAGTTGGAGAAGACGGAGTCGCCGCTCTGGTAGGACATCATCCCGTCCACCCCGTCCTTGCCGAGGCCCGCGTCGCGCATGGCGTTGCGGACCGCCTCCACCGCCATCGCGCGGGTGCTGCGCGCGGACTGCCGGCTGTACTCGGTCTCTCCGACCCCGACGATGCAGTACTTGTCCTTGAGAGATGCCATGGAGCGCTCCTCGACGATGACCGCGTGACGATCGACCGGATCAGGCCGCGCCACTGTACGCGAGCGCGGCGGGGGGCGTCAAGCGACCGCTCGCTCGTTCGCGGTGCGGGCGCGGGGAAGGGGAAAGGACATGATCAGCAACAGCGCGAGGCCGTTGCATTCCGCGCTGAGCCACCAGGCCAGCTGGTAGTCGCCCGCGCGGTCGTAGATGAAGCCGGCGATCACGGGACCGAGCGCGGCCATCGAGCCGGCGAGGGCGAAGAGGAGGCCCGCGAGGGTGCCCGCCTGCTCCCGCCCGAAGACGTCGGCCACGGTGGCCGGGAAGAGGGTCGAGGCCACCCCGTAGGAGAAGCCGAGGACGAGTGAGTTCGCGTAGAGCGCGGGCAGGGCGTGCGACTGGGCGAAGCCGGCGAAGGCGCCCGTCTGCAGAGCGAGCGCGATCGCGAGGGCGCCGCGCCGGCCGATGCGGTCCGACGCCCCGCCCATCACCAGGCGGCCGATCAGCGCGGCCGCGCCCACCGCTCACCAGCGTGGCCGCGAGCAGGGGTGGGACACCGAGGCCCGCCGCGGTCACCACCGTCCAGCCGTAGAAGACGCGTCCCGGCGGGGCGCCGGGACTAGCGACCGGCATCGTTCGGGGGCTTGGTGGTGGACCGCTCCATGTCGAGGATCGGCGGGACGGTGCCGGTGGGATGCGTGCTCTCGACCCGGACGATGCGGCTCAGCCGCCCGACCGCGTCCCGGATGCGCACCGCCGCGTTCTTGCAGGTGTGCGCCCAGTTGCTCTCCTCGCCCCCGGGGGGCAGGCGATCCTCCAGCATCTGCACGTAGCCCATGATGATAGCGAGGGGGTTGTTGATCTCGTGGGCGGCGGCCTGGGCCAGCAGGTTGACCGACCGGAGCGAGGCCGCCTCCCGCCGCGCCTCCTCGCCGGCCAGCCGCTCGGCCGCGTCACGGTAGATGATGATCTCGTAGCGTCGGCCCCGGTACTCGACGACGCGTCGGCTCGAATCCACCGCGAGGAGCCGCCCGGACGCGGTCCGGAACGGCACGCCGAGGGCGCGCGCGATCGAGCCGTCGTCGACGGGACGCGGCGGCGGCGCGCTCCTTTCGGCGTCCCCGGCCGGGCCCGGCCAGAACTCGCGGTTGCCTCGGGCCACCAGCTCGGGCCGCGAGAAGCCGGACAGGGTGCAGTCGGCCCGGTTGCAGTCGATGATCCGCTGGGTCTCCACGTCCACCACCCGCACCGCATCGGTGGCGTCGTCGAGCACCGCGCGAAAGCGCTCCCGCTCCTGGGCGAGCGCCCGCCGCTCCACGATGCTCGCCATCAGGAGCGCCATGGCCGGGATCCCCACCACGGTCAGCGCCAGGTAGGACGGCCACACCCGCGCGAACATCGTGCGGCCCCGCTCCCCGAGCAGGCCGAAGCCACCAAAGGTGATGAAGAACGTGGCCACCGAGAGCACGAACGCGTGGCGGAAGCGAACCCGCTCCGCGACTGCGGCCCAGCGGTGCGCGAGGGCGGCGGCCGCCGCCACCGCCAGCAGGGTGATCACGCCCGCTGGCGCGCCGCTGCCGCCCATCCAGATCCGATAGGCCGACGCGGTGAGCGCCGCGATGAGGCCGGCCCATCCCCCCTCGAAGAGCCCGATGATCGCCACCGGGACCACGCGGCCGTCGACGAAGACCCCCTCGACGGTCTTGATGCGGGAGATCATGAGCACGACCGCGAGGCCGCCCCAGGCCAGCCCCATCCCCGCGACCCAGAACGGGCGCCGGCGCGGGTCGTCGGAGGCGAACCAGCCGTAGGCGAGCGAGTAGAACAGCAGACCCGAGACCACCGTGCCGGTCGCCTCGAGCAGGTGGTGGTAGTCCACTAGCCTCGTCCGGCCGCCGACCGCCCGTTCGCCCGCGGCAAGAGCTCACGGAGGAACTTGCCGGTGTAGGAGCCACTCACCTGGGCGATCTGCTCGGGCGTGCCCTCCGCCACCAGCTCCCCGCCGGCCTCGCCGCCCTCCGGGCCCAGGTCGAGGACCCAGTCGGCGGTCTTGATGACGTCGAGGTGGTGCTCGACCACCAGGACCGTGTTGCCCGCGTCCACGAGGCGATTCAGGACCACGAGCAGCTTGCGGATGTCGTCGAGGTGCAGGCCGGTGGTCGGCTCGTCCAGGATGAAGAGGTGGTCGGTGGTGAGCCGCGCGGAGAGCTCGGCCGCGATCTTGAGCCGCTGGGCCTCGCCGCCCGACAGGGTGGTGGCGGGCTGCCCGAGGCGCAGGTAGCCGAGGCCCACCTCGCGCAGGATCTTGAGCCGCCGCTGCAGCACCGGCTCGGAGGCGAAGAAGTCGACCGCCTCGTCCACCGTGAGCTGCAGCACCTGGCTAATGTCGCGGTTCTTGTAGGTGACCTGGAGGACGTCGGAGCGGTAGCGCTTCCCCTCGCACTCCTGGCAGGTCACGTAGACGTCCTCCACGAAGTACATCTCGAGCTTCTGGAAGCCATCGCCCTCGCAGGTGTCGCAGCGCCCGCCCGGCACGTTGAACGAGAAGGCGCCGGGCCCGAGCCCGAGAGTGTGGGCGCGGGGCAGGCTCGCGAAGAGCCGGCGGATCTCGTCGAAGGCCTTCACATAGGTCACCGGGTTGGAGCGTGGGGTGCGCCCGATGGGCTCCTGATCGATGAGCCGGACGCCCTTCAGGTGCTGCACCCCGCGCAGCTCGTCGTGCGCGCCCGGCACCGCGAAGTCCACCTTGAAGTGACGCGCGAGGGCGCGGTAGAGCGTGTCGTGCACGAGGGTCGACTTGCCGGAGCCCGAGACCCCGGTCACGCAGGTCAGGGTGTTCAGCGGGATCCTCACGGTGACGTTCTTCAGGTTGTTGGCGCGCGCACCTGCCAGTACGAGGGCGCGACGGCCTGGCCGCCGGCTCAAGGGCAAGGGGATCGTGTCGCGGCCGCTCAGGTAGCGCGCGGTCAGCGAGCGCGGGTCCCGGCGGAACTCCTCCTGGGTGCCCGCGAAGACCACGCGGCCGCCCCGCTCGCCCGAGCCGGGGCCCATCTCGATCAGGAAGTCGGCGACCTCGATGAGGGCGCGATCGTGCTCGACCATTACCACCGTGTTGCCGCCGGAGGCCAGCTCGCGGCACAGCTCGGCGAGCCGCGCGGTGTCGCGCGGGTGGAGGCCGATCGACGGCTCGTCGAGCACGTAGAGGGTCCCGGTGAGCTGAGCGCCGAGCTGATTGGCGAGGTTGATGCGCTGCGCCTCGCCGCCGGACAGGGTACGGGTCTGCCGCACGAGGGTGAGATAGCCGAGGCCGACCCGGAGCAGGAACGAGAGCTTGGCCCGCAGGAGCTTCAGCACGTCGCGGGCCACCGTGGCCTCCCACTCGGTGAGCGCGAGGGTGGCGAAGAGCGCGTCGAGCTCCTCCACCGTCTTCTGCCCGAGCTCCGCGATGCTCGCCTCCCCGACCCGCACCGCGAGGGCCTCCGGACGCAGCCGCCGTCCCTCGCAGCGCGGGCAGGGGGACTGGCTGCGATAGCGCGAGAGGAAGACCCGCACGTGCAGCTTGTAGCGATAGGACTCGACCTCTTCGAAGAAGCCGCGGATGCCGGTGAGGCCGCCGCCACCGTCGTAGACCCACCGGCGATCCTCCTCGGGCAGCGCCGCGTACGGGACCGTGGCGTCGACGCCCCGCTTCTTCGCCGCCTTCAGGAGCTGCTTCTGGTACCAGCGGCCGGAGGGATGCGACCACGGCTCCACCGCGCCGTCGGCGAGGCTCTTCGTCTGATCCGGCACCACCCGGGCCTCGTCGTAGCGCAGCACGTTGCCGAAGCCCTTGCACTCGGGGCAGGCCCCGAGCGGATGGTTGAACGAGAAGAGCAGCGGCTGGGGGCGGCTCAGGGCGACCCCGCAGGCCGGACAGTGGAAATCGCGGCTCACCGGCACCGTGCCCCGCTCGAGCAGGTCCACCGAGGCGCGGCCCTCCCCCTCGGCCAGCGCGGTCTCGAGAGAGTCGGTGATGCGCCGGCGGCTGTCCGGTCCGATCACCACCCGATCCAGCACCACCGCGAGGCGGGCCCCGTCGAGCTTGGCCGGGACGAGGCTCGGGTCGCGCTGGGCCTCGGCCAGGTCCAGCACCAGGTCCCCCGCCTTGACGCGCGCGAAGCCGCGCTGCAGCAGGGTCGCGACGAGGGCGCGCGGATCGCGGGCCGACGCGGCGGGCAGGGGGAAGCAGATCATCGCCCGGGCCCCCGGGTGGTCGCGCAGCAGGGCGTCGGCCACCTGGTCCGCCGAATCGCTCCGGGCGAGCGCCCCGCACGTCGGGCAGTGGACGCGGCCGATCTTGGCGAACAGGAGCCGGAGGTAGTCGTGCAGCTCGGTCGCGGTGCCGACCGTCGAGCGCGCGGTCCGGACCGGGTTCTTCTGCTCCAGCGCGATCGCGGGGCGGATGTGCTCGATGCGGTCCACGTCGGGCCGGTCGAGGCGCTCCAGGAACATGCGGGCGTAGGTCGAGAGCGACTCGATGTAGCGCCACTGGCCTTCCGCGAAGAGCGTATCGAACGCGAGGGACGACTTGCCCGATCCCGAGACTCCGGTGACGACGGTGAGCCGGTCGTGGGGGATGTCGACGGAGACGTTCTTCAGGTTGTTCTGCCGGGCTCCCTCGATGCGGAGCCATACCGGCTGGGACATTCGAGCGGTCCTCCTGAGATGGAAAGTCTACTCGACCGACCGGGGGCCTTCAATAGCGAGGGCCGGTCGCCGCGAGCGGCCGGGTTGCGCGCCTCTTGACAGCGCGGCGCGGGTCTCGTATTCTCCAAACCGTAATGAGAACCATTCCTAAACATGGTGCAGAGCCCCGACCCGATCGCGACGCGGAGGCGACCCTGCGGGCCCGCGGGCTCCGGCTCACCGGACCGCGCCGGCTGGTTCTCGACGTGGTGCGCGCCACCGAGTCGCATCCCACCGCGGAGTGGGTGCACCGGATGGTGCGCCGCCGCCGGCCGCGGGTGAGCCTGGGCACCGTCTATCGCAACCTGCGGCTGCTGGTGGCCCAGGGCCTGGTCAAGGAGCTGCCCGGCCCGCACACCCGGTTCGACGGCAACGTGAGCGAGCACCACCACTTCACCTGCCTCGCCTGCGGGGCCATCAGCGACGTGCAGGGGCCGGCCACCGAGCCCCACTCCCGTGCCCTCTGCGGCCGGGTGGCCGTCCAGAGCGGGTTCAGCGTCACGCATCACCGGATCGAGTTCTACGGCCGCTGTCTCGAGTGCCAGCGCCGCGCCGGCCGCCGGGCCGGGCGGGGCCGGCGTCCCGCGCCGTAGCCGGGGGCCGCCCCCGGAGCCGTCGTTCCCATCAGCCGCCGCACAGGAGGAGTCACATGGCCGGCAAGAACCTGAAGGGCTCGAAGAGCGTGGACAATCTCAAGGAGGCGTTCGCGGGGGAGTCGCAGGCCAACCGCCGCTACCTGTACTTCGCGCGCGTCGCCGACGTCGAAGGCTTCCCGGACATCGCGGGTCTGTTCAAGGACACCGCGGACGCGGAGACCGGGCACGCGTTCGGTCACCTCGACTTCCTCAAGGAAGTGGGGGATCCCGCCACCGGCGAGCCCATCGGCAAGACCGAGAAGAACCTCAAGGCCTCGGTCGCGGGGGAGACCTACGAGTACACCCAGATGTACCCGGGCATGGCCAAGACCGCGCGGGACGAGGGCTATCCCGAGCTGGCCGAGTGGTTCGAGACCCTCGCCAAGGCGGAGAAGTCGCACGCCGGCCGGTTCACCAAGGGCCTGAACCAGGTCGCGGGCAAGGACCCGGCCGACGCCATCTAGCGCCCCGCCGGATCGCCCGGGCGCCGGCTCGATGGGCCGGCGCCTGGGCCGGCATTTCCACGCTTCCTTCGCCACGCGACCGTCGTGGCGCGAGAGGACGATGACCCTCGACATTCACGCCCCCGAATTCTGGCGCCCCGACCGGGTGGACCACGAGCTGCGCCGGGTCTACGACATCTGCGCCGGGTGTCGCCGGTGCCTGCCCCTCTGCCCCTCGTTCAAGGTCCTGTTCGATCGCCTGGACGTGGAGGCGGTGGACGGCGACGTCGAGAAGCTGCCCGCCGCCGACGTGAAGGAAGTGGTGGACCTCTGCTACCAGTGCAAGCTCTGCTACAACCACTGCCCCTACACCCCTCCGCACCGGTGGGCGGTGGACTTTCCGCGTCTCATGCTGAGGGCACGCTCGGCGGAGGCCCGCGCGAAGGGGGTGAGCCTCCAGGATCGGTTCCTCGGCAACACCGAGCTGGTGGGGCGGCTGGGTAGCCTCACCGCGCCGGTCTCGAACTGGATGAACGCGGTGTGGGTCAATCGCAAGTTCATGGAGCTGACGGTCGGGATCCACGCCCGGCGCGACCTGCCCCCGTTCCACCGCGGGACGTTCTCCCGCTGGTTCGACGGGCGCAAGCCCGCCCCGCGGCCGGCGCTGGCCCGGGACCGG
>Ga0210407_10003151_pt1 | contig 13588 bp, 13 predicted proteins | sample IncBWC27MmetaG_FD_150860 | JGI IMG/M metagenome (GOLD analysis project Ga0210407, IMG submission 150860) | Forest soil microbial communities from Barre Woods Harvard Forest LTER site, Petersham, Massachusetts, United States - Inc-BW-C-27-M | ecosystem: Environmental > Terrestrial > Soil >... | reverse complement strand
TGAGCACGGCGGCGGCGCCGCGGAAGAACTCACACACCGCGCTCCAACCCATGATGTGCAGAGTGTTGGCGCTGAAGACCGCATCGACCGGTGCGGCGGGCCAGGGATCGGTGCGCACATCGAGCGTGATCGGCGCACGCAGGTTCGCGCCGCCCTCGAGGCGGATTCGCTCGGCGAGCGGGGGCAGGTTCTCCGGCAGCTCACTCGGCTGCCACACGAGGTGCGCAAGCGCCGCCGCGAAATGCACGGCGTGTTGCCCCGTGCCGCTGCCGACCTCGAGCACCCGGGTGCACGCGGCGAGCTCTTCCCGCAACACGGCGAGGATCGGTCCCTTGTTGCGCTCGCTGGCTTCCGACACGGTGAGCACGCCCGCAGTCTGCGACAATGCGCGCATGCAAGCCATAGATGCCCTGCTGACGCGCCGCTCCGCCCGCGCGCTCGGCGAACCGGCGCCCGACCCCGGCACGCTCGAGCTCATTTTTTCGGCCGCGGCGCGCGCCCCGGACCACGGCCGGCTGCGGCCCTGGCGCTTCGTGGTCGTGCGCGGCGCGGCGCGCGAGCGCTTTGGCGCGCTGCTCGCCGATCAGCTGCGCCGCATGCACCCGCAGAGCGGGGAGGAGAGCCTGCAGCGCGAGCGGCTCAAGGCGTTCCGCGCGCCGCTCATCGTGGTAGTCGCGGCTCACTGCGATCCCGCGGTCAAGATACCGGTCATCGAGCAGACGCTCTCCGCCGGCGCAGCCGCGCACGCCATGATGCTCGCGGCATTTGTGCTCGGCTTCAATGCCATGTGGAAGACCGGTGCAGCGGCCTACGATCCCACGGTCAAGCAGGCCCTCGGTCTCGAGCCTGATGACGCCATCGTCGGCTTCCTGTACCTCGGCACCGAGAGCGGCGAGCGCGCTCCCGCTGCCAGCACCGAGTGGCGCGATCGGGTCCGGGAGCTCACCGCCTGAGATGAGCCGAGGGCCGCCGGCGCCGGAATGAGACGCGCGGCGCGCCCGCCCGCAGTTCCGCCGCGTCCACCCGTGCCCCGAAGGCCATGCCGCTCCCGTATCATTGCGCGCCCGCATGGAACTCAAGGTTTGTGACGTATGAGACCCCTGTCATGGATGCCTGCGCTGCTCGCCCTGGTGGCCTGTGCTGCAAAGCCCGTCGAGGAGAAACCGGTGCCCCTCAACACCCCATCGGACGCCACGCAGGTCGACCCACCGTCACGGGCGAAGGCCGCCATCGGCGATTTCGGGCTAGACCTGAGTGCCCGCAACCCGGCGGTCAAGCCTGGAGATGACTTCTTCGCCTACGCCAACGGGCGCTGGTACGACAGTTTCACGATACCGGCCGACAAGTCGAGCTTCGGTCCGTTCGACCGGCTCGATGAACTCTCCAAGGAGCGGGTGCGCGGGATCATCGAGAAAGCTGTCGCCGCGCATGCCCCGCTGGGGACTCCCGAGCAGCAGATCGGAGACTACTACGCGGCGTACATGGACCAGGCTGCGATCGAGGCCAACGGGCTCAACCCCGCCCAGGCGGATCTGCAGCGCATAGCGGCGGCGCGCACGCCCAAGGATATCGCTCACCTCTTCGGCGAGCCGGGGTTTGCCACGCTGTTCGATGTGCAGCTGCCCGCGGACTTCAAGAATCCCGACCGCTATTGCATTTTCGTCAGTGAGGCGACTCTCGGGCTTCCCGACAGGGACTACTACCTGAAGGACGATCCCGCGCTGAAGGAGCTGCGCACGAAATACGTCGCCTACATCGCGCAGATGCTCCAGCTCGCGGGCGTACCCGATGCGCAGAGGAAGGCGCGCGACATCATGGCCTTCGAGACCGAGGCGGCGAAGGTGCAGTGGCCCATCGAGAAGCGCCGTGACGTGGATGCGATCTACAACCCGCGCGGCAAGGCGCAGCTGCTCGCCTACGCAGCGGGTTTCCCTTGGCAGCCCTTCCTCGATGCCCAGCAACTCGGTACCCGCCAGGACGTGGTGCTCGGCGAGCTCACCGCGATCCGCGACCTCTCCGCGCTCTTCGGGCGCACCGATGTAGCGACTCTCAGGGATTTCCTGACCTTCCACTATCTCAGTAGCCATGCCCCCTACCTGCCGAAGCGCTTCGATGAAACGCGCTTCGCTTTCTACGGCCAGGCGATGCGCGGGCAGCCGCAGCAGCGCGAGCGCTGGAAGCGCGCGGTGGACGCGGTCGATGATTCACTCGGCGAGGCCGTCGGCCGGCTGTACGTGGCGGATTACTTTCCACCCGAATCCAAGGCGAAGATGCAGCAGCTGGTCGCGGATCTCGAGGCGGCACTGAGCGAGCGCATCGACGCCCTCGACTGGATGACGCCCCAGACCAAGACGCGTGCCCACGAGAAGCTCGCCGCCTTCACGCCGAAGATCGGTTACCCCGACAAGTGGAAGGACTACTCGAAGCTCACCGTGCGGCGCGACGACCTGCTCGGCAACGTGCGGCGCGCGGCCGAGTGGCAGTGGAACTACCAGGTCGAGAGACTCGACAAGCCGGTCGACCGCTCCGAGTGGCAGATGACCCCGCAGGAGATCAACGCTTACTACAACCCCTCTAACAACGAAATCGTGTTCCCGGCGGCGATCCTGCAGCCGCCCTTCTTCGATCCCAACGCCGACGCCGCGGTTAACTTCGGCGCCATCGGCGCGGTCATCGGGCACGAGATGGGCCACGGCTTCGATGACCAGGGCCGCAAGTTCGGTCCGGACGGCGCGCTGCGTGACTGGTGGACCCCCGCGGATGCGCAGGTGTTTACCGCGCGCACCGCGCGGCTCATCAAGCAGTTCTCCGACTTCGAGCCCCTGCCGGGACTGAAGGTGAACGGCGCCAATACCGTCGGTGAGAACATCGGCGATCTCGGCGGGCTAAACGTGGCCCACGAGGCGTACCGGATCTCGCTCAAGGGGCGGGCGGCGCCGGTGATCGACGGACTCACCGGCGATCAACGATTCTTCCTCGCCTACGCGCAGGTATGGCGCGAGAAGTACCGCGAGGGCGCGCTGCGCGAGATGGTGATGTCGAACGAGCACAGCCCTTCGCAGTTCCGCGTCAACGGGCCGCTGCCGAATATCGACGACTGGTACCCGGCGTTTAGCGTTCAGCCGGGAGACAAGCTGTACATCAAGCCGGAGGATCGGGTGCGGATCTGGTGAAACACGACACGCCTGCGCGCTAGGGTTTCACGACTGCCAGTACGACGATCGCAATCAGAAAGAGCCCCGGGAGCTCGTTGAACCAGCGGTACCAGCGCTGCGAGTGCGGGGTGACTCCGGCGCGCAGCTCCAGCATCAGCCGATAGCACCAGAGGTGGTAGCCGACGAGCAGCGCGACCAGCAGCAGCTTGGTCCGCAACCAGCCCTGCTCGAGATACCCGGGGGCGGCGAAGATCATCGCCATGCCAAACAGCACGGCGAGCACTGCGCCGACACTCATGAGGAAGAACAGCCGCCGCTCCATCACCACGAAGCGCGCGACGCCGGGGGCGTCCGTGGCAACTGCGTGGTAGACGTACAGGCGGGGCAGGTAGAACAGCCCCGCGAACCAGGTCACGACGAACACAACGTGGAAGGCTTTGAGCCACAGCATGAGCGGCGATTGTAGGGTAGCATCACGCACTTCCACCACGGCACCCCACCCAACCATGTCTGACAAGACGGCTCCTCCAGCTACGCCCTTTCCGAGCAACATCGAGATCGCGCAGCGCGCGAAGCTGCGTCCGATCGTCTCGCTGGCACGGGAACGGTTGGGGATTCCCGAGGAGAGCCTCGAGCCCTACGGTCACTACAAGGCGAAGGTATCGCTCGATTACGTGGCGCAGCTCGCCGATCGGCCCGACGGCAAGCTGGTGCTGGTGACGGCGATCTCGCCGACGCCGGCCGGCGAAGGCAAGACCACCACGACCGTAGGTCTCGGCGATGCCCTGAACCTCCTCGGCAAGCGCGCGATGCTGTGCCTGCGCGAGCCGGCGCTCGGGCCGGTCTTCGGCATGAAAGGCGGCGCCGCAGGCGGCGGTTACTCGCAGGTCGTGCCGATGGAGGACATCAACCTGCACTTCACCGGCGACTTTGCCGCCATATCCCTTGCCAACAACCTGCTGGCTGCATTGATCGACAACCACATCTACCAGGGCAACCAGTTCGGCTTCGACGTGCGACGGGTCGCGTGGCGGCGCGTGCTCGACATCAACGATCGTGCGCTGCGCGAGATCGTGATCGGCCTCGGTGGCACGGCCAACGGGGTGCCGCGCGAGGACGGCTTCGACATCGTGGTGGCATCGGAGGTCATGGCGATCCTGTGTCTCGCGAGCTCGCTCGGCGACCTCAAGGAGCGCCTCGGCCGCATCGTGGTCGGCTACCGTGCGAGCGGGGAGCCGATCCTGGCGCGCGACCTCAAGGCGCACGGCGCCATGACCGCGCTGCTGAAGTCGGCACTCGCACCGAACCTCGTGCAGACGCTCGCCAACAACCCGGCTTTCGTGCACGGTGGTCCCTTCGCCAACATCGCGCACGGCTGCAACTCGGTGATCGCCACGCGCACTGCGCTGAAGCTCGCTGACTACGTGGTGACCGAGGCCGGCTTCGGCGCCGATCTCGGGGCTGAGAAATTCGTCGACATCAAGTGCCGCAAGGCGGGACTGAAGCCCGGCGCCGCGGTGGTGGTGGCGACCGTACGGGCGCTCAAGTATCACGGCGGCGTGGAGCTTGCCGATCTCAAGGCCGAGAATCTGGCGGCGCTCGACAAAGGTGTCGTCAACCTCGAGCGGCACATCGACAACGTCGTCAACCGCTACGGGCTGCCGTGCGTGGTGGCGATCAACCGCCGCGCCGAGGACAGCGAGCGCGAGATCGAGCTGCTGATCGAGCGCATCACCCCGCACGGGGTGCGCGTGGTCCCGGCCACGCATTTCGCCGAGGGCGGCCGCGGTGCGGTGGAGCTGGCGCGCGAGGTGGTGCGCCTCACCGAGCAACCGAGCCGTTTTCGCTTCGTCTACCCGGACAATGCGACGCTGTGGGACAAAATGAAGGCCATCGCGACCGAGATCTATCACGCGAGCGACATCACCGCCGACACCAAGGTGCGGGCGCAGATCCGCCAGCTCCAGGAGGGCGGTTACGGCCATTACCCGGTGTGCGTCGCCAAGACTCAGTATTCCTTCTCCACCGACCCGAAGCTGCGCGGCGCACCGGCGCACCACGTGGTCAACATCCGCGAGGTCCGGCTCGCGGCTGGAGCCGAGTTCGTGATCATGATCTGTGGCGACGTCATGACCATGCCGGGGCTGCCGAAGGTTCCGGCCGCGAACAACATCGACGTCGACAGCGACGGCCGGATCACCGGGCTCTTCTGAGCGAGGCGCGCAGTACCCGCAAGGAAAGCGCCGTGCCGTTCTGCGAAGCCGATCCCTGGCGACTGCAGTACTTCGAGGGCGTTGCGTGTCCACCCGCGGTGCGCATCCCGACCGAGGATCCGGACGCCTACGAGTGGTATCCGCAGCAGCGCTGGGTGTACGACAAGCTGCGGTTGTGCGCCTCACAGGACATCGCCTGCGCCCCGCACGGTGTCGAGCCGCCGCAATTCCCCGTGTTCAGCAAGCCGATCACCAATCTGCGCGGCATGGGTGTGGGCAGCCGGATGCTGCGCAGTCTCGCGGATTACCGGCGGCACCTGACACCAGGACATTTCTGGATGCCGCTGCTCGAAGGCGAGCACGTGAGCACCGACGTGGCGGTCGTGCGGGGCAGGGCGGTGTGGTCGCGGCACTCGTGCGGTACACCCGCAGGGGAGGGCACCTTCGATTACTGGACCATCGAGGCGGCGGCACGGCCGGGCCTCGTAGCCTATCTCGGTGACTGGCTGGCGCGGCACATCGGCTCCTACACCGGCATGATGAACTTCGAGTCCATCGGCGGCCGTGTCATCGATGCGCACCTGCGGCTCGCGGATCAGTGGCCGGATCTCTATGGCGACGGTTGGCTGGATGCGGTGGTGGGCTTGTATGAGCACGGCGTATGGGCGTTTGATGAGCCCGGCCGCACTGACGGCTACAGCGTGGCGCTCTTCGGTCGCCATGGGCGCGAGTACCAGCATCCGCCCGCGGCGCTCGTGGAACAGGTGCGCCGCACGCCACAGGTGAGCAGCGTGCAGATCACCTTTCACGCGGACCGTCCGGCGGCGGTGCACCCCATGCCGCCCGGAGGTTTTCGGCTCGCCATCGTCAACTGCCACGACCTCGCGGCGGGCAGGGCGGCGCGCGCGCTGCTGGCGGGGGCTTTCGACCTGTGAGGGTGTCAGTCGGGCGGCCGCTCGCCCGAGTACTTCACCGCGCTCGCACCCTGCACCGGACCGATCGTCGCCTTGTCGCTCACGTAGAGTTTCACGGGTCGCTCGAAGTTGAGCGTGCCACCGACGACCGAACCGGGCCCGATGACGATTCGGGGCACATCCCCGGCGCCGAGGTTGAAGAAGCCGCCGGGCTTGCGCACGCGGATGCCTCCGTCGACGTGTGCGTTCGGTCCGAGCTCGATGCCGCCGGAGACCGTGTCGATGCCGCCACCGACGTGAGCCGCCGCGACCTTGATCGCGCCGTTGACGTTCACCAGTGCGCCGCCCACCTCGGCGCCGTCGGCGAGAGTCAGTTTGCCGTTCACCGTGTGTAACTTGCCGCTGACCCTCGCGTGCGGCGCGAGCTCGATCGATCCGTTGACGGTCTGCAGCTCGGCTGCGCTCGCATGTGACTCGAGCGATATGCTGCCGTTGACCCCATGTGCCGTGCCCACGACCGCATTCTCACGGATCTGGATCGCGCCATTCACCGTGGAGAGATTCCCGCTGTGCTCGCCTGCCGCCACGTCGATGTTGCCGGTCACCTTCGAGGTCCCGGCAGCGCATGCGAGATGGCATGCCGCGCTTACGCCGAGGATCGCCAAGGCAACACTCTGACATCGTCGCCACTGCAGAATCATGGGTTCTCCCGAGCGGTGGTCACGACCGCGGAATCCGGGGAGAATCGCGCGATGTCAGCCAAAAGGAAAGGTCCGCGCGCGCCGGATCGCAGGTACGTCCTGGTCATCGATATCGGCGGGTCGCACGTGAAGTTCCGCATCGGCGAGCGCGGGGCGATACCGGCGTTCGAATCCGGACCGAAAATGACACCGGCGCGCATGACGCGTGAGCTGCGCAAGCTCCTCGGGGAGCAGCGCTATGACGCGGTGTCCATCGGCTATCCGGGCCTGGTCTATCACGGGCGCATCGCAGCAGACCCGCACAACCTCGGCAAGGGATGGGTAGGCTTTGACTTTGCCGCCGCGCTCGGCCGACCCGTGCGGTTGATCAACGATGCGGCCCTGCAGGCGATCGGCAGCTATCGTGGCGGCCGCATGCTGTTTCTCGGGCTCGGCACCGGGCTTGGCGCAACGCTCATCATCGACGGGGTGGTCGAGCCAACCGAGGTCGGCCACATGCCCTACAAGCACGGCCGCACCTTCGAGTACTACGTCGGTGAGCAGGGCCGCAAGCGCCTCGGCAACCGCCGCTGGCGCAAGGCGGTGCGGAAGGTCGTTGCTGATCTCGGTGCTGCTTTCGAGGCCGACTACATCGTGCTCGGTGGCGGCAACGCCGCGAAAATCAACAAGCTCCCGCCAGGCGCGCGCCTGGGGAGCAATCTCCATGCCTTTGTCGGCGGCCTGCGGCTGTGGGATCCTGACTCGGGCGTGATCACCTCGCCTGCCGCTGCCGTGCGTGAGGCGCGCCACGGCCGATGAGCGCCGCGCCCGGAGCTCCCGGACCCCCGCCGGCCACGCCTCGGTCGGAGTGAGCGCGCGTGCCCTTCACTCTCGCGCATCCGGCGGCGGTCCTGCCCCTGCGCGGTGTGCGCCACCTGCGCGTGGCGCCGCTCGTCATCGGCGCCATGGTGCCCGACCTTCCGTACTACTTGCCCATTCACGTTGCGCGGCTGGTGCCCGTGACCCACGCACTGGGTCACTCGCTGACTGTCGACCTGCCCCTGGGGCTCGCGCTGCTCGCGGGCGTCGTTGTGCTGCGGCGTCCGCTCACCGCGCTCCTCTCCAGGCGTGCGCGCACGCTGTGCCTGCGCGCGGTCGCTCCCTTCAATCGGCTGAGTGAATGGGCGGTGGCAGTGCCGGCCATCGTGCTCGGGGTGTGGTCGCACCTGCTGTGGGATTCATTCACACACCGGGACGGGTGGATCGTTCACCGGGTATCGGCGCTCAGTGCGCCGTTCACGCTTGGACCCTACGAGGGCACCGTCTGCCACGCGCTGCAATATCTGAGTTCGGCAATCGGTCTGTGCGTGCTCGCGCTGTGGTACGTGCGACTGCCGGCGCCGGCCGCCGAGGCCGGCCGGGACGCAGCCCGCTCGGCAGCCGGCCCGGTGCTGTTGCTCGTGGCCGTGGCGGCGGTGCTCATCGGCGGCGTCCAGGGGGTAAAGGAGTTCTCGCATACGCACAGCGTCTACAGCATGCTGTACGTGCTGCTCACTGATGGGCTCACCTGGTTCGCGGCGCTTTATCTCACGGCAGGGACCGTGCTGGCGCTCGAGCAAGGCGCGGAACCGCTTGCCGTGCCTGCGCCTGACGCTCAGCGCGGAGTGCCGAACTCCATGGCCCAGTAAACGCCGCGCTTGTCGTGTGAGTTCACGGCGAACGCCACGCCCATCTGCCGGTAGAGCGGGTCCATGAGGTTGGAGCAGTGCTCGGGGCTCGCCAGCCAGCCGGCCACGACCTCTTCCGCCGTCATGACGCCGCTTGCGAGATTCTCGCCGACTTCGCTCCAATGGTACCCGCTGCGGGTGATGCGCTCGGCTGGTGAGCTGCCATCGCGCCCGGTGTGGTCCATGTAGCCGAAGGTGGCCATGTCGCCCGCATAGGCGAGCGCAGCCTGGGTCAGCTTGGCATTGGCGATGAGCGGCGCGGCAGCGGCGTAGGGGGTCGAGCCGCAGCGCCGCGCGTGCGCGCGCGCCTGGTTGGTGAGTGCCAATACGTGGCGGCTGACCTCACTCTGGTCCTGCGGCGCGGGCGGTGTAAAGGGCTCGGCGAGCGCGATCCAGACTTGCTTGCCGTTTCGCCAGGTGCCGATCTCGCGGAAGGCAGGGTCGATGACCTGCTGACAGAACTGCTGCGCAAGGGTGCGCTCGATGTCCCCGTTCGCGGGGACGTTCGAGATGCTCACGGAAAAAGAGCTCACCTCGTGATACCCGGCGAATTGCAGTGCCGTGCGCAGGTCCGTGCCCTGCGCCAGCCGGTGCGCCACCTCGTCCAGCCGGGCGTTTTCGCGCAGCGGCGGGACGCCCGGGTGGCGGCCATCGCACCCGACGTTGCGGACCGCTTTCACTGAGTCGATGACGTCGGCACAAGCCCAGGCGGGCCCGAGCAGTGCCAGCAGCAACGTTATGGCCGTGTGGCAACTCTTGCGCAGCTCAGTCATTGTTAGCCGATGGCGCGGGGGCATGCGGAGCAATTTACGACAACGGGTTGGCCGTGGCGAACGGGCAACTCGTTCCGGCTGCTCGACGGCGGCGGCGAATTCTTTCCCGCCATGCTCGCCGCGATCGACGCGGCGCGCAGCTCGGTGCTGCTCGAGATGTACCTGGTGCACTCGGGTGTCATCCTGACGCAGTTCATCGCCTCACTCGGGGCTGCCGCGCGCCGCGGCGCACGCGTGTGCGTGGTGTTCGATGCGTTCGGATCGCTCGGGCTCTCGCGTGCCGACCGGCAGCGCCTGGAAGAGGGGGGCGTGGAGCTGCGCTTCTTCAACCCGCTCGAGCTTCACAAGCGCCTCGGTAACCTGCTGCGTGATCATCGCAAGCTCCTCGTCACCGACGGCTGCACGGCTTTCGTCGGCGGCACGGGGCTCACCGACGAATTCGCACCCACTGCCGCACGCCCGGCATGGCGCGAACTGATGGTGCGCATCGAGGGACCGGTGGTGGCCGACTGGCAGCGTGCGTTTGCGCACACCTGGCGGCGCTGCGGCCCGGAGCTCGAGCTGCCGGCTGCACCACCGTGCCTGCCGCACGCGGGCGCCGACGGAAGGCTGTCGCTGTCAGAAGCGCGGCAGCGCTCGGTGCTCGCCAACGGCGTGCTGCGCCGTCTCGACACCAGCATCCAGCGCGCGTGGATCATGAGCGCGTATTTCGTGCCTGCGCGGCGCTTCCGCGCGGCGCTCGGGCGCGCCGCCCGGCGCGGGGTGGACGTGAGGCTGCTGGCGCCCGGCGCGCGCACCGATCATCCGTGGGTGCGATACGCCTCGCGGCGCTTCTATGCCTCCATGCTGCGCGCCGGCGTGCGCATCTACGAATACCAGCCGGCCATGCTGCACGGGAAGGTGATCCTCTGCGATGACTGGGTGTCGGTCGGCTCGAGCAACCTCGATCGCTGGAGTCTGCGCTGGAACCTGGAGGCCAACCAGGAGGTGGCCGACACACGCTTCGCAGACACCGTGGCGGCGCTCTTCGAACGGGACTTTGCCGTGTCGCGTCTCATCAGCCGCCGCCACTGGCACGAGCGTGCCCGGCTCGAGCGGCTGCGTGAGAACATCGCGGGCGCAATCGATCGTTACATCGACCGCTGGCGGCGCCCCGGGCGTCAGTGAGCGCGCACCGAGTAGAGCTCGTTGGTGCGGACGAACGAGAGCAGAAAGGGCGCTATCACGCGCATCTGCGTCTCGTAAGCCCGCAGAGCGAAGAGCTTGCCGTCCTCCTCGGCGGGCTCGAGGTCGAACGCCACGGGCGCGAGTGTGCTCGCGAGTGGCGCAGGCGTGAGTGGGAGACCCGGAAGGAGGTCCGCGGGTGTCGGCCACCCCTCGCCACCGTGCACGATCCAGTAGCGCAGGGCCGGTGCTCCCGGGTAGCGCGGGGCGAGGCTCTGCGCGAGGAGTCCCGCCGCGCGATGATCCGCGTGCCCATCGAGCGGCGTCGGGGCGAGGATGAGGTTCGGCTGCACGCGCTCGAGCACCGCGAGAAAGTCGCGCTCGAGGCTCTCGCCGGTGTAGGGATGCCCAGGATACAGGGTATCGCCGTAGGGAACGGCGGACGCGCCCGTGGTCGTGGACGTGTAGGGCGATGAGCGATGCCCGCCGAGGAGCTCCAGCAACCCGCCATCCGGATAGCCGAGAAACAGCTGCCCGGCCGCCGACACCCCGAGCCGCGCCGTGGCGATGCGCGCTTCGCCCATGCGCTGCGTGCCTAGCACGCGCGCCACCGCAGGCCCCGGCAGCAGGCTGTGGCTCATGAGTATCAAATCCGTGCGCGCCGCGTCGCCGCTCGTGAGCCATACGACGGTGACGCGGCCGCCCGCGCGCACTACGCGCTGGATGACACCTCCGCAGCACAGCGTCTCATCGTCCGGGTGTGGCGAGACGATGAGGAGCGAGGTGGCAGAACCGATAAGAGGCAGGGCGGGAGCGGCGCGCTCCGCAGGAAGCGCGGCGGCACTGGCAGTCCCATCATGCGCCAGTGCGCTCGCGATCAGCAGCACAATCAACCACGTTGCGGAGAAGCGCATCGGCTCTGCAGTATCGCACGCACCCTCCGGGATTTCGCTACAGTGTCAGGGACGCGCAGCGCTGCGCGTTTTGAAGGGGAGCTCATGGTGCATACGCCTCTGCTCGCTTATCACGATCCGCAATTCATCGACTCCGACGATGGGCGGCCGATCCGCATCGTCTCCGAGTATCTCTCGCCGCTGCGCTCATTCCGCAATGCAGGGGTGAGCGCTACGGCCGTGTTCTTCGGCTCGGCGCGCATCCACTCGGGCGGCCCGCTCGGGCGCTACTACGATGAGGCGTGCGAGCTGGCGCGGCTCGTGACCGTCTGGAGTCAGAACGAATGCGGCGGCCGGCTGATCGTCTGCTCCGGAGGCGGCCCTGGCATCATGGAAGCGGCCAATCGGGGGGCCCACCTCGCCGGCGGCCGCAGCATCGGTCTCAACATCGGTCTGCCGGACGAGCAGCGTCCCAACCGCTTCATCAGCGAGGAGCTGCGCTTCGAGTTCCACTACTTCTTCATGCGCAAGCTCTGGTTCGCCCACCTCGCGCATGCGCTTATCGCCTTCCCGGGGGGCTTCGGCACCTTCGATGAGCTGTTCGAGATCCTCACTCTCGCCCAGACCCGCAAGCTCGACCGGCCGATACCGGTGTTTCTCTACGGCTCGGCCTACTGGAACGAGGTGGTGGACTTCGATGCGCTGGTGCGCCACGGCACCATCGACGCGGAGGACCTGAAGCTGTTCGAATTCGTCGACGAGCCGCAGACGGCGTTCGCGCGGCTCAGGAGTCGCATGCCGGCCCCGCCCGCGGAGCCGCGCGTGGCGTTCGCGAAGTCACGCTGCCACGGGCGAGCCTGATGGCTCAGAGGACACGGACCGAGGGGTCGATGCTCGATGTCCACGCCAACATGCCGCCCTCGAGATTGGCCGGTGAGCGGATGTTGGCGCGCAACGCGATCTGACAGGCCGCCATGCTGCGCCCGCCGCTGCGGCAGATGAATACCGGGGCCGCCTGCGGGTCGATCTCTCCGAGCCGCTGCGGCAGCTGCCCGAGGGGAATGTGGAGTGCTCCCTGCAGGTGTCCTGCGGCGAACTCCGCGTCTTCGCGCACATCGACGAGCAGCGGCCGCTCGCCACGCTGCAGCAGCTCGTTGAGCGCCGCGGCGGTGAGCCGCCGGACGCCTTCGGGAATCGCGGGATCTCTCGGCATATCTCGTGGCTCCGTGATGGTGGGTGCGTCGCCGCACACGGCGCAGTCGCGCCGGCGCGTCACCCGAAACTCGCTGAAGCGCATCTCGAGCGCATCGTAGGTGAGCAGGCGACCGGTGAGCGGCTCACCGATGCCGGTAATGAGCTTGATGGCCTCGGTCGCCTGAAGCATGCCGAGCACGCCAGGCAGCACACCGAGCACCCCGGCCTCCGCGCAATTGGCCACCATCCCGTCCATGGCCTGCGGGAAGAGGCAGCGATAGCACGGACCGCGGTCGGGCACGTAGGTGATGAGGTGGCCCTCGAAACGGTGTATGGCCGCCGACACCAGCGGCCGGCGCATGATCACGCACGCATCGTTGATGAGGTAGCGCGTCGAGAGTCGATCGGTGCCATCGAGCACCAGGTCGTACTGCGCGAACACCTCGCGCACGTTCGCTGCGCGCAGCTCTGCCGCATGGGCGACGATGCGCAGCTCCGGATTGAGCGCCGCGAGCCGCTCGCGCCCGGCCTCGGCTTTCAGCTGCCCGATGCTCTCGCTGTCGAACAGCACCTGGCGCTGGAGGTTCGTGAGATCGACGCGGTCGCCATCGAGTAGCCCGAGCGTGCCACAGCCGGCTGCCGCCAGGTAAAGCGCCGCGGGTGACCCGAGGCCACCAGCACCGACGATGAGCACGCGCGCAGCTTTGAGCTTCTCCTGTCCCGCAGCGCCGATCTCGCTCAGCGCCAGATGGCGCCGGTAGCGCTCGCGCTCAGCTAGCGACAGGCTCATGGATCAGCCTCCTGAAAGTGCACAGACCACGTGCACGGTATCACCATCGGCGACCTTCGCCGTGAGCTCCCGCGCCTCGCTCGAG
>Ga0210407_10003149_pt1 | contig 13589 bp, 10 predicted proteins | sample IncBWC27MmetaG_FD_150860 | JGI IMG/M metagenome (GOLD analysis project Ga0210407, IMG submission 150860) | Forest soil microbial communities from Barre Woods Harvard Forest LTER site, Petersham, Massachusetts, United States - Inc-BW-C-27-M | ecosystem: Environmental > Terrestrial > Soil >... | reverse complement strand
CCGGCAAGCGGGTCGTGGTCATTGGCGGCGGCGACACCGGCTCGGACTGTATCGGAACCTCGATCCGCCAGGGCGCTCTCAAGGTGACCCAGCTCGAGATCATGCCTATGCCGCCGAAGCAAGAGGATAAGATGCTGACTTGGCCGAACTGGCCGTTGAAGCTTCGCACCTCTTCGAGCCACGAAGAGGGCGCGGAGCGCGACTTCGCGGTGAATACGGTCGCCTTCGAGGGCGATAACGGCGTCGTTACCGGTCTTCAGTGCGTGCGCATCGACGAGAAGATGAAGCCGATCGCGGGTACCGAGTTCACTTTGCCGGCCGACCTCATTCTCCTCGCGATGGGCTTCGTCTCGCCGGTCAAGGACGGCCTTCTCGCCGAACTTGGCGTGTCGCTGGATCCACGCGGCAACGTGCTCGCGGACACGAAGAAATACGCCTCCTCAAAATCCAAGGTCTTTGCTTGCGGCGACATGCGCCGCGGCCAGTCGCTCGTGGTGTGGGCCATTCGAGAAGGCCGGCAATGCGCGGCGGCGATCGACGAGGCCCTAATGGGCTCGACGGTCTTGCCGCGATAGCTGCAGACCAGGTATAGCGGTGACGTCACCGCATACCCGAGCGCATCGAGGCGTGGCGACCGAGGGACCAGCGCCGCAGGCGCGGCTCTCGATCGCCGCGTCGCTCGTTGCGATGACGCTCTATCAGATCGAAAAGCGACCCGGGCGCCTCACGCCGGAATGCGCTCCTCGTTTGGCGAGGGCTCGCGCAGCACGTACCCGCGGCCCCAGACGGTCTCAATATAGTTTCGCCCGCTCGACGCCGTCGCCAGTTTCTTGCGCAATTTGCAGATGAAAACGTCGATGATCTTGAGTTCCGGCTCATCCATGCCGCCATAGAGATGGTTGAGAAACATCTCCTTGGTCAGCGTTGTGCCCTTTCGCAACGAGAGCAGTTCCAGCATTTGATACTCTTTGCCGGTCAGATGCACGCGCGCTCCGTCGACTTCGACCGTCTTCTGATCGAGGTTGACGGTGAGGTCGCCAGTGATGATAACCGACTGCGCGTGTCCTTTTGAACGGCGCACGATGGCGTGGATCCGGGCCACGAGTTCGTCCTTATGGAACGGCTTGGTCAGATAATCATCGGCGCCATGGCCAAGTCCTTTGACCTTGTCCTCGATGCCGGCCATCCCGGACAGGATCAGAATAGGCGTCTTTATCTTGGTGACCCGGAGCGAGCGCAGCACCTCGTAGCCGGACATGTCGGGCAGGTTGAGATCGAGCAAAATGATGTCGTAATCATAGAGCTTGCCGAGGTCGATGCCCTCCTCGCCGAGATCCGTGACGTAAACGTTGAAGTTCTCCGACTTCAACATCAATTCAATGCTTTGTGCGGTCGCCGTATCGTCTTCGATCAAAAGTACCCGCATGTTAGGCTCCCCGCCTCGCCCGTCGCTTCATGACCGCGGTTATGTACGTCGCGCTCGTGCCCAAACCTCGCTGGCGCGATCTTGGGCCGATTCGAATTGAACACTGACCGTCATTGGTTAACAAACCCTGATTCATTTGCGCAAGCCCCTTGACCCTATGCCGAGTGATATTAGTAACAATTTGATAAGAAACAGTATTTGGCAAGAATAAAAATTAATGCATCACATCAACAAACGCATCTAACAGATTCTTTGGACTCACGGTTCGGCGACAGGGTTGAAAGGCTATGTCGCGCCGTGGAATACCGGCGGAAGATTGTCCGGTCCTTCCACTACGCGCCTCGACTCGATTGTTAACGACCGGCGTAAATGAATTGCTAACGTCCCAGACCGCGGGCTACCTGCGGCGCTTGTCCCGAGGCGAATGTCGGCTTCGTAGCCAAGCCGACAGAGCTCCGCCGTCCCGTCACGTAAGAAAGCAGAAACCTTCGTCATGCATCGTCCAGCCGTCTCGTAGTCGTGACCAGAGGATCGTGACGTCCTCGCGCGTTGGAGTTGCTAAGGAGTCTGCCGGAATGAAGTCGCGGGACACGCTTATCCGTCTGAAGCGCTTTCAACTTGAGGAAAAGCGCCGCCGTGTCGGGCAGATCGAGATGATGCTGGCCGAGTTTACCCGCATGATTGGCGACCTCGATCGTGAGATCGCCAATGAAGAGAAGCGCGCCGGCATCGCCGACCCCACCCATTTCGCCTATCCGACCTACGCCCGAGCGACGTCGGTTAGGCGCGACAACCTCAAGAGCTCGATCGCCGAGCTTCTGGGTCAGATCGAAGAGGCCAAGGCCGCGCAGGAGGAAGCCGAGGGCGACCTCCTCAAATTCGAGACGCTAGAGGTGCGAGACAAAACCAACGATCGCTTGGCCGAAGCCGTAGCGCGGGCCTGACGCGGCCGCGTCATCACTAGCCTTGCGCGTCTACCATTCTTGCTCGGCGAGCCCTTAGCGCCCTCGCGACTTTTCGCGCACTGTCCACCCTCCCATACGCGTTGCGGCTCGAAGGCCGATGATCTAAGCCTGTCGTGCTGCCGCTGCGCGGGGGACACTCCGAGCAAACGCTCGTTGCGCCGCACGTCGACGGTGTCGGGGGAAGTTTGATGCTGATCGGAGTTCCGGCCGAAACAGACCCCGCTGAAATGCGCGTTGCGGCGACCCCGGAGACGGTTAAAAAATTCGTGGGACTTGGGGCGGATGTCTCAGTCGAACACGGAGCGGGCGCGAAAGCCGGATTTCCAGACGCCGAGTATCAATCCGCGGGCGCGCGGCTCGTCTCGGCCGAAGAAGCGCTCAGCGCCGATCTAGTGTTGAAGGTTAGCCGGCCGAACGGCCGCGAAATTTCCCGCCTCAAGTCTGATGCGGTCGTCGTCGCGACGATGGACCCCTACGAACACCGCGAGGCGATCGAGACGATGGCGAAGGCCGGGGTGGCGGCCTTCGCCATGGAGCTTCTCCCACGCATAACCCGCGCCCAGTCGATGGACGTGCTGTCGAGCCAAGCAAACCTCGCTGGCTATCGCGCAGTGATCGACGCCGCGGCCGAATACGGTCGGGCCTTGCCGATGATGATGACCCCCGCCGGCACGGTCACAGCCGCGAAGCTGTTCGTCATGGGCGTCGGCGTGGCCGGCCTGCAGGCGATCGCCACCGGCCGGCGCCTTGGCGCAGTGGTCACGGCGACCGACGTACGACCAGCGACCAAGGAGCAGGTCGAGTCCCTTGGAGCGAAGTTCGTCGCGGTCGAAGACGAGGAATTCAAGCAGGCCGAAACCGCGGGCGGCTACGCCAAGGAAATGTCGGACGCGTACAAGGCGAAGCAGGCCGACCTCATCGCCTCGCATATCGCCAAACAGGACATCGTCGTCACCACCGCGCTGATACCAGGCCGCCCGGCGCCGCGTCTTGTCACCGCCGACATGGTCAAGTCGATGCGCGCCGGCTCAGTTATCGTCGATCTTGCTGTCGAGCGCGGGGGAAATTGCGAGCTCTCGCGGCCCGGCGAATTGGCGTTCAGCGACAACGGCGTCAAGATCGTCGGCTATTCCAACGTCACGCGGATCCCATCCTCTGCTTCGGCGCTCTATGCGCGAAACCTCTGCGCTTTCGCCGAAACGCTGATCGACAAGGCGAACAAGTCGCTCGCCGTCAACTGGGACGACGAACTGGTGAAGGCGACATGCCTCACCCGCGGCGGCGCGGTTGTTCACCCAAATTTCACGCCGCAATAGACGCTTGCGCGCTGTCAGCGCCGGGGAGCCCGATGGACAACATTGACGCCGCGATTGAAAAACTCCGAGCCGCCTCGGAGGCTGCGCGGCAGGCTGCTCAGGCGGCGCAAGCCTATAGCGACCAGCTTGCAGCGGCTGGCCACGCCGCCTCTGGCGGAGCGATCGATCCGTTCGTGTTCAGGCTGGCGATCTTCGCGCTCGCGGTTTTTGTCGGCTATTATGTCGTCTGGTCGGTGACGCCAGCGCTGCACACGCCGCTGATGTCCGAGACAAACGCCATTTCCTCGGTGATCGTCGTTGGCGCCCTCCTGTCGGTCGGGGTCGCGGCCATTGACAGCGGATCGGGATTTGCCCGTTTTGTCGGCTTTATCGCGCTTATCCTCTCGTCGATAAACATCTTCGGCGGCTTTCTGGTCACCGAGCGCATGCTGGCGATGTACAAGAAGAAGGGCTGACGCCGGTGAATGCCAATTTCGCGGCCCTGCTCTACCTCGTCTCCGGCATTCTGTTCATTCTCGCGCTGCGCGGCCTCTCTTCGCCGGCTACCTCGCGCCAGGGCAACCGCTTTGGCATGATCGGCATGGCGATCGCCGTTGTGACGACGCTGGCGGTTCGTCCGCCGGCGGGCGCCTTCTCCTGGCTTCTCATCATTCTCGGGATCGCCATCGGCGGCGGCATCGGCGCATGGCGCGCTCGCACCGTGCAGATGACGGCGATGCCCCAACTGGTGGCGATGTTCCATTCGTTGGTCGGCTTGGCCGCGGTGCTGGTCGCCGCCGGAGCGTTTTATGCGCCCGAGGCCTTCGGCATCGAAGAGGGCGGCGCCATCCACCCCGGTAGCATCATCGAGATGTCGCTCGGGCTCGCGATCGGCGCTGTGACGTTCACGGGCTCGATCATCGCTTTCCTGAAGCTCGACGGACGGATGTCCGGCGCGCCGATCCTTTTGCCGCAGCGCCACCTCATCAATGGCGGCCTCGGCGTGGCGCTCGTGCTCTTGATTGTTCTCTTCTACGCCACGCAGGCGGCGGCGTTCTTCTGGCTCATCGCGCTCGTATCGTTCGCGCTCGGCATCCTGCTCATTGTTCCGATCGGCGGCGCGGACATGCCGGTCGTGATCTCGATGCTCAATTCCTATTCCGGCTGGGCGGCCGCGGGTATCGGCTTCACGCTCGGCAATTTGGCGCTCATCATCACGGGCGCGCTGGTCGGCTCCTCGGGGGCGATCCTCTCCTATATCATGTGCAAAGGAATGAACCGATCCTTCATATCGGTCATCCTCGGCGGGTGGGGCGGCGAGGTCGCTAGCGCGGCAGGCGCAAAGGAAACCCGTCCGGTTAAGCAGGGCTCGGCTGACGACGCGGCCTTCATGATGAAAAACGCGTCGAAGGTCATCGTCGTTCCGGGCTATGGCATGGCGGTCGCGCAGGCGCAGCATTCGCTGCGCGAGATGGGGGAAATGCTCAAGAAGAACGGCGTCGAGGTCAAATATGCGATCCATCCCGTCGCTGGGCGCATGCCAGGCCACATGAATGTGTTGCTCGCCGAAGCCAACGTTCCCTACGACGAAGTGTTCGAGCTTGAGGACATCAACAGCGAGTTCCCGCAAGCCGATGTCGCTTACGTAATCGGCGCGAATGACGTCACCAATCCCGCCGCCAAAACCGACCCGAAGTCGCCCATTTACGGCATGCCGATCCTCGACGTCGACAAAGCGAAGACGGTTTTGTTCGTCAAACGCGGCATGGGCTCGGGCTACGCCGGCGTCGAGAACGAACTGTTTTTTCGCGACAACACGCTGATGCTCTTCGGCGACGCGAAGAAGATGACCGACGCGATCGTGAAGGCGCTGGGCCACTGAGCGCAGCGCCGGAGCGCGGCCGCCCGTGCTGATCGCCCTTGCGGCCTGTGTCGCGCTTTACCTTGTGTTGTTCGTCGGACTTTTCTTCGGCCAACGGAAAATCCTCTTTCGGTGCGACGCCGCTGAGGTCGATCCGGCGACCCTCGGACTCAAGGCGCAAACTCTTCGCCTGATGACCGAGGACGGAGAAAGTCTGGTCGCGTGGAGCTTTCCACCCGCCGCCCCGGGGCGCCCTCTGATCCTCTATTTTCATGGTAATGCCGGCGGGCTCGGCCTCCGCGTCGATCGCTTTCGCGCCATGGCCAAGGCGGGCTTGGGGTTGCTGGCGATCGAATATCGCGGCTATGCCAGCTCAACCGGCTCTCCGAGCGAGCATGGGCTCAAGCTCGATGGCGAAGCAGCTTATGCGGCGGCGATCGCGAACGGCGTCGCGCCGGAGCGCATCGTCGCTCTGGGAGAATCGCTTGGATCCGGGGTTGCTGTCGCGCTCGCCGCGCACCACAAGATTGGGGCGCTCGTCCTTGACTCGCCCTATTCCTCGATCGCCGACGTCGCGGCGGCCACCTATTGGTTCGTCCCGGTTCGCGCATTGCTTCGCGATCCGTTCCACAACGACTTGCTCATTAGCTCGGTCACGGCGCCGACGCTGATCGTGCACGGGACCAAGGATCTTGTTGTGCCCATCCGCTTCGGCGAGAAACTGTTCGCGCTCGCCAATCCGCCAAAGGAGTTTTGGCGCGTCGAGGGAGCCGCCCATCTGGCGATGGGCGAGCGGCTCGCTGACGTCCTAAACTGGATCGCCCGAACGGTCGGATGACAGGCCGGGCCGGTACTTCGCCGGCCACTCCGAACGGGAGATTCAGGCGGCGACGGCGACCGGTACGGCGGCGAGCTCGATCTCCACGGGAACAGGAGCGCGAAGAATGTCCAAGACCGGGCAATGCGCGTCAACAACCTCTTTGAGCTTCGCCAACTCCTCTTTGCTCGCCGAGCTCTTCAGCGTCACGGCTCCCCGCACTCCGGTGAACCCGCACGCACCCGTTCATCGACGGCAAAAAATCCCCGGAGGTCGAGAACGCCCTCAAGCTTGACCGAGACGCTATCGAGCGGAACGCCAAGCGCCGTCGCGTAAGCGCGGTACGTGATCTCCTGGCATGTCGCCAATCCCGCCAGGATCAGCTCCACCGGATTCGGACCAGCATCCGAGCCGCCGAGAGTCGGCGGCTCGTCCACCGTCAGAGAGAACTGCCGAATCCTGGCCTCGCTGCGGAGGTTCTCCACCTGCTGCGAATCGACCGAAAAAACCGCCATTGCGTTGGCGGCGTCCGCGCGCAGATTGACCTGCGTCTCCACGATGATGTCTTTGAGCGTCATCCCAGTCTCCCCGATATCTGTTTATGGCGCTCATACAGAACTACCTTTATAGACTTTGTCAATATAGGGATTTGCGCCGGCTCGCCGACTCCGTTACCACCCGCCGCTCTCTCGCCTTGGCTTGATCATGTTCGCCGCAGCGAAATCCGTCAGAGTGACGGCCGCCGATCGCTCGCTCAAGCGCGAGCTCGGCGCGACGCTTGCGCTCGGCTGGCCGATCATCCTCGCCAACGTCGCAATCTACGCGATGACCGCGACCGACTTTATCATGCTCGGCCGGCTGTCGCCGCGCGCGCTTGCTGCCGGCGCGCTCGGCTTCAATCTCTTTCAGCCTGGGATGGTGCTCGGCATCGGTATCGTTGCGGCGCTATCGCCGATCGCCGCGGCAAAAATTGGCGCCGGCGAGAGCGGCGAGGCGCTCAGGCGCGCAACGCATCAGTCGCTCCTGTCAGCGGCTGCGCTCTCCCTCGTCGCTTGGATCTACCTCTGGCAGACGGAGCGGATTTTGCTGGCTATCGGCGAACCGGCCGACCTTGCGCGGGACGCCGGAACCTACATGCGCGGCTATCAGTGGAGTCTGCTGCCAAACCTTCTGTTCATCACCGCCCGCTGCATCTTTTCCGCACTCGAGCGGCCACGCCCAACGCTGATCGCCGGTCTGGTCGCCGTGGCTTTCAACGCCCTCGCCAACTATGCCCTCGTGTTTGGCAAGCTTGGCATGCCGGCGCTCGGAATCATCGGCTCCGGCATTGGGACCACGCTGTCGCAGAGTTTGATGTTCCTGATCCTGCTCGGGGCCTCATTCGTGGAGCCGCGACTGCGGCGGCTTCGACCGTTCGCCCTGCCCTGGCGCCCGGCTCGGCGCGACCTCTTCGCGCTGTGGCGGCTTGGCCTGCCGATGGGCGCCATGATTCTCGCAGAAGTCGGTGTGTTCTCCGCCGCTACGATGGCGATGGGCCTGATCGGCCGCACCGCGCTCGAAGCGCATACCGCCGCCTTGCAGATCGTGTCGATCGCCTTCATGGTCCCGCTCGGCTTGGGTCAAGCGGCGATGGTTCGGGTCGGCCTTGCCTACGGCGCGCGCAACGCTCGGGCGATTGCACATGCGGGCTGGTGCGCCTTCGGCCTCACGCTCCTCTATGCCGTCGTGTCAGCGACCGCGATGATCGCCGCGCCGCGACTCTTGATCGCGCCCTTCATAAACGTCGACGCGCCGGAGAATGCGAGCGCCGTCGCGGTCGCCGTGGCGTTGCTCAAGATCGCGGCGGTCTTCCAGGTCGTCGATGCGAGTCAGTGCGTCCTCGCGAACATGCTGCGCGGGCTGCACGATTCGAAATGGCCTTTCGTCATCGCGATCTTGGGCTATTGGGCGGTTGGCGCGCCGATCGGCCTTGCGTTGGGCTTCTTGACGCCGCTCGGCGCGGTCGGGATATGGATCGGGCTTGCGATCGGGCTCGCCGTGGTCGCCGTTCTTCTGCTGTTGCGCTGGGTCGGCAAGGAGCGCCGGGGTTTTTGCGGTTTGACCGCGGGTCCCGCGCACGACCACAATGTCGCGTCGCGTTTTGAACGGGATCATCGCGGGCGCATGAAACCCAGGAAGAGATTGCCTTCATGACCGAGCTCGCAGAGCCTCTCATCCTTGACGTCGATACTGGTATCGACGATGCGTTTGCGCTGCTCTACGCCTGCGCGGATGGCGGAGCGCGTATCCTCGGCGTCTCCACCGTAGTCGGCAACGTCTCGCTCGCCGTCGCGACGCGTAACACACGCGCGGTCCTTGCGCTTGCGGGGAGAGCGGATATCCCTGTCTGGCCGGGCGCAGCGACTGCGATTTCCATTGCCGCGAGGGATGCGAGCGAAATCCACGGCAAAACCGGTCTTGGCCATGCGATCCTGCCGGAGCCGGAGGAGTCGTCGGACGCGCTGCATGCCGCGGATTCGATCATCGCCGCGGCGCGCTCTCACTCCCGTCGCCTCATCCTGTGCGCGGTGGGGCCGTTGACAAATATCGCGCTCGCCGTGATGCGCGAGCCCGAACTGCCGCGCCTCGTCAAGCGGTTCGTCATCATGGGCGGCGCCTATTCCGATTCGGGCAATGTCACGCCCGTGGCCGAATTCAACATCTGGCACGATGCGGAGGCGGCGCGGATCGTCTTTCGCGCCTTCGGCGGCGTAGGCGCTGCACCGGTAATTTCAGTCGGCCTCGACGTCACCCGCAAGACGATCATCGACGAGAGCGATATCGCGGCGATCGCCTTGCGCATCGCCGGCAAACCGCATGGGGCCAAGCTGACCCGCTTCCTCGAGGACGCATCGCGCTTCTATTTCGAGCGCATGGAAAAAATGCTGGGCAAGCGCATCTTCACCATGCACGACCCACTGGCGGTCGCGGTAGCGCTCGATCCGACTCTGGTCGAAACGCGCCGTGCCGCCGTCGACGTCGAGACCACGGGGCGCCTGACGACCGGCGCGACGGTCGTCGACTGGCGCGGCCAGTGGGGCCGCCTCGCCAATACCGAGATCGCCGTCGCGGTCGACGCTGAACGCTTCCGCAGGCTGTTCTTCGACGCAATCGCGCGCCTGGCTGAGGGCGCGGCCGGCAGCTAGGAGCGGGTCGCCTCTCGCAAGGTTATCTGCGGGGGGCGCGAGCCGCCGAGCGAACTCCTCAGCGGCTGGAATTTCCGGAAGCTTGACGCTTGTGTTTTCGCTTATAGTCGTTCTATCTTTGTTCTAGCTCTAATTTTCCCACGCGTAGGAGCAGCGCCTCCTTGATCCGGCTTGAGTCGCGGTTCGCCGAATTGGCGGCGATGACGAATTTTTCCTTCTTGCGTGGAGCCTCGCATCCCGAGGAGATGGTCGCGCGCGCCGCCGAACTCGGCCTCGCCGGGATCGGTATCGCCGATCGCAACTCGCTCGCCGGCGTTGTGCGCGCACACACATTCGCGCGCGAAAACGTTGAGGCGATGGCGGGCGCCCGGGTCGTTCCCGGCGCGCGTCTCGTATTCACCGACGGCAGCCCTGACGTCCTCGTTTATCCAAAGGATCGCGCAGCCTATGGCCGACTCTGCCGGATTCTGACTGAGGGCAACTCGCGTGCGCCCAAAGGCGAATGCTGGCTCATCCTCAAGGACCTTCTAGACCGCGGCGACGGCCTTCAAATCATTGCGCTGCCTCCTTCTCCAAAAGGCGATGGTAAGGACGCCTCTCTCTCACAAAAGGACAAGGAGAAGCTCGACTACAAGGAGATGGATGAGGGCGCTGCTGTCGCCCGCCTACGCGAGGCCTTCGGCAAGCGTCTATGGATCGGCGCGAGCCTCGCTTATGGCGAGGACATGCGTGGCGGGCTGGCGCGGCGCGTTGCGCTCGCACGCTCTGCCGGCGCGCCGTTGATTGCGACCAACGACGTGCTGATGCATGCGCCCGAGCGGCGCACGCTCGCCGATGTCCTCACCTGTATCCGCGAGAAAACTACGCTTGAAGCTGCGGGCGGCCTCACGCAAGCCAACGCCGAGCGCCATCTCAAAGCTCCACGCGAAATGGCGCGGCTGTTCGCCGAAGCGCCGCAGGCCATAGCCGAGACCATCCGCTTCCTCGACGGTCTCGCCTTCAGCCTTGACGAGCTCAGGCATTGCTACCCGGAAGAGCTGCGCGAGGGCCATGCAACGCCCCAGGAGGCGCTCGAAGCTTTCGCTTGGGAGGGCGCAGAAACACGCTATCCGGACGGCGTTCCGGAGCGCACGCGCGAAGCGCTCAAGTACGAGCTCGCGCTGATCGCCTCGCTCGATTACGCGCCATACTTCCTCACCGTGCACGACATCGTGCGCTTCGCGCGCTCGAAAGGGATCCTCCGTCAGGGCCGCGGCTCCGCCGCCAATTCCGCGGTCTGCTATTGCCTTCGGATCACTGAGGTCAATCCGGCGAACTTCGATCTTCTGTTCGAGCGCTTCATCTCGCCCGAACGCAACGAGCCGCCAGACATCGACGTCGACTTTGAGCACGAGCGGCGCGAAGAGGTGATCCAATATATCTATGAGCGCTATGGGCGCGAGCGCGCCAGCCTTGCGGCCGCAGTGATCACCTATCGCACGCGCTCAGCGATCCGCGAAACAGCCAAGGTCTTCAGCCTCTCGGACGACGTCATCGCCGCTCTCAATGGGACCGCCTGGGGCCAGGAGACAGCGCCGATCGGCGAGGATCGCGTGCGCGCGATCGGACTCAATCCTGCTGATCCGACGCTCAAGCTCGCGCTTGAGATGGCGAAGACGCTTATCGGTTTTCCGCGTCATCTGACCCAGCACAGCGGCGGCTTCGTCATCACCCGCGACCGGCTCGACGAAGTTGTGCCGGTCATGAACACGGCGATGGATAAGCGCACGATGGTCGAGTGGGACAAGGACGATCTCGACGCGCTTGGCCTTCTCAAGGTCGACGTGCTGGCGCTCGGCATGCTGACGGCGCTGAGCAAGGGCTTCACGCTTCTCGACAAACATTATGGCGAGCGGCTGACCCTGGCCAACATTCCCTCCGAGGAGGCATGCGTCTACGCGATGATCCAGCGCGCCGACACGATCGGCGTGTTCCAGATCGAAAGCCGCGCACAAATGTCGATGCTGCCGCGGCTCAAGCCGGCCGACTATTACGACCTTGTGATCGAAGTTGCGATTGTGCGCCCCGGCCCGATTCAGGGCGACATGGTGCATCCCTATTTGCGCCGCCGGCAGGACCTCGAAGAGGTCTCGTATCCGTCGCCCGAACTCGAAGTGGTTTTAAAGAAGACGCTTGGCGTGCCGCTGTTCCAGGAGCAGGCGATGAAGATCGCCATCGTCGCCGCTGGCTTCACGCCGTCGGAAGCCGACCAATTGCGTCGCGCAATGGCGACGTTTCGTCGAGCCGGAACGATCCAGACGCTTCAAGAGAAGATGATCGAAGGCATGGTGGCCAACGGCTATCCGCGTGAGTTCGCCGAGCGTTGCTTTCACCAGATTGAGGGGTTCGGCGAATACGGCTTCCCCGAGAGCCATGCAGCGAGCTTCGCGCTTCTCGTCTACGATTCCTGCTGGATGAAATGTCGCTACCCCGATGTCTTCGTCGTGGCGATGCTGAATGCCCAACCGCTTGGCTTTTACGCGCCCGCCCAGCTCGTGCGCGATGCGCGCGAGCACGGGGTCGAAGTGCGCGAAGTCGACGTGAACCTGTCCGATTGGGATTGCACGCTGGAGCCTTTACCGCCGTCTCCCCATAGGGCGTCCGGGAGGACGCCCCCTCTTCCCCCGCGGGGAGAGAGGGTTGGAGCGAGGGGCAGCGCGACTGAACCCTCATCCGGCGCTTCGCGCCACCTTCTCCCGAAAGGAGAAGGAAGACCCCCCTCTCCCTCGGGGAGAGGGGTTGGGGGTGAGGGCATCCATCCTCGCCACGCCGAGATGGCGCCGCACATCCGCACGACCCATGCGGTGCGCTTGGGCTTCAGGCAGATCATCGGCGTCAAAGAGAAGGACATGCTCCGGCTCGTGGAGCGGCGGGGCGAAGCTTATGATTCGGTGCGCGACTTATGGCTGCGCAGCGGGTTGAGTTCGACCGTGCTGGAGCGCCTTGCCGATGCTGACGCTTTCCGCTCGCTCGGCCTCGATCGACGCCAGGCGTTATGGGCGGTGCGCGCCCTCGATCGAGTCGGCGACCAGGACGATCTGCCGCTATTCGCAGGCCGGCCAAAGCGCGAGACGGAGCCTGACGCGCGACTGCCGCCGATGCCGCTTGGCGCACATGTGGTCGAGGATTATCGGCGCTTGTCCTTATCGCTCAAGGCTCATCCCGCCTCGTTCCTGCGCGCCCGCCTTTCCTCGCGTGGAATCCTGCGCTCGGAAGCGCTGCATTCGGTCAAGAACGGCGAGCGCGTCACGGTGGCTGGGCTCGTGCTGGTGCGCCAGCGTCCTGGCACCGCCGCGGGCGTCATCTTCATGACGCTGGAGGACGAGACAGGCGTCGCCAATATCATTGTCTGGCCAAAGATTTTCGAACGCCTGCGCGCAATTGTGCTCGGCGCGCGCTTTGTCGCGGTGACCGGTAAGCTGCAGAGCGAGCAAGGGGTCATTCATATTGTCGCCGAACGCATGAACGACCTGACGTCGATGCTGGGGCTTCTGTCGGAGGCGGGCCCGACGATCGGCGCTCTTGCGCGCGCCGACGAGGCGCACCGGACGGAACCGACAGAGACCCGAAAGCGGCAGGGCAATCGCTTCGCCCAACCGCCTCGTCTTGACGATCCGCGCGCCAAGCCGCCAAGCCCACCGATGGAGACAGTGGACATCGCCGAGGCAATGCCAGCGGGGCGGAATTTTCGTTGAGGTCCGCCAGGGGCTTGCTCTTCGAGCCTCGACATTCTACGATATGGGCACCCATATCTCCTATTCCATACATACGGCTTTATGAAGACAACCATAGAGATTTCCGATCCGCTGCTTCGCGAGGCTCGCAAGCTAGCCGAGCGTGAGGGGGTCACGTTACGGGCGCTGGTCGAGCGAGGACTTCGCCGAGTCGTGACTGGCGCCAAATCGGCAGCGCCGTTCAAGCTGCGCCGCGCCACCTTCAAGGGCAAAGGATTGCAAGCCGACGCGCACGTCGATTCTTGGGGCAGGCTGCGTGATTTGACC
>Ga0210407_10003146_pt1 | contig 13597 bp, 12 predicted proteins | sample IncBWC27MmetaG_FD_150860 | JGI IMG/M metagenome (GOLD analysis project Ga0210407, IMG submission 150860) | Forest soil microbial communities from Barre Woods Harvard Forest LTER site, Petersham, Massachusetts, United States - Inc-BW-C-27-M | ecosystem: Environmental > Terrestrial > Soil >... | reverse complement strand
CTCCCCTCGATGGCGAAGCGCGTCTTCGAGGCACCTCGGTTTATTTTCCCGACCGCGCCGTCCCCATGCTCCCGGAGGCCCTTTCGAACGGCATCTGCTCATTGAACCCGCGCGAAGACCGGCTGGTGATGAGCGCGCTGATGGAATTCGACGCCACCGGCCGGATGCGCAGCGCGCGCATGACGCCCGGCGTGATCCGCTCCGCCGAGCGCATGACTTACACGAACGTCAACAAAGTGCTCGAAGGAGACGCGGAAATGGCCGCGCGTTACGCCGCGCTCGCCCATCACTTTCAGGACATGAAAGAGCTGGCCCTTTTGCTCAACGCGCGCCGCAACGAGCGGGGCTCGATCGATTTCGATCTGCCGGAGCGCGTCATCGAATTCGACGAAGAGCAGCGCATGACCAACATCACGCGCAGCGAGCGGAACATCGCTCACCGGCTCATCGAGGAGTTCATGCTGGCCGCGAATCGCGCCGTGGACGGCTATCTGCTCGGGCGCGGCATTGCTTCGCTGCACCGGATCCACGAAAAACCGGACGCGCGCAAGGTGCTTGAGTTCGAGGAGCTGGCTCGCGCATTTGGTTATTCCCTCGGCGTCGAAAACTTGCACCAGCGCGAAATCGCTGTGCGCCACGGCCGCGTGCCGGCCCCCGCGAAGGCCGGGCGTCCCGATTCCTACGGTCATGGCCGCGAGCGTGGAATGCGCGTGGCGCTCCCCGGCTCCGGGGAAATTTCCATCACGCCGCACCACTATCAGCGGCTGCTTCGCAAGCTGGCAGGAAAGCCCGAGGAGCGCATCGTCTCTTACTTGATGCTGCGTTCGCTAAAACAAGCGCGCTACGCCGCCGATCCCCTCGGTCATTTTGCGCTGGGCTTCGATGAATACACGCATTTCACCTCCCCCATCCGGCGTTACCCCGACCTGATCGTGCACCGCATATTGAAATGGGCGCTGGCGCATCCGCACCAGGCAGGCCCTGCGGCGAACGCGCCCGCTGCCGGCCCATCCCCCCGCGGCACGGAAGCTAATCTTTATTCCTACCGGCAACTCGAGGAAATCGCGGCGGAATCATCCGAGGCCGAGCGCCGCGCCGCCGGGGCGGAGCGCGAGTTGATGGATTGGAAGACCGCGCAGTTCATGGAAGAACATCTCGGCGAAGAGTACGACGCGCTGATTATCTCCGTGCAAAAGTACGGCTGCTTCGTCGAGCTGTTCGAAGTCTTTGTGGAGGGACTCCTGCCGATTGGGGCGCTCGAGGAAAGCGCCGGCTCGCGCTGCGTTTTTCGCGAGCGTGATCACGCCATTGTCGCGCTCCCGGGCGGAGACGGACGGCGGGGTGCCGCCGGTTCGCGACGTGGACGCGGAGCGAAGCCCGCGCAGCTCTCCTGGCATCTGGGCGACCGCGTTCGCGTGCGTGCGGAGCGCATCGATCCCATGAGGCGTCGCGTTGAGTTCGCCTTAGTTACCGGAAATTAAAGGGGATGGACCGCGCGATCAGCGCTCGATTGCACGCGGAAAACGAAACGTTCGAAGCAAGCGGCGGGCTGGGTGGATCGCGATTCGGTGCGCATCGACCAGAGCAGCCCAGAATCGTGTCCTGCTGGAAATTCGCGCGATCAGCACGTTCAGCGTGCGCCTCTCGCGCGAATGAAACTCGATTCTTCGGCCGCTGCGGTAAATGCGCTCCACGCGCCCGAGGATTTCTGGCAAGGCGATGACTCCGTCCGCATGAGGGTTGGCGTCGCCCTTCGTCACGATAAACTTTCGTCCACCCCAGATGAACCATTCTACCTTTCGATGGACGAAGACTCTCTCCTCGCGGCGGAAAAGCACGATGTCTCCGCGACGAACTTCTTCTGGCGAAACTTTGCTAAGGATGGCGATGTCCCCCGGACGCACCCAAGGCAACATGCTGCACCCTTGCACGCGCAAACAAACCCGGCTGCGCTCCTGTAGAGATTTAGCGATTCGCGTTGCGTCAGTGGCGCGCCGCTCACCACCGAGCTGCCCCGTGATCTGCCTGCGCTTGGCGTTCCGCTCCCTCATGGTTGAAACTCGACGCTCTGCATGGCCATGACTGTGCCATCCAGGGAGACTTTCACGGTCCATTGTCCGGTCAATTCGCGCTGCGTGATGTATGTGCCTGCGACCGGCATTGCACCGCCGACTGTCGGCGACCCGAGCGCGCCTTCGGTCACGCCAAATCCGTGCGACACACTTTGATATACAACTCCGTTGGGCAGCAGAAACGTGATTTCCTGGGTGTGTGTGCCGCCCGGCATGTTTTTCCAATCCACACTGACCTGGAGATCGTGAAGGGAGCCCAGGCTGAATTTGGTTTCCCCAGCGCAATTCGGTGTTCCGCTATCGCAGACGCGCACAGCAAGTTCCAGCGGCGCAGTGTTGACCACCGGCGGCACCGGCGTCGGAGACGAAGAGGTCGTGGCGCACCCACCAAGCGCCGCAGCAGCCAAAAGGAGCAGGACCATCAGCGAAATCAATGAATAAGAGTTTTTCGAACCTATCATCAGTTTCCTTCTTGCTCAGAACGGAATCGTAAAGGCATAGCTTCGCCCATCGGTGGCCGAAGCCAGAACGTGGTTCAACAACGAATCAATTGCGACGTCCCCTACGGTAACGCTGGGGGTGCTCGGGTTGAGCACCCGCTGCTTGCCGTCCACGCCGGTGCTCGCGTCTAGTTCGTGGATCTTGCCTACGCCGTCTCCCACGTAAACCTTGCTGATCCCAAAAAATGTCAGCGGCGCCGAGGGGTTGCTCACTGCGGTGCCGCCCCAGAGTTTCGTGAACGTTCCTCCGTTCGCCAGGCACGGCGTCGTCGGGCAGGAGAACTTGTAGGCCCATACCTGTGAGTTCGTCGTGAACACCACGGTGTATGGCATGGTGAATGTCGCGATGGCTGGCGAATTCTTGACGCCCCCGTCACCCGGGTTCACCGAGCCCAGCGTGTTGCCGGTCACCGGGTCGATGGCCGTCAGCGCCCCTCCCGTGACGGGTACGAACAACACGTCGGATTGCGGCCCGAGCGTTGGGCTGGAATCAATCGGGCCAAGGTTTGCCGTGAATAGCACGACACCGGCACCGGCAAGCCCGTTCGAATTCAGCTTCCACAGGCTCGGCTGAGAGGTTCCTCCATTGCTATGAGTGGCGACCCATATCGCGTTGTTCCCGTAGTCCACCATCGGCGCCGCGGTGATGATGTCCATGGACGGCACCAGGGGTACCAGGCTGCCTCCGGTCAACGTCCACACGGTCGCTCCTGTGTTCCCGTTTAAACCGAAGATCTGGTTGGCGGTGGTGGTCCCGGTATTGTGAGTGCCCACAACAACGAGATCTTGAGCCAGCGTGTAGCTTGCGCTGCTGAAGGTCTTCAATTGCACGCTGGCACCGGCAGTGAAGGGAACGCTGGCAGGGCTCACAATCCAGTCAAACGCCCCCGTGCCCGTGTTGATCGCGTAGATGAAATCATCCTGCGCCGGAGCGTACACAACGTCGTGCCCTATTGAGGCGTCCGCACTGTCAATCTCCGCCGCTCGCCCGGACACCGTTCCACCAATGCTCACCGGCGGAGTTACCGGCACGCCCGTGCTCGCGTTGACGTCAAAAACGAGCTTGTTGCTGCCCGTTACAATGCTGGTGCCCGGATTCAATCCGGGCGGGGCCAGGCTCGCTGCCAGGGTGTTAACGACCCACGTAGCCTGGTAAACCGTCGTTGCGCTCGGTACTGCCGTTACCTCCGGCGCTACCGCGGAAGCATTCGTGGCACAGGCCCCGGTACCGCTGGTTGCCGTGCCGCAGACGGTCGAGTAATTGTGTGCCGTATCCACGGCGAATACCTTGTAGGAATATACGTGGTCGTTCGACAATCCGCCGCACACCCCGTTGTCCGTGAACGATGTCGCGCTTGAGGCATCGACGAAAACCACGACGTCGTTGTTGCTTCCGATCGAGTTGCACTGACTGAACGAAGTACCGTCCGTGGGATTGGTTGTGGGGGACACTGGCTTATCCTGTTGCCGCAGAATCAGGACACCTGCATAGCTCTCCAGTACCGTTGAACCGGCAAGGGGTATCGGATTAGTCCAATTCAGGGTCACCGTCGCATTCCCCGCTGTAGCCGATAGACTCGAAACCTGCTGCAGGAAGGTCACTTCCAGGCCGGGCCGGTCCGCTACCGTGGCAGTTTCTCTCGAGTTGAAGGAGATTCCGGTTGCATCATTTGCACCGGTGCTGGATTGTTTGATCAGCGTTCCGAAATTCGTACTGCCCGTGTACCAACCCTGAACGTCCGGGGTAATGTCGAATTTCATCGTGAAGGGCGTCGTTTGCCCATTGATCGTGAACGAATCGGTTGCCGTAGCGTTGAAGTCACCTCCCAGGGCGCCCCAGGCGGTAGCCCCAAACCGGTCGGTCCATGTCGCTCCAAGTTCCGTCCATAAGCTCGTTACGTTGTGCGCCTCGTAGACCCGGTTGTTGTGACCGATGCTGATCACATTTAGCTTCAATGTGGCGGCCTTCACTCCCACGTTTGCCAGGGTCGACAGATCAAACAGCAGCAGCGAGCGTTGCCCGCTCGTAGTTTTTGATCGGACGAGCAGCGGGTCCGCGGCCCCAAAATTTGTCGCCACCGAGCCAGCGTCAATGTAAGTATCCCCGCCACGCGCCTGTGCATCTGTGGCTGATTTGTGCACGCTCTTCTTCTCGCGCGCCAAGCCCGTCTCGGCCGCACCAAGGAGCAGAGCAAGACTCGTCAGAAACAGTACCCAGGGGTTGATTCTGGAACTGACGGACCGTTCAAAAAACAAGTAGGTCTTCCTTCTGCCAGCAATCCCGAGCCGGAACAGTCGCTGTTCCAGGCAGAAATTGGACGCGCCATCTTGGGGACTATTTGAGCGTACTGTGTTTCACCATCGGATGGTCAATGGACCGGATGACCTATTTGTCCAATCGGATAGTACGCACCGATCCCCTTGCTTTGCCGATCTGTTCAGGGGTTTTGCTATGTAACGACTGGCTTTTGTGGAGCACCGAGAGGCTCAAGATCTGCGGGGAGAGGCATTGCATACCCCGCCTTGGCCGGGATGCTTTCCGCAGGCCAGCGCAAGCGTTTCGTAAATGGGTTCCGAAACGACGCTCGGCTTTGCATAAGGCTTCTTGGCACCCGTAGCATCGGCCGTTTGTGGGGGTGTCTTGTGATCTTCAGGCATTCGATGTTCCTTAGTTTGGACCTGAGTCTGTCACAAGGGAAGCTATTTCGTTCCCGGTGACTCCCGAGATCGATGCCGCTCGTTCCCGATGGAGTGCGCTCACCGGGTCGGCGAGACCCGCTAGCCGCGCCTTCTGTTCGGCAAGATCGCAAGCCCGCTCGTAAGCGCCCAGCAGGTCTCCGCCTTCCATCAGCGCCAATCCCGGGCAGCGCTCGCAGTAGCTGCGAATCTCGCATCGCGAACAGACCGGAAGTTGGCTCTCGCGAATGGCGCGCAACCGCTCGAGTTGAGGCGCGTGATACCAGATGTCTTCGAACTTCTCTCGCCGCAAATTCCCTGCCACCTGTGGCAACTGTACGCAGGGCAAAACATCTCCATACGGAGAGATATAACAACTATTGTGCCCCGCGCTGCATGGCAGGTCTTCGTAAGCAGAGCTTTCGATCACGCTTGAAACTGCGCTCCCGGTCACCGCCGGAATTGCTTCCCGTCCGCTGGATGAGTGTGAATCCGGTCGGGGCTTGCACGCATGCAACGCCGGATCCCGCAGCACGGGCAGAAGCGAGGATACGGAAACCCGGTGCGCGAGCGTCGTTTCCGAGCCGTCCATCATCGGCGTAATCGTCAGGTCCAGGACGTAAGGAACACCCAGTTTTTCCGCGAGTGCCATGACGCCACGGTACGCCATCAAATTCTCCCGCATCAACGGACAAGCCAGCTTTACCTGCAATCCTGCTTCAATCAACAGCGGAATCGCCGCCAGCGTCCGCCGCAGCGACCCCGGCACCTTGGTGATAGCGTCGTGCACTTCCGGAATATCACTGTAGACGCTGATCTGCACTCGCCGCACGCGGAACTCGCGCAGCCGCGCCGCACGCGCAGCAGTAATCAGCAACGCGTTGGTCTTGAGGCTGATGTCGAAGTGCAAGCGCCGCGCCGCGGCAAGAATTTCGAATAAATCGGGACGCAGAAAAATTTCGCCGCCGCTAAAAGTAAGAAACAGCGTTCCGGCGCGGGCCAGTTCTTCCAGGACGGCCAGGCACTCGGCCGTGGTCATCTCGCCGTGGTCATCGTGATCCAGGTAACAATGCACGCAACGCTCGTTGCACCGGTACGTCAAATCGAAATGCACGCTCAACGGGCGGTGTTTCTCCACCGTCCGCGAGATCAGACGATCCATCACGGGCGTGGCTCCGAATGGCGCCGCAGTGCTCACTCTATGCCTCTAGTCGTCCCTGTGTCGGCTGGAATCACGAGCCGGCGCGAAGCCAGCTCATCGAGAAGCATCTCCGTATCGCGCAGTGCATCTTCCGCCCGTACGTCATACTCCGCCGCGAGGCTGGACGCAATTTCCGCCGCAGGCCGGCGGCCGTCCAACCGCTTCCAGACAAAACTTCCCGTTTCGTTCAGCTCGTGCAGCACGCTGTCGTTCGGCGAAACGATGACAATTTCGCCGTCAATCTCCCGCCAGGCAAGAATGGGATTCTTCCGCCACAGTGCGCCGTTAGTCGTGGTGCTCACGCGGGCAGAACCTCCCAAAAACTACGATCCTTGCGAAACTCCAAACTATAGCCGCGCAATTCCTGGGCAGCCTGACTGACGATCTCCAGCAGGCGCTGGCTGTCCGCGGACTGCTGGGAAAAGAACAGTACGTTGCCGATCATCGCCCTCAAAAATTCTACCGGGCGAAGAGGCGCGATTTTATTTTCTTCCGCTTGCACCAGCCGCAAGATTCCCGCGATCGGCGCGCTGACGTTCAAATCGCCCGCGCGAAATTCTCCCCAAAACGGCGTTCCGTAGGCCCGCCAGACGCCGTCTTCCCGGCGCACCAGGGAAAGCTCGTCGGTGAGAACGCTTCCCTCCGGTGCAAGCGAAGCCACGGTGCTTTTTCCCGCTCCGGATTTTCCTGTGAGAAGGTAAGCGCGGCCATCGCGGACCACCGTCGCCGCATGAAGCAGAAATCCCGCGCGCGGCAAGAGCATCCACGTCAAAAGAATCCGCAGCAGACAATCCAGCGTGTATGGATTGTTCGCACCGACAAACTGTGATTCCCTGGAGAATACCCGGAGCGCCGCTTTTTGGGCTTCGAACTCATAGGCAAATTCAGGATTACGCCCATTCGTGGAGAACGCGTTTTTCAAATAGACCGCGAATGGCTCCTTCTGGCTCGCTGCGAACCCGTGATAGCGTGCACTTGCCTCGGAGAATGTCTTTGCGTTGGAAACGTGCAGACGCAGAGATACTCGCCCAATCGACAGTTCAAGTTGCTGGTCGGAACTCTGCCCAAGCGTGGCGTGCGAAGTGTTCAAAAAGGTCTTCACCCTGTGCGAGTGGCTGCGCGAGTATGCGGGAGTAACGCGCGGTTCCACCCCGGTGGATCGGTCAAACCAATATAATAGTTTTGCGCGCAGACCTGGGGTCAAGTCAAGCGGTTGTTACCCGTCGTGGCCAAAGGTAAATCGTCGTAAACATTTCTTGTGTATTCGTTCAGTAATCTCTTGTTTTTCCGCCGGCACTTCGGACCGCTCCGCCGAATCTGCTATCCTACAAGTATGCCGGAGCGTCCTGCGGCGCCCTTCTCGTTAAGAATGTTCTGAAAGGATCGGCAGATCGTGAGTTTATCCACCGTTCCCGCGCAGCGTACCAAGCGTGTTTCCAATTTTAACGCCGGCCCCGCGACCCTGCCGCTTCCGGTGCTCGAACGCATTCGCGAAGAGCTCCTCGATTGGCGCGGCAGCGGCATGTCCGTGATGGAAATGAGCCATCGCTCGCCGGAATTCGAGAGCATCAACGCGCACGCCGAAGCCGGTCTTCGCAAGCATCTGGCTATTCCCGGCGAATACGCGGTCATTTTCCTCCAGGGCGGCGGAAGCATGCAGTTCACGATGGTTCCCATGAACCTTTGCCTGCCCGGTAAGCCTGTCGATCTGCTCCACACTGGAGCCTGGACCGCCAAGGCTCTCGGCGAGCTCAAGAAGGGAATTCTCCACAACATCGCCGCTTCCACCGAGGCGGAAAAATTCACGCGCATTCCACGCAACAACGAGATGCGCTTCTCGCCGGACGCTTCCTACGTCCACATCTGCACCAACAACACCATCGAAGGCACCCAGTGGCAAGCGCTTCCCGGCACTGGCGCTGCACCCCTGGTCGCGGACATGTCTTCCGACATCGCGTCCCGCCAAGTGGATGTCAAAAAATTTGGCCTGATTTTCGCCGGCGCGCAGAAGAATCTCGGTCCCTCTGGCGCCACGGTCGTGATTATTCGCAAGGATCTCGCCGAGCGCGCCGATAAGAACTTGCCCACGATTCTGCAGTACCGCACGCACATCAAGGAGCATTCGCTCTATCACACCCCGCCGACCTTCGCGATCTACATCATCGGGCTGGTTATGGATTGGATCGAGGCGGAAGGCGGCATCGCTGCCATCGAAAAACGCAACAACGCCAAAGCGAAGCTGCTCTACGATGCCATCGATTCGAGCGGCGGCTACTACACGTGCCCGGTCGAAAAATCATCTCGCTCGAAAATGAATGTGGTCTTTCGCGTGGCCAAGGGTGACGAAGCGGCCGAGAAAAAATTCCTTCAGGACGCGGCGCCAGACTTCGCAGGAATTGCCGGTCATCGCTCGGTCGGCGGCATGCGCGTCTCGCTCTACAACGCCGTTACCCTCGAAGCCGTTCAGTCCCTAGTCGGTTTCATGCGCGAGTTTCAACGTACCCACGGCTGACGCGCCCTCTCTTCATCCACGCGCACTTGCTGGATTTTCTTATTTTGCCGGAATGCTGCTAGGCGCGGCCGTAGTGCCCGAGCTCCACAGAATTTGCGGATGCCGCAACAAGGCTCCCAGCCAGAGCAAGGCCAGAAATATCGCTGGCTGGATGAACGGCAGCCCATGTTCGAGGTGAGTGGCGACGGCCCCGCCAAGAAAGGCGGACACAAGTAGTAACCCAAGGGAACGAGTAAGGGGGATTAGAAATAGGATTGCGCTCGAAACCTCGAGGAACGCGACGAATGTCAACCGCCAGCCCTCGATACCCACGAGGCCCATCTGCTCGACCACTTTGGGCACGTGCGCGAACTTCGCTGCCCCGCTTGCCACAAGCACCAAGCCCAATAGAGAAATCAGAATATTGCCCGCAATTCGCCGCGGCTTGCCGTCCGCTGCGCCATTAGTTGTCATGTCATTTCTCCTCATCCATGTAAAATTTCTTCATCCTGGCCACTGGAAGCTGCTATTTAGGCCAGATCGAAGAGCAACACCTCGGCGTCTTTCACTCCGGTCAACTCCACGGCTTTCTCTTCGGAGATGGCCGCTCCGTCTCCCTCGACCAGCTTTGTCCCGTTCAGTTTCACGCTGCCCCGCGCCACCTGCACGAAAGCATGGCGTTCCGGTTTCAACTCGTGGCGTACCGATTCGCCCGAGCCCAGAACCGTCGCGTACAGCTCGTTGTCCTGGCGAATCGTGACCGAGCCCTCACGGCCATCGGGCGACGCCACCAGCCGCAACTTTCCTTGCTTATCTTCCCGCGGGAAATTTTTCTGGTCATACGCCGGCTTCATGCCCTTCTTTTCCGGGAACATCCAGATTTGCAGCAGGTGCACTGGCTCGGTTTTCGACGCGTTGAATTCGCTGTGCGTTACTCCCGAACCCGCACTCATGCATTGCAGGTCGCCCGGCCGGATCACCGAGCCGTTTCCCATGCTGTCGCGATGCTCCAGCGCACCTTCCAGAACATACGTGACGATTTCCATGTCGCGGTGGGGATGCTCGGGAAAACCCGCGCCCGCCGCCACGCGATCGTCATTCAGCACCCGCAGCGTGCGGAAATGCACGTGTTGCGGGTCGTAGTAGTCGGCGAACGAAAAGGTGAAATAGGTATTCAGCCAGCCGTGGTCGAAGTGCCCGCGCTCCTGGCTCTTGCGGATCGTAATCATGTCTGCCTCCAGGGTTTGACACCCGCATAGTATATGTTATAACGACTATTGTCAAGAGGCGTATCTCTCTCTTCTCCCGTGCCTTCCCGGTCATTTCTCCTTCACCAACTCCCTAAAATTCCTTGCCACTTACCTCCCTAGCGACCCTGTTCCGGCCCCGCGCCTTTTTGGTGTACAGTGGTTATGTTGTGCGGGTCCGCCCGCCAGTTCCGCCGAGGTTCGTGCTATGGATTCCGCTCCGATTGCCACGCAGGCCAAGAAGTCCGAGAGCTCCGCCACCCCGCGTCAAACGCTCACCATCACCGACAATCGCACCGGCAAGTCCTACGAAATTCCCATTACCCACGACACCATCCGCGCCATGGACCTGCGCCAGATCAAGGTCGAAACCAGCGACTTCGGCATGATGAGCTACGATCCGGCGTTCAATAACACCGCCTCCTGCATCAGCCGTGTCACCTACATCGATGGTGACGCCGGCATTCTCCGCTATCGCGGCTATCCCATTGAAGATCTCGCCGAAAAAAGCACTTATCTCGAAACCGCTTACCTCCTGTTGAACGGCGAATTGCCCACCTCCTCGCAGTTGAAGGAATGGACCTACAACGTCACCCACCACACCTTCATCCACGAAAGCATCAAGAAGTTCCTCGATGGTTTTCACTACGACGCCCACCCCATGGGCATGATGATTTCTACGATCGCCGCGCTTTCCACCTTCTACCACGACGCCAAGGATATTTTTAACGCCGAGTCGCGCAAGAAGCAGACCTACCGCCTCGTCGGGAAGATGCCCACGATTGCGGCCTTCTCTTACCGGCACTCGCTCGGCATGCCTTTTGTCTACCCCGACAACGAGCTCAGCTATCCCGGCAATTTTCTGAACATGCTTTTCCGCACCACCGAGTATCGTTACAGTCCCAACCCCACCCTCGAGCATGCTTTGGACGTTCTCTTCATCCTTCACGCCGATCACGAGCAAAATTGTTCCACCAACACCATTCGCGGCGTCGGCAGTTCCCACGTGGATCCCTACTCCGCCACCGCCGCGGCCATCGCCGCGCTCTACGGCCCGCTCCACGGCGGCGCCAATGAGGAAGTTCTCCGCATGCTCATGGAGATCGGTTCGATTCAAAAAGTTCCGGAGTTCATCAAGAAAGTGAAGGCCGGCGAGACGAAACTCATGGGTTTCGGCCACCGTGTCTACAAGCACTACGATCCACGCGCGCGCATCATCAAGCGCGTGGCCTACGAAGTCTTCGACCTCATGGGCAAGAACCCGCTCCTCGAAATCGCGCTCGAGTGCGAACGCATCGCCCTCGAGGACGATTATTTCGTCAAGCGCAAGCTCTATCCCAACGTGGACTTCTACACCGGTCTCATCTACCAATCCATGGGTTTTCCCATGACTATGTTCCCCGTTCTCTTCGCGATTCCGCGCACCTCGGGTTGGATTTCACAGTGGGAAGAGCTCTTGCTCGATCCCGAGCAGAAAATCGCCCGCCCGCGCCAGATCTATCTTGGCCACGATACGCGGCACTACGTTCCCATCGATGAGCGAAGGTGATTCGCTCCCACTTCGGCCCCGCCAAGCTGTATCTTCTTTGAATACTCCTCGGGGGAACCTTCTCGACTTTCCTCTTCCGCCGCGTATAGTGGATTCTAGAGAGGTGGTATGGCGCAAGCCCCCAACCCATCCGTGAACCCCATGGCGCGTCGCCGGAGTCAGCGTGTCCTGATGCAAGTCGCCATTCGAATTCGCGGAAACAACGCCCAGGGAGCGTCATTCGAGGAAGAAGCCCATACCCTCGCTATTAATGCGCACGGCGCCTTGATCCTTATGGAAGCTCGCGTCATCAGCGGCAACAAGGTTCTGATGCAGCACAAACGCACTCAGGAAGAGCAGGAATGCAGCGTGGTTTTCCTTGGCCCGGTGCGCTCCGGTAAATCGGAAGTCGGTCTGGAATTTTGCCAGCCGCGCCCGTCGTTCTGGCGCGTGGCGTTCCCCCCTGAAGATTGGACCCCCAGGAATCCCGAGGCGCGGACTATCTCCACCACACGCTCGAACAAATAACCTTGCCGTTGCCTTTATAGTTCAGTAGAGGTGGAAGTAGCCTTCGTACTCTACCAGCCGAACCCCAACGTTAAGAAGCCTCGCCAGTTTTTCTTCCGTGAGTATTTTCCGCTTCGGGCCATCGGCAACAATTCGCCCTTCTTGCAATAAGACCACGCGCTCAATTTCCGGAATTATTTCCGATACGTGATGCGTCACGAGCAGGATGCCAATTCCTGCCTTCGCCAGCTCTCTCAGCGTCTCGCGCAGACCAGTCTGCGCTCCGATATCCAGGGCGTTGGCAGGTTCATCGAAGAGCAATGTCCGCGGCTCGTGTGCCAGTGCTCGGGCGATCAGCGTGCGTTTCGCTTCCCCCGAGGACATGTGCGCGACCTGCCGGTCCGCGAGATGCGAAATCCCCAGCCTGGCAAGCGCGCGGTTCGCTCGTTCCAAGAGTTCTGCTGACGGATGATGATGCGGAAAAATTCGTGTGCTGCTGAAGAAGCCCGAGAGCACTACGTCCCTCCCGGTTGCATCCGAAGTGCACGAGGCCAGCAAATCGGGCGAAACGATGCCCAGCAGCGAACGTAACTCAAAAATATTCCACCGCTCCTTTCCGAAAATAGCCATCGACGACCCTTCCCGCGCCAGCGGGTAGCATTCCCGGGTAATGGTTTTGATCAGCGTCGATTTCCCGCACCCGTTCGGCCCCAGGATGCACACGTGCTCTCCCGCAGCGATGTCCAGCGTCACGTCCGCGAGAGCTTCTCGCTCTCCCCGCATCACGGTGACATGCCGGAAAGCGAGCAGCTGGGGCTGGTTTGCCATTGTGGCCAGGGGTGATTCAGACATCATTCGAAAGTGATCTCCACAAGAAAGCCCGCCATCATCATAACAGCCGGAGCGGCAATGCCTCGCCGCCAGTGGGCATTGCGGCCATTTCCGGTTGTCCTAATTCTCTACGAGCAATCTAGTGGAAAATAAAAAGGAGGTGAAAACCGCGTGGTTCTCACCTCCCGGGGTGGGTGGGGTGTTACAGAACAAACCTTCAGCGGCTCAGCAGCCTTCCCTGCCAGGGAGGTCTGCGTACTCACTCGCGTTATGCTTTAAGCACTGCGGGCAAGAGACTTACCACCAAAGGGCTCTTCTTTGGCGTTTTGTAACACCGCAATTCGCGCCTGTCAACCGTAAAAATTTCGCCCCGCGCCGCTCTCTGCGTCAGCCCTTCGTTGCGGCCTCATTCTTGAACGCCACTCCACCGCCGTATTCCACCTCCGCAAGGTTGTGGGCCCTCCCGCTTGTTCTGGCTTACGCCGGCATTTTTTCAACTTGACGTTAGTCGCTGTAATGTTAGAGTGACTCTCAAAATTTGGCT
>Ga0210407_10003145_pt1 | contig 13612 bp, 25 predicted proteins | sample IncBWC27MmetaG_FD_150860 | JGI IMG/M metagenome (GOLD analysis project Ga0210407, IMG submission 150860) | Forest soil microbial communities from Barre Woods Harvard Forest LTER site, Petersham, Massachusetts, United States - Inc-BW-C-27-M | ecosystem: Environmental > Terrestrial > Soil >... | reverse complement strand
GGGCCCTGGCTCTGGCGGTGGCGCTGGCTCTGGCGGTGGCTCTGGCGCTGGCTCTATCGGCCCAGGTGGCGCGCCCGGCCCTTCGCCGGGTGGCGGTGTCGGCTCTGGCGGGAGTGGCGCGGGTGGCAGTGGCGCGGGAGTAGGTGAGCCGCCGCCGCCGCCGCCCGGCAATGGTTCGCCGCCGCCGCCGCCGCCGATTGGTGGCGGGGGCAAGATTATTGGCGGGGGCGGTGCAGACCCGCCACCGCTTGACGGGGGCGGTGCAGGCGTGGGCACTGGCAAGGGCGGCAGTGTGACAGTTGGCGCGCCGGGCAACGCGCCGGAAATCGCGCCGAGTAGCGGGTCGCCCGCAGAGATCGCGGAGTCAAGTGCGTCGAGCGCGTCCTGTTCCAGTACGGAATTGAGCGGGTCAACGGCAGCGGACAGATCGGCGGTAAGTCCGTCGAGTCCTGAGAGGATAGCGTCAACACCGTCGAGCGCGGTAGCTGCGTCGCTAAAAATAGCGTCAAAACCGTCTGCCGCCGTGCCCAAGTTCCCGATTGTGTCCGCGAATGATTGCTGAAATTCATCGGGCGGTATGGTTGTGTCGATTGCATCATCGGGAATCAGTTGTGGGAAGGTCGCCACACTTACTCTTTCCTCTCAAGGTTTGGCGGCACTAAACCCCACTTCTGTAGAGTGGCCGTTATCCATCGCAAATCGCGCTCCATAACAACAACGCGCGTCCCCACGGTGAGCCGCGATTCCAGTAGCACAAAGAAGATCACGAAGAGCAGGGCGACGATAATCCACTCAGCCACGGTCACTGTCGCCTTTCCGTTTCGGCAGGCCGGTTAGTTGCTGGCCGAGACTTCGCACGCGTTCTTTGAGGGTCGCCACTTCCATTGCGAGATGCACGATAAAACCTAGCGAACTGGCGACGATGAGCGCCATGCCCACAATTAGCGACGCCGCCCATTCCGGCATTTACTTCGCCGGAAGAGTTTCGGGCGACAGCGAATTGAGCAGGTCGACACTCGCCTGCGCGTACTCCGTTACCGCCTTCTGGAACATCGCATTATCCGCGATCTTCTTTCCGAGCATGACACTGCTTTGCGCGACCGCCTGCGCGATGCCGGGGAGTGACGCAGCAAGTTTCTGCTCGCCTGTCAGTCCGGCAGGGATGGCGTTGGCCATCGTTTCAACGGTGGTAACGGTGCCCGCAAACTGTTCGAGGTCGCTCACGATGGTATTGACGACGGGCTGCGCCTTCGCTGGCACCAATTTGCCCAGTATCGGGTAGCCCAATTCAACGAGGCTCACACCGTTAACGAGCAACGTGCCCGCCTTCTTTAGAAACGTCATCACTGCACTCATGTTCTCCCCTTTCGATTTACAGCGCCATCACTAGAATCGATTGGTCAAGCATCGTGCCCGCCGCCGTCGCGCCAGTCTGCACAATGCCGATGCTGTACTGGATTCCCGCGACAGCGCCGGGTGTGTCTATCCAGCATCCGGTAAGGTTCTGCGCTTGTCCTGCTGTGAGCGTAATGCCCGCGTTAAGTCCGTTTAGTTGCACTCCTGCGGTCGTTATGCCGCGCCGCAATTTAACCCCGATAGAAGTTGTGGACGCGCCCGCCTGAATCGAGATGTACCAGAAGATCAGAACTGGCTGGAATTCCAGCGTGATATTGATCAGCTGCGAAGTGAGCACGATTGTTTCGGCGTTGTTAGCGGGCAACGCATTTTGCAGCACCTGATTGCCGCCCGATGGAAGTCGCACGCCCATCTAGTTGCCTCGCCCGCTTACGCGCCGCGCGATCTCTTGCGCGTGTGCCTGTTCTTGCATCTGTTTCTGTAGCTGCATGGCCGCTGCCAAGCGCCGCTGCTCTGCGAGCACGCGCGCGCCTTCGTCGACAATCATCTGCGCGAGGCTAAGAGCCATAGGTTCCCCGCCTATCGAAACCTGAAACGAAACGCAGTCGTACCGCAGTTCCAGCACGATCTCGCCAGCCACGCGCACGCCGTTGCCGTCCTTAGACATTGTCGAGCCACTCCTCGATTAGTATGAATGGCCCGTTCCACTGGTCCGCTCCTTGAATGCCGGTGGTTACAGACGAAATCAGACCGTTGAACCCGGCAATGGAACCCATCACCAGATCGGGCGGTAGCGGGATGTACAAATCCACCGCAGTAATGGGCGTGTAGGGAGTCAGCCCGGTGGCATGGAATCCGACCGTTGACGATGCCACAACGTGCGCAGTGGCAACGCCGAGCCACACTGTAGCCGCGTTCTGGTTAATCCTGATAGCTACATCCCGATTTGCGACTGCCGCGCTTGTGGTGAGCGATGCTTGCAAACTTCGCACGCGCCAGCGCGCATTCGTTGGAACAGGCGCGGACCAATCGAGTCCAGCGCCGGGCGCGCCTTGCTGGAACGTGTACACGTTGCCCGGTCCCTCGACGGGCGAAACTATGCGTCCATTGGGGTACCCGCTGGTGACAAGCGTGGTCGCGTAGTCAGCGAACAACATTTGCGCCGCGCCAGCAACGCCGGTGCCGCTGCGCACGATCATGGCGCGCGCGAAGGTCTGCCCGCGAGTCGTTGCGACCGCAGCGTGAACGGACATAGAGAGCAAGTAACCCTCTACGAGCGCTTGCACAAGTTGTATAGGTGCGCGGGTACTGCTCGGCTGCATCGTAAACTGCATGTCCTGAATGCGCCCGTCAGCGGTGAGCACGCGAAGGTTGAACGTAACCACTTCGCCAGTCGCGCTGGTGGCTGCAACCATGAGCAGCGAATCGTCGCGCTCGACGTACAGCGTGGAAGGCGTCGAGGCGTTCTTTACAAGGAACGAAACATCGTGCGCCGGGCCAGCGGGCTTGTAGTCCACGGCCACAATAGCACGCCCGAATTTATCTACTGTCGGATTTGCTGGCGTGCCCATGCCCTTTGTATCCCTCTCAGAAAAACGGGGCGGGCGGTGAAGCCGCCCGCCCCGCTACTGCATACGATCTGCCGCAGGCAGATTGAATGTCGTTACTGCCCTGCCGCTGGCACCGCGCCGGGGGCCATTTCCACGAGCAAGAGGTTGATGATGTACGTGCCGCCCGCGCCGTTGGTGTTCACGTCGATAGTGATCGCGGATTTGTTCGCGGAGTTGATCACTGGAATGTACGGCTTGCCCACCGCCGCCGTGAGGTTCACAAACCAATCGTTTGTGAGGTCGCGCAACGTTGGCTCTGCCGGAAACCCTACACGCAAGTTGCCCAGGTCAACGCCGGTGATTCCCACCGCGCAGCCGCGCGTATCCGTCATGCCGCCGACAATCGCGTAATCGGTGTTCGCTTTCAGCGTGTCGAACGTGGAGTTAATCGCCACCGCCCCGCCGAAGTTTCCGGTGGCGACAGCAACCACGGTCACTTCCGCCGTGACGTAGTTGAGGCCCGACTTTGTGAGAGTCGGAATGTCGATAAATCGGCCCGCGACGCCGGCCAAGTCCTCGTACAGAATGATGATCGCGGCGTTGTCCAATTCCGCCGCGCCGCCAGACAGCTGCACGGTGAGGTTGTCTTGCGCGAATAGCCGCTGCAAAAAGGCGTACTGATAGGGCGTCGAGATCAGCGGAGTCGTGAACGCCGCCGTCACGCGGTTGCGGATGCCTTGCACGTTGTCGTGCAAGCGGGGCGACTTAATCACCAATTCGCCTGCCGTCCCGTTGAACGCAAACGCGGACGCCAGCCAAGTTGGTTTAGTCGTATCCGTGCCGCGCACCGTGAAGCTGGTATTGGTGCTTGGCGTCAAAGTGGTGAGCGTTGCGCCGGGGTTCGTCGCAAACCCGGCCACCAATTCCATTGCACGGCCCATAGATCACTCTCCTGCTTGAAGTGTGGCCTTCGCAGCCAAAATCTGGTCGATTCCCTGCTCGCGCACGATCTTGCGCGCTGCCTCTTCGTCGTGGCCTTGTTTCATCACGAATTGGACCGCCGCATCTTCGGCAATTTTCGCGGTGTTGACGCGCCCATCTTCGAGCGTGGGTGTTTCCTTCGCGCTCGCCGCGATTGAGGCGTCATACGCCCTGCGCGCGGCAGCGACTTCTTCAGTCGCGCCCGTATGTGCCTCAAGTTCCGGCCTGTCCGGATCCTCGCCCGCGCGGATTGGAACGTGGTTTTTGTTGCCGGGCGTGTCCAGCGCCTTCGGGTGATCGACGGGAAAATCACGCTCACCCATCGGGTGAATGTTCTTGCGCGCCCACTCGACGGCATCGGGCGACTTTGGGTCGTAGTCCGCCGCCTTCGGGTGTCCCTTCGGAAAGTCGCGCTCTGTGATCGCCATTGTTCCCGTCCGTCCGTTCGGAGTCGCCGGGCCGCTGAGTGGGGTAATCCAGCGCGCCCGGCGTTACCGCATCCGCCCTTCCCGGCGAAATCGACTTAGCCCGCGACGCCCGCAACGCGCGCCTTGTTGAGCGCGGTGTTTACGTCGATGGTGCGCTGGTTGTTGCGCGGGTCGCCGCGCGGGTACCGCTGAGAGAGAGTGAGATTGGCGAGCACTTGCAGGTACGGCGCGAAACCGTTCGCGTACGAGGTCTGCGCAGCGGCCACGCCGGGCGCGTAGCGTTGCGCGCCGATGCCGGAAGCGTTGGCCTTCCATTTCGCCGTGCCGGATTTTTGCAGCCCCTTCTGATAGGAGCCGTTCGTTACTGCTTGCTGCACGCCCGCAGCCCACGCGGGAGCCGCAGCGATGGCGAGCGCCGCCTGATCTTTCGTCGTACTCGTGACGCCCTTGCTGTAATCGCCCGATGCAACCCCGGCCCGCGAAACAAACTTGGCCGAGATCGTCGAAATGTCTTTCACCGCTATCGGCATTGCCCGCCTCCGCTGTGGATTCTTTTGTGCAAAACGTGCAAAACGTCTTGCGTGCCCGGCCACCTTCGGGCACTTTTCCACGGCTGTCAAGGTGCCTTACACAGCACATTCAGAGGTTTTCGACAGACTTAACTCGTGCAGAATCACTACCTTTCGCCTAGGGGCGAAAGTACGGGAATCGCTAGTGTTTATGCGGGTAGGACGCGCGCGGACACACGCCAAGCGGGATACTGTTTTCCACAGCTGTCATCACTACAACTGTCTACACAAATCTTTTCCGTTGACACGGCGCACAGTGTGCGCGTAGTGTCAGTAAACCACTTATAACTTATGAGACTCTTGTTGTTGTAGAAGGTTTTATCCCGGTGGAAAAGTGGAAAAGTGAGGAGGAACATGCCGCGAATGACAATCACCGCAAAGCTGAAAAACGCCCCGCCGTTCACGTTCGCAGGGAACGTCAACACAGCGGGAGATCTCCCGCGCTTTCTGAGTCAGGGCGCGGATGCCGTGCGCAAAGCACTCAAGGTGTACCCGGTCATCAAAGAGCACGCCGTCGAGAAGATCACGGTCGCGCCGGAATAAAGTTTGCTGCGCTAGGGCGCGCGCAAGTGCGCCGACAAACCGTCCTTTCGGCGGTCGTGCAGTGTGTTCCGAAAGGCGAGGGGGGCAACCTGCGGCCTAGCGTAAGGAGCACGATCCCCCCTCGTGACGAATTTCGTAGCGTTGATACCCCCGGTACCCCCGGTTAGGTGAGCAGAGTGGACAGCGTAATTATTTGCAGGGTTTACATGAACGGGAAAACCACGATGGTGATGACGGTTGACCCGCAGATCAGGGAGTTTATGGGACTGATTCCCCGCGAACTGATCGCCTTCCGATGCCGCACGATCAAGGGGCATCGAATCCTGATAGGCGAAAAAGTTCCCCTGCACTCGATTGCAAACCCCGGCGCGAACGTCGCGGACGTTGTGCCCGGCAATGGTGAATAGCATGGAAATGCGCGAGGTCAAGCCGCTCACCCTGTATTGGTGGCAGTACAAGGACGATGATCGCGTGCTAGTCCGCGCACGGTTTCTTACGAAGGGGTTTGTTGCCTGCGTTGTGATGGCCGCGACCGCCGAGCAAGTTATCCGCATGGGTTACGGTGTGGGTGAATTGGTGAACACAACGCCAGCCGCTTTGCGGCCCGTGTAAGGGTGATCAGATGAAACGGTCAGAGTTGCGGGACACGGTAATCGGATTCCTTACCGCCATGGACGGCGCGTATCACCTAAGCGGTGTCTTGGCACAAACACCCGATCTAAAAGAGATGATGCCCGAAGTAGCCGCCGCCACCGAACGGTTTCACGAGTCAATGAAAGCAGCGCGCATGGCCGCGTACGAGATGGTTCAAGCGGTGAAGGCGCAGGAAGCCAAGCGGGTCAACAATGCCAGAGTATAAATACATTCCCATCGAGCAGCTAATCGAGCCGCCGTCGCCCATTCGCGTATCGATGGACACGGACGCGCTCACGTCGCTGTGCGAGTCCATCAAAGAGATCGGCGTCTTGCAGCCGTTGCTTGTCGTGCGCGTTGGCACGCTGGTTGAGACTACCGTAGCCGAGTTGACGGATAAGCCAGCCGGGGAAGCTGGAACACGCTCGCCGCTGTTCGAGATCGTCGCCGGGCACCGCCGCTATAAAGCGTGCATCATGGCGAACCTGAACGCAGTTCCCTGCCTAGTGTTTGCCGATGCGGAGATCGCGCGGCACGCCGCGATGCTGCAAGAGAATACCGAGCGCGAGGACATCACCCCTGCGGAAGAAGCTATCTTCTTTGCCGAGCTAATCGAGCGGTACGACTACACCGAGGAACAGTTGCTAAAGGCGGTCAAGAAGTCGGCCAGCTACGTCTACGCGCGCCTCGATTTGCTGCGCGGGAATCAAGAGGTATTCACGGCGCTGCGTGAGAAGAAAATCAACATGGCCGTGGCAACGCAGCTAAACCGCTGCGAGGATGCCCCGCACGTCAGCTATTTGCTGGCGCTGGCGATACAAGGCGGGGCGACCGCCGCGACCGTGGCGAAGTGGGTTGCGGACCACAAAGTTCCCCCGCACGGGGAAGCCGAGGCGGTGGCGGCAGTTGAGGGTGCTGGGCCAACAGCCGCCGCCGCCGTTTCGGATGAGCGCAAGTGCGTGCTATGCCGCCGTAGGCATCAGCCACTAAACCTCGTGCCCGTGTGGGTACACGATTGGGAGTTGCGCGATCTCAATGAACGCATGGACAATGCCGCCAACGTGGACCTAGCAGCTAACGCGTCCGCGACAGGAGCGTAATGCCATGCCGACTATCCTAAAATTCGTTGTGTACTTCGTCGTGCTCGGAGTGCTTCTCGTTATCCAGAACAGCATCCCCAAGAGTGGCGAGCCGCTCAAGGGGTTATTCGCATTCCTTGCGGTTGGATGGATGATCGGCGGGGTGTTCATCGTAATGCGCGGCATCTTTAGGTTCATCACGCGATGAGTCAGACCGCTTTGCAATGGCTGCGCGCCGGGGGCCGAATCTACGGCGCGCAGCGTGAAAGGGGAACGATGGCCAGTGCTCCACGTACCACGTCCGCATCGCCGTGTTGCCGACTCATGCTAATTAAACTCCCGCGCGGAAGCAACGAAGTCGACCATTACCGCTGCGCGGAGTGCGGCCAGTTGTTTGTGTGGAGCGGAAGCGGATGGGTGGCTTGCGAGTTGCAGGACAAACACCGCGCGCAGAGCCGTGAGACGGTGCGAAGGTGAAATTGCCAGCGACTATGACGATCACGCACGAAGAGTCAACTTGGCCCACAGGTGATCGCGTGTGGGACGTGTGCCGCGCGATTGCCCGCGCGGAAGGCGCGAACATCGGCGGAAGCAATCCCGACCGCCTCAACAATCCCGGCGACCTGTCAGACGGCGCTTTGCTCTATGGGTTCGAGCCGCACTCAGGTTCCTCGGTCACTGCGTTTCCCGACAAGGTGACGGGCTGGAACTGGCTCTACGCGAAGATCAAAGACGTTAGGGACGGAAGGTCGCACGCCTATTCCCCTTCGATGACGTGGACAGAGTTCGCGAAGAAGTACGCCGGGAACTGGCAATCGTGGGTTGCGAACGTGACGCGAAGTCTAGGCGTCTCGCCGGATGACACCGTGGGCAGTTATTTAGGCGGTGCGTGATGCAAGAATTGCAACGCACGCTGATAAGTCAGCCAATGAGCACAACGCCGCTCATGGGCTACACAGTGCCGCGACCGCGAGACATGGCAGGCGAGTTAATTCAGGTCAACGCCTTCCACGATGAGATGGGGCGCACCGTGGAACGCTGGCAATTCAGTGAAGATGACGTGCGCTGGTATCACGTAGAGAAGTTTGTCAGAAAGCGCGTGACTGTCGTCGTGGAACGGGGCGCGCCAATCACATGAGAAACAGAGGCCGCGCGGACAAACGTAACAAACTCGTGGAGTCCGGCAATTGGCGACCCGGCAAGTGGAAACCTGAACGCGTAGGCATGTGTGTGCGGCACATATACAACCGCTGCGAGCAGGAACTAGAGTTTTTCTTAGGGACGGACGAGGGGCGCGCCGTTTTCCAGCGGTTGCGCAGCGAGCGCAACGAAGTGAAAAGCGTTGCTGAATTGCGGGCGCGAGGCGTGCCGCTGTTAGGCGATCAGAACGCAGAGGGGTACCGCTCGCTCTGCGTCCATCTCTACCTAGAAAAGGCGATTGCGTTTCTGGAACCTGCACGCACGGCGATTGATGGCGCGGAGTTGGCCTTTGTCGGGTCGCTTACTTCCGAGCATCCGGCGAGACAGCTAGTTAAGGGTCAATCCATGCTTGAGGTCGCTGCGCGTAACGTGAAGTTTTGCTCTGAATGTATCCTTGAGATCGCGCAGCAATTAGCGCGTGAGGCTGACAATGGCGCGAGCGTTGACGGGGTTTCTGCCGGAAGAACTGTGGTACCCACAGCGGAAGTGGGACGTGATCAGGTTCCTAGCAGCGCAGCCAGCGCCAGCAAACACTAGGCGCGACTGGCTGTTTAATTGGGCGCTGTGGGTGGGTGTCACGTTGAATAAAGCCGAGTATGCTGCTGTGACGGCCGGCAGCATCGAAGCCGGGCCGTTCTGAGGATTGGGATGCAAATAGAGTTGAAGCGCGTTATTTTGCTCCGCTGTCAACGGTGCAGCGCCGTGTATCTAGTGACGGCGATTGACGAAAAGTACGGCTCTACAGACAAGCTGGGACTACTCGAAGCGAATCCGTGCGGAGCGTGCGGCAAGGGTGCCGTGGAAGTCGTGGGCAAATTCCTGCTCGAAGTTGACAAAGGGTAACGCGTGCATGGCGACACCCGCACAGAGGCTTATGGACCTACGGCAAAAATACCCCGGCATGGCACCGCGCGAAGTCATCATCTTCCAGCAATGGCAGAATGAGCACGGAAACGAGTTCGACCGCTTCGACTACAACGTGCGAATCGGCAACGGCACAGACCCCGGCCCGGAGTACGCGCAGAAGGACCGCGATATGTACATTGCCAACACGCAAAAGCGCATCGACGCGGTAGGCTGGAAAGGCGCGCAGCCCACGATCATAGAAGTGAAGGACCGCGCTACGGCGTCCTGTATGTCGCAACTGATCACGTACGCCGCGCTCTGGCCCGTGACGTTCCCCGGCACGCCTACCCCACTACTCCTGCTAGTTACTAACCGTTTCAGTGCCGATATGCAGCTAGTACTTGACCGTGCAGGCATCAAATGGAATCTTGTGGAAGCCGACTTTAGCGTGTTGTCGAACAAGGCAAAGACGTGAGCACGGCGCGCGTGCAACTGCTCACCGTGACAGAGCCACTAGTTTTAGTGATCGCCAAGGGCGCCGATGGAGTCACGTTTGCTATTCGCATCGAGACACCGCGCGACGTGTACGAGTCGGCCACATCGAAATCCGCGCTGCTCGACCTTGCCGCGCAAATCACAGGCGTTGCCAATAGCTAACATGGCCCGAACCCCCGCGCAGCAACGATACGCAGATAAAAATCGAGAGCGTCTTAACGCAGAGAGTCGAGCGAGAAAACAGCGTCCAGAGGTCAAGGCCGCGCGTGCGCTCCGTGATGACGAGCAGCGAAACGAGCGCAATAGTGTTCTAGGTTGGAGATGGTTCCGGTTTAGCGAAATGCTGCGCCACAGGCTCACCTTCGATTACAGGCAGTTGTCGATTGTGAACGGGCAGGAATTGAGCAACCCCGCGTTTACGTTTGTGTATCGCGGGCAGCGCCGTCACGAGCACCTGTTCGAGCGTTTGCCGCTATGATCTCCCTGGAAGAGTTGGGCACCTGGCTTGACGATCTCTATAGCGATTACAGCCGCGAGGAAGATCAGGCGATCTTGCAGCGCGATATGGACAAAGCGGTGCGCGCGCTCGCTGGCAAAGAAGCGTGCCAGCGCATCCGGGCGCGGATTGAGGCGCGCACGCAGTTGCCCGTCAACGTTGCACGCATGCCGCGCGGTCGCCGCTAGTTCCATTCCCTCGAAGTCGCAAAAATCCGCGATCGTTGTTGGCATGCCTACCTAAAAGCGCAAAGCTGAAGGCGCGCGCGCTCGCGCGCCTGTTCGATTTTTATAAAAGCATTCCCTTAAAATATGGCAGGGCGTCAATTACTAGGTGGGTGGCCGCTTGTTTGGCAGGCAGATGCTGCAACGTTTTACCGCGGGTGACGCGTGGAGATCTTGCGCCATGCGGACACTGTCCACATATTGTGCGTGGTAGAAATTGCCGAATGGCCTTTGCTGACATTGGCAAGGCCGTGGCGCGCCAAACCCGTTTACAGGCTATACCCACAGCACAGGGGGGTGAGATCGGCTCGGCTACCCCCCACTTTGGGGGGTGTTACTGCCCGGTTGCCGGGGGTGTCGTGGGGGTAGTTGCCTTACCTGCCGCCTTCTTCGCCGCTGCCGCCGCTTTAGCCGCTGCCGTCGCCGCCTGTTTCTTCTGATCGAACAGGAGCTCTATCTCCAGCAAGTCGACATCATCCTGCGAATAGCCCATCGCCAGAGCGTGAGCGATGTACTCATCCAACGAGATCGACGCGTCGAGGTAGGCTCTCTTGAGAAAGCCGAGCGAGAGTTGCTTGCGGTGGTGCGCGAGCAGTGCGTTGGCGTTGCGGGTTAGAGCGTCCTTCTCCAGTTTCGGAATGCGTAGCGCGTCGAATGCCGTCTGGTAATCCGTGGCCGTGATCACGCCGTTTGCAAGCTGCGTCGTGATCTCTTTCGCGTAGGCTCTGTCTGCGCCCTGAACGGCGGCATACTGCCGCGCTTGCACGATCAGCCCTATGTCAGACGAATTAAAACCCAAAGCCGCGACCCGCGCCTGAAAATCAGAATCTGTGAGTACCCCGTTCTCGTGCAGAAGAAAGGCATCTTCCAGCGGTATGCGAGTGTAGGTGTCAGACAAAAGCAACTGGATGTCCCCGTCCGTAAAACCCTGCAAGGTCAAGCGTCTCCGATAATCGGAAGCGTCGATCTCACCCCGTAGGAACGCGCTCGCCAACTGTTTGGAGTCCATCACGTGCGGACGGTATTGTTGGTTTAGCGCCTGCTGGAGCGGAGTGGCGATCAGGGTTTGCACAAAGGGCTGCAGCGCGCGCCGCCCTAGCCGCGAGAGGCCGAGGTTCTTCGCCATCATTTCCCCGTACTCGCGGATTTGCCCTAGTATGTGCCACGAGAGCGCGTCAGACAAGACAGCGACGTTGCCTTGCCGCACCGAAAACGAGAGCAGGAAACCAATGAACGCCTTCGCTGCCTTCACGCCCTGATCGGGCGTTAGAGGCTGGCCCGGCGTCCCCGGCAATCCGCCCGGCCCGCCGCCTTCGCCGGCGTCCGGTTGATTCCCGATAAATTCATTCGCCAGCGCCGTGAAGAGATCGCCGCCCACTTGCTGCATTGCGCCGATGCGCCCGCGATCATTCTGTGCCGCGCTCAGATCGCTGCCGGCCACTTCCACACCTAAGAGGTCGTTGAGCAGCCCGGCAACGAGATTGTAAAAACCGTCCGTCTGCTCGCCCTGCGAGGCCGTGAGGAACGGCACGATCAGCGAGAGTATTTCATCGAATGCCGCCGCCGTCAGCGTGATCGCCGCTTTTAGTATTTCGGCGGGCAACGAAGCGAACACGGCCCAAAAGTTTCCGGCCCATCCGCCCGCAATCTGCCCCTGTGCGCGTGATTTACCTAGCGCCTTCTGATCTGGCGTAGTTACCGGGGATGCGTCAGGCCCGGTGTCCGTGGGTAATCCGTTGCCGCCGAGGAAACTCACTAGGTTAGCTCCTGATTGGCAAGGCCGGGGAGCGCGGCCTGCGCGTCTAGGAATTGCTGGTGCGCGTCCGCGAGTGCTGGCGGTAACTGGCCTTGCTTGTAGTACGTGAAGTTGTCAGCACTCGCAGAGGGTAGAAACCATCCATTCCAGCGGTTAGATTGATCTACTTCCGCTTGTGTCTGCGGGTGGGCCGTCGCGCGATCTATGGCGTTCTTTATTTCGGGCGCGTTGCGCAGTAGCATCCCGATTACCGGATTGCGCCGCAAGATGCCTAGCGGGTCTGCGATCAGCCCCACGAACGAGATGATCTGATTCAGCGGTTGGCGCACGGTCAGAAACACGCTGATTATCTTCGCCTCGATTGCGGCCAGTCGCGCGTCGAGCCGCGCAGCCCACTTGAAACCGAGCAGGCGGAATATCTGCAAGAACTGGCGCACGCGCTGAATCATTTGCAGGTAGGGCCGGATGAAGCGCCGGAAAATGTAGTCCAGAATCTGCCGCGCGCGTTGCAGCCACGCCAGCACTTTCGCGAAGATCGGCGCGAGCAGGCTGCGCAGTTTCGCGTAGAGCGCGAGAATCTTTCGCAGCACGTTCTTGATTACATCGTTCCATAGGTGCTGGAGAAAGGCCGCGATGCCGCTGATGATGCCCTTGAGGATGCCCCACAGCGCGGAGAGCGCGTCATTGATGCCGCCCACCAATGAATCGAAGAAACTGCCGCCGATGCCGCCGAGCAAACCCACTATTGCACCGCTCCGAGCGCGCGCAGTGCGTTGACGCGCGCCTGAATGTCTGCCGTCACTTTGTCGGGCGTGTCTTGCCCCTGAAAGTACGTCTCTGTGAATGGGCCGTTTGCGCCCACAAAATACGTGTACTTAACGGCGGGGAAGATGCGCCCCGTTGCGTCCACTTTGACTGTACCGCTTGCCGTCAGTCCCTGAACCAATGGGTCCATAATCGCACCTCACAACACGTCGAGAATGTCACTTATCCCACTGCCTTCGCTCCCGCCGCCGCCGGCGCCGCCGCCGCTGATCTCGATTGGTGGCGCTATCGGGCCGAGCGGTGGCAGAGGTTTAATCGGCACAGGTTCGGGCGCTGGCTCTGGCGGTGGCTCAGGCGCGGGCTGTGGCTCTGGCTGTGGCGCTATCGGTCCAGGTGGCGCGCCCGGTCCTTCGCCGCCCGGTGGCGGTTCCGGCTCTGGCGGTGTTGGCTCTGGCGGTGCGGGCCGTTGCGGTGGCCCACTGCCGCCGCCGCCGCCGATGGGTGGCTCACCGCCGCCGCCGCCGATGGGTGGCGGGGGCAAGATCACTGGCGGGGGCGCGGGTGACGGGCCGGGTTGCTGCGTGGGCGGTGCAGGCGTGATCGGTGGCAGTGGCGGTACGCTAACAGTGGGCGCGCCGGGTAACGCGCCGGAAATCGCGCCGAGTAGCGGGTCGCCCACGGAGATCGCGCC